>Ga0210409_10005007_pt1 | contig 14023 bp, 14 predicted proteins | sample IncBWH17MmetaG_FD_161649 | JGI IMG/M metagenome (GOLD analysis project Ga0210409, IMG submission 161649) | Forest soil microbial communities from Barre Woods Harvard Forest LTER site, Petersham, Massachusetts, United States - Inc-BW-H-17-M | ecosystem: Environmental > Terrestrial > Soil >... | reverse complement strand
CGGGGTTTCAAGCGCATCGACCTCAACGTGCTCGACTGGAACCCGGCGCGCGGCTTCTACGAGCGCCTCGGCTTCAAGTGGATCCGCAACTGGCTGCCCTACCGCCTGAGCGGCGAGGCGCTGACCCAACTCGCTACTTCCTCGACAGACCCATGACGCGGCCCGCCTTGACCGGCCGGCGCAGCGCCGCGTGGGCCTGCCACAACACCTCCAGCCGCTCAGCCACCGGCGCCGGCCAGGGCGCCGAGCGCCGCGAGGCATAGTCGATGTTCATCACGATCGTCTCGTTGGTGGCGGCCAGGTAACCCTGCTCGGCGTGAAACATCTCGTGGAAGAGGTGGAGCTTCTTGGCATCGCGCTCGAGGAGCTGGGTGGCGAAGCGCATCGGCGCGCCCTGCCGCATCTCGCGGTCGTAGGTGACATGGGTCTCCAGCACGAAGGTCATGCCGAGCTTGCCGTCGACGTAGCGCCGGCCCAGCCCCATGTTGCGCATGAAGGCGCCCGACGCCTGGTCGAAGGCCGTGACATAGAAGGCGACGTTCATGTGGCCGTTCCAGTCGACCCATTCGGGCAACACGGTCGAGCGATGGATGTCGAACGGCGCGCGCGTGACCAGCTCGGGCAGCTCGTAGGGCAGCGAATCGAGCATGGCTACTTCTTCTTCTTGATGCCGATCAGGTGGCCGGCCTGTCGGGGCACCGGCAACTTCTTGTGCGCGGCGGCGAGCTTCTCGATGCGTTCCATCGCGAAGTCGGGCCACGGCGCGGAGCGGCGGGTCGCATAGTCGATGTTCATCAGCATCAGCTCGTTGGTGGCGGCGAGGTAGCCCTCGTCGGCGTGGTACATCGCGTGGATGTAATGCAGGCGTTTGGCGTCGTGATCGAGGATCTGGCTGGTGATGCGCAGCGCATCGCCCTCCTTGACCTCCTGGTCATAGGTGACGTGCGCCTCGAGCACGAAGGTCATGCCGATCTTGTCGCGCGTATATTCCCAGCTGCAGCCGAACTGCGCACACAGCGTGTCGGTCGCCTTGTCGAAGGCCACGACATAGAAGCCGACATTCATGTGGCCGTTCCAGTCGATCCAGTCCGGCAGGACGGTGGCGCGGTGGCGGTCGAGGGGAGCGCCAAGATCGAGATCGATCATAGGGTACGGAGGTAATTTCATGCGGGCGGACCGTAGCGAAGCCAGGCCTCGCACCGCAAGTTCCGCACGACCTGTTATTGCGAGGATCGACATGGCGAAAAAGAAGGCAGTCGTGCTGGGCGTGGGTGCGGAACGCGGACTCGGCGCCGCCGTCAGTCGCCGCTTTGCGAAAGAGGGTTATCACGTGCTGGTGGCCGGCCGCACCGCGGCCAAGATCGAGAAGGTCGCCGAAGCGATCCGCGCCGCCGGCGGCTCGGCGACGCCCGTCGTCGTCGACGGCACCAAGGAAGCCGAGGTAGTCGCCCTGTTCGACAAGGCGATGGCCGACAACGCCGACGGCGCGCCGGCCGACCTTTTGGTGTTCAACATGGGCAACAATGCCGCCGTCGATGTCCGCGAGATGACGGCCCAGCATTTCGAGGACTCCTGGCGGGTCGGCTGCTTCGCCGGCTTCCTGTTCGGCCGCGAGGCCGTGCGCCGGCTCAGCACCCTCGGCCGCGGCACGGTGATCTTCACCGGTGCCTCGGGCTCGCTGCGCGGCCGACCGCGTTTCGCCGCCTTCAACGCCACCAAGGGCGGATTGCGGCTGCTGGTGCAGTCGCTGGCCCGCGAGTTCGGGCCACAGGGTATCCATGTCGCGCACGCCATCATCGACGGCGGCATCGAGGGCGACCGGCTGCTCTCGCGCATGCCCGACCGCAAGGACAAGGCCGGCCCCGACGGCCTTTTAAACATCGAGGCGATCGCCGACAGCTACTGGCATCTCCATCGCCAGCACCGCAGCGCCTGGACGCACGAGATCGACCTCAGGCCGTACAAGGAACCGTTCTGAGGTGAAAGGTCCCTCGCTGCCGCGCGGATCTGATCCGCCCGGCAGCGAGGGACCTTTGCATCAAGCACGCGCTCGTTCGGGAATCTCCGTGAGGTCACGAAAGATGTGTTTGCCCAGCTTCCGGCCCGTGGCGACCATGTCATCGGCGCCGCTCGACGGTCCGCCGATGCGCAGCACGGCGTCGCACTTGCCGATCAGTTCGCGTGCGATCGGATGAAAGATCTCGTCGAATACGGTATCGCCGATCTTCCTCGAACCGGCATGTTTCAGGAGCGGCAGGGCGAACCATTCGCCCAGTACCGGCAGATGGCCGCGACGGAACACGGCCAGCGCCATGTCCTCCATGGCGTCGACGTTGCGCTGGATCAGCACGGCATCGTCGTTGGTGCCGGAGCGGTAGGGCCCTGCCACCAGGATCATCAGTTGCTCGCTCATCACGGGATCTCCAGCAGCTCGCGCGCCACCAGCTCCGGCGCCGAGATGATGCAGTTGTGACCGGCCTCGATCGGGCGGAAGCGGATATGCGGCATCGCCTGGACCTTCTCGTGCATGCCCGCCGACACCGGATAGCGCGGCTTGGTGCAGGCGATGTAGGTCATCGGCCGGCCGTTGCCTGCCGGATGTTTTAGCCGGATTGGCTTGGTGTAGCAGGCCAGCGGATGCGGCGTGAGCTGGCGGTGCGTCCAGGCGGCGAGCGCGGGATCGTCGATGATGAGGCTGCCGACCGGCGCGAAAGGCAGCACCTCGGTGCCGTTCACCACCTTCACGAGCTTCTGCCGCTTGGCCACGATCTCACCGGGGATGCGGCCGAAGATCGACTGGCCGTCCTGCGGGATGCCGCCGTCGATGATCACGAGATGGGCGATGCGATGGGGGATGCGATCCGTCACCAGGCCGGCGATCAGGCTGCCGAAACTGTGGCCGACCAGCACGACCTCCTTGAGGTTCTCGTTCTCGAGCGTGGCGATCGTGTCGGCCAGGAAGACGTCGTTGTCGAGCGCGGGCGACAGCTCGGCGGCGCGCTCGCCGACGCCGCGAAAGGGCAGGGCGCGTGCGTCGTGACCCGCCGCACGCAGCCGCTCCAGCACGAATTGCCACGACCAGGCACCCATCCAGGCGCCGGGAAGACAGAGGTAGGTACGCATTGCGTCGGCGTCTTAGCACATCAGCGCGCGCGTGCTAGCCTGTGCGCAAACAGGAGGAGCTCATGGCTACCAACCGTCGCGTGCTGCTGAAGTCGCGCCCGCAGGGCGAGCCGACCCTTGCCAATTTCGACGTCGTCGATTCGCCGATCCCCGAACCCAAGGACGGCGAGTACCTGTCGCGCACCATCTGGATGTCGCTCGATCCCTACATGCGCGGCCGCATGGCCGAGACCAAGGGCTACGCCGCCAACGTCAATTTGGGCGATGCCATGGTCGGCGGCACGGTTGGCCAGGTCGTGAAGTCTAAAAACCCCCGGTTCAAGGAAGGCGAATTCGTCGCCGAATATTCGGGCTGGCAGAGCTACGCCGTGTCGAACGGCGCGATTTCGATGAAGCTCGACCCCAATACCGCGCCGCTGTCGACGGCGCTCTCCGTGCTGGGCATGCCGGGCATGACCGCGTGGTGGGGCCTGATGCAGATCGGCAAGCCCAAGCAAGGCGAGACCGTCGTCGTCTCGGCGGCGTCGGGTGCGGTCGGCTCGGTGGTCGGCCAGCTCGCCAGGCTGCACGGCTGCCGCGCGATCGGCATCGCCGGCGGCAAGGACAAGTGCGACTACGTGGTCAAGGAGCTGGGCTTCGACGCCTGCGTCGATTACCGCGCCGCCGGCGCCAACCTGTTCAAGGAGCTGCGCGCCGCCGCGCCCCAGGGCATCGACGTCTATTTCGAGAATGTCGGCGGGGCGGTACAGGCCGCCGTCGTGCCGCAGCTCAACGACTTTGCGCGCGTGCCTTTGTGCGGTCTGATCTCGCAGTACAACGAGATGCAAATGAGCTCCGGCCCCGACTGGCGCCTGCTGCTGGTCAAGCGGGCCACCGTGACGGGCTTCATCGTGTCCGACCATTTCGGCCAGATGGACGGCTTCTGGAAGGAAGTGCCGGCGGCGATGAAGGCCGGCAAGATCAAGTATCGCGAGGACATCGTGAAGGGCATCGAGAATGCGCCCGAAGCCTTCATGGGCCTGCTGAAAGGCAAGAACTTCGGCAAGCTTCTGGTGCAGGTTTCCGAGGATCCGACCAGGCGTTAGCTGGCCGCGAGAAACGGCAGCATGAAGAAACCCTTGGCGACGAAGGCAGCAGGTCGGCCAGGAGGCAGAGAAGGGCGGGAAGCAGGTCAACTCTCCGCGCGAGGAGTCCGCCGATGGGATGACGACGGACAGAACGACAGCTGCGCTGGGCGCGGCAATTGCCGTTCTCCCCACGGCGATACTGGCGATTGCAATGCCCGCGCCGGCTCGCGCCCAGGGCTTGGGCGAAGCGCTGAAGCAGGGCCTCTACGACGACGCGACGCTCACTTTCCATGTCCGCAGCTATTACTTCGACCGCACCAACCCGAGCCCGCCCAACAACGTCGCCTGGGCCGGCGGCGGCTGGGTGGGATATGAGACGGGCTGGTTCTTCGACGCCCTGCGCTTCGGTGTCGTCGGCTACACTTCGCAACCTTTCGCGGCGCCTCCCGGAACGGACGGCACGGTGCTGCTGGCGCCCGGCCAGCTCGGCTACACGGTGCTCGGCCAGGCTTACGGCAAGTTCAAGCTATGGGGCCAGGAATTCACCGGTTATCGCCAGCTCATCAACCAGCCGGAGGTCAATCCGCAGGACAACCGGATGACGCCCAACACGTTCGAGGCTTATACGCTCGGCGGACAGCTCGGCGACTTCAGCTATTTCGCGGGCTATGTTGCCCAGGAGAAGACGCGCAACGAGACCCAGTTCCGCAACATGGCGCAAGTGGCGGGCGCTCCCGACGGGGTCAGCGAGGGCATGGTCCTGGGCGGCCTCACCTTCGCGCCGGACGACAGCTTCAAGGCCCGGCTGTCGAGCTACCACGTGCCGAACATCCTGAGCTCGGGCTACGCCGACGCCGCCAAGATCTTTTCCCTGACCGAAGATATCGATCTTCGCGTCAGCGGCCAGTTCATGGTCCAGGGCAGCACCGGTGGTCATTTGCTGACTGGCCAGGCCTTCAGCACCTGGGTCGGCGGCGTGGACTTGGACCTGCTGTGGGGGCCCGTGACCCTCACCGCCCTTTACACCCAGACCGGCAGTGCCGCCGCCTATCGCACGCCTTACGGGACGTGGGCCGGATATAGCAGCATGATCGTCAGGGACTTCAACCGTGCGAACGAGGGGGCGGCTGTGGTCGGCATCAAGTTCGACCTGGCAGCGGTCAAGCTGCCGGCCTTCGCGCTCACCACCAACGTGGCGTTCGGCAACGGCGCGCTCGACGCTGCCACGGGTGCGCCACTGTCGACCAACAACGAATACGACTTCACGCTCGACTATCTTTTTGCCAACAGCGCAGTGGATTGGCCCAAGTGGTTGCGGCCCTTGTGGATACGCGGGCGCGCCGCCCTGGTCGACCAGTACCAGAACGGTGCGTTGACGACGGTTCGGGACTATCGGGTCATCCTGAACTACGAATGGAAATTCGGCGGCAAGGAGCACTGACGGCGAGAATGGACGACCATCGCGACCAACCCATCGAGACCGAGAGGCATGCGGCGCGGCGGATGCTTCCTGTCCTCGTACGCACCGCCGTCTTTATCACGCTCTGGCTGGTCGCGGCCTGTACCGGCCCACGGCAGGGTGCCACGGCGCAGGAAATCAGCGCCGCGGTCGGTCGGACGGATGCCGGCCTCACGGCCGGTCCGACGGGCGGCCCTCCGGTCGGCAGCGGTGCATATCTGGGCCTCGACGACCAGGAGCGACACCGGCTCCTCGACGCCGCACGGGTGGCCTTCGTCGCGACCACCAACGCGACGATCGCCTACACAGTGGTGCCACAGAACATCGATGCCGAGCCGACGGCCGTTGCCGCAACGCCTGCAGGGCCGAGGCAGACCCGTGCCGACGGCAGCATCTGTCGGGCGATCCAGCTGTCCGTCACCAAGCAGGAGCAGACGACGACCGGCATCCTGACCTTCTGCCAGACGCCCGGTTCGGCCGACCTGAAGCCGGCGACGACCCATTGAGTCGATTCTCATTTCCGTCAACGCTGTCGGCGGAGCCCGGCGAGCAGGCGGCGCCATGCGGTGACCTCACGCGCCGGCCGGAACAACGACGCCCGTTGGGCAAGCGCCTTGCCCAGCCGTGCAACGAAGCGCGGCTCGCGCTCGAGCCGCTGCAGCAGGCGCGCGAGCGCTGGCGTGTCGCCGACCGGGAAGTAGCCGGGATAGTCGGCGCCGAGCAGGCCGACATTGCCGTCCACGCGCGAGGCCAGCACCGGCACGCCGGCGACGGCTGCCTCCGAGATCACGTTGGCGCCACCCTCGCTGACAGACGAGATCACCATGGCGTGGCTCCGCGCCAGAAGCCGGCGTACGGCGGCGGCCGGCACGTCGTCCCGCCAGAAGTAGCGCGGGTTGGCCGCCATCTCGGCGCGCGCACGGGCTGCCCATTGCGGCGTGTAGGCGCGGCCGACCTGTTCGACGCGCACGCGGCTGTCGGCCGGCAGCAGACGCGCCGCCTCGGCCGCGCGCAGCGGGTCCTTGACGTCGCGCAGATGGCCGATCACCGAGACCACCACCGCGCCGCGGGGTGCCCGACGCGGACGCGGCAATGAGGCGGCCGATTGATGGATGACGCTGAGCCGTGGGCGCAGCCGCTTCGGCACGACGCGCCAGGCAAGGTCGTTCAACGCGACCAGCCGATCTGCCAGCTCCATCGCGCGCAGCGTCGGAAGCGGATCGACGTCGATATAGTGATAGATGTCGGTGCCGCTCAGTTGCAGGACCACGGGACGCGCGGGGTAAGTGGACTTGAATAGCTCGATGGCCGCCGCACTCCGCCAGGCGTGCACGGCCACCATCAGATCGGCCGGCCGCCCGTCATAATTCGATGTGACGCGCACACGATGGCCGAGGCGGCGCAGGATGCGCGCCCAGCGCGAAGCGGCGACGCGGTTGCCGGTGCGTGAAGTCGGGCCCTCGGGTGTGATAAGGACGATCTTCATGGACCATGGCCATGCCCAGCGGCCGACCAGCGGGGCTTCCGCTGCCGAACTCGTGGCGCAACTGCGCGAGGCCCGTCATCGCACCCGGCGCTTGACGGAAGATCTGTCATCGGCCGAATTGATGGGCCCGCGGCTCGATATCGTCAATCCCGTGCTCTGGGAGATCGGTCACGTCGGCTGGTTCCACGAATACTGGACGTTGCGCCATGCCCACGGCCGCGCGCCCTTGATCGAGCGTGGCGACCGGCTGTGGGATTCGAGCACCGTCGCGCACGCCACGCGCTGGCAGCTCGACCTGCCGGACCGCGCCGCCACCTTCGGCTACCTGGCGGACGTGCTGGCCCGGCAGGAGGACCTGCTCGGCGGCGCCCTCGACGAGAGTGCGCGCTATTTCTATGAGCTCGCCATCCGCCACGAGGACATGCATGTCGAGGCGCTCACCTATTCGCGTCAGACGCTGTCCTATGGCCAGCCCGACGGCCTCGGCGAGCGTCGCCGGCCGACTTCGGATGGCCTGCCGGGCGATGCCGTCGTCCCGGGCGGCGCGTGGCGGCTGGGTTCGACCGCCGCCGACGGCTTCGTCTTCGACAACGAAAAATGGGCGCACGAGACGGTGCTGGCGCCCTTCCGCATCGCCCGCGCACCGGTCACCAACGCGGCGTTCGCGGCCTTCGTCGAGGCCGGCGGCTACGGCGCCCGGGAATTCTGGAGCGACGCCGGCTGGGCATGGCGGCAGCGCCACAATGCCGAGCGGCCGGTCTACTGGCAGGCCAGGCGCGATGGGGTGTGGACGGTCCGGCGCTATCGCACGGTCGAGGCGCTGGCGCCGCAGGCGCCGGTCGTATTCGTCACCTGGTTCGAGGCCGAGGCGTGGTGCCGCTGGGCCGGCCGTCGCCTGCCCAGCGAAGCCGAATGGGAGGCCGCCGCCATCGGCGAGCCGACGCCCAACGGCACGCGGCTGGGCGAGAGGCGCCGGCGCTGGCCGTGGGGCGATACTGCGCCCACGCCCAACCACGCCAATCTCGACTATGCCTTCGACGGACCGGTCGATGTCGCGGCCTGTGCCGACGGCGACAGTGCCTTCGGCTGTCGGCAGATGATCGGCAACGTCTGGGAATGGACTGTATCGGACTTCCTGCCGTTCGTAGGCTTTGCCGCCGATCCCTACGAGGACTATTCGCAGCCCTGGTTCGGCACGCGCAAGGTGCTGCGCGGCGGGTGCTGGGCGACCAGCGCGCGCATCGCCCGGCCGGCCTATCGCAATTTCTTCACGCCCGACCGCAACGACGTATTCGCCGGCTTCCGGACCTGTGCGCTGTGAGAAGCGTCCGCCGACGACATCCGCTCGATCCTTGCGTGACTTTCGCCACAGAATCGTGGTCCCGCAGCGCGTAGCAATGGCCCTGCACTCGCCTATTGGGGCGTGCTCGGGGAGCGTGTAGTGACCGACATAGCGGCAGAAGTCAGGGATATCCTCGTCTTTCACCTCGGAGCCGAGGAAGGGCAGCTCGCCGACGGCGCCAGGCTGGCCGAAGACCTGGGAGCCGACAGGCTCGACCTCGTCGAGATCGCCATGTCGTGCGAAGAGCGGTTCGACATCGACATTCCCAACCATATCGCGACCACGCTGGCGACCGTGGGCGACGCGGTCCGGTTTATCCAGGCGCAGGTCGCCGGGACCATGGGCGCGGGCCCGGCTCGCCCGCGCCTCGAACTCCTGTTCGGAGAGGCGTTGCATGCCTGTGCCAGGCTCGCCCTGCGCCAAAGGGGCAGGGGAGTGGCGATGCGCATTATCCTGATGCTGGCCGTCGCCGGCCTGGTCACCTTCGTCCTGCAGCCGGCCGGCGCAGCCGCCGAAACCGGCTACGCCGCGTTCGCGGCGAACGCGGCGAAGACTTCCTCGATCGCCTTCATCTGGTTGCCGGCCGCCGAGGACGGCACCAGGATCGGCGTGTGCACGCCCGCCGCCCGCCAGGCGGCGACGCCTTCGCGCACTTTCGCCGCCGGCCCGAACAGCGTGTTGTCCGCCAGCCATTTGTCGGAGAGATATTTCGCCACGTCGTCGCGGCGTCCTTCCGCGACGGCCGTCTCGATCGCGTCCATTTCCTCGACGTAGCCGGCCTCCTTCCAGTAATTCCGGTAGTTCGGCAGGAACGCGTAGTTGGAGAGCGTGCGCCGGTTCACCGCCTTAGCGGCCTCCACGTCGTCGCTGATGCAGGTCGGGATCATGTTGCCGATGAAGAAGCCTGCATCGTTGCGCTTGGCCGCCGGCAGCGCCAACAGCGACTGGCCCATGTGCGACAGCGACGCGTTGGCGAACACCACCCCCTGGGCCAGCTCGCCCGCCAGCGCGACCATCCGCCTGCGCAGCGCCGCGACGATGATCGGCGGCAGGGGACCGAACGACTCCTCCGCGCGGAACTTCTCGATGAAAATGCGCGTGTCGGCCAGCGGTTTGCCCGGCGTCACGCCCATCCGCACATGCGACGGCCCGTGCGCGATGCCGATGCCCAGCCGGAATCGTCCGCCCGATACCTCGTGCATCATCGCCGCACTCTGCGCGAAATCGACGATGGTGCGCTGATAGATCGGCGCGATCGAGGTGCCGAAGGTGATCGACTGGGTGTTCCACGACAGCGCCTCGCACATCGACATGTTGCCGAACGGGCTCGACACGTAGATGCCGGCGAAGCCGCGCCGTTCGGCCTCCTGAGACAGTTCGATGGTGCGGCGTCGGCGCCCGGGCACGGCGATCAGGCAAAGAGCAGGAAGCGGTTCGGACATCGTGACCTTTCCTTCGGCTGACGGTTTCAAGCGCGCAGCACGGTTCTCACGTCGTCCTGGATCATCGGTTCCGAATGGAACAGGGCGCTGACGGACTCACCGCTGTTGATCCGGCGCATGGCCTCGGCCAGGGCCGGCGCGATCGACAATGCCGTGAGCTTCGGCACGTGTTTTTCGGCCGGGATGGGAACCGTGTTCGTGCAGACTATTTCGAGTACGTCCGGCTCGGCGGCAAGGCGCTGGGTTGCGGAATTGGCGAATATTCCGTGTGTGCAGGCAATCCGTATGGAACGGGCTTTGTTATTGCGCAAATGCCGAAGCAGTTCCAGAATTGATCCGCCGTTCACGATCTCATCGTCGAGAACGATGACGTCACGATCGCGGACATCGCCAATCAACATCGATATTCTGACCTGCGTGTCGCTTAGCCGTTCCTTGGTGCCGGCTGCGACGGGCACCCCCAGTCTCTTGGCGAAGGCCGCGGCACTCTTGGCATTTCCCAGGTCGGGCGATACCACCACCCCGTTGGTCAGATCGTAGCGCCGGAAATATTGCGCGAGCTCGGCGAGCGCATGGAGGTGATCGACAGGGACGCTGAAGAAGCCATGAACCTGCGGCGAATGGAGTGTCATCGTCAGGACCCGATTGGCTCCCGCGGTTGCCAGCAGGTCGGCGACCAGGCGACCACCGATAGAAATGCGAGGCGCGTCCTTCTTGTCGGAGCGCGCATAGGCATAGTGAGGGATCACGGCCGTGATCCGCGACGCGGAGGCGCCCCGGGCAGCATCGAGCATCAACAGGAGTTCGACCAGATGGTCCTGGACGGGCGAGCTCAGCGGCTGAATGAGAAACACATCCTGCTCGCGGCAATTCGCCTGGAGCTGCACCTCGATGCAGTCATTTGAAAATCGCTTGAGCTTCGTCGGCAGGAGCGGAACCTGAAGCTTTGCGCAAATCTCCTGAGCCAGTCCGGGATGAGCGCTACCACTGAAGATGGCAATCGGACCCAACGAGGTGTCTCTCGCAACGATCTGGGGAGCTTCGCGCGGAGTTTATGGCAGACGGTAGATTGTCGATCAAGCGGATGTCGGACGCTTAGCGTGAATTGGCGCAGACTATCCCGTCGCCACTTCCTTGAAGCGCCGCAAGGTCTCGATCTGCCGATCGAGCTCGGGCATCCGGTACATGGGATAGAGCATCACCATCTGCGCGCCGAGACGCTTCCAGCCTTGCGCGGCATTTGCCCAGAGCTGCGGGTCGGCCTTATCCATGCGCAGCCAGCCTTCGAGCCCGAAGGCGGCGGGATCCCGTCCGAATGATTTCAGATGCTCGCGCAGCATCGCTAGCTTCGGCTCGGCCACCTCGGGGGTCATGATCGGCATCCAGCCGTCGCCGAGACGGGCGGCCCGCTTGACCACGGCGTCCGACGATCCGCCGAACCAGATCGGGATCGGGCGCTGGACCGGAACGGGCAGCAGGTTGACGTCGACCAGGGTGTGAAACTTGCCGGCGAAGCTGACCAGATCCTGCGTCCACAGCCGCCGCATCACCTCGATCTGCTCGGCCTGCCGCGCGCCGCGCGTCTTCCATTCCATGCCAAGCGCCTCGTACTCGACATGGTTCCAGCCGACGCCGACTCCCAGGCGCAACCGTCCGCCGCTCAGGATGTCGACCTCGGCCGCCTGCTTGGCGACGACCCCGGTCTGGCGCTGCGGCAGGATGAGCACGCCGCTGCACAGCTTGATCGTCTTGGTGACGGCCGCGATGAAGGCCATCGTCGTGAACGTCTCGTGGAAAGGGTCGTGCTCGCTGTAGACCGGCTTCCAGTCGCCGCGCGCCGCCGCGCCAAAGACGTGATCGGCGACCTCGATGCAGTGATAGCCGAGCGCCTCCGCGGCTTGCGCCCAATCCCGGATCTTCGCCGGGTCGGTGCCTATGTCACGTGTCGGGAAGAGGGCATTCAGCAACATCGAAGACTCCTGGGCCGGGAACGTGGTCGGGAACGCGGGTCGGCCATTGTTCGCAAAATGGCTTGAGTCTGGCAAATATCGACATGGCCGGTCGATGGTGCCCGACATTCGAACCGCGTTCCCACCCGCCGCCCTTCCGGCGATACTCGATCCCGCTCACGGGAGGGGACATGGCGATCAAGACCGGCAAGCAATACATCGACTCCCTGCGCGACGGCCGCAGGCTCCATATCGACGGCAAGGTCGTGTCCGATGTGACTGCCTACCCGCCGTTGCAGGGCGTCATTGGCACGATCGCCTCCCTCCACGACGATCAGCACGATCCGGCTTACCAAGAGGTGCTGACTTACCGTTCGCCCACGACCGGCAAGGCGGTGAGCACGACCTATCTCGAAGCCCGCACCGCCGAGGAGTTCAAGGCGCTCGCCGGCTGCTTTCACCTGCGCGCGCTCCGCACCTTCGGCCTGATGGGGCGGTTGACCGATTTCATGTCGGCCTTCCTGGTCGACCAGGCGGTGGCACTTCGGGCGCTCGGCAAGTCCGAGGCGGCGGCCCGGGCCCAGCACATGGTCGAGCATTGCCGCGAGAACGACCTCCAGGTCACCCATGCGCTGATCGATCCGCAGACCGACCGGTCGACGCTCGATGCGCCGTCACAGGCGGTGCAGGTCGTCGAGCGGCGGGCCGAGGGCGTCGTCGTCAGCGGCTGCCGGATGCTGTCGACGCTGGCACCGGTGGCCAACGAGTGCTACGTCGGCCCCTACTATCCGCGCCAGCCGGGCGAGGAAAAGTTCGTCCTCGCCTTCGTCGTGCCGATGAACGCACCGGGCCTCTCGATCCTGGCCCGCGAAAGCTTTCATCGCGGCGAGGACGCCTTCGACCGTCCGCTCAGCAGCCGGTTCGACGAAGGCGACGCCATCCTGATGTTCGACAAGGTCCTGGTGCCGCACGATCGCATGATCATCGACGGCGACCTCGAGGCCTATAACGGCATGCTGTCGGCGCGGCCCGGCTACACCCCGATCCAGGCCACGATCCGCTCGACCATGAAGCTGCGCTTCCTGACCGGCGTTGCGACGGCGATCGCCCGCGCCAATGGCCGGGACAAGCTGCCGCGCTTCCAGGCCGCCATCGGCGAGCTGATCGCGCTGGTGAGCGTCGCCGAGGGCATCCGCGCCGGCGCAATCGAGGAAGGCCTGCGGCGGGCGGAAGCCTTCGCAGCGGGCAAGCTCAAGATCGAAGGCGACGGACTCAGCGAGCCGAAGACGATCGGCGTCTGCGGTGGCGCCGCCATCAACTTCTACTTTCCCTACGCCAACACCAAGGCGGCCGACGTGCTGCGCCTGGCCGCCGGATCGGGCGTTTTAGCCATGAGCGGGGCCGACTACGCCCATCCCGAGGTCGGCCCCCTGATGGACAAGTGGCTCATCGGGCCGGGCATCGATGCCAAGAAGCGCCTGGAACTCATGAAGCTCGCCTGGGACATGACCGGCAGCGAATTCGGTTCGCGCGCCGGGCTCTACGAACGCCTCTACTCGGGCGATCCCGAAATCAATGCGCAGCGCTGGTTCAGAAGCGCGATCACCCGGGAATGCGAGTCACTCGTGCACGAGCTGCTCAAGGCGTGACAGGTGCTGTCGGTCGTTGCGGCGGTCCGTTCACCCGATTCACTTGGTCGCCTTGAACGTCCCGGAAACGGAACCGTCGGGGCCTTTGCCGGTGATGGTGCCGCCCACCGCGCCCACCGGGCTGGAAGATGTCGATACGAAATTGCCATTCACGCTTGCGCTGCCCGGGCCCGTGACATTGTTGACGATGAGGGGGCCGCTGAAATTCGCCGTGCCCGGGGTCAGCTTGAGGTTGGCGGTGGCGCTCCCGGTATTGCCGTTCTGGCCATTGGCGACGGCGGTGAAGTTACCGGTCTGGTTGCCAAAGTTCCAGCCGATGGCGACTGATCCGGCGGCAACGTTGCCGGGATTTATGGTGACGGAAAAGCTGCCGTTGTAGTTCGCCGTTCCCGTCGTCGGCAGCTGCGCGTAGGTCGGGATGGCGCCGGGAACGAGCGCCGCGGTCCCGCCGGTGATGGCGGGATTGACCGCCGCCGGATTCTGGTAAACCACGCCGCCGCCCCATT
>Ga0210409_10005006_pt1 | contig 14024 bp, 15 predicted proteins | sample IncBWH17MmetaG_FD_161649 | JGI IMG/M metagenome (GOLD analysis project Ga0210409, IMG submission 161649) | Forest soil microbial communities from Barre Woods Harvard Forest LTER site, Petersham, Massachusetts, United States - Inc-BW-H-17-M | ecosystem: Environmental > Terrestrial > Soil >... | reverse complement strand
AGACCCACACTGCCTGCTACTTAAATAGAGGTGATAGTCATGAAAACCAGCAACTTAGTAGCACTGATAGTAGCACTCCTGATCACGACCGGAGGGTTTGAGGGGATCAATCTTCTCTTTACGCATGCCTTCAACGGCCATGCGCAGGAATCGGCAGCCCTGGCGGCGCGAATCTGAAGGGGACCGTCGTGGCTCTGCACGCTGATATCGAGTTCCTGGTCCCCGGCACCGGGCGGCTCTTCACCTACGCGCACGAGACGCCGCTCGGTGCCGATCCGGAGAGCGCGCACTTCGAGAGCCACGTGGTCGAGATCACGGACCTGCGCAGCGGTGAGGCGTTTGGGCTCGACGAGCACGGCGGGACGCTCGGGCGTTGGCCGACCCGCGTGCGCCGCTTCACCGACGACGCCCACGTGCGCGAGCGCTACTACGCCGAAAGCGCCGAGATCATCCAGGACGCCCTGGGTGCGGATGCGGTCGTCGTCTACGATCACAACGTACGCCGCGGCGGATCCTCTCCCGCCCGCGCCGGACACCAGGTCGGCCGACCGGTGCGGCACGCGCATACCGATTACACGCCGGCCTCGGCGCTCGAGCGACTGCGGCGCGAGTTCGGGCCGCGCGCCGAGATGGGGCTATCCCGGTTCCTGCAGGTCAATCTCTGGCGGCCGATCCGCGGCCCCGTGCGCGATGCGCCGCTCGCGCTCTGCGACGGCGCGAGCCTCGCGCCCGATGCCCTGCGCGCGGTCGAGCTGCGCTACCCCGAGCGTACCGGCGAGATCTATTACCTCACGCACGGGCCCGGACAGCGCTGGGTTTTCGCCTCGGATATGACGGTCGATGAGGCATGGCTCTTCAAGAACTTCGATTCGGCCTCACCCGGGCCTGGCCGCATCGCTCCTCACAGCGCCTTCATGGATCCGCGTCACCCGGAGGTCGCACCGCGCGAGAGCATCGAGGTCCGGGCACTCGCGACCTTCTGGTGAGAGAGAGTCGTGCCATCGGGTTCGATGTCGAAATTCCCAAGCCCCGAACGTCATAAGACCAGGAACCTGTGATCTGCGTCGAGCCGACCGAGGTATGTGATGAACTCTTCAGTGACAAACCGGCCCGGAATGGACTCCAGCGCGCGACAAAAGCTCGCAGAGCGCGCGAGGGCGGCGTGGGCAACGCTCAGGGCGCTCGCCCCGTACGCGGCCATCGAGCTCATCCTTCCCGGCGGCACGGTGCTCGCGATCCTCTGCTGGCTCTACCGAAGGAGACGGGTGGCATCCGGTTCGGCGACCACTTCGGGCCTGGCTGGGGTGTTGTTCAGTTGGAAGATCGGAGCGACGTCGGCCTGAGCAGCCCGCCCTTGGCCGCTTACTTCGCCGCGACCTCGAATCGATCCGGCTCGCTCCACCGCTCGCTCGCCCCATCGCTCGCTTCGTAGCGAACCATCGTGCCCGTCAGCCGCTCGCCCTGCAGCGTGAAGCGCAGGTAGTGGAAGTTTACCGACGTCGTGAGCCGGGATTGCTCGCTTGCAGCACGGAAGTCCGGAACCGGCTTGGCCCCGCCGCCTCCGCTCACGAGATAAGTGACCACGCCGTCGAGGTTGAAGCGCTCGTAGTTATGGACGTGGCTGCCGACCACGATCACCCGCGCCCGCAGTCCCGGGGCCCTCGCTGACAGGTAGCGCTGCACTTCGGCCTCGTCCTTGCCGCGCGGAAAGATCGGGTCGCGCACCGGAGGGTAGTGAAGCATGACGAGGATGAATCGGACCCGCTTGTCGCCGTCGGCGTCGCTGACTTCTTTCTCGAGCCAGGCGCGCTGCTCGCTTCCCGGCCTGAGTGACGAATCCGAGTCGAGGATCAGCGCCAGCAGCGAATCCCCGATCGCCACCGAGTACCAGCGGTAAGGGCGGAGCTCGTCGAAGGTGCTCCACCAGTTATCGAGGCAGGCGCGCGGGTCGTCGCGAGGACAGTCATGGAATTCGTGGTTGCCGAGGGCGGGGAATACCGGGATCTTCTGCCTGGCCCACTCCGCGGTCTCGTTGCGGTAGGTGGCGTAGTCCTCCGGGTCGCTGCCCTGGTAGACGAGATCGCCGCCGATCAGGATCGCCGCCGGCTTTTCGCCCGCGATGCCCGCGACGAGCGCGCGGCGCGCGGTCTCGTTCGCGACGTGGCTGCGCTCCGTGAAGCGCGTGTCGCCGTAGACGACGAAGGTCAGCGCGCCTGCCGGCGCCCGCACGTGAAAGCGCGGCGGTCCCTCGGCTGCGTACCCCGACGCGCACGGCGCGATCAGGCAAAAGGCCAGCAGCGAGCGGCCAACAAGCCCCCCGGACCGGCGCCGCCCGCAGCTCATCGGGTCACCCGATGCTCCTTGAGGATCTCCACGACCCGGTCGACGGGAAGCGCCTCGATGGTGTGCCCGTTCCCGGTCGTCGTCGTCGCTTTGAGCATGGAGTTGTAGATCGCCTCCTCGGCGGCCTCGATCGCGGCTTCGAAGAGGGGCGACGTCGAGAGCGTCGTCACTGTCTCGGTCTTGCGCGTCAACCCCTTGTCCTCGGTGTGGATGCGCACCGAGGGCGCGATCGAGAAGGCGATCGCGTAGTCGCCCGATCCATTGGACGCGGAGCTCCCCGCGCGCGCCATGCCGAGCAGCGCCCGCGCGGCCAGGCGCTTGAGCTCCCGTGCATCGAGGGGTGCGTCGGTTGCGACCACCATCATGCAAGAGCCGTCCGCGCTGTCGCGCCGGGTGCCCGTGTTCGAGGCCTGATCGCGCAGATAGTACTGGCCGAGCTCGACTGCTACCGGAGCTCCGGCGATGCTGAGCACGCCGCCGAAGTTGGTCTGCACCAGGACGCCTACGGTGTAACCGCCGAGCCCCGCCGGCAGATGGCGCGAGGCCGTACCGATGCCGCCCTTCCAGCCGAACGCGATCGTTCCGGTGCCGGCACCGACCGCGCCTTCCTCGACCGGTCCGCCCCGGGCGCCCTTGAGAGCAGCGAACACGTCCTCGGGCGTGATGTGGCGGCCGCGGATGTCGTTGAGATACCCGTCGTTGGTCTCGCCGACCACGGGATTGATCGACAGCACGTCCTCGTTGCCCGGAAGGGCGAGCATGTAGCTGATGAGCGCATCCGCCACGCGCGGGACCGCGACGGTCGAGGTGAGGAGGATCGGCGTCTCGATCTCGCCGAGCTCATCGACCTGCGTAACGCCGGTCAGCTTGCCGTAGCCGTTGCCGACCGAGATCGCACCGGGCACCTTGTCGCGATAGAGGTTGCCCGGATGGGGGACGATCGCCGTGACGCCGGTGCGGATGTTGTCGCCGCGCATGATGGTCGTGTGTCCGACCGCGACCCCCGCGACGTCCGTGATCGCATCGAGCGGGCCCGGCGGCAGGACTCCGACCTTGATGCCGAGATCCGGCGCGCGCGGACGCGCTGCCGGCGAGGCGGCCTGGGTGGGGCCCAACAGAATAAGGAGGGTCGCGAAAGCTGCGCAGTGCCTCAAAAGCATGGCGCTAGCATACGGCGTCGGGTGCGGCCCGACGACCCGCTATACTCCCTGGATATGAATGAAGCAGTGACGGTCGCCCAGGCCGGGGGGCTTGAGGCCGGGAGCCACGAGCTCAGCCGCTCGCTGCGTCCGCGCCACGTCGCGATGATCACCATCGGCGGCATCATCGGCGCCGGCCTGTTCGTCGGCAGCAGCGTAGCGATCAAGGCCGCCGGCCCCGCGGTCGTTTTCGGCTACTTGCTCACGGGATTCCTGCTGCTGCTCGTCATGCGCATGCTGGGCGAGATGGCCGTCGAGATGCCGCAGGTGCGCTCGTTCACCGAGTTCACGCGCGCGACGCTCGGCAACTGGGCCGGCTTTTCGGTCGGCTGGCTCTACTGGTACTTCTGGGTGACGGTCATTCCGGTCGAGGCGATCGCGGGTGCGGGGATCATCAAGGACTGGATCCCGCTTCCGGAGTGGGTGATCGGCACTGCGCTGATGGTGAGCATGACGTCCGTGAACCTGATGTCGGCGCGCGCCTACGGCGAGTTCGAGTTCTGGTTCTCCTCCATCAAGGTCGCGGCGATCATCTCTTTCATCATCGTGGTCGGCGCCCACGCCTTCGGCTTCCGCTCGCCGACCGGGCCCACCTTCTCGAACCTCACCGCTTACGGCGGCTTGGCCCCCATGGGCTGGTTCGCGGTACTGGCGTCCGTGACCACGGTCATCTGGTCGATGATGGGCGCGGAGGTGGTGACCATCGCCGCGGCGGAGTCACCCGAGCCCGCGCGCGCGGTGGCGCGCATGACCTCCACCATCATCAGCCGCATTCTTCTGTTCTATGTGCTTTCGGTGTTCGTCATCGTCTGCGCCGTGCCCTGGACCAAGGTTGTGCCGGCGCAGTCGCCCTTCACCCTGGCGCTCGCTGAGGTGCACTTCCCCTACGCCAGCACCTTCATGGCCGCGGTGGTCCTCACCGCGGTGCTCTCCTGCCTCAATTCCTGCTTCTACATCGCCTCGCGTGTGCTGTTCGTGCTCGCGACGCGCGGTGATGCGCCGCGGTGGCTGGTGGTCACCAACCGCCGCCACGTGCCGGCACGCGCCGTGCTGCTCGCGAGCCTGTTCGGCTTCGCCGGCGTGATTGCGGCAATTCTTTCGCGCGAAGGGGTGTACGTGTTCCTGACCAACTCTTCCGGCGCGATCATTGCGATCATCTATCTCATGATCGGCGTATCGCAGGTGGTCTCGCGCCGGGCGCGTGAGCGCGCCGGGCTCCCGCCCTCGGCGCTGCCGATGTGGTTCTTCCCCTGGCTGAGCTACGTCGCGATCGCCGGCATGGCCTCGGTGATCATCGCGATGGCGTTCACCGAATCGCACCGCGCGGAGTTCTGGACCAGCATGGTGTCGATCGCCGTCGCGTTGCTCGTGTACCTGGTCTTCCGGCGTCCGCGGACGGCGGCCCCGGCCACCGCGGCGCAATCGTCTGCGGCCCCCGGACGCTGAGACCCGCTCAGCCTCTGTCGTTGAGCGTCTGCTCGAGCGCCTCGAGCAGAAGATCGGCGTGCTGCGTCTCGAATATCAGCGGTGAGCGGATCTTGAGCACATCGCCGTGACGGCCGGTCGAGCCGACCAGCACGCCGCGGCGGCACATGCCGTTCACCACCCGCCGGGCCTCCGCTGAGCCCACGAGTCCACTCGCGGGATTCGGGCGCAGCTCGACGCCGAGGAACAGCCCGGCACCACGCACCTCGCCGACCGCCGGGTTGCGCGTGGCGAGCGCCTCGAGGCCGCGCCTCAGGTACTCGCCGGTGCGATGGGCGTTCCCGAGGAGACCCTCGCTGCGGATGACATGGAGCACCGCGAGCGCCGCCGCGCACGAGACGCTGTTGCCTCCATAGGTGTTGAAGTAGTGCCGGCGCTTGGAGAAGCGCGCAAAGACGTCGGGACGCGCCGCGACCGCGGCTACCGGATGGCCGTTGCCCATCGGCTTCCCCATGGTCACGAGGTCGGGGACCACGCCGTGGCGCTGGAATCCCCACATCGACTCGCCCAGCCGGCCGAAGCCCGGTTGCACCTCGTCCGCGATGAAGAGGCCGCCGGCGGTCTGCACGTGCCGCACCGCCTCCGCCAGAAATCCCTTCGGGTCCGCATACACCCCATCGCTCGAGAAGATCGTGTCCACGAGCAACGCGGCGAGGCTGACGCCCTCGGTTCGCATGCGCTCGAGGCACTCGGCGACGTGATCGGCGAAGGCTTTGGGACCCCCGGGGCCGGCGGGCGATGGGACGGCGTAGACGCCGGGGCCGAGAGGCCCGCCGTCCTCGGGTGACATGCCGGAGAGGACATCGGTCACGCCGTGATAAGAGAAGTCCGTAACGATGAATCCTGTGCCGCCGGTTACCGCCTTGCTGAGGCGTACCGCGAGATCGTTGGACTCGCTCCCGGTGCAGGTGAAGACCACGTTGCCGAGCTCGGGCGGCATCGTGGCGAGCAGCTCCTCGGCGAGCTGCAGCGGCTGCTCGGCGAGATAGCGCGTGTGCGTGTTGAGCGTGCGCGCCTGGCGGGTCAGGGCGTCGACCACGTACGGGTGGCAGTGACCCACGACCGGCACGTTGTTGTAGGCGTCGAGGTAGGTGCGTCCCTCCTCGTCGTACATCCAGACGCCTTCGGCGCGCACGATCTGGATCGGCTGCTCGTAGAACAGCCGGTAGGTGGGGGAGAGCACCCGCGCCCGCCGCGCCAGGATGGCCGAATGGTCGAGCGGCGGTCGGGTCGTCACAGTCTCATCTCCTCGAGCAGCAGGCGCTCGGCGATGCGCAGCCGCGTGCGCATGAAGTCAGCGTCGAGCGGCTCGAAGTGGCCGCTATCGGGATTGCGCTGTACGTGCCATTCGTGAATCACCAGCATCATGAGAAGCCGCGCCGCCACGAGTGTCGCGAGGAGCGCGAGCTCATCTTGCGAGAGCGGCACGCCCTCATCATAAGCCCGCGCGACATCGAGCACGGAGTCACGCGCTTCGGCCGGGTCCCTGCAGCCCGGGGGAATGAGCTCGGCGGCCGTGACCGCGACGTCCGCGATCACCGCGGCGCGGGTCATGTCGCCGAAGTCGATCACGCCGGCCACGCGGCTCTCAGCGTCGGGATCGACCAGGATGTTGAGGGGATTTAAGTCATTGTGCACGACCTGGTGCGGCAGGCGCGGCAGCTCGGAATCGATCCGCGGAGCCACGCGCTCGAGCAGCTCGGAAGCAGCAGGCTTGAACGGGAAGCCGGGCATCTCCTCGAGGAGGTGCCGCATGTGTCCCGTGTGCCTCACGTCCCAGACGATCGTGCGCCGCTCCGCCGCGTGCGCGAAGCCACGCAGAGCCAGGGTCAGACGCGCGCCGATCCGGCCGCACGCGGCTCTTTGACGTTGCGACCGGGTGGCGGCGCCGAGGAGTTTCCCCGGGAGGTAGGTCAGCATCCGCGCCGTGCGCTCGACCCCCGCGTCGCTGAAACGGAGGTAGGCACCGCCCTGGCGCTCGCGCACCACGCGCGGGCAGGGTAATGCCGGATCGGCTTGCTCGAGATGCAGGAGCGCCGCCGTCTGAAAATCGGTCTCGGCCGGATTCTCGGCGGGGTTGGCGATCTTCAAAACGTATTCGGCGCCGTCTTCGTCCGCCAGCCGGAAGTTCTCGTCGCGCTCGCCGGTCAGGCGCGTCATCGTCCGCGGAGCGAAGCCGTAGCGCTCGCGCACCAGTGCCGCCGCATGCCCGAGCTCGACGCGGCGCTGCGGCGCGACCATCGTGGCCATGAACGCTTCCACCTCAGGGGACATCGGGGCGAGTTGTACTGCGTCCTGCCTTGTTTGTGAATAGCGAGGCGGCAATGCCCGGCCGCGCGCCGCGGCAGGAATTTGCCGCCGCGAGGCAAGGCGCCGCCGCGGTCACGCGCTCAAGGTTTCGGCGCTCGTGTCGTGGCGCGCGCCGCTGCGATGCTGCTCGCAGTTCCACCGGGAATTTTCAATGTCTCTGACCTGCGACCGATAGCGGTACACGCAGGACGATTCAACCCGTCGGCAATTACGGAAGATGCGGTCATGAAGACGAATCAGGTAGAGACACTCCAGTTGCGCGAAGTCGGCGAGCAGCCCACGACAGGCGCGCCCAGCGGCCGGGTGATCCATGACGTGCGCGGTAACGCCCGCTGGGACTGGGCGGTCTCCACCGTTGTGTTGGCGAAGAAGACGGTCGCCGAGCTCATCAACACACTCGATGTTCCCGCCCTTGCGATCGATGGCGAGCTCGAGCTCGCCGCCCCGACCGGTGATCCCTATAACCGTTGCGGCCGCCGCGCCTGACTCCTGAGGCTGTGGCTCCCCTGGCCGGCTGATATTCGGCGCACACTGCCGCATCCCTCAGCCGGCGTTTCCTTCACGTCGCAACGCCGCGCCGGCTCCTTATACTACTTGGCCAACGCTCCGGAGGCGCCATGCACTTCCTGCTGTTCTACGATTTCGTACCGGACTATCTCCAGCACCGCCCGCCGCACCGCGACGCGCATCTGCGGCTCGCCTGGGAGGCGCACCGCCGTGGCGAGCTCGTGCTCGCGGGCGCGCTCGCCGATCCGGCGGATGGCGCCGTGCTCTGGTTTGAGGGGGAGACCGGGCAGGTGGCCCGTGCCTTCGCCGAGCGTGATCCGTACGTGAAGGCGGGACTCGTGAAGAATTGGTCGGTGCGGCCCTGGACGACCGTGGTGGGTGAGCTGGCTGCAACTCCGGTGCGGCCAACCGCCTGAGAACGCCGGGGTGAAGCGCCGGGGTGCCGCCTACTGCAGGAGCCCGGTCGCCACCGCGGTCATCGCGGTCACACCAGTCTCGAGCGTCGGCTTCGGCAGGGGCTCAAAGCGGCTCGTGTGCGTGCCCGGCAGGCGCTTGCCGGCGGCTTCCGCGGCCGCGAATTTCTCCGGGTCCATCGCGCCCAGCCGGAAATACACCACGGGGATTTCGTTGCGCTTGAGATCCGCACTCATGCCGAAGACGCCCACGTCCTCGCTGCCCATGAGCCTGTTGGCGTCCCGCACGCGCGCCTCGCCGAGCGCCTTGACGAGAAGCCCGCGTACCTGGGCGGTCATCGTCGGGTCGTTGTACTGCACCGGGGTCGACTCGTTCTCCAGCACCGTCACCGTGGCGGCCTTGTCCGCCGGCAGATTCGCGGCAGCCGTGATGCCGGCGGCGATCTGCTTCAAGCCGTCGATGACGACCTGGCGGCTCTTGTCGGTGTAGGAGCGCGTCGTCAGCTCGAGCTTCACTTCGTCCGGAATGATGTTGCGCTTGGTCCCGCCGTGGATGCTGCCCACGGTGACGACCGTCGGATCCTGCGGGTCCTCCTCGCGGCTCACGATGGTCTGGATCTGGGTGATGTAGTAGGCCGCGAGCGTGACCGGATCGCGCCCGTACTGGGGCGCCGAGCCGTGACCGCCGATTCCCCGGATCACGACGTCGACGGAGGTCGAGCTCGCGGACGACGGCCCCGCGATGACGCCCACCATTCCGGCGGGCAGGAGGTTGGTGTCGTGGAGGCCGATGATCTTGTCGGGCCGGCCGAAACGCTGGTACAGATGATCTGCCAGCATGGCCTTGGCGCCGTCGATCGTCTCTTCCGAGGGCTGGCCGATGATCATCACCGTGCCGTGCCACCCGGTGCGCGCCGCGGCGAGTGCCCGCGCCGTGCCGAGCAGCACCGTCGTGTGCACGTCGTGCCCGCAGGCGTGCATCACGCCGGTGTCCTGGCCGTTCGCGTTCTTCGTCATGACGTGGCTCGCGTACGGCAGGCCGGTCTCCTCGATGATCGGCAGCGCATCCATGTCGCCGCGGATCAGGAGCGTCTGCCCGGCACCGTTCTTCAGAATCCCGACGACGCCGAAGGCACGCGAGCCGTCCGGGTACACGCCGACATGCTCGGTCACGTCGTAGCCCGCCTCGCGCAGGCCCTTGGCGAGGATCGCGGAGGTGCGCGCCTCGTGGTGCGAGAGCTCGGGGTGCGCGTGGATGTCTTTATAGATCTCGAGGAGCGAAGCGCTCCGGCTCGCGACTGGAACATCCGCGGCGCGCACTACGGAGGCGGACAGCAGCATCGCGGCGATGACGAGGCTTTTCACGGCAGCTCCCCGGTCGGAGTTACTGGATTGAGGGCGAGGGCGTGCCAGCTTGCCCGAGGAGCGCTGATTCGTCGAGGGCGGCGAGGGCGCCGCTTGCGGTATCCTCGGCACGGCGCCGACATCACAAGGAGGAGCTGTCATGCTGCAGATTGCCGTCATCAATGAGTCCACCGCCGTCGCCGATGGCCCCGTCACGCAGATGCTTCCGGCCTTCAGCGCTCAGTGGAACACCGACTTGAACGCCGCCTGGGGAGTTGGGGCCGCGCAATTCACTTTCACGCCCAAGAGCACCACCCCCGCCGCTGGCACCTGGTGGGTGGTGTTTCTCGACAACAGCGATCAGGCCGACGCGCTCGCGTATCACGACCTGACCAATGAGGGTCTCCCGATCTCCAAGATCTTCGTCAAAACCATCCAGGCCGACAAGGCGAGCCTGAGCGTCGGCGCCTCGCATGAGATCTGCGAGATGGCGGTCGACCCGTGGCTGAACAGCGCCTATCAGGACTCGCAGGGTGTGTTCTGGGCCGGCGAGGTCTGCGACCCGGTCGAGGACGATCAATACGGCTACAGCATCGACGGCGTGCTGGTCACTGACTTCGTGACCCCGAACTGGTTCGGACACAAGGACGCGCAGGGCCCGACGGACCAGCAGGGAAAGACCAAGTCGGACTTCGAGGTGCTGACCGGCGGCTACGCGCAGAAGTGGGACCCGCAAAAGGGCTGGCAGCAGGTCACCGGTGCGCTCGCGAAGCGTTTCGCGCGCATCGCGACGGCTCCCAAGGGCTCGCGGCGCGAGCGGCGCGCGCGGCAGTGGCGGCACTGGAAACGCAGCGAGCACCGCTTCGGACGCTGACGCGCCCGGGCTAACCGCGCGGGGCTCGTGCGTTTAACGGCGTATCCGGCGGCGTGCCGGGCGCGCGCTCCGGGCGCGATAATCGAGAAACGCCTGGATGCCGTCAGAGCTCCCGGGTGAGGAAAAAGCGCCGGCTGTCCCACCGCTTTCGGGGAGCGATGCAGAGGGACGCGCCGGCGTGAGGGGAACGGGCCGGCTCGAACGGGTACCCGCGGCAGGCCGGGTACCCCGGAAATAAGCGCGGCGGGGGCGATGGTGTGTGCAGTCCGTCGGCTACATCGCCGGAATCGCTTCCGTCGGAAGAGACCGCCGCATGAGATAACTGTCGCGACCCGGTGACCGATCTCACCCGTGTGACAGAAATCCTTCGATAGCTGAGACCGGGCGCCCCGACGTGACAGCTAGCACGTATGCGGACCAAGAGGCCCATCACCATTGACGCCCGGTTGCGCGAATGCACCGGCAGAAGTCTGGTGCTCCTCAAGCAGCGCACGGCGCGCGCGGGCGCGGCCTTCCTGCACCAGAGCGCCGGGCTGCGGCTCGTGATGTCGTCGGATTTCGACGTGGCTCGCCCCGCGATCGATCCGGGCGAGGTCCTCTTCTTCGAGCGTCTCGGTACGGCGCTGTTCTACGGCGATCCGGACCAGAGGCGGGCGCTGGCGCGCCGGCAGGCCGAGGGTGTCTTGACTCTCGAGCCCGAGCGTTATGTCCGGGCCAGGGAGGTGGTCAATGCCGCTGCGGGCGCGGCGTTGCCCTTGGCCGATACACACTCCGCGACCTGGGGCCTGCAGGCGACGCGCGTGCTGTCATCGCCTTACCGCGGCCGCGGCATCCGGGTCGCGATTCTCGACACCGGTCTCGACCTCAGACATCCGGACTTTGCGGGGCGAGCCGTGGTCGCGAAGTCGTTCGCGGGGCAGCTGCCGGCCGACGACGCCAACGGTCACGGCACCTTCTGCGCCGGCGTCGCCTGCGGACCCGAGCAGCCGGCCCAGGCGCCGCGTTATGGAGTCGCCCCGCACGCCGATCTCTACATCGGCAAGGTTCTCGACGACGACGCCGACGGGACCGACGGCAGCGTGCTCGCCGGGATCGATTGGGCGGTGCGCAACCGGTGCGCGGTCGTCTCGATGTCGATCGGAACTCCGGTCGCGGTCGGCGACTCCTATCCCAAGGTGTACGAGCAAGCCGCGGCGCGGGCTCTCGAAGCCGGGACACTCCTGATCGCGCCCGCGGGCAACTCGAGCCAGCGGCCCGATTCGATCGCGCCGGTCGAGCATCCGGCGAACTGTCCGTCGATACTCGCGGTTGCGGCCGTCGACCAGAGTCTGACGGTGGCACCGTTCTCGAACGGCGGCCTGAATCCCGACGGCGGCGACGTCGATCTCGCGGCGCCCGGCATCGCGATCGCGTCCGCGTCTCCGCGGCCCACGCTCTATCAGGTGGGGAGCGGTACGAGCATGGCGGCGCCGTTCGTCGCCGGCATCGCCGCGCTGCTCGCCGAAGCCGACAGAAACGCACGCGGTGCGGCGCTGCGCGCCGCGCTCCTCGGGGCATTCCTGCCATTGCACGCGCCGGCGCGCGATGTTGGCGCCGGCCTCGTGCAGGCGCCCCAGTAGCCAGGCCGCAGGGCGGACGGAAGTCTATTTTGTCGAGCCTGAACGAAGGAGGTGTTCAGTGATGCGTATCAACGTGGCGATCGCAGTCGCAGAGGAAGCGCGCGACCGCATCTACGAGGTGGCCGAGGTCTGCCGTGCGCTGGGTTTCGCGCACACCTCGACCTTGTCCAACATCGGGATCCTGATCGGGTCAGCCGACGTCGAGGATCTGCCGTTGTTGCGTGCGATCCCGGGAGTCCTCGCCGTCGAGATGGAGCGCGCGCTCGAGCTCGCCGCGCTCGAGGGCGGCTGAGCGCGACGGCGACTCAGGCGCCTCAGCGGGCGTGCAGCTCGAACGGGAACGACTGCGGGGTTGCCGACTTATCCAGCGGCTCGACGCGCAGTGAGTACCGGCCGGAGCTGAGACGGGCCGCATCGGCATAGGCGTGGAGATATCCGTCTGCGCCCGGAACGAGACCGGTGAGTGTCCCGATCGGCTCCGCGGCGCCTCCGCGCTGCAGCCGCGCGAGCGTCAGGCCGAAACGCGCGCCTGCCGCGTGGCTCGCCGGTGAGGCACGGAACTCGATCAACCCTCCCGCGGGAAGATCGAGATCGTAGCTGGAGCTGCCGCGCATCGTGACGAAGGTGAAATGCGCGCTGACTGCCGCGCTGCCCGTAGCCGCGCCTGACACAGAGGCACGCAGGACGCCGGGCCCTTCGGGGCGCGGCTGTACCCAGAGGATGATCGCGACCGCAGCCAGGGACGCCGCCGCGAGCGCCGGCACGTACATGAGGAGCCGGCGAACGGTGCGCTGCCCGGACCTCTCGAAGTAGCCCTGTTCCTTCAGCTGTTCGAGTCCCTCGCGGAGCCTGAGCGTCTGCTCGAACTCGCGCACCAGGTCGGGATCGCGCGCCAGTCGATCCTCGAAGGTGCGACGCTCGTCGTCCGCCAGCCGGCCGCCGACATAGTCGCGCATGCGCTCGAAGTCGCGTTCGACGTCGATCATGGTTCCTCTCCCTGGACCTGTGACTGGACGTGCGCCGGCGCCGGCTGGTCCGCCGCGGCCGGGCCGACTGCGACAACGCCAGCATGGCCGCCGCTGAATGCCGCGAGCCCGATGGCGATGACCGAGAGCAGATCGCCGCGACCGAAGCCGCGCTGCTCGAGCAGCTCGCGGAAGCGGTTGCGGGCGCGAAAGATCACCCGGTTGAAGTGCTCCTGGCTGAGATTCAGCTCGCGGCAGATCGCGTCTTTCTCCTCGTCGTTGAGATAGAAGCGCACCAGCAGCTCGCGGTCGCGCGTGGCGGGCATCTCTTCCAGCATCCGGCGCGCGGCCTGCGCCCATTGCGGCCGGCCGACCCGGTCCCAGTCGGGGTCGTCGACCGAGTCCCGCAGCTCTTCCAGCTGATCGGGAGAGCAGAGCGCCGAGCGGTCCTTGCGCCGGTGATTGCGCAGATGGTTGATGGCGACGCGATAGAGATAGCCGCCGAGATTCTCCGGGTGCGCGATTTCGCCGCTGCGGAGTTTCTCGAGCGTCGTGACCGCGGCGTCCTGCAGGATATCCGCCGCGACCTCGGGATCGCGCACGCGCCTGAGGATCAGCGCGCGCAACCCGGGATAGTCGCGATAGACTGCCGCGAGAGAAGAAGCCGGATCCGAACCGGACGCCGGGACGTCCGGCTTCGCGCGGCCTGGGGCGGGTGCTGCTTGTTCGTCAACACCAATCATGTAGCGAGTATAAGCCGCAATGGCGTGAAACCGCAGCGGCCGGCCGCGCCGGGCGAGCGCGCGCCCTGTTTTATCGCGGTGCTCGTGTTGCTCGGATGGCCAGCGCCGGCGGCTGCGACGGAGGGTTCGTGCACCCAGAGTCTCGGCGCCCCGGCAGCGGCCGCGCCGCTCCTCCAGACCCTGGGGACGGAGCCTTCGCTGACTGAGATTACCCTGCCTCCA
>Ga0210409_10005005_pt1 | contig 14025 bp, 17 predicted proteins | sample IncBWH17MmetaG_FD_161649 | JGI IMG/M metagenome (GOLD analysis project Ga0210409, IMG submission 161649) | Forest soil microbial communities from Barre Woods Harvard Forest LTER site, Petersham, Massachusetts, United States - Inc-BW-H-17-M | ecosystem: Environmental > Terrestrial > Soil >... | reverse complement strand
ACCCCGTGTCGCCACGGAGCAGTTACTTTCAGTTTCCGGGCGGGAAGCTCCGCCGGGGAGGGACTCTCACCCTCTGTGCGCGCTCGCTCTCAAGCGCACTAGCCGTGGACTTCAGTCCACGGGGGGACGCGCCGATTGACCTTCGCGTCGCGTAGCGACGCCTGAAGCCCTCAACCAGGAATGGCCACAAGAGGGTAGGGCACGCTGTCTCAGTGCGCCGAAGTCCTCGACCGAGAATTGCCACGAGAACACACCGCAGCGGAGCCGTCACCAAGAAACCTCAACTACGGATTGCACGGCTAAAACGGATTTCTTTTCTTCTATCCGTGAAATCCGTGGTCAAAACCTTGGCGGACCTGCTCTTTGGCCTCGGATTCCTCAGACCCTTTGCGTCTTTGACTCTATGTGTTCTTTGCATTCTCTCGTCGCAATTCTCACCTCCTTTGCGGCCCGGTCCGCCGTCCCATGTGGCGCGCAACTCGCGCAGGTAGCCCAGACATTCCTCCTCGTGCCAAAACCCCTTGACCCGTTTGTTCCTCAAAGAAGCGTCCCACTTGGCGCCGTTCCGATGCTGAAAAATCCGCCGTCCCTCAAAATCATGCTGGCACATCGTCCCCTCGAGCGATTCAATCGGTGTTTGAACCAGCGCGTAGCGTTGCCTGACCTTCCTGAACGCCAGGTGAAATGTTTCCTTGTCCCCATGTACATACCGGTAATAGAAGTCGGAATTCTCATTGAACCACATTGCCAGGCAAAGCGCTCGCCAGCAGCGTTCCTTGTCCACCACCACCTGGCCGGTTTCAAATTCCCTCTCATCCGGCTGGCGCAGACCGCAGCTCTTCCATACGGGCATGGTCTTTGAGGTCTTTGTGAACCCGTGGTCCGGCCAGAAGATCGCCCCTGACTCCCGGTACTCCTCTGTCTCAAACAGGAATTCCGGGTCCGCGACCGCGACATTATCCGCATCCAGCAGCAGCACTTCGCGAAACGAGCAATGCCGCATCGCGTACGCCTTCAGCTCCCATCCGTGCAGGATGCGCGCCGGATGCCTCGCTCGCACTTTCAAGGCATCAACACATCTCACCCCCAACGGCTCCAACCGCGCCGCCATCCGCTCATCCATTTCCCGGCGGCCCAGGTGCCAAAGTTCGATCGGCAACCGGCACCCCGCGCGCCTCAACCGCATGATGCAAACCCAGGCGCACGGGAAATACCTGACCCCGCCGCCGCAGATCACGATTCCCCGGCCGTCATACCCGCCCGGATACGCCGGAATTGTCTGGATGAACCGGTCGCAAGCCATGCCGGCGCTGTGAAGGTTCAACGGCTGCCGGTCGTAATCGTTCCCGGCGCTGGCCGCCACGCCCTGTTCGGTGGCGATTCGCTGGCGGGGCGTCAGGTATTTCAACTGGCCATCCTGAAAATACAAACTGATCCGGCGGACCACATCCGCCGCGCTGATGAGGTCCATGCAGCGTGGCAGCCCGTCCACGGCGTTCACGCACAGATGCTCGCGCCGGTCCCGGCTGTCTCCATCCCTCAACCGCGCCGTTCGGTCTTTCCAGCACCCGCCGCTGGCGCAACAGGGCAGGGCGCCGTTCGTGTGAATGAACTGGTGGTCCGGATAAGCTTCCCAATGGGCCGGCTCGCGGCCGCCGCCAATGACCACGCACGGCCGGTTGGCCGGCTGGCCCTGCTTGGCTTCGACCGCCGCCGCCAGGTGCATCAGCGATGTTACCGGGCAGAGCACTCCCTGCGCATGATACACCAGCCGCACCAGCTCCCGGAGCGTCGTCCGCCCGCGCAAGTCGATCACCCCGTTCAACTTCGGGTGGTGATGGCCCTTCTGGCCGACCTGGACAAATTGAAGCTTCCCGCGAAACTGCTCCACCACCTCCTGGTACCGCTCCGTTTGCCACCACTTGATCGTCACGTCGTACTTGCCGCCCGCCGCCACGATCCAGAACGGCGTGTCCTCCCGGGTGAACTCGTGCACCTGCGAATACCAAACCTTTTCCTGGTCGTTCAGGTGGATATCTCCCTTGAACGCCGTCGGCTTAATCCCGAGCCGCAGCCGCTCATTCAGGAATTCAATGAACCCATGCAGACAATGGTACGGCGCCTCATTGCACCGGTTGATCAACGGATACGAACAGTCAATTTCTTCCGCTTCCGGCTCGTCATCGGCGATCGGCGTGATATGCGGATTGTTCTCCCACAGCTCCGGGCAAACCGTCCGGACGTCCGTGGCAAACTGGCCGGGGTAACAACGGTGCAGATCCCTTACCGCCGCCGTCAACATCAGGATATCGCCCGGCGCCAGTCCGCACTTCAGGATCAGTTTCCTCATCCGCACTCTCATCCTCGTCCTCTTTCTCTTCCTCTTCCTCATCGTCATCCTCGTAATCGATCCGCCTTTCCCGTTTCGTCTTCAGCTCGATCACGATTACGAGGACGACGACGAGGACGAGCACGAACAGCAAGGTGTCACGGGTCCCTCGCGGCCCTGCCGCGTCAGCCCTTTGCGTCTTTGCCTCTTTGCGCCTTTGCGTTAATCCCCTCGCGCCTTTGCGTCAACCCCTTCGCCAAATCACTCCACCCGCCCGGGTCACACTTTGCGAGCTGCCCCCATTGGACTCTGGGTGATCGGGTCCGGGCTGAAGCTGGGACTTGGCGATGGCGCCGTGGCGTCAAATGCTGTGAGAGTCCGCCGGGCAGGCGGCGCCGGTTTCGGACTATAGCCTGGTTCGAGTTTTGGTTTGCCCGCTGATTGCTTTTTCTTAGCCATATTTGTGTCTGTTTCGGTCCGTGTTTCCTCAACCTTGAAACCAATGCCCTAAAACGTCAATCCCGCTCACAGGGCGGGGACGGCCACGTCCCCGTGCATGCGAACAGTTGACCGCTCTCCCCCGCATCAGTCGGGGCGGGGACGGCCACGTCCCCGTGCATAGGAACAGTTGTAGGCTGAAAGTTGCAACTTGACGCCCCTCAGCGCAACCAACCCGCACCCTTCAACCTGCAACTTGGAACCGCAAAACCACGTCTTCACGCACACCCGTACCCCTCCTGCCTCATTCGCGCCGACAACTTCCTCAGTATGTCCCGCTCGACCTCACGCATCGGCCGCATCGCCGCGAACTCGTTCTCCACCCTGTTCGTTTTCGGGCGAAACACCCACGCCGGCCACGTTTGCCATTTGGTTTTGTTTTCTGCTTTCATAGTCACAGAGCCTGTTTGCAAATCCGCGTTGTTTGTGGGAGACGACATGAGGAGAATCGGAGGCGCAAAACCGCTGGTCTGAGGCCCAGGAACGATTTGGTAGGGACGCGTTCCACCCGCGTCCCCATTCTTACGCAAGAGGTCAGGGACGCCGGTGGAACGCGTCCCTACCGCTCGTCGGCAGCCGCTGATCTCGCCCCAGCTCGGGATTTCCACCCTCGGTTTGAGACTCCTGACGTCCTCTCCTGCAACTTTCAAAGACGCTTTCATATCGTTCATCCATCTTCCGCCCCTACAACGGTCTGGTCCGCAAATACTCGATTTCCTGCTTAATCAAACGGCTGATCCGGTGTTTGATCAGGTACACCCGGCCACGGTTCGTCCTGAAGGTTTGGGCCACCTTCGCTACGGGCCACTGCTTCATGGCAACGCAGTCAAAAATCTGGTAATGCCTCGCATCCACCTTGTTCTTTACCCGCTGGGTTGCCGCTTCGATCAGGTTCTGCTCCCATTCTTCATCCCACAACTCCTCCAGGCCAAACCCGGCCGGATCGGGCACTCGGTCGATGGTCGAGGTCCTGGTCGCGGTGTCAGTCCTGGCGCGCTTTACCAGCGGTTCCCGCTTTTGCAATTGATCGCTGATCCGCCGCGTCGTCACCCGCAACAGCCACGAGTTAAATGAACCCTTCTCCGGGTCATACCGAAAGTTGGGGATGCTCCGCGACACCGAGATGACCGTTTCCTGCACCACGTCCTGCGCCTCGGCATCCGTCAGGCCGGCTTTAATCGCCGCCTTGTAGATCAATTTCCAATAGGTGTCGAAAAAGAGCTTCCAGCTTTGCTGGTCGTTCCAGTCCTTCAACCGGCTGAGCAGCGATTGCCGGGTCGGAATCAGGCCGTCGCCTTCGTTGATGCGCGCGTCATTCACGAAATTCTCTATCAGTATATTCGCCGGAAACCGGGCGGATCTTTCAACAAAATTCAAAAATCTTTTATTGTAGGAGACGACGTAAGGAGTCTCAAACCTCCCGTGGCCGTGTAGGAGACGACGTGAGGAGTCTCAAACCTCCCATCTATCCGTGCCCATCTGCACTCGTCGTCGTCCTCGTTCTCGATCCGTGTGTTTCGCGTATTTCGCGTATTTCGCGTTGCCCAGCGGTTGTTTTGAGTCGCGGCGCAAGCCGCGCCAGGCCATCTGCGACTCAAAGTCAAACTATCTTTTCTAAACTGCAGATTGTTGAAAGATCGACCCCTTTTTTCCCGAATATCCTCTAGCGAGATGAAATGCATGACGAACCACCGGCAGCAAAACGACGACGTCCAGCGGTTGGGCTTGGTCCGAATGCTTCATCCCCACGAGAACCTGGTGGCAGCAGCGGCCGTAGCGCAGGCTTCCAAGCCTGCCGTATCGCCGACTTCCAAGTCGGCACTGCGTCGAACCCGAGCGGGCTCAGCAGGTTTGGAAACCTGCGCCTCACTCGGCAGCCGGCTCGCTCCACGCAATGACTTTAACCTGCGGGTTGTGCCAAGAGGTGACGGTTCGCTGCCCGGCCAGATGGACCTGGGCGGCTTGTAACAGGGGGAAGGCGAAGCTGCTGCCCGGGAGCATCCGGGCAGCAGCCCTTCTCACGATGGTAGGGCGCGTTGTCTCAACGCGCCGCTCGCCGGGCCGCGGGGCCTCGCGCGGCGGGAATTTTTGCGGGCGATATGGAAAAACCAAGCGCGGGCTTGATGGTCCGGACGCCTCCGGCGACGCGAGTCGCCGTGGCGTTCGACCCGAAAGGAATCAAAATGAGTGCTAAGCTAATAAATGGTGGACACCAGGGTGCCACGCTCACAGCAACGCCGGCGATTGCCAGCGCCCGCCCGCGCCTCGACGTCCCGCCCATAGTCCAATTCCCCAAACGGTTCCCGTTCTCGGCCCCGGCCAACGGCCGTTTTAATCCCGGCGCACGCTGGCTCGAGTTCCACCTCGACGGCCCCTGGTTCAAAAAACCTAAACCCGTCCGCCTGGACCGAGGCAGCCCCCTGTAGCCTGAATATTTCGCAGAGCGCGACCAATCTCCTTAACACCGGCGCTTTAGCCCGGTGGATGGCTGGATTCTTGCAAAGGGGTCAGTTGCACAGATTGCCAGATTTGCTCCTTTCAAGCCTGGCGAGCACCTCAAAATCAGCATGGCTGCTCTTGCTCGCCGAGTCATTAAGTATATTGACAATGTTCCGGCGCTGATCCATCCTCCCCGGCATGGCTCGCAAGCTGCGTGTCCAATATCCTGGAGCGATCTACCACGTTATGAATCGGGGTGACCATCTGGAGGTCATCTTTCGCGACGGTGAAGATCCGCAAGTGTTTTTACGAACACTCGATGAGGCCTGCACCAGGGCCGACTGGCAAGTGCATTGTTTTTGCCTGATGTCCAAGCATTTTCATTTGGTCATCGAGACGCCCCGTCCAAACCTGGCCGAGGGCATGAAATGGCTGCTGGGGACCTACACCTCTTGATTCAACCGCAAGCACAAGCTTTTTGGACACTTGTTCTCGGGCCGGCACAAAGCCAAACCGGTGGACGGCAGTGGCACCGGCTACCTCAAGAGTGCCTGTGATTACGTCCACCTCAACCCGGTCCGAGCTGGCTTGCTCACCCCAGAGCAACCGCTGCAACATTACCACTGGAGCAGTTACCCGCTTTACTTGCTTGCCCCGGAACGGCGCCCGCCGTGGCTGCGCGCCGACCGGTTCCTGGGCGAGTGGGGGATACCGATGGACACCGCTGCTGGCCGCGGGCAGTTCGCCCTCCAGATGGAAGCCCGCCGCAAGGCCGAAGAGACCGGCGACTTTAAAGCCCTGCCGCGCGGCTGGTGTATGGGCAGCGAACAATTCCGCCAGGAACTGCTTCTCCAGATGACCACCGTGCAAGGTTCGAAATTCGCCGGACCCGAGTGGAAGGAAACCGGCGAGAAAAAGGCCGAGCGCATTCTGGCTGAGGAGTTGGAGCGGCGAGGATGGAGCATTCAGAAGTTGGAGTATTTGCGCAAAGCCGATCCGGAAAAGTTGAAGATCGCCGAGCGCCTGCGCGCCGAGACCACGGTGACTTCCTTCGTCTGGAGCTGAGGCCCGTATAGCGTGATGAGCTCTTTCTCCATGTCGGGTGGCGTCAACCCAGCGGCTTTGAATTCGCCAATCAGCGAAAGAGTGACTCGGCCATCGCGCCGGATTTGCTGCACGGTGTTGAGGGTGGGCGCGCCGGGAAAAGAGATCCGCAGCGTGTCGCCTTCATGGAGCACAATGACATCAGGTTTCGGAGTCTCGCTGGGTTTGGTTTCTGAAGATTTCGCAGCTTCCGTCGAGTTGGCGTCTGCAAAGGCCGGTTGTTGCGTTTGGCAGCCGCCTGTAGCCAATAAGACACAAACCGCAGACACCCGTGGGCCACCTTCACGATCCTGTGCGTGAGGCTTTGGTTCTGTTGCCGACACGTTCCGTCGGAAGCTGTGCCTGAAAGTTTCGACATGTTTCCTTCTCGCTGTTCGTTTTTCTGTTGCTAATGATATTCTCGGCCTTGACGCTTCCCAATGGCCACGGCCAGTATTTTATCGCCGGATCCCGCGCGGTCAATGAACTTTCAGCGACGTGTAAACCATGCGCATTATGTCGGAAAAGCTTACAACAATGCGAGAATGGCCGTGTACCTTCCCACCGACCTTGATTTACCGCGTTATTTGTGGTTCTTTTCGCTCAAAGTCATCTCTGACGGCATTAATAGCGTCGGAAGATCTTACACTCTCGGAGAGAGAGGGGGGCTATCCGTAATTAACCTAGTCTAAATCAACTACCTAGTTCTAAACAACTTATATAATTGTCTCTGTGTCTGTGAACATATTGGCCTGGAACCTGCGCGCAATCGCAAGTGGACTTATGAAAAACTTTGCATTGAAATACATCGTGCCCGCAGGATTCCTGCTCAGCGTTACTTTGACGGTTCAAGCAATTCCGATCGTTGGAGGAATATCGTTGTCAGGCAACGTTACGTATCCTGTGGCTAACATCAACGCTGCGACAGCATTTCAAAGCTTCAGCGGAGTCACTGTATCCTCTGTTAGCGGGAGCTATCTCGATGCCAGCGTGGCCGCCGGCACTGGCGTCAGCATGTCCGCTTTCAGCTTCAACCCATTCGCGCCTGCCGGGATCATTCCACTTTGGCAAACGACCTCGGGCACGGCAGCCTCATTCGACCTTACCTCTCTCGGCCCCATAACCCAGGGCAATGGTTTCCTGATATTGACCGGCGAGGGCACTCTACACCTTGACGGATTCGACAACACGCCAGGGTACTGGAGGTTCTCGTCTCAGCAGGGCGACACGACCTTCGCTTTTTCCTCGAGCAACGGTGCGTTGACGCCTAGCGACGCGTCAGTGCCTGACGGTGGCACAACCGTCATCCTGCTGGGAGCGACGCTTTCCGGCTTGGCGCTGATTCGCCGGAAGCTCAGCTAAGTCGAGCGGCGCAGGATTTCAGCATGTTTTGAAGGCAGGGATGCGAATCCCTGCTTCTTTGCGTTCGGAATGCTAACCACCGGACGCACTGGCCCTGCGCAGCGGGACAATTACGGTCTGATTAGCCGTGAAGGTCCTCGACTTCCTCACCTTGAGTTTTCCACGCCGCTGGAGTTTACTGTCTGTGATGTTGCTACCGCCCCTACGGCCAGACCGAGAAAAAGCGAATATGATTTCCGTTGCGTTGTGTCGTGCGTCCCGAAGATCACAAGCCCTGCGACGTTATCTTTTAGGTTTTGCGAATATGATGGCGTGGTGCGTTATCGTATTTGCGGCGCCTGCCCAGACCAACTACCAAAGGATCTTCTCTTTCGGCCCTTCGGCGATCCAAGGCAGCGCGCCCCGTGGCCAGCTTGGCGAAGCCAGTGACGGTTTCCTTTACGGGACCACCTATCAGGGCGGCAGCAACAACCTGGGCACGGTGTTTAAGATCGCCAAGAACGGGAGTGGCTTCACAGTTCTGTGGAATTTTCCCAATGGTATGTTCCCGACCGCAGGAGTGATCGAGGGGCCGGGTGGTGCGTTGTATGGCACGACTTCGGGCGGCGGCACCAGCAACGCCGGCATTGCATTCAAGCTGCAGAAAAACGGCACCGGATTCGCCGTATTGCATGATTTTGCCTCCTTCACCGGCGACGGCAACACACCCTTGGCTGGCTTGGTTGTGGGCACGAACGGCGCTCTCTATGGGGCAACGGCTGGAGGCGGCCTCAGCAACTATGGATGCATTTTCACGCTGAGCCCGGACGGTAGTGGATTCTCCATTATCCACAGTTTCGCTGGTGTTGACGGGACCTCTCCGGTCGCCGGACTAATCCAAGGAAACAGCGGCGCGTTGTATGGGACCGCGAAGACGGGCGGCAGCAACGACCTTGGAACTGTTTTTGCGGTCGCTCTCGATGGCGGCAACTACTCGGTGCTCCATCACTTCGCGGGCAAAGGCCTGAACGACGGGAGTCTTCCTTTGGGGCCCCTGGTTGAGGCGGGTCCAGGCTTTCTCTTTGGGACAACCTATAACGGTGGCAGCGCTGCCGACCTGGGAACCATCTTCAGGATCAACACCAACGGCACCGGTTATGGTGTTCTTCATTCTTTTCAAGGCGGCGCTGGCGATGGGTCCCTGGCCGTGGCGGGTTTGAGCCCGGCGAGCGGAGGCGGCCTGCTTTATGGGACAACTCCGCACGGAGGAACCAGCGACGGCGGCGTCTTTTTCGGGTTAAGTGCTGACGGCGCCAGTTATTCAGTGCTGCACACTTTCAACAGCAACGTGGGCGACGGAAGCTTCCCTTTCGTTGCTCCGTTGGTTGGAAGCGACAATGCCATCTATGGGTCAACGTATTTCGGAGGGATTTATGTGACCAATGGAGTAAGCGGGACGTTGTTCAGGCTGTTCTCTGGTCCGCCTCAAGTCGCCATAACGGGCATCGCCTCGAGTTCCGCCGGCCTCGCCCTGCAATTCTCGGGGGGTGCCGCCGGCCAGACCAGCAGGATCCAGGCGGCCACCGACCTTTCTACCGAGGTTTGGCAGGTCATCGGTACAAACTCCGCGGCGCTCGACGGCACCTTCAACTTTTTCGACAACGCTGCCTCGAATTACTCGGTTCGTTTTTATCGCAGCGTCTCGCCCTAAGCCGTTCGACAGCGTTGCGTTCCTTAATTTCTCCGAGCGAAGTTTCACCCGCGCAGCGTCAAGTACATGTCGTGCGCCAAAAACCAAATTCCTATCAGTAACGCCTTGACCAGCGTCGTCACCTTCAGCCCCGTCGTCTCCGACAACTGCTCCGGCGTGGGTTTGCCGATTTGCAGCCCGGCCTCGGGCACCGCGTTCAGCGTTGGACTCCATTCTGTGACCTGCTCCGTGACCGATGCCGAGGGCAACTCCAACCAGTGCGCCTTCCAGGTGACCGTGATCCCCGGCACCGCCAATTTAATCGTCATCGCCGGCAATGGCACCAACGCCACCGTCGTCTTCGACGGCTCGAGGTCCTACGACCCCGACGATACCAACTTCAATTACTACTGGTATGAAGGCACAAACCGCTTCTCCACCAGCGTCGTGGCCTCCAGGGTTCTCTCGCTGGGCCTTCACAAGATTACCCTGCAACTTGACGACACCTTCCCCCTCGGCGTCAGCACTGCGTCCGTGATGGTCGAGGTAATTTCCGCCGGCGATGCGCTAGCTAATCAGCGCTCATGTTACCAGGAGGGGTGTCAAGGCTCTTCCTTTTTGCATCCACCCGAGCAAGGCGCACAGGGGTTCGTCGCACCCGCCTGAATGACCGATTGCATCCAGGTCTTACGACCTGGCGGCAGTTGTTTAAGTTTGCAAATCTTCCAATCGCCTCTGGGCCCACAGTTGCGCCGTGTCAACTTTTATGGGTCGCTATTCTTATCGGTCGTTCCTTTGCTCCAGTCAAAAGAGAATCAAGCCGAGTTTTACGGGCGCCTCTTCCGCATCGGTACGGAGCCAGGTGGCAGTCCGTATTAACCCTGGGTTTTTCCCTGTAAGCATGCGGTGAGTCTGCCCGTTCCGGCCTTCGTTGTCTGATTCGCAAAACGTAGCTCGAACTTTTTTGATGATTGTTTTTGACTCAACTCTGCCGAGATGCTAACTACAAAACAACGCCTATGCTCTCCTTGGCTTTTCGCCGTGCCTTTCTGGTACGGGCTGCCATTCCCTCACAATGCCTCAACTTTATTCCAAATCGGCTAATCGGCTGCGCTTCAGCCTTCTGAGCATCTTCTTCGTGCTTACCCCTGCGATGCCGGCTCAACAGCCGGTTTCGCTGATCCAGTGGGAGAACTCCAAACCCGGTACTAGCGATTGGATTATGAGCCTCGTGGCGCACGATCGAACGTCTTTGGCCAGTACCAATACTGAAATCGAAGGTTATGCCTCCCTCACCAGCGTAAACCGCGGCGGTTCCATCTCGTTTTTTGTCAATACTCCCGAGCCGACATACGCCATCGAGTTCTTCAGGATGGGCTGGTACCAGGGTACGGGCGGGCGTCGGATGAGTCAGCCGGTGCTGCTTCCAGGGACCATCCAGCCAATACCAACTCCTGCATCGGATAATACTTTGTTATTGGAATGTAACTGGACGAATCCTTATACCATAACAATCCCGACAAATGCCCCGGATGCTGATGGCTGGGTCAGCGGATTCTACGTTGCTAAGTTGACTTCCGGCGCAAGCCAGCATCAAAACTACATTCCTTTCGTAGTGCGAGACGACCAACGCGTATCTACATATCTCTACCAGTGGCCTTGCAATACCTACGAGGCCTACAACAACTGGGCCGGAATTTCATACTATGCCAACTCCAACACGAACCTCGCCGGCCTGGCTCACACGGTATCGTTCAACAGACCTTTTGTATATATCGATCAATATTTTGATTACGAGTCGATGATGATTTCATTTTTGGAGCGGCAAGGGTTTGATGTGAGTTATTGCAGCAGTCTGGACGCGCACGAGCAAGGCAATTTGCTGCTGAATCACCGCGTTTTCCTGACGGTGGGCCACGACGAGTACTGGTCCTGGGCAATGCGCCAAAACGTCGAAACTGCCCGTGACAGCGGGATCAGCCTGGCATTCTTCTCCGGCAACACCTGCTACTGGCAGGTACGGTTTGAACCCAGCGGCATAACAGGAGCGCTCGACCGCACAATGGTGTGCTACAAATACTCGGCCTATCAGCTCGACCCCTTCGCTACAGGCGGTAATCCCTCCCAGTACCCCTTCATTACGACACTCTGGCGAAACAATTCCGTAAAACCGCCCGAAGACGCCCTCGTGGGTGTTTTGTATGGCTTCCAGGTAACCACAAACATAGTGATTTATAACCCGTCGCACTGGGTCTGTGCCGGTACCGGCTTCACCAACGGGTCGGTTTTGCAATTGTTGGCGGGGTACGAAATCGATGGTCTTGGGACAAATACTCCCGTTGGCACTGCACTCATCGCGCACAGCCCCGTTGCCGTGACCAGCGGAACCAATCACCTGCTGGGTTACTCGGACATGACGATGTACACGGCACAAAGCGGTTCCGACGTTTTCGGTGCGGGTACCGTGCAGTTTGCCCAGGGCTTCGACCCGCTTTTTGTTTATGGGCCTAGGCCATTGATTCACCCCAACCCCGGTGCGCAGCAGATGACCCGCAATATTCTGGCGCGATTAGCTCGCTGCGCCGGACCGCAAAGTAACATGGTCAGTTGGTGGGCGGGAGAACGCAACGGCAGCGACGAATTGGGTCGCAATCCAGTCACTTTCCCCCAGGGCGTTTCCTTCACAAACGGCATGGCGGGCCAGGCCTTCTGGTTCAATGGCACAAACCAGTACTTGGTCGTAACTAATGCGTCCACCACCAACTGGATCGTGTCGCAAATCTCTCTAGACGCGTGGGTGATGCCGGCGCAACTTAATGCGATCCAAGGAATTATATTCGCGGCCGCTGACGCAAGCGGTTCGCCCTGGTGCACTGTCGCTGTGGCGGCGGACGGGACCTTGCAGTTGCGGCTTACGACCACCAACAATGCAGGTTCTACCACGGCAACCTACCTGTCTGGTAGTCCAATCCTCCAGCCAGGCAAGATGCAACACCTTGCTATAACCGCAGACGTTGTTACCAACCAGATCCTCGCCTTTGTCAATGGCGCGCCAGTTCCCTTGGGACTCCAGCCGGGCCCACAGCCGGTGGTTGGCAGCCTTTTTCCCAACGCCAGTCAGTTTTACATCGGAGGCGTTCCTCAAACCGGCTCATCGAATTTTTACCACGGTCTAATCGACGAGGTGGGACTCTATGCTCGAGTCCTTTCTACGAATGATGTATTAGCGATCTACAACGCGCGAAGCGGCGGCCGGTGCGGCGAGGCAGCGCTTCTGACAGTTACGACGATGGGGAGCACCAATCGTCTTTCCTGGCCATTGGCTGCCTTGGGCTTCGTCCTTCAGTCAAGTACCATTCTCTCGGGCGCGTGGACGCAGGAGACAAACGCAATCGTAATGAATGGTGACCGGTTCGTTTTTGATGTTAGCCGGGCATCTGGCCAGAAATTCTTCCGGCTAACCAAAATCGCCAACTAGACTCAGCCGCAGCCTTGCGCGTGAAGGGTCGCGCTGGGCGAGAATAGGACTTGCAGTTTAGCAACGGAATTACCAAGTGACTCACTAAACGAGACCAAACGGGTGATGGCCCTTTGGCGGCGTAAAACGCTATTCTTTGAAAGTGATCACTAGACCTGAAGTTGGGTTGACAGGCAAAACATGAAGGGGTCGTGAAGGGGTCGGTCAAAACTTTTGACACAGACTCAATTCCTCGGCTGCTCGATGAGTGAACCGCGTCGTACGCGCTACCTGTACCCACTAATCGTCCGGGGAGATGACGGTCAGGAACAGCCCGTTCGCCAACCACACGGCCCATTACATGTACGCCAGTCGAGGTAACTCCGTTTCCTCCCTTGCCTCCTGTAACAATCCGGGCTGCTGGCTCCTGCACAACCCGGTTCCCACCACTCCTGCTTCGTTTTTGCCGCGTTCCATCCCTTCCCATCCGCGCCATCCGCGGTTCACTCCGTCCCCCGAGACCCGGCACTCATCCCTCAACTGAGTCAAATTGGCACACCTGTGCCACCCAAGAGTGCCATAATGTCACACCTTCTCCCCCGGCTGGCCTGTACCGCAGGGCTGTCGAGTTCTCTAATGCGACTTCGCTCTAAGTCGCATCATCCTAATCACCAACCCTTTGCGCAACACTCCACCACTCCGGCATTCCAAAAACCCGCTCCTCCCGCGAGTTGGCACGCTCTAAGCATTTGGCATCCGCGGCCAATGATGCACAAGGCCAGTATCAGAAAATCAGAATACCCTTTCTTATCCTTTACAGTGCTCAAACTGAAATCTTCAAAAATCTTCGCGCCCGGCGGGAAAATCACACTTCTGACCGTCCTTATATATATAGGGACTGCGTATGACAGCCCCGCGGCGCGCAGCCGCAAAATTGAGAATATGGAAAACTGAATATGAGCTACCAACTGGTCCCCGCCAGCAACCAGGTCGCCTCCATCCGCACCATCCGCGGCTAAACTCGTCTTCCCCCGAAATCCAAAATCAAAAATTAAAACTCCAAAATCAACCATGCGCCGCCCCATCCTACCCCACTCCCCCTGGCGTCCGGGCAAAGCCCGCAACGGCAAAATCGCCCGCCTGCCCGAACCGCTCCGCGAAACCGTCAACCTCCTGCTCCTGGACGGC
>Ga0210409_10005003_pt1 | contig 14029 bp, 11 predicted proteins | sample IncBWH17MmetaG_FD_161649 | JGI IMG/M metagenome (GOLD analysis project Ga0210409, IMG submission 161649) | Forest soil microbial communities from Barre Woods Harvard Forest LTER site, Petersham, Massachusetts, United States - Inc-BW-H-17-M | ecosystem: Environmental > Terrestrial > Soil >... | reverse complement strand
GTCCCGACGTAAACCCGGGCGCTGGCGATTAGTGGAGTGATGAATTTATTGCCGCCACCAAAGTGATCCCGGCTCGAGGCCTGGTTGCTGTTATAGAGCTCGACCGCCAGATTGGTCGGGGAATACGCGTGCAGCACCGCAGCGGCGGCAACATTCTCCACCGCCCAGACTATCCCGTTATTGGTACCGTTCGCCGAGATGCTCGGTGTGCTGCCGGGATACGCAAAGCTCTGTGCCGAATGCGAGGAGGCGGAAGAGAGCCGCGCACTTTGGAACGGGAACGCCAGCAACGAATGGCCCACCGGGCCATAGTACAGGACGCCGTTAAAATATGCGGGCGATGAATAAACCCCGCCCGGCAGGCCCCCGCTGAGCTTTTGGTAAATGGCATTATCGTTGGCTGGGTTGAACTTCCCCATGTTCTGTCGATCCACCAGGTAAAGGTTGGCGTCTTTGCCGGCGCCAACGGCCAAGTGCCGCGTGGCGCCCTGGGCGTCGAGCATATCCGGCAGGACCAGGGCTCCGCCCGAACCCAGATCCAGATCCTGTGAGTTTTGGGTGGGGGTTTGGAACGTGGCAAAATAGTCCGCCACAGCGAGAGTGCGATTGGTTGTCGAGAGCTTGGTGAAGGCGTTGCCGAAATCGCCACGGCTGGGAAAACCATTCGTGGTAAGGGTCGTGTCGAACGAGCCGTTGCCGGCCAGATAATAAACGTTGCCCTCGGCATCGGCGGCGGGAGCGCCACCACTCATCCAGATGCCGCCCTCGTTGCCGTTGGGAGCGATATTCAAGAGGCTGACCTGAGCCAGGGTCTGCTCATCATACGCCATAATCCAGCCGGTATAGGGCCGACTATCGCAATGGGAGCCCCAGGTGGTATAAATCGTGCCGTTGATCAGCAACAAACCGGGTCGCTCCTTATATTGAGCGGGATTGAAGACAACAACCCCGCCACTGCTGCCATCGCCGGTGCCGGGGTAGCTGGCCACGACAGTCACCGGAGTCAGCCGATCTGCTCCTGTGGCCAGGTCCAACGCATGCAGGCGGTGAAAGTAATGCGTGCCATCGGTACTCATGGCGATAAGGAAAACGGTCCCGTTCGGGCCAAGTTCCCGGTCGATGACGGGTGTGGAAGTGATTCCAATGATCGGGCTGACCTGGCCGCAATTCCGGCTGTCGGAAGGGCGTTCGCCATTGCCCAGCATGGAAACGCGCCAAAGAATGTTCGTCCGATCGGCGTCAAAGCCGTAGACGGTATCATTCTCGGTGGCGACGATGAGCAGATTGCGCTCGCCCACTCCGGGAATCATGACGCCCGCGGTATAAAGGGGTTGGGCATCCACCTTGCCGTCGGCAGCTAAAACCCAAAGTTTGCCGAAGTGGTTCGTATTGACGTTGGATGGGCTCAGGATTTCTTCGTGCAAGGTCGCCCCTGTGCGACCGATATCGTTGTGGTAGGTCAAAACGTCGGTCATCTGACCGCGCGCACTCGCAACCATTACCAAAGGTATAACGGCCGGGACCAGGCCACGAAGAAAGGTTTTTAGCGACCTCATACGACCCTGGTTCCCTAACGCATAAGAGGGGAAAAGGCAACTGCGCCCGCCGGCCTTTATGACCGATCGTCGTGGGGTGAGGCTCCCGCCGGGCCCTAACTAAAGGCTGTTGAAAAAGTCGGCAACACCACAAATCCGAAATCCGAAGCCCGAATTAATGCGGCCGTTTTTCGGATTTCGGCCTTAGGCCTTCGGATTTCGACTGCGGCATACTTTTGCAACAGGCTTTAGTTAGGGCTCGGCGGGAGCCTCGCCCCACCGGGATGTCTTCAGAGGTCTAGCCCACCCTAAGCTGGCAAGCTGGTGCTTTCAGGGGTGACACTCGGCGCCGTGATTTCGGCTTTTGGGACTTGGCCCTCAGAACGATAGAATTGCTTCGTATCCTCCTCGAGCTTCTTGAGGCACTCCGGGCAAACACCATGCGTCGTGCCGATTTGGAAATCCTCGGCAAAGTACTGCTCCAATTCCATCCAACGCTCTCCGTGACCCACTTTGCGGCACCAGGCACAGACCCGCAGCATGCCTTCCAGATAATGCAGTCGTGCGACCAATCGCCGAGTCAGGGAATGAACGAAAGCCCAGATCAGGAGGATCAGGATGGTTTCCATCGCACTATCGCGCCATTTGGACGCATGAGCCGCTCCACCGACCAGGAGGGAAGGAAGATCGACAACCTTATTAATCCAGCAAAGAAGGAGGATAAGACCGAACCCGAAGCTTTCGTACCAAAGGACCTTGGACCCACTCTTTTGAACCTGCATAACAAACTACAACGGACAGCGTATGAGTCGCGTGCCCCATACACTTTACCTGGCTAATATGTCGCCAAACCCACCAACCGCAAGGGGCAATTTGCAGATATTAGGTGTTGGCGAGGTTACGTTTCTGGAGAGTTATTCGAATGAATAGTCCCGGGCGAACGGCAAGCGTTTCCAAAGGCACAACCTCACGCCTCAAACCTCTCGACTCGCTTCCTGGTGTCTAACCATCAGCAAATCAGGCGTTTAAGTGGTTAATATCTGACTTATCAATCGAATGTCTAAGCGACTTCCCATCCTGCGCGATAGGATTCCTTTAAGAAGCGATCTGCCTCGGGAGCGTTGGTGGCTTTCATAGCCTTGGCATCCCAGTAAATCTTTTTCCGCGTCCGCAGGGCGACCAACCCGAGCAAGCCAACTTCGGTCAGCGCCGCCCCATACTGAAAGTTGGCGCTGGCGGGTGGCCCGCCTTTGCAAGCATCGATCCAATCCCGGTGGTGACCCTTGGAGAGAGGCAAGGTAATGCGAGGCCGTTTGTATTCTGCATCTCGGGCGCCCGGAAGCAAGGTCGCGCGGCCAGCCCAGCCGGCACAGGTGAGCAGGCCCTTGTCACCAACAAAGAGAATGCCGTTGCCGTTGGCGCCGAGTTGGTCGTCTTCCTCGAGGCCTTCAGGTCGCGGCGGCATGAGCCCACCTTCGTACCAGGTGAATTTCACCGGGGGCATATCGCCGTGCGCGCCACTGCGGGGACCGAAGTGATACGTGTAAAGACCGCCCACCGGGCCAATATCGGCATCGACGCCGCCGGCCGCCGTGGCCTCAATGCTCAGAGGTTCCCGCAGATCCAGCGCCCACATGGCCGGGTCAAAATTATGGCAGAAAAAGTCGCCAATCGGCGCGGTGCCAAAGTCCCAGAAATCGCGCCAGGTGACCGGGTTGTAGGCGGAACTGTAAGACCGGCTCTCGCGGGGACCCAGCCAGAGGTCCCAGTTGACTCCTTTCGGAGTCGGTTCGGCGGACGGTTTGCCCGCGAGCATCTTCTTATTCCAACGCGAGGCGCCGGTCCATGCATGAACCTCGGTCACCTGCCCGATAGCACCGGACCAGATGATCTCGCAAGTCTGGCGGATGGAATCGCCGGAATGGCCTTGGTTTCCCAACTGGGTCGCCAAACCGGTTTCTTTGGCCAGGGCCGAGATCTGGCGGGCTTCCCAAACATTGTGGGTAAGCGGCTTCTCACAATAAACATGTTTGCCCTGGCGCATGACCGTGGCGCAAACGTAGGCGTGAAGATGATCCGGTGTGGCGCAGAGGATCGCGTCAATCGCTTTCTCCTTTTCCAGCATAATGCGGAAATCCTCGTAATCCGCCACCTGGTAGTTGGGCGTCTTTTCCGAGAAATGTTTTTCAATTTCCGCTTTGAGAGGCAAGCGTCCCGAGGTGCTGTTGAAATAGAACGCGTGGAGGTCCTGTGATTCAATCGGGTCGGCCACTGCAATAATCTGGGCGTCGGGTAGATTGAACAAGCCGCGCACATTCACCTGTCCCTGGCCGCCGCAACCTACGATGGCAATATTCACCTTTTCACTCGGCGCAACAAATTTTGGCCCGCCCAAAACGTGGCGAGGAACAATGCTGAGCCCGGCAACAGCCCCGGCGGTCGTCGCCAGGAATTTGCGGCGGGTCAAAGGATTTGGTGCGGGTTGCGATTTTTTAGTCATGGCGGAGTTCATAGACAAGATGTTCGTCGCCAGTCATAAGGGGACTCCAGCCAGACTCCCGTCAAGTGAAAAATGCCGGATTTAATAGAGGGCTACCAGTGACTGAGCGGTTACCGGCCTTAGAGCGGCAGGAACGCCTCGGTCTGAATGGCGCTGCCCCGGGGCGGTCGCGCAACTCGTTTTTTCAGCAAGCCTAGAGTTTCGAGTTTCAAGAACCGCAAATGCCGGAGGCAGATCCCATGGGAGATGGCGCCCAAACCCGAACCGCGTTCGTTGGGCTTGCACCACGCGCAAATCGCGACCTTCAGCGAAAACTCAATTTGGCTGGCGGTCATATGAGAAACGACTAACAATCACCGGCCTTGGTATGCGCTCATCGGTGCGATTAATCAACCAGGAATTTCCCTGTGCCGGGAAACCTTGCCTGGTGAGTCAGATTTTACAGCCGCCTTGTCATTTCCGACCAAGACACTCACCGCTCATCGCTCCTACACTACCTTCGAATTTTGAATTCACTATTCCTTTGCGATGACCAAGCCCTATTGGAGCGGGGTTTTTCCCGCCATTACTACCCAGCTCAAACGTGATCAGTCCCTGGATCTGGACGCGACCGCCCGTCATGCCGACCTGTTGATTAAGTCCGGGGTTTCTGGCATCGTGTTTCTCGGTTCCCTGGGCGAGAATCAGGCCCTCCTGCCCGAGGAAAAACGGCGGGTGATCGAGGTGATGGCAGATGCTGTGGACGGCAGGGTGCCGGTCCTGAGCGGCGTGGCTGAAAGCAGCACCACATCCTCCTGCGCCTACGTGCGAGACGTCGAAAGATTGGGGGCCGACGGTTTCATGTTGATGCCTGCGATGCTCTACAAAGGCGACCCCCGTGAAACCATGACACATTTCCGCAAAACGGCCGCCGCCACCGGACTGCCGATCATGCTGTACAATAACCCGATCAGCTACGCCAATGATATAACTCCCGAAATGTTTGCGGAACTCGCGGACGTTGAGAATTTCGTCGCGCTCAAAGAAAGCACCGGCAACACGCGCCGCATTACCGACCTTCACAACCTGGTCGGCGATCGGTATGCCCTCTTTACCGGCGTGGATGATCTGGTCCTCGAAAGCGCGATTCTAGGGATTGATGGCTGGGTGGCCGGCAGCGGTATCGCCTTTCCCGACGAGAACCAATATTTCTGGGACCTGACCCGCGCGGGCGACTGGGACCAGGCCCGTCAACTCTACCGATGGTTCACACCGCTCCTGCACCTGGACACCCACACCAAGTTCGTTCAGTACATCAAACTCGCCGTTCAAGAAACCGGCCTGGGAAGCGAGTGGGTCCGCGCTCCGCGCCTGCCGCTTATTGGCGCGGAGCGCAAACAGATTCTGCAGGTCATTCATCATGGAATGGCCACGCAGCCAAAGTTGCCAAAACGGCGATGAGAAAGATCTCCATAATAGATTCCCATACCGCGGGAGAACCAACCCGAGTGGTCGTCGATGGTGGCCCCAAGCTTGGGACCGGGACCGTGGCTGACAAACTCAAAGTCTTGCGTGAGAAGCACGACACCTTTCGCTCCGCGGTCGTGAACGAGCCCCGCGGGTCGGATGTCCTGGTCGGAGCATTGCTGGTTGAGCCTGGGGATCCGTCGTGCGCTGCCGGCGTGATTTTTTTCAATAACGTTGGCTATCTCGGCATGTGCGGCCACGGGACGATCGGGTTGGTTGCTACGTTGGCGCACCTGGGCCGGCTTCAGCCCGGAGACCATCGAATTGAAACGCCTGTCGGGGTCGTTACTGCAACGCTGCATGCCTCGGGAGAGATCTCCGTCTTGAACGTTCCCAGTTGGCGCGCGAAAAAGTCCGTCTCGATTGAACTCCCGGGCGCCTCCGTGATCCGGGGTGACGTTGCCTGGGGAGGAAACTGGTTCTTTCTGGTGGCCGATCATGGTTGCGAGTTGTCGCTGACGCAAATCGACAAGCTGAGTGATTTGAGTTGGAGGTTGCGCCTGGCGGTCAACGCCCAAGGGTTTCCCGAGGTTGATCACGTTGAGCTGTTTGGCCCACCTGCGTCAGCCGCCGCCCACTCCCGCAGTTTCGTCCTTTGCCCGGGTAAAGCCTATGATCGGTCCCCTTGCGGCACGGGCACCAGTGCCAAACTGGCTTGCCTGGCTGCGGACGGGAAATTGCAGGAAAACCAGATCTGGGTGCAGGAGAGTATTCTGGGCAGCACGTTCAAGGGTTCCTTTAGCTGGCTCGATCGCGACGCCGGTAAAATCGTTCCCCGAATTACCGGTTCTGCCTTCGTCAACGCCGAGAGCACGCTGTTGCTCGATGAGCGCGACCCTTTCTGCTGGGGCATTCGCAATGAATCCGGTTTATGACCTCATCATTGTCGGAGCGGGAATCGTCGGTGCGGCCTGTGCCGCCGAGTGCGCCCAGGCCGGCCTGAAGGTCCTGGTTATCGATCGCGGGCCGATCGGCGGTGGCACCACCGGCGCCGGGATGGGCCACCTCGTGGTCATGGACGATTCGGAAGCGCAGTTCGCCCTCACTTCATTTTCACTCTCACTTTGGCATCAGCTTGCGCCGCGATTGTCGCCCGACGTTGAGTATGATCCTTGCGGCACGCTCTGGCTCGCTGCCGACCAGGACGAAATGGCCGAGGTCCATCGCAAGCAGAAGTTTTACTCCGAGCGCGGTGTGCGCGTGGAGGTTCTGGACGCAGCTGCCGTGCGTGAGGCTGAACCGAATTTGCGCCCCGGTATGGCAGGCGGTCTGCGGGTCGTGGAGGATGCGGTTGTTTATCCACCCTGTGCCGCCGCGTTTTTAATTCGAGCTGCGCAAGAAAAAGGCGCTGAACTGCGGCTGGCGGCTTCCGTCAGCCAATTCCTGCCCGAGGGCGGCGTGGGTTTGCAGGACGGCTCAAGGATTCTTGCCGGCCGTAGCGTCAACGCGACGGGGCCCTGGTCACCCGCTTTATCTCCGGGCATCCCGGTTCGCAAGCGCAAAGGGCACCTGGTAATCACCGACCGCTACCGAGGCTTTGTCCATCATCAGATCGTTGAGTTGGGCTATCTCAAGAGCGCACATGGCGCTTCGAAGGATTCGGTTGCTTTCAATATTCAGCCGCGGAAGAACGGTCAGATGCTCATCGGCTCGTCCCGGCAGTATGATGCCGAAACTAGGGATGTGGACCAATACATGGTCGATCGAATGCTCAAGCGGGCCTTGGAGTACTTGCCAGGGCTGGGCAAGCTATCCGCAATTCGAGTTTGGACTGGCCACCGGGCCGCCACGCCCGACAAGCTACCGATCATCGGCCCCAGCGTTGAGCACGATCGGATCTGGCTCGCAACCGGCCACGAGGGCTTGGGCATCACTACCTCCTTAGGCACCGGCCGACTATTGGCCGACTTGCTCCTGGACCGTTCCACGGCCATCCCCGCCGCACCTTATGCTCCCTCACGATTTGCGGCCTGAGATTCTCCTTGGGAGCACCTGTCTCTGGTCACTTTGGGACCGGAAACTCGCCGGCGGGACGCCGGCGCTCCCAGGAACGGCGAAGGCTCCGTCGGGTTCGGATTTCGGGCTTCGGCCTTCTTTCGGGCTTCGGCCTTCGGATTTCGGAGTTGATGCGCATGTCTAGCCCGCTCTATGTGACCATCAACGGGCGCCCCATCCAGGTCCCGACCGGCACCACCATTGCCGCGGCGATTGCGCAGGCGGGCGTGCTTCGCTTTCGCCGCTCGGTTTTCGGCCACCCTCGCGCTCCACTCTGCGGAATGGGAACCTGCATGGAATGCCGAGTCACCATTAATGGCCAAGCCCATTGCCGCAGTTGCCAGACTCTTTGCGTCGAGGGCATGGAGATCCGCACCGATGACTGAGCACCCGCCCGAATTTGAAATCGTGGTGGTGGGCGCCGGCCCAGCTGGTCTCGCGGCGGCCTGCTCCGCCGCCGAGGCCAATCACCGCGTGGCTCTTGTCGATGAGACTCCCTGGCTTGGGGGCCAAATCTGGCGCGGCCAACAAGCCACCGGTCCGCTTGCCTCCGCGGCAAAGTGGTTCGCTCGCTTTCAACGATCGCGTGCCGTCCTTTTCGATCGCACCACCGTCATTGCTGCTCCTGAGCCCGGTTTGCTGTTGGCCGAACGCGATGGACAACCCAGCCGGATTCGCTGGGCGCGTCTCGTCGTGGCGACGGGCGCCAGGGAATTGTTCCTTCCTTTCCCAGGCTGGACACTTCCCGGTGTTATGGGCGCAGGAGGGTTATTGAACCTGGTCAAACAAGGCTGGCCAGTCCGGGGTCAACGGGTCGTTGTCGCCGGCAGCGGCCCGCTTTTGTTGGCCGCGGCCGAGGGTTTTGCCCGGCACGGCGCTCGCGTCATCTGCATCGCCGAGCAGGCTCCACGGAGCGCTCTCGCCCGGTTCGGGTTAGCTTTGTGCCAACACCCCGGCAAGCTCTGGCAAGCCTTCCGCTTAAGACGAGGCCTGCGCGGCGTGCCTTACCGATTCGGCGAATGGCCAATCCGCGCCGAAGGCGCCGAGCAAATCCGCAGTGTCACTCTCACCGACGGCTGCAGGACCTGGACTCATCCGTGTGACCTCCTGGCTTGCGGATTCGGTCTGGTTCCAAATGCCGAATTGGCGCTCGCTCTCGGTTGTGCCTTGCAGGAGGGGAATGTGCGCGTTGATCATTGGCAGGCTACCAGCGTGCCCAATATCTTTTGTGCAGGCGAAACCACAGGAATTGCGGGCGCCGATTCCGCCATCATCCAGGGCCAGATCGCCGGCTATGCCGCCTCCGATCAACGCGCCCGCGCGGAAGCTCTCTTTGCTCAACGCGCAGCCTGGCAGCGCTTCAGCCGATCTCTCGCGCAGGCCTTCGTTCTCCGCCCTGAGCTGAAATCAATCGCTACTGATGAGACGGTCGTTTGCCGGTGCGAGGATGTCAGCCTGGGACGCTTGCGCCAGTTTACCGCGTGGCGCGAAGCCAAGCTCCACGCCCGCTGCGGGATGGGCCCCTGCCAGGGCCGAGTTTGTGGTCCGGCTGCGAAATGGATTCTTGGATGGGGCATGGAATCCGTTCGTCCGCCCATCTGCCCTGCCAAAGTCCGGAGTCTGGTTGCCGAACAAATTACAGGGTCTAGCTTAACCACGGATGAGCGTTAAAGCAGCAGGCGTTAAAACGTTAAACAAGAAAAGTTAAAACGTTGAAGAGAACGTTGAAGGCCGTTATGCGAGCTTTGATCATAGTCGATGTTCAGAACGATTTTCTCACGGGAGGCGCTTTGGGTGTTCCTCAGGGCGATGATGTGATTCCCATTGTGAATCGAATTGAGCGTTGCTTTGATTATGTGGTCGCGACTCAGGATTGGCACCCGTCGAATCACGGCAGCTTCGCGGTGAATCATCCCGGCAAGAAGGTTTACGATCAAATTATGCTGGCAGGGCTGCCGCAGACGCTGTGGCCGGTTCATTGCGTGCAGAATTCGCGCGGGGCCGAACTGGCATCGGCTCTGGATAGAGATCGCATTGCGAAAGTATTTCAAAAAGGCACGCACGCTTCCATCGATAGCTACAGTGGGTTTTTCGACAATGGCCATAGGCGGTCCACCGGCCTGGAGGAGTGGTTGAAGTCAAAAAAGATTACGGACGCATACGTGTGCGGGTTGGCAACGGACTATTGCGTCAAGTTCACCGCCCTGGATGCCGTCCAACTGGGATTTAAGGCGTATTTGATCGAAGATACCAGCCGGGGCGTGAACTTAGAGCCGCACGATGTGGCCAAAGCAATTGAGGAAATGAAGCGCGCGGGTGTGAAGGTCGTGAACAGCAGCGAATTGGGCTGCTGATTCTGTTGGGCCCTTGCCGACCTCAGATGGCTCGGTTGGAGATTTATCCCGGAGGGACTACTGGGTGATGGCTGTCAACGTGAGTATCCGTCCGCTCTTGTCGACTGCTTGACGAGGGACGCGTCGCCGCTGTTTAATGAAGGCGGGCAGCGCGAACACTGCGGACTGGAAACCAATGAACGCACACTTCAATCCGAAAGGCTCTCCTTTGGCCCGCTTGTTTTTCAGGTCGGAGCGCAAAGTGTTGTTATTGCTGGGGATTTTTGGTCCCGCCTGGACGATCGTGGCCGCGGAAGATCTGGATGTCCGAGTCGTGACGCAGCCCGGAGCTGGTTCCGGCGCAGCTTTATATACAGCCAATCGCGAGCCGCTGGCGCGCAGTCCCTTCGTGAAACTGCCCATCGGCGCCATCACCCCGAAAGGCTGGCTGAGGCACCAACTCGAATTGGAAAAAAACGGGATGACGGGCCATCTCGAAGAGCTTTCCAAATGGTGCAAATTCGATGGCAACGCCTGGGCCAGCCCGGATGGGCAAGGTCATAGCGGGTGGGAAGAGCTGCCTTACTGGCTGAAGGGCTACGGCGATTTGGGCTACGTTTTGAAAGACGAAACGATTATTAAAGAAGCCCGCAAATGGATCGACGCCGTCCTGGCCAGCCAAGAACCCGACGGCTGGTTTGGGACGCGCAGCCTCAAAACCGGGCTGGAGGGAAAACCGGATTTGTGGCCGCATATGGTGATGTGCAACGTGCTGCAGTCATTTTACGAGTATACTGGCGACCCCAGAGTTTTGCCCTTCTTTACCCGGTATTTCAAATGGCTCGATAAACAGCCTGCCGAAGATTTCGCCGCCGGCTATTGGCCGAAGATTCGCTTCGGCGACAATATCGAAACGATCTATTGGCTCTACGACCGCACCGGGGAATCCTGGCTGTTGGGATTAGCCGAGAAGATCCATGACAACATGGCGCGCTGGGACACCGGCGTCATCAACTGGCATAATGTCAACATTTCTCAGGGATTCCGCGAACCCGGCGTTTACTACCAGCAGGCGCGCGACGAAAAGTTTCTCCAGTCAGCCGAGCGCAATTACCAGATCGTGATGAGTATGTACGGTCAGTTTCCCGGGGGCGGGTTCGCGGGCGATGAGAACTGCCGGCCCGGATTTACTGACCCCCGCCAAGGATTTGAGACCTGCGGGATTGTGGAATTCATGCATAGCTTCGAGATGCTCCTCAAAATTGGGGGGAACCCGGTTTGGGCGGATCGGTGCGAGGACCTGGCGTTCAATTCGCTGCCGGCGGCGATGACGCCTGATTTGAAAGGGCTTCACTACCTGACCTGCGCCAACCAGGTCCAACTGGACACGAGCAGCAAAGCTCCGGCATTGGACAATGGCGGCAATATGTTTGCCTACAGTCCATTTGAAGTTTACCGCTGCTGCCAGCACAATGTTTCTCATGGATGGCCTTACTATGCCGAGGAGCTTTGGCTGGCGACCGCCGATCACGGGCTTTGCGCTTCGCTCTATTGCGCCAGTGACGTGAGCGCCAAGGTAGCTTCCGGTTCCGTTGTGCGCGTCTCAGAGCTTACCGATTTCCGTTCGCCGAGACCGTTACTTTCAGAATCTCGGCGGGCGTGGCAGTGAAGTTCCCGCTTTATTTGCGGGTTCCCGGGTGGTGTTCCGAACCCCGGGTGGAACTCAATGGACAGGCCCTTCACGCTGATGCAAGGCCGCTAAGCTACCTCGTCCTGGAACGGACTTGGAAGGATGGTGACGAAATTCGCCTGACGCTGCCGATGCACTTTGGGGTTCGGAAATGGGAAAAGAATCATGACGCTGTATCGGTTGACGATGGACCTCTGACTTTCTCCTTAAACATTGGTGAACGCTGGGCTGCCTATGGTGCCGACAAGGACTGGCCTGAGTTCGAGGTATTTCCCACGACAGCTTGGAATTACGGACTGGTTCTCGACTCACCCGATCCCGCGAACTCATTCGAGCTTGTGAGAAAGAACGGACCGTTGGCAGTTCAACCTTTTACCGCTAAAAACGCTCCGCTTGAACTACGCGCTCATGCCCGCAAAATTCCGGCGTGGAAACAGGATCGGTATGGACTGGTGGGTAAGCTGCAAGGCAGTCCGGTCAAATCGGAAGAGCCGGTCGAAACCGTGAGCCTCATCCCGATGGGGGCCGCCCGCCTCAGAATCACTTGCTTTCCGGTGATCGGCAATGGGCCGGGCGCGCAGGAGTGGGTAGCGTCCAAACCGCTGCCGGTCTCGGCATCACACTGCTTTGAAAGCGACAGCGTCGAGGCTTTGATCGATGGATTGGAGCCGAAGAATTCCAACGACCACAGCATCCCGCGCTTTACCTGGTGGGACCATCGCGGCAGCGCGGAGTGGGTCGAGTACGACTTTGGAAAACCCCGCAAAGTGTCGGACGTGCAGGTCTACTGGTTCGACGATTCTGGCGTGGGCAGTTGCCGCGTTCCTCAATCCTGGAGGCTGCTCTACCGGGAAGGCCAGGAGTGGAAAGCGGTTGAAAACCCTTCCCAGTTCGGCACCCAGCTGGATGCCTACAACGCGGTCCAGTTCAAACCGGTTGAGACGACGGCCCTACGCCTGGAGGTCCAGCTCAAGCCCGAGTATTCGGGAGGAATTTTGGAATGGAAAGTCGGCCAATAAATAAATCATGAAACATACCCTTCAAGTTCTTGTTGCGTTCACGTTTTGCCTGTGCAGTCCCTGTGGTCTGCAAGCATGGCAGCCTGCCGCCGGCCCTCTGCAGACCCGCTGGACCAAGGACGTTTCACCCCAGAACGCCCACCCGGAATATCCCCGCCCGCAAATGGCTCGCAAAGAATGGTTGAACCTTAATGGGGTTTGGGGTTTCGAAATGACTACCGGTGAGGCGCAGCCCACGGTCTTTGGGACCGATATCCTGGTGCCCTTCCCGGTGGAGTCCGCCCTTTCCGGCGTTATGAAACACGTGAGCGAGGAGGACCGGCTCTGGTATCGGCGGACGTTTAATATTCCGCATCGGTGGATCGGGCGCCGGGTGTTGCTGCATTTTGGCGCGGTCGATTTTGAAGCCACGGTTTTCGTTAATGGCAAAACCATTGGCAAACATCGGGGCGGTTACGACGGGTTCAGTTTCGATATCACCGATAACCTCAACATCGCCGGGGAAAACGAACTGGTAGTCTCTGTTTCCGACCCGACGGATAGCAGCACCCAGCCGCGCGGCAAGCAGGTGCGCAAGCCCAACGGCATCTGGTACACCTCGACCAGTGGGATCTGGCAAACAGTTTGGCTCGAGCCCGTCAGCGCCGCGCACATCGACAGCCTGTCGATTACCCCGAACATCGACAATAGCCAGGTGCTCGTCCTGCCCAAAACCACCGCCCCGCTCCCCAGCCTCACCGTCGAGGCGGTCGTGCGTGACGCCGCCGGTGGATTTTCACGAGCCTCTGCCCCGGCCGGCGAAAAGATCGTCGTGCCCATCAAAACGCTGCGGCTTTGGTCCCCGGAAAGCCCTTACCTCTACAGCATGGTCGTGACGCTCAAGCTCGGCGGTCGGACCATGGATCGCGTCGAAAGTTATGTCGGGATGCGAAAGATTTCGCTCGGCAAGGACGCCAAAGGTTTCACCCGGCTGATGCTCAATAACCAGCCCTATTTTCAATTCGGCCCGCTGGATCAGGGCTTTTGGCCCGACGGCATTTATACCGCTCCTACCGATGAGGCGTTGCGCTCGGATATCGAGATGACCAAAAAGCTGGGATTCAACCTTGCGCGCAAGCACGTCAAAGTCGAGCCCGATCGGTGGTACTACTGGTGTGACAAGCTTGGTTTGCTGGTGTGGCAGGATATGCCCAGCGGCGACAAATACATCAGCCCTCGCCAGCCCGATATTCAGCGGTCACCGGAATCCGCCGCGGAATTTGAACAGGAGTTGACGGCGCTTGTTCTGGGGCGTGGCGCACACCCCTGCATCGTCATGTGGGTTCCCTTTAATGAAGGTTGGGGCCAATGGGAGACTCCGCGCGTGGTTGAGAAGATTAAAGCGTTGGATCCTTCGCGGTTGGTGGATGACACGAGCGGCTGGGCCGATCGCGGAGTGGGCGATGTTAACG
>Ga0210409_10005002_pt1 | contig 14030 bp, 11 predicted proteins | sample IncBWH17MmetaG_FD_161649 | JGI IMG/M metagenome (GOLD analysis project Ga0210409, IMG submission 161649) | Forest soil microbial communities from Barre Woods Harvard Forest LTER site, Petersham, Massachusetts, United States - Inc-BW-H-17-M | ecosystem: Environmental > Terrestrial > Soil >... | reverse complement strand
CATGGCGCGGTCCGCGATTCGCTGGCGCAGGCACGGGAGATGGCGGCGGTGGAATTGAACAGCGCGACGGACAATCCGCTGGTGTTTGTGCGCGATGCGAACAACGGCGACATTGTCAGCGGCGGAAATTTTCACGGGCAGCCGCTGGCGATGGCTGCGGACCAAGTAGCAATTGCAATCGCAACGCTCGGCGGAATCGTGGAGCGCCGAATCGAGCAGATGACCAATCCGCTGACGAGCATGTTGCCGGCATTTCTGACGCCGGAGCCGGGGCTGAATTCCGGATTCATGATTGCGCAGGTGACGGCGGCGGCACTCACCAGCGAGAACAAGGCGCTGGCGGCCCCTCACTCGGTGGATTCGATTTCGACTTCGGGCAATCAGGAAGATTACGTCTCCATGGGGATGAGCGGGGCGCGGCGGCTGGAGCGCATGCTGACGAATTTGCGGCATACGATCGCGATTGAGTTGATGTGCGCCTGTCAGGGGATCGATTTGCTGGCGCCGCTGCAGACCGGGGCCCTGGCGAAGAAGGCGTACGAAACCGTGCGGGGCAAGTCTGCCAAGGTCACGGAAGATCGGCCACTGGCGTCGGATATTGAGGCGGTTTCGGCACTGGTGGCCGATGGTAAGCTCTCATCTATTCTGCATTGAACCGGAAGGAAGTACGCAGACGAATCTGAATCTTCAGAGAATACCTCGCTGACATATCCACCAGCCCTCCCAAGAAAGCATCCGAGTAGAAGAGTTTCCCCTAACGGAAATCGGGTTTAACAAAACCCATGCCCCCACCCCCATTTTCTCGGATGTGTGGCAAGCAAAGGAGTTATGGGCGCGCTTTTTGGATGTGTGGGCAGTGAAAGGGCTTAGCACTTTTCTGTGCGACCTTGAAGCGCAGTTTCGATTTTCTTAGTGCTCCCAGTCGTGGAGCGCTGCGCGCATGGCGTCTTGTTTACGCCGACGCCGGACGGCTTCAAGGCGATCACGGATAGCCTGGGTCACCGCCGCAGTCATGGTTTCGCCGGTTTCCTTGGCTAATCGCTAAGCGAGCGTATGGGCTTCGGGGTCTTTGAGGTTGAGCCTCATGTTTCTACCTTTGCAGAACATCTTCTACCCTTCTAGCTTAGCTATACAAGTTATCAAACTGAAAAGCTAAGTTTTATCACCCTGCCCTTGGGGCCTAATCGAGCGGACGGGTCTGGAGACTCGCCACGGTTTCAGGCGAGGGATTGGAGGAAGAAGGTGAGCATGCGGTAGCCGGCGATGTAGGAGAAAGGGGCGAGTTCGAGGGAGTAATGGCCGCAGGGGAGTTCGAGGGTGCAGGGGTCAGCTCCGTGGCGGCGGAGGGAGTCGAGCATCTGTCGGGTGAGCTCGGGGAGCATGGTGGGGTCGTATTTGCCGTAGACCATGAAGCAGGTACGGCCAGCGCCCATGCCACGCTCGACGTAGGGCATGGGGCTAATGGGGGCCCAGTAGTCGCGAAGTTCGTCGACGGTAACGTGACCTTTGAGACCTTCCCAGACGTGGTTGGTGGTCATGCCTTGGCTGACGACGTCGGCGTAGTAGGTGGAGACGTGGAAGAAACCACCGGCGCGGATGGCTTTATCATGGACGAGGGTGATGTAGCCGACGGAGGAACCGAGACTGGTGCCGAGGATGCCGAGCTTGGTGTAGCCCTGCTGTTCGAGCCAGCGAAGACAGCGGCGGGCGTCCTGGACGGCCTGGCGGTTGGCCTGGAGGGTCATGCCAATGTTTGGGCCGCAGATTTGATCGGCGCGTTCGTGGCCCTGGACCATACGGCGGTCGTGGTAGGGCATGCTCATTTTGAGAACAGTGATGCCCATGCGCTGAATCCAGTGGCAGAGGCCGTTCTGGCCATGCCATTTGGCGTTCCAATTGGGGAGAAGGAGAACGGCGGGGCCGGGGCCCGAGTGGTGCGAGTGGAACCGCGATGGGATCGACTGGCGAGCGGGAAAAAGCTGGGCGTGGACGAGGTTGTTTTCAGGCCAAGGGGAGACAATGGAGCTCGTGAAGGTAAGGACGTTTTCGCGATCAAGGCGATAGTCGCTGGCAGGAGTGGTGGCGAACCAATCTTTGCTGGTTTCGATGGCGTTTTGGGCGTAATCGCGCAGGAAGGCGCCGGGGTCTGGATCATCGGGGGAACCGCCGATGTGTTCGAGGCCCCAGTGGAAGGGCTGGACGCGGCGATTGTCGTCGGTTGTCCAGCGGCGGTGCTCGTAGCGTCGGATTTTGCGTTCGAACCAGTCCATAGCGGCAGTTATCAGTTGTCAGTTTACGTCAGTTTACAGTTGTCAGTCGGAGAAGACAAAAACCGCTCAGAACGAGAGTCAAACGAGAGGAAAGAAAAAAGATAACGCAGAGATGCGCAGGAGCGCGGAAAGCAGGAGCTAGAATTGAGATCTACCTCGCTACAAATTCCAAATCCTTGGCCGGAGGAGACGGCGGACCTGTTGGGGGAGGAAAAACGATGGGAATTCAACACAGAGTTCACTGAGAACCGCAGAGGGCTACAGAGAAGAAAGCGTTAGGGATGGGGCACGAGGGCGATGGGGTTTGTTGAGGGGGCGGGGTGAGTGTGAGAAAGTCGAAATGTGGTCACGATTCTGTATATCTTCATTTTTCTATTTGGGATTGTTATTGGGAGCTTCCTGAACGTCTGCATTACGCGGATTCCGGAGGAGATTTCCATTGTTTCGCCGGGGTCGCGGTGCCCACGGTGCGGGACGCCCATCAAGCCGTATGACAACGTGCCGCTGTTTGCCTGGCTGTGGCTGCGAGGGAGGTGCCGGGCGTGCGGGACGCCGATTTCGGTGATGTACCCGGCCATTGAACTGACTACGGGGTTGTTATTCGTGGCGGCGTTTCACGAGTTTGGACTGACGCAGACCACGCTTAAATGGGTGGTTTTCACCTGCTTGATCCTGATTCTAACGGTTACGGACCTGCGCGTGAGGCTGCTGCCGGATTTGGTCAACTGGCCGGGGTTCGCGGCGGGGCTGCTGTTTTCCGCGTTTGTGCCGCCGGATCATGGATTTATGCGGTTTCTTATTTGGCGATTCCTGCACCGTGTGGTGCCAGGATACGCGGCGGGACTCATTGACGCACTATTCGGCGCAGCGTTTGGAAGTTTCCTGCTGTGGGGGCTGGCAGCGCTGTACAAGGTTGCGCGTGGACGTGAGGGCATGGGCATGGGCGACGTAAAGATGATGGCCATGATGGGAGCGTTTCTGGGTTTGCGCGGGACATTTCTAACCATACTGGTGGGAAGCCTTTTGGGAAGCGTGATAGGGCTTAGCCTGGTTCTGGCGCTGTATTTTGCGGGCTGGAAGAGCACTCTGGCGGAACGCGCGAGCCGGCGCGGGTTAGGGACGGAGCGCGTGCTGCGCTGGACGATTGCGAGCCAATATCAGTTGCCCCTGGGGACATTTTTGGGGATCGGGGCGCTGTTGATCGTTTATGCGGTGCCGGTGCTCGCGGCGCACTGGCCGATCTTCACGGGAATCGTCGTCTAGGGGGCAGAGAGGTAAAGGTTGAAAGTTCAAGGCCGAAAAGAAATAGAGAAGGAAGGAAAAAAGATAACGCAGAGACGCGGAGAAGCTCAGAGGATCGCAGAGGAAGAGAAGCAAGAGGCAACTAGCAGGATAGATGATCGCAGCTCTCCAAGCCGGGGGAAACACGCAGCATCTTTGGATGATTGCCGCAGCGTTGGGAGTAGGATTCCTGGCGATCACGGGCTTCGTAGTGTTTCTGATGAGGCGGTTCCTTCAACGCTCACGTGAAGCGCATCAAGAGCAACTGCTGGAACCAGCGCCACGCACGCAGAATCCTTCGGCGTTCATGACCGCGTCGATGCAGGGGGTGATTCAAAAGCTGCGGGAGCAGGAAAAGGAGCTGGAGCGGCTGCACAAGATCGAAAAGGAGCGCGCGGAAAAAACGGAACGCTTGAGCGAAGAGGTCACGCGGAACATGCCCGCGGGACTGCTGGTGGTAAATGCGACGGGAATTATTTCCAGCGCAAATCCGGCGGCGGAACAGGCGCTAGGGATTCACGGGCTGGGATTCCGGCGTTACAGCGAGGCGCTGGGTGAAGCTTCGGCTCTTACGCGGCTGGTGGCGGAGTGCCTTTCGACGGGAACGATTTTCCGGCGCGAAGAAGTGGATCATTGCCCGCCGGCGGGAGATACGCGGCGGCTGGGCGTGACGATTTCACCGATCCGGCGCGGCACGGAAAAAATCAGCGGGGCTATTTGCCTGCTGACGGATCTGACGGAGCTTGCGGCCCTCCAGCAAAGAATGCAGCTAAAAGAAAACCTTGCGGCGCTGGGGGAACTTTCCGCGGGCATCGCGCACGAATTCAAAAACGCGCTGGCGACGATTTCGGGTTATGCGCAGATGATTCCGGAAGTTTCCGAGAAGGAGGCGGCGGACTACGCAGGGAAGATTCTGGACCAGACGCGCAACATCTCGCACGTCGTTACGGAGTTTTTGAAGTACGCGCGGCCGCTGGAGATTTCGGGCGAAACGGTGACGCTACAGACGATGGTAGAACGAGTGGTCGCGGAAGTGGCGGAGGCGATTCCGCAAGTAAAGATTCAGAGTGAAGGCGAGTTTCTGGACCTGGGGGGAGACGAAGGCTTGCTGCGCCAAGCGTTGCTGAATCTGGCGCGAAACGCGGCTGAGTCCTGCGCGATGACAGGTGACGGAGGACGCGTGCTGGTTCGTGGGGAGATCGTTCGTGGCGAGGAGATGGGGTTCCAGCGCATCAGCCTTCTGGATAACGGTCCCGGGATACCGGCGAGCGCACTGACCAAGCTTTTTCGGCCTTTCTTTACGACGAAGGCGAATGGGACGGGGCTGGGGCTGGCCGTGGTGCAGAAGATCATCGTGCAGCATGGGGGCCAAGTGGAGGCGCGAAACCGGCCGGAAGGAGGGGCTGCGTTTATCGTTACGCTACCGCTGCCGCGGAGCGTGCCAGAAGCAGTAGAATCAAGACAGGACAGCATCTAAGAGACAGTCGGGGTCTGCCAGCCGCTCCGGGAAAGCAGGACCGCATGCGAGTGAAATCTTGCGTTACGGCGTTTAGCGTGGTGGTAACACTGTGCCTGGCGGGACTGCCGGTGCCTGCGCAGGCACAGGGCTCTTCGCAGCAGCCGGGCAGCGATCCAGTGGCGGACGCTGCGCGAAAGGCACGCGAAGACAAGAAGACTGCTCCGAAACCGAAGAAGGTCTTCACCGATGATGACGTGAAGCCAGCGAACAGCCCCACTTCGAGCAATCCGAGTGGCACAGCCGCGACCGCCGCTGTGGGAGCGCAAAAAGAGACGGACGCCGGACAAACAGCGGATCCCAATGGTGAGACGGTGTGGCGCAAGAGATTCAAAGAACAGCACGACAAGATCGACAAGGCCGAGAAAGAACTCGACCTCTTGCAGCGCGAGGAAGAAAAAGCGCAAGTGCAGTATTACACCGATCCCCAGAAGGCCTTGACGGAACAGAACACCCGCAAGGATATAAACGACAAGCAGGCGAAGATTGACGCAAAGAAGCTAGAGATTGCGCAGCTCAAGCAGGGCCTGGATGACCTTGAGGATCAATTGCGAAAGTCGGGGGGAGATCCGGGATGGGCGCGATAGAGAAAGTTGTTCGTTCTAAGTAGTTAGTATTAAACTTTTTGGAAGAAGACCCCGCTTACAAATCTCTCGGCTTGAGCGCTGCACTGCGGCTCGGCATTACAAAACACAGTTCGCGCTTTCTTAAAGGCAACGGCCTGCTTCCCTTCTCTGCACACTGCTCTCGCGTTGTTCCCTGACGGCAGCTGGATTCGTGGTAGAAACGAAAGAGATGGAACCCCTCCTGCTTGTAGAAGACAAGAATGAGCTGCGCGCCATGCTGCGCAAGGCGCTGGAGCGCGCGGGCTATACCGTGGACGAGGCGCCGGACGGCGCGGCTGCGATTCAAAAGGTGCGCGCGCGCCGGTATTTGCTGGTTATCACAGATCTCAAGATGCCAGGGGCCTCGGGGCTCGAAGTTCTGCGCGCGAGCAAGCAGGCAGACGCGACGATTCCGGTGATTCTGCTGACGGCATTTGGGTCGGTGGAAGAAGCCGTGGCGGCGATGAAGGAAGGGGCCTTCGATTTTCTGCAAAAGCCGGTGGATTTGGACCATTTAAAGCTGCTGGTGCAGCGGGCGGCGGGGCAGCAGGAATTGCTTCGGGAGAATTTGCTGCTGCGGGAAGAGTATGCGACGCGCTATGGATTTCCCCGCATCATCGGGGAGCATGCCGCGATCCGGGAAGTGAGCCAGCAAATCCAAAAGGTGGCGGCGACGGATTCCACCTGCCTCCTGCTGGGGGAAAGCGGCACGGGAAAGGAATTATTTGCGCTGGCGATTCACCACTTGTCGCCGCGGCGGGAACGGCCGTTTGTGGCGCTGAATTGCGCGGCGATTCCGGAGGGGCTGGTTGAGAACGAGCTGTTCGGGCACGAGCGAGGAGCGTTCACGGGGGCGGGCGCGCGCAAAGTCGGGAAAATGGATTTGGCACACCATGGGACGTTGTTCCTGGATGAGATTGGGGAGCTGCCGCTGGCAATTCAGGCAAAACTGCTGCGGGTGCTGGAAGAAAAACGATTCGAACGCGTGGGAGGAACACAATCGGTTGAAGTGGACGCGCGGATTGTGGTGGCGACCAATCGAAATCTGCAAAAGATGGTGGAAGAAAAGCTTTTTCGCGAGGACTTGTATTTCCGGATTTCGGCTGTGCCGATGACGATTCCTCCGTTGCGTGAACGCGGAAATGACGTGCTGCTGCTGGCGGACCACTTCCTGGGAAAATTCAGCAAGGAATTTTCGAAAGCCGGGTTGGAGCTTGCTGCAGATGCGCGGGAGCGGCTGGTAAATTACAGGTGGCCGGGGAATGTGCGCGAGCTGCAGAACACACTGGAGCGCGCGGTGATTCTGGCGGATGGACTGAGCATTCGCGCGGATGGATTACAACTTCCGGCGACCAAGCCGGATGCGGAGCATCTGCCGGCGGGTATGGTGCCGGAGGCTTTCAGCTGGGAAGGCACGCTGGAGGAAGTCACTCAGCGTGCGGCGGCGCACGTGGAAAAAGCTTTGCTTGAAAATACGATGCGCGAGTTTAAATGGAACAAGACGCGGGCGGCGGAGAAGCTGGGAGTTTCGCCGAAAACGTTGTTGGCGAAACTGCGGGGCGCGGGATTAGAAGAGTGAGCGGTGGGTCGGGCAACCGGTTTCAGTTCTCAGTTTACAGTGGACAGTAAGAAAAGATTTTATTTAGTTGGTGATTGCAGTTTTGTATGGGCGATGGGTAGCGCGCCTTGAGTAGTCGCCGGCGTTAGGAAGATTAGGGGGCGGGAGCTGGGCGGACGGCGGTGTGGAGGGCGACGGTACCAAGGGTCCAGACGCTGTAGGCGGCCGATTCGTAGCCAATGGTGCGGAGGAGAGACGTGAGTTCGGGCGGGCGGAAGAAGCGGGCTACCGAGTTTGGCAAGTATTTGTAGGCAAGCGATTGGCCGGAGATCAGGCCGCCGATTTTTGGCAGGACACTGCGAAAATACCAGCGATAGAGATCCCCCAGCAAACCTTCTGGCGGTTCGGTGAATTCGAGAATGGCGATGGTGCCGCCGGGCTTCAGGACGCGCTGAATTTCGCGGAGGCCGGCTTCATAGTTGGCGAGATTGCGAAAGCCGAACGCGGTGGTCACCAGATCAAACGAGGCGTCGGGAAAAGGCAGGCGCAGAGCATCGGCTTCGAAAAAAAGAATGGGAGGCGCCGAACTTTCACTCGGGGCGGAGGCCAGAGCAGCATTCTTTTGTCTCGCACGAACGAGCATAGTATGCGCAAAGTCCACGCCGATGATGCGAGCATACCCCGCGCGTGCAAGGGAGAAGGCAAGATCGCCAGTACCGCAGCAGAGGTCGAGAACAAGGGCGTCGCGCCGGGCGAGGATATGGCAAAGGCGGCTGGCAACACGGGCGCGCCAGAGGCGGTCGAACTGCAACGAGAGAAGATGGTTCAGCAGATCGTAGCGCGGCGCGATCTGCGTGAACATCTCGCGGACTTTTTTTGAAGCTTCGGCTTCGGAGACGGCGCCTTCGGGCAGGGTTCCCTTTGCGGGCGTGGACGACTCAGGCACGTTGCGTTCCTGAAAGATGTTCACTTGCGGCGATCAGGCGCGGCGTGAAATGCAACACGCGCTCGACGACATGAAGAGGAACGGCGTCATAGGAGCGGGCTTCGCCGATGCGGGGCGAGAGCACGAACCGGAGAATCCCGCTGCGCGTTTTCTTGTCGGAGCGCATGGCGCTGAGCAGACTGGCGGACGATACCAGCGGCCAGGCTGGGAGAGGCCCTATTCGGCGGACGAGCTCCACGATGCGGGATACATCGTCGGCGCGCGTCAGGCCAACTTCATAGCCAAGGAACGCGGCGGCCATCATGCCCCAGGCGACGGCTTCGCCATGCTGATAACGGCGGTATTTGGTGACGCTTTCGAGAGCATGAGCGAAGGTGTGGCCGAAGTTCAAGATTTCCCGCAGGCCGGACTCGCGCTCATCGCGGCTTACGACATGCGCTTTGATTTGCACGTTCCACGGAATCAAGTCATGAAGAGATTTACGGTCGCGGCGAAGTACCTTGTCCATGTTGTTTTCCAACATGCCGAACATCGGCGCGTCGGCGATGATGGCGTGCTTGATGACTTCGGCAACGCCGCCGCGGAATTCTCGGTCCGGAAGCGTGCGCAATAACTCTGGATCGGTGAGCACCAGGCAAGGCGGATAGAACGCGCCGACAAGGTTCTTTCCTTCCGCGAGATTTACACCGGTTTTGCCGCCGATGGAGCTATCCACTTGGGCGACCAGCGTGGTGGGGATGTGAACTAACGCGATGCCGCGCAAATATGTGGCGGCCACAAAACCGGCGACGTCCCCCACAACACCACCACCCACGGCGACCAAAAGTGATTTGCGATCCGCGCCCGCACGGCTCAAGGAACGCGCTAGCTGCTCCACGCTGCGAAGATTTTTGGCAGATTCGGCGTCACCGAAGAGATGAATTGCGTTGTGGTTCGAAAAGCGCAGTCCACGTTCAATGGTTTTCCCGAGAGCGCGCCATACTTTTCGAGACGAAACGACATGGACGCTCGAAAAGCTTCCAAGCACGGATATTTCCCGCGATGCACGGCGAATAGCCCCCACGCCAGCCACGACGACGTAGTTGCCGCCCGAGGATTTTACGGGAATACGTTTGATTTTCATTGGTGAAGCATTTCAATGTAACACACGGCCCGCGTGGGCCGCAGCGCGGGGCACATATTCATCCATACAATTTCTTCGTGCTACCATACGGGACGGCAAGCCCCGCATTCCCATGACGCACTCCCACAAGACTTACCACGCCGACTATACCGTTGTAGGCAGCGGCGTGGCGGGTCTGCGCGCGGCAATTGAATTGAGCGGCGTGGGAAATGTGCTGGTTCTCGCCAAATCCAACCTGAATGATTCCGCGACGGCCTGGGCACAGGGCGGGATTGCGGTGGCACTTTCCGACGAGGACGAAATCGGTCTGCACGCACAGGACACAATCAATGCCGGGGATGGGCTGTGCCGCGCGGACGCGGTCGCGCTGATGGTGGAAGAGGGGCCGAAGTACATTACGGAATTGATGGAGTGGGGCACGGAGTTTAACCGGGAAGGGACAAAACTAGCGTTCACGCGTGAGGCCGCGCACAGCCGCTCGCGGATCCTGCATGCGAACGGAAATTCGACGGGCCGAGAAATCACGCGGGCGCTGCTGGCCCGAGCGCATACCATTCCGCATTTGCATTTGCGCGCGCATGCGTTCACCACAGAATTGATCGTGGAGCGCGGCCGGGTTGCCGGCGTTCATTTCATTGACGAGACCGACGGCTCGCAGCACGAAGTGCGGGCCGGGGCGGTGCTGCTGGCGACGGGCGGGCTGGGGCAAGTCTATCGAGAGAATACGAATCCGGAACTGGCCACGGGCGACGGAATGGCCATCGCGTATGAGGCGGGCGCAGTTTTGTCCGACATAGAGTTCGTGCAATTCTATCCGACGGCGCTGGCGGTCAAGGGGGCGCCGCGCTTTCTTCTCTCCGAAGCGCTGCGCAACGAAGGCGGGATCCTCCGGAACATCAGCCTCGAACGGTTCATGAAACGGTACAGCGAGGGGCAGGAACTGGCGCCGCGGGACATCATCACGCGCGCGATTGCGATGGAAATGCACCGCACGCAGAGTCCACACGTGTATTTGGATTTGACCAAGAAAAGCGAGGAGTTTCTGAAAAAGCGGTTTCCGCGGATTTATGAAACGTGCGCGAGTTTCGGTGTCGACCTGGCCAGCGATCTCGCGCCGGTTTGCCCGGCGGCGCATTACGCGATCGGCGGAGTGAAGAGCGATGTGTGGGGGAGGACTTCGCTGCCGGGGCTTTATGTTGCGGGGGAGACCGCGGCGACGGGGGTGCATGGGGCCAATCGACTGGCGAGCAATTCCCTGCTCGAAGGACTGGTGTTCGGAGCGCGCGCGGGCCAAGCGATGAGCAAGGATGCTCCGGCTGGGAAGCGCCACCCGGGCGCGATGCCGGGAAGTCCAGTGCCGTTGCCGAGCAACTCGTCTGCAGCGCTCAAAGAATCGACGAAAGGCTCGGCGAATTCTTCGTCAAGCAGCGCGGCGCTGGCGAAGATCCGCGATCTGATGTGGCGCGAGGCTGGGGTTCTGCGGAGCGGGAAAGAATTGGCGAATGCCACGAAGCAACTGGAGACATTGGAGCTGCCAAAGTGCGAGAAGCCCACTCGTGACGCGTACGAATTGCGAAACCTGCACACGCTGGCTTTGCTGATTGCGCGATCGGCGCTGGCCCGGGAAGAGAGCCGCGGGAGCCATTACCGGGCGGATTTTCCGTACCGGAATGATGAGGATTTCGGGAAGCATTCGGTGGTGCAAAAGGGGAAGCTGGTGAGGTTTGAGAATTGATGGGCTGGCCAAGGCGCCCGCAACAGAAGGCGGCTGCTACTTGGTCTGGAGCTGTTTTATGGATTCGACGAAAACGTGGCCGACGATGGCAAGCGTTTTCGGGCTAATTTTGTCGAGAGCATCCTGCGGAGTGTGCCAGTAGCCGTTGTGAACGAAGTCCCCGATGACGTCTACCGCGGGAACGCCGCGCTTCATGAAGGAATCGTGGTCATCTTGGGCCTCGGACGATTCATTCAGAAAAATCGACGAGTATCCCAGCCTGGCGGCGGCGTTCCAAACGAGATCGATCAAAGCCGGTGTGGAACTAGATTCGCGCGGGAACTGGGCTGTGCGGCCGCCGACGATGTCTGCGAGCAAGAATGCGCGGATTTTCTTGAGGTCGCCGCTGGCGGCCAAGCGCGCGGCCATTTGGCGGCTGCCATAACGGCCGTCGGTTTCGCTCCAATTCTGGACGGCCTCTTCGCCATCGAGGAAGGCGATCCAGACCGCGTAGCGTCCGTGTTGCGGGCAAAGAAGGCGAGCAAGCTCCAGCATCACAGCTGTAGAAGAGCCACCGTCGTCGGCACCGACAAAGTTTTCCATCTTCTTCGTGTCGTAGTGCGTGCCGAGGAGGATGATTTCAGGCTTTGCGCCAGGAATTTTCACCACAATATTTTTCATGGCGATGCGCCCGTCCGGAGTGTCGGTGCTGAACGCATCCGTCTCGACGGCGCACCCATAACTCTTCAATTCCGACATGACGTAGTCCTGCACCTTGACGATGGCAGGCGAGCCCGATGGGTGAGGGCCGAAACTGACCTGCTTGGCAACGTGGGCGAAAGCGCGATTGCCGTCGAAGCCGTCCGTCTTGTCAGGCGAGGGAGCGTTGTCGGTGGCTTGTGGCGGAGCGGAGGCCACTGTGCTCATGAACGGGGCGGCGCTGGCTTCGGCGCCTTTGGACTTGCAGCCGATTAGAACTGAAAAGGCCAGAACGGCGCAAAGTGCGATTGACCAACCTTGTCTGTGCTGCGAATTCATTTAAGGCGCCTCCGCCGGGGCCGCCAGCCGGCGCTCGCGCCTCCGCACGACGACCCAGGACACCGCAACACCGACGAAGTACAAGGCGACCAGCACAGCCATGAAGACCAGCATGGTCGTGGCGTCGGGCGTGGGGGTGAGAACGGCGGCGAGCAGAGCGATCACCAGAATGGCGTAGCGAAAATTCTTCATCAAGAACTTGGGTGTCACGATTCCAAAAAGCGAAAGAAAGAAAATGAGGACCGGCAATTCAAACACGAGCCCAAGGCCGAGAAGAATCATGAGAATCAAATCGAAATACTCGTTGATGCTAATCAGCGGGACGACCGGCCCCTGAAAACTGATCAGGAAGCGCAGGACGTAGGGCAGCGAAACGAAATAACCGAAGGCAATGCCCGCAAGAAAAAGAAAGACTGTGGAAAACAGAAAACCAGTGATAGCGCTGCGCTCGTGCTTATAGAGCGCGGGGGCGACGAAAAGCCAGATTTGATAGAGGATCCAGGGGGAGGCGATGACCAGGCCCAGGTATACGCTCAAGGAAATTAAGAGATTCAGATACCCGGCCGGGTGCGTGTACACCAGTTTTTGGTCTAAGTGCGCCTGAGCAAGCGCTTTGAGCATGGGCTTGGTGATCCAATTCACGAAATAAGGAGCCACAAACCAGCCAATCCCTGCTCCAACGGCGATGGAGATCAGAGAATTGATGATGCGTTTGCGGAGTTCGCTGAGATGTTCGAAGAACGTCATCGCCCCCGTGGGTTCTTCCTCGGGCGGCAGGATCTGCGTGTTGGGCGTGAGTTCGGGCACGGGGTCAGGCTGGCTGCCGGGTGTCGCGCGGGAGGTCTTCCGAATCGGTCACTACCGCGGGTTCGGCTTTGACTTCGGCCGGCCCTTCCGAGGAGCGAGGAATCGCTCCGGCGACGGGGGTGTGGACGGGTGCTTCGGTTGGGCCGGGCTCGGATGGGGCGTCGCCTGGAGGGGTCTGGGTGCCAGCCGGTGTAGCCAACGCGGCGGGCTGGCTTGGAGCGGCGGCTACGGCTGTGGCGGCGGCTTCTGTGGCCTTTTTGCGCTCGGCCTGGACGGCCTGGCGCTCCAGGTCGCGCATTTCCTCTTCAAAGGCGCTCCTAAAGTCGGTGGAGGCCTTGCGGAACTCGGCCATCATCTTGCCTAGGCTGCGGGCGAGCTCCGGCAGCTTCTGTGGCCCAAAAACAACCAGGACCACGATAAACACCACGATCATGTGAGGGATGCTCAACATTGGGATAAATAGCCGTCTAAAGGTCCATTGGCATCATAGAAAGGGTGATAGTCGCTGTCAAACCGGAGTTTGCGATGTGGTATAATTTTGGGGTCAGAGCTCACGCGAGGTACGAATGAGATCAGAGCGTCGCGGACTTGTCATTGTTGTTGGGGTGCTGCTGTTATCCGCTGTTCTTGGGGGCATTTACGGCCCCAACGTTAAGGCCACGACGGCCTCGGCCGATGATTATCAAATGGCCGTGCGGGAGTTCACGCGGGTTTTGGACGTAGTTCAGAACAACTATGCCGAGCCGGTAGACGTGGACAAGGCCGTGTATCAGGGCGCCATACCGGGCATGCTGCGCATGCTCGATCCCCACTCGAATTTCTTTGATGCCAAACAGTTTGCTCTTTTGCGCGAGGATCAGCGCGGGAAGTATTACGGCGTAGGCATGATCGTTGCGCCGCGGGAAAATCACACGGTGGTGATGGCTCCTTACGTCGGAGCGCCGGCGTACAACGCGGGGCTGCGGCCGGGCGACGTGATTTTGAAAGTGGATGACAAGTCCACCGAGGGCCTTGGCACCCCGGAAGTAGCCGACATGCTAAAGGGGCCCAAGGGCACTGTCGTCAAGATCGTGGTTTCGCGCGAAGGCTATCCGGAACAACTGACGTTCACGGTGACGCGAGATGAGATTCCCCGCCATTCCGTAGACATAGCTTTTCTGCTGAAACCCGGG
>Ga0210409_10005001_pt1 | contig 14030 bp, 11 predicted proteins | sample IncBWH17MmetaG_FD_161649 | JGI IMG/M metagenome (GOLD analysis project Ga0210409, IMG submission 161649) | Forest soil microbial communities from Barre Woods Harvard Forest LTER site, Petersham, Massachusetts, United States - Inc-BW-H-17-M | ecosystem: Environmental > Terrestrial > Soil >... | reverse complement strand
GAGCATAATACCAAGATACGCTGCAGCACCGAGAGCAGGACGGCGTGGTCGAGCGCCACGATGCGTACCGCGTGCAGCGAAGCCAAGCCAATGCTGCCGAAGAAGCCGAGTGAATCCAGGGTGGCGCTGTCCAGCGCCGCCTGAAATTGCCATGCCAGTGCCGCCGAATACCCCACTAGAACCGCCGAGCCGATTAGGAGCAGCGCGGTTCCCACCGTACCCCGGATATTGCGCCCAGTGGTCGTTTCTTGCGTCATGTTGATCTCCCAGGCGGCTCGCTGGTTCGTCCGCCCGAATGACAGCGTACGGTCCCCAAAAGAGGGGTTCACGCGCTTTTCGGGGAGAATCCTCGGCTCACCGGCGAATGGAGGGTCAGGACGGGTGAATGACGGCGCGCAAGGTGCCGCGCCGGGAAATTTGACAGAATTGCTTGCTTTATTCCCGAATTGGCACTAGCGTAGGCCCACTTTCAAAGGCCCCATTACCGCTGGGACCAAATCTGCGCGAGGAATTCGAGATGAGTACCACTGAGTCTTCTTCCGGGCAGCCTGCTCGCTGGCGCTGGTTGCTGTATGTCGTTTTGGCTTTCGCAGGCGGTTTGCTCACTTTTGTAGGCGCGCGTGCCCAACAACGCGCTTCGGATGACGCCACGTTTCGCAAGCTCATCGAAGGCTATTGCGCGGCTTGGAGCTCGGGCAACGCCGAGGCGCCGGCCCGGTTCTATGCCAAGGACAACGGCCTTGTCTTCTACGATTTAGCTCCATTCGCCTATCACGGTTGGAAGGAATATCACGACGGCGTACAAAGAGAATTGTTCGCGAATATGGTTAGCGGAAGCCTGGTGCCGGGTACGGACTTGAATGTTACCCGGCGCGGTACGCTGGCCTGGACCACCGTCTCCATGCATTTCTCCGAAAAAACAAAAGACGGTAAGACCACAGAAACACAAGTCCGCTACACTGGTATTTGGAAGAAGCGCGGCGCAAACTGGCTTCTCGTGCATGAGCACCTCTCAACCCCGATGGGAGGCTAGCCGTCCGGAGGAAGTACAGGATCCCCGCACTGTATACGTTCGCTAAATGTGGAAGATGTTGCGGTACTACTGGATTGTGGCCCGCGGTTATCGCCTGAATCCTTGGAACAGCCCTTACCTGCGCTGGAGGTTCGAGACCTTTCTCGGACCCGAAGCCGCAGGCCTGGACGCCAATAAGTTCTTTCACCTCATGTGGAAATACCGCAACCAGATGGAGCGGTTCGTGGATTGGGCAGAAGCCCGACGCCGCTATCAGCGCCGGCGTGTTCACGTCTAGCCGCCCGCAACGAGACACTCGCAAAACTCCCTTCCCGTGAAAGCGTATACTGGACCGGTAGGAAGGGAGGATGCGTGACGCAACTGAACGTCCTCCAGAAAACTGAGACCCTGCACGAAGCGCGCTGGTGGGAGCCGGAAGCCAACGGGCGCGTGCACTGCTATCTCTGTCCGCGCCACTGCCACATCAATCCCGGCCAGGCCGGGTTCTGCTTCATTCGCATCAATGAGGGCGGCAAGCTCTACAGCTTGGGATATGGAGCGCCCGCCGCGTTGCAAATTGATCCCATCGAAAAAAAGCCGCTGAATCATTTCCTTCCCGGCACGCGCGTCTTCAGCATGGGCACCGCAGGCTGCAATATGGGCTGCTTCTTCTGCCAGAATTGGGACATTTCCAAGTCCCGCCACGACCAGGTCCATTCGCAGCGCGTCCCTCCAGAGGACGTCCCCTTGCTCGCTCTGGAGCACGGCTGCGACTCGCTGGCATTCACCTACAACGAGCCCACCATCTGGGGCGAATACGTCATCGACATCTGCCGGGCTGCGAAAAAGTTCGGGTTAAAGACGGTGATGGTTTCCAACGGTTACATCACCCGCGAGGCTTTTCACGATATTTACGACCACATCGACGCCGCCAACATCGACTTGAAAGCCTTTACCGAAAATTTCTACGGAAAAATCACCCTAACTCATCTCCAGCCGGTGCTCGAAACTTTGCTGTGGCTAAAAAACGAAACGAAGGTCTGGTTCGAGATCACCAACCTGATGATCCCCACGCTCAACGACGATCCCACCGAGACGCGCAAACTCGCCGAATGGATCCTGACGCACCTCGGTCCCGACGTGCCCCTGCACTTCACCGCCTTTCATCCCGATTTCAAGCTTCGCGACAAACCGCGAACTCCCCCGGAAACGCTGCACCGCGCCAGGCAAATCGCGCGCGAGGTCGGCCTGCGCTATGTGTACGAGGGGAACATCTACAGCGACGGCGCGCACACGAGTTGCCCAAGCTGCGCCTCATTGCTCATCCGCCGCTCCTGGCACGATGTCACGGAGAACCGGCTCAAGCATGGACGCTGCCCGGAATGCGGCACGGAAATTCCCGGTGTTTGGGAGAAAAATGCCCGCGTCTCAGCGCGTTCGGCGCCTGGCACTTCTGAAAAATACAGCCATCTTAATTTGTAGGATCCCTGCGCTGGCACCTCTACCAGAGGTGATTGCCAAACGCGTAGTACCCCGGCCCCACACGCATGGAATGATGCCAGGCGATCGGGAAAGCCCACCAAACCAGGCCGCCCAAAACCGCCTGGCCCAATGTAAGCGGTAGGATGTTGCGTTCGCGCGCAAACAGCCAGCACATCGCAAACCCGCCCACCAGGGTAAGTGGTACTAGCACGGGATTGGGCCAGTGCAGCAAAGCGAAAACGATGCTCGATAGCAGCGCGGCCACCGAAGGGCTTTCCACGGCGTACAGGAAGCGGTCCATCAGATAGGAATTAAGCGCGATCTGTTGCAGCAGACAAAACGAGAAGTAGCCGAAGAAACGGTGCCCCTCGAAAAAATGGGCCGGAAGTCGATGGAGCGCACCGAGATACAGTCCTACGGTACAGACGCCTGCCACGCAAATGCCCAAAACGACGGCTGCCTGCCGCGCCGCGGGTCCCAGGTTGTCCGCGCGCCAGCCCAGCGTCTTCGGCGTGTCACGATGGATGGCAAAGCTGATCACCAACCACACCGGAAATACCATCCACAAGTGCGGTTGGCTGAACTGCAGGCGCCAAATGTACCAGCCGGTGAAGACGGAGAATCCAATTCCTTCGGCAAGCGTGAAGATTCGAGCAGTTTCCCTGGTCCACATACGAGGTAGAAGCCGGCGTGAGATATTATAACGCCGGGCTATAAATCATCGGATGTCATGTCGGGTGACAGGGTTGCGCGCAAAGATGCGTGGAGCGAGCCGCTGATGATGGCACAAAAGCACCGAGTCATGATCTTGGGAGGTGGCTTCGCCGGGTTAAATGCCGCCCAGAAGCTCAGGCGCGCCCCCGTGGAAGTGACCTTGATCGACCGCCGCAACTTCCACCTCTTCCAGCCGCTCCTGTATCAGGTCGCCACCGGCTCGCTTTCGCCCGGGGAAATCTCCGCCCCGCTGCGCGGTGTGCTGAGCAAACAGAAGAACGCTCTGGTCCTGCTGGGTGAAGGTGCGGATATCGATCCCGATGCGAAGCAAGTAAGACTCCGCGACGGCGCCGCCTTCGCGTACGACTCGCTGATTGTGGCCACCGGCTCGAAGACTTCCTATTACGGCAATGACGCCTGGCGCGAATACGCTCCAAGCCTGAAAACCATCGAGGAAGCTACGGCCATCCGGCACAAAATCCTCTACGCCTTCGAATGGGCCGAGCGCTCCGACACCGAAGCCGAAGCTCGCGAGTGGCTCACGTTCGTCATCGTGGGAGCAGGCGCCACCGGTTTGGAATTGGCCGGCGCCCTCGCCGAGATCGCCAATGAAACGCTCAAGAATGATTTTCGCCGCATCAATCCAAAAGAAGCGCGCATCATTCTGATGGAGGGCGGAAGTCGCGTGCTTAGCGCCTACCCTCCAGATCTTTCGGAAAAGGCCGAAAATCTAGTCAAGCGACTCGGGGTCGAAGTAATGAAGGGCGTGATGGCTACGGCCATCGATAGTAGCGGCGTCACCTACAAGCGCGGCGACGCGACCGAAAAACTCGCCGCCAAGACCGTCCTATGGGCAGGCGGCGTCGTGACCACCAGTTTCGGCAAGAAACTGGCGGAGCGCACGAAAGCCGAGACTGATCCCGGCGGCCGCATCAAGGTCCAGCCCGATCTCACCATCCCGAATTATCCCGACATTTTCGTGGTCGGCGATCTGGCCGCGCCGCTAGGAAAGAATGGCAAGCCTCTTCCGGGCGTCGCGCAAGTGGCCATTCAGGGCGGTGCCTATGCGGCAAAGACCATTCGCGCGCGCGTGCAGGGCAAGGAAAACCTCCCGCCCTTTCACTATTTCGACAAAGGCGACATGGCCGTCATCGGACGCGCCGCCGCCGTGGCCAACGTCTTCGGTATGCATTTCTCGGGCTTGCCCGCCTGGCTGATCTGGCTGTTTATTCACCTCATGTACATCGTGGAGTTCCAGAATCGCGTGCTGGTTTTTGTACAGTGGGGCTTCGAGTTTCTGACCTTCAGCCGCGGCGCCCGCCTGATCACCGGCGCCGGCGATGGCGACCTCCAAGGCCAATCGCCTCAGAGCGAAACGATTTCGACGCCCAAGTAGCGCAGCATTCAGGCTGTAAGCTGTGATCTTGTCTGCCTAATGGCACTTCCCGGTACCTGAATCCGTAAAACTCTTTCCCGCCTCGGGAATGAACTCCCAATCGTACGCCCCCGCTCGCAACGTCAGCTTGAGCACTCCGAACGCATCCGCGTTTTGCACCTCGCTGTTCGGCTTGGACAGCGCCATTGGCCGGTGATTTTTCCCGCCCGTGCCCACCACGAACTCGCGAATTCCGCGCGCCGCGTCGCTTCCTCCGTCCGGATTCTGGGGAGCGAAGCGCTCATAGTTGTGGTCGTGACCGTTAACCACCACTTCGGCATTCGCATCGTAAAGTGCCTGCCATAGCGGCTTCATCTCCGGATCATTTCCATGCGCGCTGCCGGAGCTGAACAGCGGTTTATGCCAATACGCCAGCGTGCAGGCCGCGGGATGAGCAGCCAGATCGGCGCGCAGCCACCGAACCTCGCGCGAACCCGCGTCGCAACCTCCAATGTCCTGGCACTCGCTGTTCAACACAACGATGTGCCACGTTCCCAGCTCATAACTGTAATAGCCATTCTTGGGTCCCGCCGCCGCGCCGAAGTAATCGAAGTACGGCCTCGCGCCCGCGGCGTGGAACTCGTGGTTGCCCGGTGCAGGCCGCGTTCGTGCCTTCACGCGGCCCCACGTCTTGTCGTAACACGCAAAATTCTTCTTCGATCCGTCCGGGTAAGCTAGATCGCCCACCGCCATCACTGTCCCCGGAATCTGCTCCAACAATTTCGCTGTGGCTTCCGCTCCCGAAAGATCCATGCAGTCGGCGATGTCGCCGGCTCCGACAAGGGTAGCGGGCTCATCCGACGCCACCGGCTTAGCGGCAACCTTCGCGAGACCGCTCGAGAACGCAAGCAATCCGCACAAGCCGGCAGCGCACACCCCGGCATACCATTTCAATCTCATCGAATCCCCACTGCTTGGAAGTCTGCCCTGCCGACCTCAACACAGCTTAAATGTGCTTCCTGAGTCGCGTGCCCTGAAAAGGAAAAGCTCGCGGCGTACCTGCAAAATACTCGCCGCGAGCTCTCGTCTCGTGAAACTTGCTACTCTGCCGACGAAGACCAGCGGAAGCCGGCAGCAACGGTCGGGTGGTAGTATTCGCGCTGGTTTGGATAAATCGGGCTGCCGGTATAGAAACCAAAGACTTCGTTGCTGAGGTTCAGGCCGTACGCGACGAAGTGCAGTCCCTTGTAAAGGCGATAACTCCCCTGAACGTCAAACTGCGTGTGGGCATACAGGTATTGGTCGCCAAGAGGACCCTTGATTCCGAGGATGGGATCGCGATCGGTTTGCGGATCCACATGCACGAAACCATAGGCGTAAATGTTTGCGTCGTTGTGGCTCACACCAAAGCGCATCGAAAACCGAGCCTTGTCGTAGGTAAATCCCAGATTCCAGGTGTTGGGAGCCTGACGCTGCAAGGTCGGATGGTCAATTCTTCCCCCGGAGAAGCCTGCTGGAAAAGTGACCTGCGAAGCGGTGTAGCTGTAGTTGGCGGAAACGCCGAACCCTCCCAGAAGTCCAGGAAGGCGTGAGAGCCGCTGTTCCCACGCTGCCTCGAAGCCGGCGATATGGGCATTCGGTCCGTTGATCGACTGTTGTTGCTGGAAGCCCGGGTTGTTCGGGTCGGTTAGGGGCAGGATAACGATCGTCGGATAGATGGGATCGGACAACTGTTTATAGAAGAATCCAGCCTGCAAAATGCCCAGCGGTTGAAAGAAGTGCTCAACCAAGAGATCGAAATTGTTGGCCTTGGTTGGCTTCAACGCCGGATTGCCGAGCTGAAGGCTCTTGGGGCTTGTGTTCGGATCCACCTGCACGGAGGGGACGAGATCCGAGAAGTTGGGTCTGGAAATGCCCATGCCGTAGGTGGCACGAATGTTGGTATCTTTGCCGAGCAGGTATTGCACCTGCACGCTGGGCAGCACATTGATATAACCGCCGCTGCCGGCAACGGGACTGGTTGACACATACGCTCCATTGTTTAAAGTGACTCGATTCGCGGTGTAGCTCGAATCCGTTGCCTCGATGCGCACTCCCGTTTGCAGGCGCACTTTGCCAAATGCGATGGTGTTCATCGCGTAGCCCGCATATACGCGCTCGCTGGTGTCCCAGGTGGCGGGATCTGACACGATGCGATCCTTGTCTGTGTTCTCCGTGAACCCCGTCGTCAGGTTCGCAGCGATGACTTGCCTGATCCTGTTGTAATCGGTCATCGGCCCTACCGTGAAGGAACCGTCGTAATAATTCGGATTGGCATAGCCGCCCGCTGTCTGCGCCAGAGTAAAGTTGGTACCAGGATTGGCGTCGAAGAAATGATCGTTTTCGTTCTGCGTCTTGTGAGCGTTTCTGATTTTTAGCCCCAGCTCAAAAGTGCTGTAGTGCGAGCGGATGCTATAGCGCCGCGCCAGCGACGCCGCTCCCTGAAAATTAAGCTGCGTGCTGTGATACATGGGAAGGACGGTATGCGATATGGAATACAGGGTGGGATCTAAAATGTTTGTGCCATCCAGCGGCGACAGCTTTGGCCGGTAGGGGTCACTCAAGCTCAGCCCGTACGTTACTCCGGTTGGCCCATTGTAGTTCGTGGTGGGAAAATCCTGCCCGCCAATGTTGTGAGAACGGGAGACCGCGAATTCATAGGTAATCAGCGTAGATGTCAGGTCATGCCGCGCGCCCGTCAACACACTGAAGATTTGCTGATCCGGGCGTCGGATGTAGTGGCGGTAGACCGCGGATCCGGTGTTGTCGAACGTAATTTGCGAACCATTTACGCCCGTAATGGCGGCCCCGGCGTTCGGGGTGTACACCCACGTGTCGCCGAAGTCGTGAAAATCGGAATAGAGACCCTTCAAATAGACGCTCGAACCCGAACCTAAGCTGTAGTCCACACCACCGTCGAAACCGTAACGCGTCCGGTAATATTTATACGTGCGCAAGTCCTCGGTACTGATCATCGCGACGTTCTGGCCGTTGAAATTTCCGATGGCTTGACCGGGCTCCAAGTCGTCGATGCCGCGTCCGTTATAGTCGTAAGTGCCGCCCAGCAACGCGCCGAATTTCTTGCTTTCGCCGAAGCGCTGGCCAATCGTGCCGGTGAAGGCGTTGAGCCACCGGCCATTTTGAATGGGCGTGTATCCTCCCATACCCGAAAAATTCAACGTGGGCTTCTCTCCCGGAGTCTTGGTCACCAGGTTGACCGAGCCGCCGATGGCGTCGGCATCTTGATTGGCGGAAAGTGTTTTGTTCACCTCGATGCGCTCCACAAGGCTCGAGGGGATGACATCCAGCTTAATGTTGCGGACCGTGGCTTCCGGAGAGGGCACGTTCACGCCGTCAATCGTGACGTTGCTGAGGCGCGGCTCCGTGCCGCGGATTTGCACGTATTTTCCTTCGCCTTCATCGCGCTCCAGCGTTACGCTGGGCAAGCGGCCGACCGCATCGGCCACGTTGGTATTCGGCAAGCTAGTGATGACTTTTGCGGGTAACACTTGCAGGATGTCGTCCGACATCCGTTCGATGTTTATGGCCTCTGCTTCACCTTGCAGCCGTTCCGTCGTGACGATTACCTGATCGCTTACCGAAGCCACATTCATTACGGCATCCACGTCGACGGTGTGGCCGGCCTCCACTTTCACGCTCGTGGTGAAGGAATCGAACCCTACGTACGAAAGTGTCAGCGTATATTCGCCCGGAGGCACGTCGGTTATACGGAACTGCCCTTGATCATCCGAGGCGACTTTTCTTCCTAGCGGCTGCAGTTCGATAAGTGCGCTAGAAAGGACTCCCCTAGCCGCGTCCCTGACCGTACCAGCGACGGTGCCCTTGCGCTCTTGCGCCTTTACCGGCAAGGCCGGCAAAAGAATAGCCAATAGTGCAGACAAAATCCCCTTCTTATAGTTCGAGAAACGCATCAACCCCTCCTTCAGCTGTTGGCCAGCACTCTCGCCGCTGGTCCGGAGCACATTCCCCAAAGCGCTTGTCGCGCTGGAAGGGTTATAGGCGATGACGTGTGAATGTCTTATGAATGGAGGTTAATGCTTGTTTAAAATTGCCGCCGCATCGGCGACATCCGTCTCCGACGTCCTCTGTGTTAAAAGCCCTGTTTCTTCGGTCTCAACTCGTCCGTTCGTTACTCCGCGCATGTCAAACAGCGACATCGAGGCAAGTAGGGCACGAAGTCGTTCTTTGTCGCTTGCGATGTTCGAGCACGCTTCGTAGGCTGCGAGTAGTGGCCGTCTCTGAGACCCAAAAGGAGATTTCGCTATGAACCTTGCATCCCTGCTTCGCACATTCGCCGGGCTGGCTCTTTGTCTGCTCGTTGCGTTGCCTGCTTTTTCTCAAATCGGCGGGAATCTTGGGACCATCGGCCCCAGCAAAGGCGAGGTCGTCGGCATCATCGCTGGGGCGGCTGCGGGTCTCACCGTAGTGGGCATCCTCGTCTATCATGAGACGCACAAGCATCCCTCCATCACCGGATGTCTTGCCTCCGGCACGGACGCCCTGACCCTGCAAAACGAAAAAGACAAAAAGGCCTACACCCTGTCTGGTGATTCCGCCGCTCTGAAAGCCGGCCAGCGAGTCACGCTAAAGGGCAAGAAAAGCAAGGACTCCAGCGGAAGGTCGTCGTTTCAAGTCGAGAAGCTCATCAAAGACTACGGCGCATGCAATCAATGACCATTGCTCGGCGATCTCCACGCGCCTCATTGCCGGTTAAAAGGACCAGCCAATCCCCGAACTGATCCCCAGCTCATTCTTCTTTGCCGTCACCGGTGGCCGGCTGTCGAAGTCATCCCAAAGCGTGAAGACGAGGTGAAAGTTGTTTCTGAGTTTGATCGTTAGTGCATTATTCGTCTTCATCCGTATACGCCCGGCGTCGGTCAGTCCCGGAAAAGCCAGAAACTGAGAATTGACCTCCCCAAAGTTGAAGCGAATATAGTTGTATTGCAATCCCAGGACCGACTCCAGGTTCTGATTGGATGGTTTGCCTGCGCTGGTGTCGTAGGACTCTTGCGCGTACACAATGCCGCCCAGCCATTCGAGGTTGTTGTTCGTTGTGCGTTTGAAGTACCGTCCGTAACCGCCGCCCAGGGTCGTGCGCAAGTTCAGATCTTGTTGGCTGCTATGCAGAAAATCGGACAGCGCCGCCACGAAAGAATTTTTGTTAAGAAACTTCGTGAACGTCGCCTCCACGTCTTGGCGATTTGTCTTGGACGATCCCGTCTGTCCGCTGAACGTGGAATCGAACGAGGTCGCCACCTTCCATCCCGGCGTCTCGTACGCCGCGTTGGTGGCCGCGTTCAATGTCGACTGGCCGTTCCCGCTGGTATAGCTGTATCCAAAATCAATGGCCCCCTTCAACTCCCGCCAGAACGTCGGCTTTTTCGTGTCAATGCTTACGATGGCTGTTGACGGGACCATCACTTCCTCGGTCGCTTCGCGAATCACAAAATCTTCGCTCTTTGCTTTTTCGCCGGACCGTTTTTCAATCTTTCCTTCCAGTCTCTTGCCGTTGTTCAATACAATTCGGTAGGTCGCGGTACTCTGCACCGATTGCACTTGATCCCAATCCAGCCCGATATTCCCGGACACATAGTCGGTCTCCACGTATAACAAACCGTCTTGCAGGCGCTTCACTTGCCCGGTGAAATGGTCGCCATTGTTCATGATGACTACGTCTTTTCGGTTCGCCAGGGCCGCGGAACAGATACACGCCAGGAGGGACGCGAGGAGCAAAATTCGGCACGCGCGGGGAAGCGCAAGAATTCGGATAGTCATCTCTTGACTCCGAACGGACCAACAGCATCTGCCCTACGATAGAGAGTGCCCCTAGGAACCCTGGCCGGGCTTAGCATCCGCAAAAAGATAGGAGACTGTGACCGGGAGATCTAACCGATCACCCCTTCAACAGTCTCCATGTTTTTTCGTAAGTCGCTCTGTGTCCAGGGCTAAAATTTGAACACGACGCCCGCGGTATAGCGGAAGTTGTTTTGATTGTTTGTGTTTGAAAATGGGTTCGTATAGCGGGTCAACACATAATCAATCTCCAGCGGTCGGATGGCGAAATTATGGTTGATGTTAAAATCAATTCCACCGCCAACAGCCATAGTAAACGGATGCTGCGTGCCGCTTGCGGAGATGGTTCCGCCGCCAGCGACAATTGCCCTGCTGAGATTCGCATAGCCATTCGAGTTTGATCCACCAAACAGCACTTCAAAAAATGGGGTGAACCTCGAGGTGGGAATCTTTACCACCGGGCCGAACATGTAAGTGAACATGTTCGCCTGGGTGTTGAAGGTGCCCACCGGAATCGTTCCCTTAGGGGTCACAATCGGCGAAGTGATGTTTAGATTAAAGCTCGTGCTGCCGTAGCCCATCAACTCAGCCTTGATGCCAAACATGGGGGTGATATTGAAGGTAGCTCCTCCCCCGCCGCCATTGAAGCTGCGATTATTCAACTGCGGTATGGTGGGGTTGAAGCGCAGATAGGAGTACTCGCCGAAGACTTCCCACCTTTGCGGCCCCTCCTGTGCGAAGGCGGTCGTTCCGAAGGACAAAAGAATGCCCAATAGAATTGCATTCCTGATTTTCATCTCGTTCTCCTCATTTTTTATTTGCACTTACAAATACTAGCGACTTCGACGTGACTTGCGACTGTCAAAGCCACTTTATGAACTCTGGCTGTCTGGCTGCCTCGCCCGAACTTCACCGAGAGAGCAAGGCTAATGCGCCGTGGCCGACGATTGTCTCGGCCTTGGACATCATTTGCATCGCACCCGCGGGGAGAATATCTTCAGCCGGACCCCCTTTTGAGGTTCGGTATCGCGAGAATAGGATTTGTTCGCGGCTTGAGGGAACTGTCAAAAATACCAGCGCGTTGCAGATCGCGAGTTTATGCTAAGGCGGTTCTAATCAGTTGCGTGGCGTGGCCTGCGGGATGTTGATACCTTCCAAGAACTTCCAGCCTCGTGCTGGTTTGTCCTCACTTTGCACCTTTCGCAGAATGCGTGGTGGCGGCCAGAGAGCGATCGTACATGGACGCGTATGTCAGGTATTGCTCCTCAACGGTGTGCGGATAGCTGAGGTGCACGGCTTGGATCTTGCCGTCGGGCCCGGATTGCGCGGTCAACAAGGAGTTGATGCCAGCCCAGTAGGTGGGAAGGCCGAGCTTCTGATAACGGGCGACAATCTGGTCCCGAAGTGCGGGATCGAAGCGGACGCCGTATTGGTCGACCAATGCCTTAATGGCGGCGTAGTCGCCCTCGGCCTTAATCCGCATGAGTTCCGCCAGCAGCATTCCGACCCCTTGCCGCATTTTCGGATAGTCCCGCACCTCAATATAGGTCTTGCCGTCGCGGTCGAACTGCTCGATGGCGCCGGGAACGCGGTTGCGGATGAAGTTGACGATGAGCTGACGGTCGCGGTCGTGGTCTTCTTCGATTGTGTCGCCATGCGGTATGCGCCGCAACTGGGTGAGCGCAACTATGGCCGCGACGTCGTACATCGCTTTTGCGACTTCCTCCTGATTGGACACCAGGCCGAGTTCCTTCAGCTTGGGATCCCAGGCGTTCCACAGCGCCATCAGATCGGCGCGGCCTTCTTCGAGCGTGGAAAAATATTCCTTCAAGTAGGGCTCCGCTCCGCCCTTCACGTGCTCGCTTAGTTTCCCGGAACCGTGGCCGATGACTTCGTGCAGCGCAGTCATCAGGTCTCCCGCCTCGCCGCCGTATTTCCGGTTGCGCGCCGCGATTTCGGGCGTAGCGGCGAATTCTTCAAACGCCGCATTGCCGGCGGCGTTGTTGAGAGCGCGTGTGCTGCTGGTAAAAAGAAAATTCTTGGTGCCGTATTTCTCGTGGATTTCGTTTTCGTTCGGAAGATTATCGCCGACGGTGCCCACGCTAAAGTCGCCGGTCTCCACGAGCGTCTCGATGGCCTTGACGACGGGAGGTTTAAAGGAATGCTTCTTGTACTGCGCATCCCAGGGAGCCTTCTGCTCGAAGTAATCGGCATTCTCGCCGAGGCGGATCATCGTATCGGTGATGGCCTTGTCGGTGATGCTGACGAAACTCTGCGAGCTGCCCTTGGCGCCGCGAGCGTCGCGATACACCTCGATGAAGCCGTTGGCGAAGTCCACCGTGGCGTTGTTTTGCACCCAATCGGTGCCGAACTGCAGCCAATCCGCGGGACTGCCCGTCTGATAGTAGCGGATGAGATCGCCGATGACCTTGGCCTGGCCGGGCTCGGCAAATTGCTGGGCCTTGGCGAGATACTCGTTGGCGCGTTTCAGGAAAATAGCGTAGAGGCCCGGAGGAATCTTGCCATCCGGAGTGCCCGCGCGATAGACCTCCTCGTGAAGCTTCCCGTCTTTGCCCTTGACGACGCGCGAGTCGAGCGGGTAAGCATCGTGAAAATTATTCAGATTCGCGAGCGTCACGCCTTCATAGAAAGTGTTCAAGCTCGCCTGGATGATGTCCTGGCCGGCTCGAGGACTTTTGGCCGTGAGCATCGGCTCGAAATTGGGGTCGAAGAGCGAGGCGCGGAGCTCGGCGAGCTCGCGATTCAATTGCTCGGAAGTGCCAAGCGGAGGAAGATCAGCGTAGGGAGAGGCAAAGGCGCCGTTTTTCTGCGCGGCCAGCGCGGCTCTTTGCAGGTCCTCGAAGGGGAACGATGGAAGGAATTTTTGCGAGGTGCGCTCGTTGTGATTGCCGCGATTGGCCCAGAAAAGCTTCGTGAACTCGGCGATCTTGTCATAGCCGGTGGCGTCGGTGCCGTTCGCGTGGACCACGATTCCTTCCAGCAATCGCTTCTGGCGCAACCCGAAGCGCGAGAACTGCGCGTAAGCGATCGGATCGACGGCAATCGAGGCTTGCGTCAGCCAGAAGGCCAGCTGCTGCTGGCGCGCGTCCAGCGAGGGAAAGCTCTCGACATCCACCCGAACGAATCCCGTGTCGCCGACGCGCTCGACCAAAGCGTTTCTTCCGCTGGACTGGCCGCTGGCCATCGTCACCGAAAGGACAGGGAAAACCAGGACCAGAACGAGTAGTCTTTTCACCATTGCCTCCGCTTGTTGGTTCAGTCTGAAATGGAGAGAGGGTGCTCTCCGTTAGTGAGTATTCCGCGCCTCGGGCGGGGATTTCCGAGGCATCGATACCACCCCAGGCTAGCCCTCGGCATGGGTTGCGTCCCCGCAAAGCCCGCTTCCGTTTCGCCCAGCAAGATTATTGTAGCTCCACCACGTCCATCCGTCTCAACTTCCGGATAGCCCGTCATCCGGCCGCAAACCCGGGAATTTGGAGTCCTTCACGAGACTCAATGAGTGCCTAGGCGATTTAGCGCGAAGCGAGAAACACTCTTGCTTCCCGTTTCGCTGGAGCTGTTGACCAGAAGATA
>Ga0210409_10005000_pt1 | contig 14032 bp, 9 predicted proteins | sample IncBWH17MmetaG_FD_161649 | JGI IMG/M metagenome (GOLD analysis project Ga0210409, IMG submission 161649) | Forest soil microbial communities from Barre Woods Harvard Forest LTER site, Petersham, Massachusetts, United States - Inc-BW-H-17-M | ecosystem: Environmental > Terrestrial > Soil >... | reverse complement strand
ACGCGATGAAAAGCGCCTTCCTGCCCTATGACCGGCGTTGCGATTTCATCTATTCCGTAATCAAGCCGGGTTACGCCAAAGTCCGCAGCTCTCCGGCAACAAAGTGACCCCGAGAATCTAGTAGTGCATCGGCGCTTCTGCCGTTGACCGTCGTAGCGCTCGCGGCCTATAGTGGCGCACCTTTTTATTTGAGGGCGGCCGGATTGCTCCAGCGCGTATTTCACCTGCAAGAAAACCACACCACCGTGCGGCGCGAGTTGCTGGCGGGTCTGACCACCTTCATGACCATGGCCTACGTGGTCGTCGTCAACCCGCGAATCCTCTCGGAAGCAGGCATGCCGGTGGATGGTGTGCTCTTCGCAACCTGCATTTCCGCCGCCGTAGCCACGCTCATCATGGGGCTGTGGGCCAATTACCCGATCGCGCTGGCTCCGGGCATGTCGCTCAACGCGTATTTCACCTACTCGATTGTGCTCGGCCGTGGAGTGCCCTGGCAGACCGCGCTCGGTGTTGTATTTCTTTCCGGCTTGCTCTTTCTGATTCTCACGCTCACGAACATCCGCGAACAGATCGTCAACGGCATTCCCAATTGCCTCAAATACGGCACCGCCGCCGGCATCGGCTTATTCATCGCCTTCATCGGATTGCGCAACGCCAATATCATCGTAGCGAATCCCGCCACATTCGTAGGGCTGGGCAAAATTTCCGACCCGCAAGTCCTTCTCGCCGCCGCCGGACTCATTCTCATCGCCATTCTGATGGCCCGGCGCATCAGCAGCGCCATTCTCCTCGGCATCGTCGTCATCACCCTCGCCGGCATTCCTTTCGGACTCAGTCACTGGCCCGCGCATTTTTTCTCTCTGCCGCATCCATCGGGCACGTTTCTCAAGCTGGACCTGCGCTCGGCCGCAAAACTTGGTTTTGGCGAACTCATCTTTGTGTTTTTCTTCGTCGACCTCTTCGACAACGTAGGCACGCTCGTCGGCGTCTGCGAAGAAGGCGGCTTCCTGCGAGATGGGAAGCTTCCGCGCGCGAGCCGTGCGTTGCTCGCGGACGCTTTCGGAACCATGTTCGGTGCGCTCACCGGTACCTCCACGGTCACCAGCTATATCGAGAGCGCTGCGGGAGTCGCGGCAGGTGCGCGCACGGGGCTCGGCAACGTAGTCATCGCCGCGCTGTTTCTTGTCGCCATGTTTTGCGCGCCGCTCGTCGCTGCCATTCCCGCGTACGCCACCGCTCCGGCCCTCATCCTTGTTGGCGCGCTCATGTGTGGCGCCGTCGCCCGCGTTCGTTGGGACGATTTCAGCGAGGCCTTCCCCGCATTCCTCACACTAGTGGCCACGCCCCTGACCTTCAGTATCGCCACCGGCATCAGCCTCGGCCTCCTCTCCTTCACTTTTGTCAAACTCGGCACCGGAAGGCACCGCGAAATCAGCCCCCTCATCTGGGTCCTCAGCGCGCTCTTCCTGCTCCGCTACGCCTTCCTCGGCGCCGAATAAACCGAGCCAGCCGCCCCCCGATTAGCACATCATCCGTGCGCCCGGCATGCGTCAATTTCCGTCTGCGTCGCGATTTGCCTGCAACTGGCCGCAAGCTCCAAATCGAGTTTCCAACTTCCCCAACCGGACTTCCGGCCCGCTTTGCGTGATTTACTTCTCCAGTATGCACGTTATACGTCCGCGTGGCGCACGCAGTGCACGGCCTCCCTGTACGTCGCGAGAAGAGTAATAATCGCTGTTGTATTCCGGCGAACCTTGATCGCCGACCACTCTTCTTCCATGATCCTCGGGGTTTCTCTCTTGTCTGATTCCGGTGTTCACCGGATTGCCGGGCGATTTCGAGCTTGATAAAAAGTCGTCATGGAAGTTCATGACAGGGGAACGTCTTGTCCCCTACATGGTTCCGGTCCAGTCCGCCATTTTCACACTGGCCTCTTGTCCAGGAGGAGGTTGTCGCATGCACCTTTCTACCCCTGCCCTGCCCTCTCTGGAGTCTTCTAGAGTGACTCGATATTTCCAGGTATTTGTGGCGGGACTCTGCTTGGCCAGTTTGCCAGGTCTGGCCGGCGCGCAAGCAAACGTGCAGGGACAATGGCAGACACTGCCGAACCCCATGCCGATCAATCCCGTGCATGCCGCGCTCCTGCGCAATGGCAAGGTGCTTGTGGTCTCAGGTTCGGGTAACCTGCCTAGCAATACCAATTTCCAGGCAGGCGTGTTCGATCCGCAGACGAACACAGTCACCACGCAGCCGGTGGGCTGGGACATGTTCTGCAACGGGATGGTTGTCCTTCCGGACGGCCGCGCTCTTATCAACGGCGGGACGCTTAAGTACGATCCCTTCCATGGTGAATTGCGCAGTGCTGTTTATGACTTGACGACCGGCGCATTCACCGATGTGCAGAACATGGCGCACGGGCGTTGGTATCCCACGGTGACCAACTTGGGGGACGGCACGGTAATGACTTTCTCCGGTCTGGACGAGAACGGGAACACCAACACCACGGTGGAAATCTATGCAGTGAGCACTGGCTGGAGCACTCCGATTGGCTCTCCTTTTACCCCTCCTCTTTATCCGCGGATGCACGTTCTTCCGGACGGCAAAGTGTTCTATTCGGGCTCGACATCGCAATCGCGGCTTTTTGATCCTGTGGCCAAGACATGGTCCGGGGTGATAGCAACCACCAACTATGGCGGGTGGCGCACGTACGGGACCTCGGTTTTGCTGCCGCTCACGCCAGCAAACAACTACAAGCCGGTGGTCATGATTATGGGCGGTGGTAACCCGTCCACCGCGACCACCGAGATGATCGATCTATCAGCGGCCACTCCGATATGGACCAACGGTCCGCCCATGTCCGAACCGCGCATCGAGATGAACGCCACGATCCTCCCGAATGGCAAGATCATCGCGCTGGGCGGCTCCCTCAATGATGAAGACACAGGGACCGCGAGCCTCAACGCCGATTTATACGATCCGGCTACGAACACATTCAGCTCTGCTGGTATGAACGCCTTTGCCCGTCTGTACCATTCCAATTCCCTGCTGCTTCCGGATGGGACCGTGTGGGTCGCCGGCGGCAATCCCGCGCGCGGCACCTACGAGCAGCACATGGAGATTTACTCTCCAGCGTATCTCTTCAATCCGGACGGCACGCTCGCCACACGGCCCGCGATCACCGGCGTTCCTTCGTCGGGCATTGGTTACGGCAGCGCCTTCCAAGTACAAACTCCTGATGCGGCGAGCATTACCTCCGTAGTGCTCATTAGGCCTGGTGCCCCGACGCACGCGTTTGACATGGAGCAGCGTTTAGTGGCCATGAACTTCACGGTCGGGAGTGGCTTTTTGAACGTGACAGCTCCGCCGAACGGCAACATCGCTCCGCCAGGCTACTACATGCTTTTCATTCTGAATTCTTCGGGAGTGCCCTCGGTGGCGCAATTTGTCCAGCTCACACCGGCGCCGGGGGATCAGCCTCCCACCGGCACGATCACCAGCCCCGCGAGTGACGTGACCATCACGGCCGGCCAGTCTGTGTTCTTCGCGGGCTCCGGTACAGATCCCGATGGCACCATCACCGCCTATTCCTGGTCGCTCCCAGGCGGTAATCCCAGCACAAGCTCGCTGGCTACGCCGGGTGATGTGATCTACAACACTCCCGGCACTTTCGCGGCAACGCTGACAGTTACGGACAATGCCGGCCTTACCGATCCCCATCCGCCCTCGCGGAAGATCACCGTCAATCCTGCGCCCGACTTCACCATCTCTGCCACGCCTTCTTCGCAAATCGTGGTGCGGACGAGCAGTACGAGTTTTTCTGTCACCGTCTCTTCAGTGAACGGCTTCTCCGGAACCGTAAGCTTAGACGCGTCCGGGTTGCCTCCCAACGGGACAGCTTCTTTCAGCAATCCTTTCGTGACCGGTTCGGGCTCCTCAACGCTGACTGTCACGCCGGGGATAACGAGTCCTCCGGGGATTTACACACTTACGATCACGGGCACGAGCGGTGGTCTTGGCCACAGCGTTAACGTAACACTCGTGGTCATTTAGCACGCGAGATTTCAGCATCCGTGCTGCGCCATGTCCGGGAGCCGCAGTCCCGAAAGTGGCGTGAATTAAACGATCAACGTCAACAGGGTGACCGGCTTCACCGGCGGGCCGGTGGCGCAGACACTCGCGGGGTGCCGCAGCCTTCGGTTTTAAGGCTGCGGGTTTTGACTTTTCTTTCCTTTGCCCCTAATTTTTTCGCCTGCCCGCACTCAGCTCCCCCCATCTGGGTCCTCAGCGTCCTCTTCCTCCTCCGCTACGCCTTCCTCGGCGCCGAATAAACCGAGCCAGCTGCCCCACGTGCTCGCCTGCTTGCTGCTGAAAATTGCGACGCCGGGCGTGGTGTATCTTTGGGAACGGTAGGCGGGCGTTCTGAATGATTGCGGGCAATGACTTTTTGGCTTGGTCTACACTGAAGTTGTCGGGAAACACATGGCGATTCACCCTCCACCGCTCCCTAACGAACCGGCAACTCGCGGAACTCGAGGAAATTCGCGCAGCAAGTACTCCTGGGTTCTGGGAGCCCTCCTGGGCGCAGTTCTTACGGTTATTTTGATGGGAGCGCTGGTGTGGATGTCGACCGGGCTCGGGCTATTGCACTTGATGGGCATTTTGCGCGGAGGACGAACGCAGCTCAATGTGGACCAGCCCACCGTGGTACGTCAAATTCAACAACTGCAACGACTGGAAACCGTGAGCTATACGATGGATAAGATTATTTCGGGTGAGCACGGCAATGCGTACCTGCCGAAATTTCTCGCGGGTGACCGCCTGCTGCTGGTGGTGCACGGAGAAGTGGTTGGGGGCATCAATCTCGCGCGTTTGCAGCCGGGCGACGTCCTAATACAAGGGCAGAAAGTGTCGATTCACCTGCCGCCGGCGGAAGTCTTGAGCACACGAATCGATAATGCGAGGACCAGAGTCTATTCACGCGACACCGGCCTTTTCTCTTCCCCGGACCCCAACCTCGAAAGCGAGGTCCGCGAAGAAGCGGAGCGCCAGCTTCTTCAAGCCGCGCTGCAGGATGGCATCCTCAAGATCGCGGCCGACAACGCGCGAAGCACGATCTCCGGCATGTTAAAGGGCTTCGGGTTCCGCGAAGTGGACATCCGCTAGGTTATGGCGTGGGACTGACGGTTCCCGATCCGGGTCTGTGCTTGCGGCCCTTGATGTCGTCGTAGGCAATTATGGAGAGGACGACAAGGACCCACACGGGGAAGACGCCCATTCCAGGGATGGCTTCCGCAATTAAGCCCGGCAAAATCGCCCATCGACGCCCGAGGATTAGAAACAGGAGTAACGCCGTTCCCAGGTCAATCAACCATTGCATCGGTGGGGCAAGCGCCATCCAGAAGGATAGAAAGTCCGATACAGCAGCGATCAGGAAAGCGATAGCCTGCCGTTTGCGCGAGGGACGCCGAACGGGAGCCATCACCTCTGTAGGTGTCAAAATAACTGGAGGATCGGTCGGCGTTGTCATGGTCACGGTTGCGGTGCTCAAGCCCTCCTCAAATTATCCTGTCATGGGAGCGAACCGCAAGCCACATCCGTCCAGAATCGATGGTGAGGTGCAAATGGATTTCTGGACCGTTATCCGTCGGCGAGTCGATTCAGGGCGTCTGCTTCTAAGAAGACTTGTCTCAATTCATCGAAAAACTTGCAACCCAATGACCTATAGAATTTAATTGCCAGCTCATTCCAATCCAATACCTCCCAGCGCATGCCATAGCAGCCTTCCTGCCGCGCAATACGAGCAACCTGACACAGAAGCGCTCTTCCTATCCCTCGACCGCGAAATACTTCCCGTACGAAGAGGTCCTCCAGGAAGATGCCGGAACCTTTCAAGCTTGAATAAACGCCAAAAAAGAGCGCATAGCCAATCGCTTCTCCGTCCCATTCCGCAATCAAGCTGCGGAACTTTGGTTGAGATCCAAAGCCGTCCCTGATCAGCGTCTCTTCCTTCATGACGACGGCGTCGGGTTGGCGTTCGTACTCCGCAAGTTCGCGGGAGAATCTCAACAGCAACGGCACATCGCTGACCACGGCAGCGCGAATTATGAGCATTAGGGATTTCTCCATCACGCAAAAACGTAGTTTAGTCATAATAAGGCCGGCGATCTGTATGGGAGGATAATCTTAACGCCCACTTGACGATTAATTTCGGAGCTCATTTTCTCATTGGCGGGTGATCCTTTTCTCTTATCTTAATTTACCAAATTTCTGCTTGACATCCCCGAGGTGGCGGACGCAAAGTTGCGTCACTTTTTCCATTCCCTTCACCCGTTGTTTTTTCGTCTGCCTTCTTGGAAAGGATTTCCGGCCCCCTGTGGCGGACAAAAAAGGCAATGAGCGAAGGGCACTAAGAGAGGTCCTATGAGCGAGAGCCAGGCGAAGAAACATGCTCAGGAGATTCAAGATCGGTTGGACAAGAACGCGGAGGATCAGGATTTGGGAACGGACTCGACGTCTAATTCCCTGAGCAGGCGCTCGTTCTTGGGTCGTGCCGGAACTTCTACTGCTGTCGCGGCCGCGAGTGTCGGCTTTCCCGCGTTGTTATTAACTGAGAATGTCGAAGCTCGCGGCATCGCCCGCATCTCTGACCACGACGACGACGACGATGAGTCATCGCGTAGAGGGCGATCTTTTCAAATTCGGCTGGAGGCGGCGACTGCCGAACGCAAGGTTCCAACTCCACCCCAGATCAACAACGGCGACGAAGCCCGGTATCACAACTTTATCGGTAATTATTCCCAGGGGCTGCCCCACGACACCATCGGCGAAGTTGATCCGGCCGCGTACCGCGCGTTGTTGACGGCGGTGAAGTCCGGCGATCCTGACGAGTTCGCGGAAATTCCCCTCGGCGGAAATGTGAAGCTGCAGGGCCCTCAGGGAGGGTTGGCTTTTGATCTGGAAGGCACCGATAGCGGGCAACTGACCATCCCGCCCTCACCTGCCCTGGCCAGCGCGGAGCGGGCAGGCGAGATGGTAGAAGACTACTGGATGGCCTTAACCCGCGACATCCCCTTCTCTCAATACGGGAATGAGCCAATTACCGCAGCGGCGATCATTGACCTCAACAAACTGTCCGACTTCCGAGGACCGAAAGTGAACGGCAACGTCACGGCGGGCACTTTGTTCCGCGGTTCTACACCGGGCGACCTGATCGGGCCCTACATGTCTCAGTTTTTCCTCCTGCCGGTGACCTTTGGAACGCTTAGCGTCGCGCAGAAGTACAACACCTACGTCGCTGACAAAGATTATCTTACAGACTTCACGTTGTGGCTGGACGTGCAAAACGGGCAAGGGCCTTTCCCAGCCAACGCCATTTCGCCTACTACCACCTACCTCAAGAACGGCCGCGACCTCGGGGCCTGGGTCCATTCAGACTTTGCCTACCAAGCCTATCTATTCGCGTCCCAATGGCTTCTAGGAAACAAGGCACCGCTCAATCCGGGGAACCCATATCTCAAAATTGCAAATCAGGCGGGGGTTCAAACCTTCGGACCGCAACATATTCAAGATTTGCTGGGCGAAGTCTCGAACCGGGCGCTCAAGGCCATGTGGTATCAGAAGTGGTTTGTGCACCGGGCCTTGCGACCCGTGGCGTACGGAGGCCTTGTCCACAACACGATCACGGGAGTGGCAAAATACCCCGTCCACAGTGACGTTCTCAATTCCGCAGCAATCGGTAAGATCTCCGCAAAGAACCCGGGCTCATACCTCTTGCCGGCCGCTTTCCCCGAAGGGAATCCGCAGCATCCGTCTTACGCCGAGGGGCATGGTGTGATTGCCGGCGCTTGCGTTACCGCCCTGAAGGCCTTTTTTGACGAAACCTTCGTAATACCCAAACCGGTGGTAGCTGCCGATGATGGTCAGAGCTTATCCGCCTATACTGGTGCTGACGCAGGGCAGATCAATGTGGGCGGCGAACTGAATAAACTTGCCAACAATGTTGCCTTAGGGCGTGACATGGCCGGCGTGCATTGGCGCTCGGATGCCCAGCAAGCTTTACTGCTCGGCGAAGCCGTCACGATCAGCATCCTGCGGGACCAGCGCGCAACCTACAACGAGCCCTTCAGTGGCTTTACATTCACGAAGTTCGACGGCACGACGATCACCGTATAGTCCGCCGTTGGGCAGCCTTGAAGGATTCGGGCTACCCGGCTTTCGCAATACTATAATTTCTAATCTGACGATCTAATTTCGGTGCTTGTGATTGTGGCCAGGCACCGCCACGTTCGTTAGAAGGACATTTGGATGAGTGAGGCCACAGGCGGATGGCGCAGACGCTCGTGGGGTGCCGCAGCCTTCGGTGGCGCCTGCCCCGACCCGGTCGGGGAGTCTGCGGCTTTTGGCTTTCTTTCCTTTGCCCCTAATCTTTTCGCTTGACCCGCACCCGGCGCCCAATAAGTAGCATCCGCCCGCCACGGGGCTCCTGGCTCGGAATAACTTCCGAGTAGCCCGTCATCCGACCAGAATTGGGTCCGACGATGCGAGTCGAATCAAAAGCAATTTCCCCTAAGCGGACTTCGGAAGCGTTTGGGGCGATTTCACTTGATTTCATGACAATGTCGGCTCCCTCGACCCAACTCTTGCTGAAGTTGCTGCTGGAAAATCGTTTTCCGCGATCTGGGTACCGAGTCTAGAGAATCATGATCCGCGGCAACTGCTTTGGCATGGGCATCGGCTGGTGCAGATGCGGACACGGATCATGACGCACAAAAAAACGCAAAAAACAGCCCGAAAAGGCAGGCGACCCGAATCGTCTCAGCGCATTAAGGACGAAGACGGAGAGTTCAAGAACCTTTGAGCGAGACTGTTCCCTGTTCTTACTTGCGAGCCTGTATGGCAGCGATACGAGCCTGAGCGTCGGCAGCTCCGTAAAATGTCTTGTTGATCGCAAGGGCCTTCGTGTAGCTCTCGGCGGCGAGTGAGGAGTTTCCCAATTCCTGATAGACCAGACCCAAATGATAGAGAATCCCGGGGTCTTGCGGAGCCAGGGCTTCCGCTTTTTTCAGCACAACGAGCGCTGCACCGGCGTCTCCATTCGCTCGAATGATCCACCCCTGCGTATCCAAGAAATTAGCGTTCTTTGGATTGGCGGCAACAGCTTTCTGCGCCCACGGGAGCGCTTCCTTGGGCTTCTGTTCCTTCACGGCGAGTAGCCACGCAAGGTTGTTAGCCGCTACCCCGTCCTTCGGATCCAGTGTTAGAGCTTTCTTGTAACTGGCCTCAGCTGAACCAGTGTCCCCCTTAAGATCCTGTGACATGCCTAGCTTGGTTTGCACCTCGACGGAGTTCGGGGTCTGGGCGAGGGCGTTTTGATACGAACTAATGGCACGATTGTAGTCTTTCCGCTGCATGAAGACGTCACCGATACCAATCTGTGCCCAGGTGGTATTAGGCGCTATCTCCAGTATTTTGCGATAATTTGCCATGGCCACATCCAGCTCCCCGCGGCGGAGCTCTAGATCGGCGAGGGCTTTTCTCACCGTCACATCGTTGGGAGCTAGGTTACTCGCTTTGCCGAGTTGTGTCTCGCCCTCCTCCGTTTTTCCAAGTGCTAACAGCGCGGTCCCAAGCATGAAGTTCGCTTTTAGGTTAGAAGCATCGAGAGCTAGGCACGCCCGGTAGGCCATTACTGCATCGTCTGGCTTTTTAGAGCGAGGAGATACAGATCGCCAAGTAGGGCCCTCGGCACGGCCGCTTTGGGATCGATCTGAATCGCCCTCTGATAAGCCTTCTCTGCCTCCACAAATCGCTTCTGGGAAAAAAGATATTGTCCCCAAGCGGTCTGAACGGCGGCGCTTTCCGGTGAAATCGCGACGGCCTTCTGCAGGAAGAGTCCAGCCCCTGCGATGTCACCCTCGAATTCGTGAATATCAGCCAATCCCAGATACGCTGCGGCGAATTTGGGGTTAATCGCCAGAGCTTTCTTGAAGCTCGCTTCCGCCTGGGTGTAGTTCTTTCCATTGAGCTGAGCTAGGCCCTGTTCAAATTGCTCCTGGCCGGGGGACTTAGCCTTGACTTCATCGCCGCCCGCGTACCCGGACGACGCCAAGACGATAGCTAGTGCGAGAGTCACGCGTCCAAGGCCAACCAACGACGGTATGCACGGGAGATAACGCCAAGGCCGCAGACGCCTCCCTGCATGGGATATGCAAGATCGGACGTTCTCAGCGAATTGTAAAATCAAGAGGCACCTCCTGTGCTTGTGTGCTCGTCCCTGTCGCACTCGGCGCAGAAGCCTAAGTATGAAGGATACTACGATAACAGCGCATTCTCGCCGGGGAACGGAAGATCGGAGCGTTCGGATTACCCTTCCGTTAAAAACAAAATGCGACTCAGCGTGAGGAGTAACTCACGCTGAGTCGCTGTTTCAACTGAGTCCTTCAAACAAATTGCTGAAGGCAAGACGCTGTGATGCAGAAGTGGCTGCTTAGGCCGTTTTCTTGCGACGAAGCAGTCCGATTCCGGCCAAGCCGAAGGCCAGCAGGGACAGAGAAGCTGGTTCGGGCACATGTGGTGGAGGAAGGACCAGGTTGTAGTTGACGGAAAGGTCCTCGATCAAGGCCCCAAACTGGCCATTGGTACCGCCAGTTACGGCGATCTCTTTGACAAAGGCGCCGGTGCCATCAAATTCTGCAAGCGTCTTAGAAAGAATGCACGAAACGAAATAGTTTGTTCCATCAAAGGCTATTCCCGTTGACGCGCCGCAATTGGGATCTTTACTCGGATCGATAAAGGCCGCCGTTAGGAGAGTTCCACCGGTCGTATAGAGGTCATAGGGCCCTACGCCGTCACCTCTATTGGAGAGAAGTTCGCCACCGCCCGCAGCCAAAAATTCCAAGCCGTCGCAAAGACTTGTGCAGTTGCTTAGCGCCACAGTACCCAACAGAGTTCCGGTGGGAGTGTAGTGGTACACGTTATTTGTGCCGCTATAATCCCCAATCCAGAAATTGGTACCGTCCCAAGCCATGGTGGAGAGGGAGGTTGCCCCAGCCACGGAAAAGGCTACGCCCAGCGAGGTGTTGGTTAATAGATTGAAAGCATAGACGTTATTGCTGCCAGATTCCGTCGTATACATGATATTCCCCACCACGACGACGCCCCGCCCATTGAGGGGCGAAACGTTGTATTGATTGGTGACATTTCCGCCCGTTGTGAGGTCGATCTGGAACACGATGTCAGGGCCGTTGCTTGCGTTGTTTCCGTAAACAAATTCATCAGCTGCCCGGCTTGTGAAACTGAAGGCCAGCATGCACAGGGCAGCCATGCACACCTTTGCGGCCGTTGGGATTGATTTGTGCATCGTGTTCGTCTCCTTTATTCCAACATTGGGAGAGTTTCCGAGTTACTAGTGGTCTGCTATCAGGCAGTTTCATACCCATATCTTGTAAATCAGCGTGTATGCCTAACTACAAGAGAGTCATGGCCTTGTGCTGCTCAGAAGCTTTTACGGTAGTACCAGTACGGAAGGAGATTGCATGATTCCGCCGTAAATCCGGAATGCGGTTGCACATCCGAACCCGCCCAAAACAGTTTCCTATCCCGCTACGGATCACCGCAAGCTATCGGCGTTCTGACTCTCAACGGATCAGCTAGTAAAGTTGTCCATGGTGTCGCAGTGAGGGCGCGTCATTCGCAGGGCGGGCCTTCTATTTTATTGGGCCGTACTGATTGGTGCAGTGCTCGCCTGGATTAGCCTTCTGACTTCCAGGCCCAAACTGCAATCTCCATGTACTCCCGACGGGTGCAGCGCCCGACGGTTTTGGGAGCGGCAGGTGTGAACCCGAATAGCAGCAACGTACCAATCGCGGGTCATGAACCGATTTAGTTGTCCCTGAAAGTCCAACTGCCCGTTGCATGTGCCCCAATCGCCCGAGGAACGGTCCTCGTTCTTGTCGACATTCCAGAAATCTGAACGTAGTGGGCCACAAACGGGGTTTGGGAAGTGAAAGACGGGGTTCTGGGTGGATTGTCGGCAATCTGGAAGTAATCTGTCCTGGCTCGGGATTAGTAATGAGAAGTCGGCTTGCGGGAAGTGATCTCCACGCCTACCGCCAATTCTGGAAGGATTACGGGGTACCCGGAAACAATCGTCCTGGACGCTTACGCTCAGCTCTCCGGCCCGCCCGGCGGGTGGCGCGGACGCTCGTGGGGTGCCGCAGCCCTCGGTTCTAGGGCTGCGGGTTTTGACTTTTCTTTCCTTTGCCCCTGATTTTTTCGCTTGACCCGCACTACCGTTGTGGTACAATATGTCTGTTGAAATCTGCGCCCCGACTCGGTCGGGGCGTTTCTGTTTTGTACCGTCGGTTTGCCGGCAAGGGTGCCCTGCCGGCTCTTCTCAGCAAGCAATCCCAAAACTCAAACTCTAAGGAGACTTTTATGTCCTCTCTCAGTCCACAGGACCGCGTGTCCTTGTGTTCGTTTACTTTCTCGGATGGCCGCCGTTGCCGCACTCCGCGCGTCGCCAAACATCCGCGCTTCTGCTTCTACCACGCCCAAAAAGAAGCCCGCGCCCGCACCGCAAAAAAACTCGGCAAAGACCTGGCCTACTTCTTCTCCGGCGACTACCTCTCCGCCTGCGATCTCAGCACCGCCCTGGGGCGCCTCATCCCCGCCGTTGTCCGCGGCGATGTAAAACCCAAAACCGCCCACACCGTCGCCTACCTGGCACAAACTCTCATGCAGGCCATCCACATTTCCGAGCAGGAATACATCAACGCCTTCGGCACGGACGGCTGGCGCAAATCCGTCCGCAATTCCGTCAAGTCCAACTACAACTATCGCTTCCCGCCCGACCCGGCGCCAGCTCCCCAAGTAGTGGCCGGTCTTCAGGCCGGTCAGGCTCAACAACCGGCCCCATCACCGCACACGTCCTTGCCTCCAACAAGCCCCGAATTTGTTCAGCGTGTAGTGGCCGGTCTTCAGACCGGTGGGGGGCAGGCCCCACAACCAGCCCCATCACCGCACACGTCGTTGCCTCCAACAAGCGCCGAATTTGTTCAGCATGTAGTGGCCGGTCTTCAGACCGGTGGGAGTCAAGCCCCACAACCAGCCCCATCACCGCACACGTCCTTGCCTCCAACAAGCGCCGAATTTGTTCAGCGTGTAGTGGCCGGTCTTCAGACCGGCGGCGGTCAGGCTCCACAATCAGCCCCCGCTCCATCTCCAATTTCATCCCGCGCCCCACAAACACCCGCCGCCAGCACAGCGCCCTCTTCCCCCGCCTGTCTCTCTGGTCGTAACGAAAGCTCCTGCCCCGACCCCGCCGTACTAACCGCCGACGAGACCGATCCTCTTCCCGCAACCCAATTCGTCCCGTCGGTCGCGCCAGCCGTTCCCCACAAACCCCCGCGGACCAGCGCATCCCCTCCGCAACCTGCCCCAACCAGGGATGCCTACGCTCTCCATTTCGACCACGGTTGCCGCCTCCTAATTGACGGCAAACCCGTTTAGAATCAACACCTACGCAAAGCCCACAGGTGTTGATTCTAAACCATTTACACAAGCCCTAAGTCCTTCAGATGCAACACTTATGAAAAACAGGGAGTGGGTCAGTTTCCGATTAGGCGTGCCAGCTCAACTGGTTCCCCGGGAGAAGCGATCTGTTTGGCTGTACTCGGTTAAAGCCTAGTCAGGCCTAGCGAGCGATTTACCTTTTGTTTTCAATGCAAGTCGGGTTCGAGCTGAGTGTTGCGTCGACCCATTGAGACCACCCGACTAATCAGAACTTAGGATAACTTCCGTGTTGCCGACAACTCGTCCAGAATCGTCGGATCCTTCGCGCAGCAACGAACGGCGAAATCCGGTCGCCGCATGTACGGGCATACTTTGTCGGACGCTATCTGGCCTGAGTAGTAGCTGGGCTTCTGTTTCTAGAAGTATAATCCGGCCCAAATGGCATTGACCTCCGGCACTCGCCTCGGATCCTACGAAATCCTAACGCCGCTTGGCGCGGGCGGCATGGGAGAAGTCTATC
>Ga0210409_10004999_pt1 | contig 14033 bp, 12 predicted proteins | sample IncBWH17MmetaG_FD_161649 | JGI IMG/M metagenome (GOLD analysis project Ga0210409, IMG submission 161649) | Forest soil microbial communities from Barre Woods Harvard Forest LTER site, Petersham, Massachusetts, United States - Inc-BW-H-17-M | ecosystem: Environmental > Terrestrial > Soil >... | reverse complement strand
CGCTATACTCGGACCACTCGACACTCTTGTCGACATCGGCGTTCCCGCCGAGAAGGAGGTGATCCAGTGAGGTACGGTTTACGTTGAAGTAGTAGAGGAGGCGCTTGTGAATTACCGAGCGCCTCTCTCCTTTCGTCCCGCCCCAATTCACCCGGCGTAGTTACTGAAACGGTCGATCGACATTTGAGTATATTGGCCGACCTCGATGAGGTAGCCGTCGGGATCACGCATGTAGCAACGCCATTCCCAGCCATGATTGTCCAGCGGCTCGGTAAGGAAGAACGCTCCTTTATCGCGCCATTCTTTGTAGCAGGCCCGGATGTCGGCGACGCGCAAATTAAGGAAGCTATTCACTCGATTGAGATCCGAAGGCGTTTCGAGGAGTACCTCTGGCTTGTCGGGAGTCGGGCCGCCGCCGGAATTGAGAATGATCCAGCTGTTAGCCAGCTTGATGTAGCAGGGATTCTCCGCCTTGATCACTTTCCCGCCAAGAATTCGGACGTAGAAGTCCTTTGATTTTTCCTGATCCCTCACAGTAAGGAAATGCGTGACGAAGAAGCCTTCGTGTGCAATCGGTGCATTCGGCAGATTCATGCATGCCTCCCGCTGTCGATAATACGATGCCCCCAGAATCGCCTTGGGTTCAGGGGAAGCCATTCGTTTGCTGGCGAAGGACCGCTGGCACTACGGCCTTGTTGGGTTCTTGCCGGTGGTTATAGGAAGGCGCAGTGTCCCCCGCCTGCTACATGGAGACTTGTTGGCGGGTGGTGGAAGACTATGCGCTCTGCGAACTTAACAGCTTCAACTTGCCGCCCAAGAAACGACGCGCCTCTTCGAAAGCGGCTAATTGCGCCACGATGGCCAGGCTCGGGTCGGTTAGTCTCAATTCCACGAGTTGGCCGCTAACCCCTTGGGCAGCGGCGATGAACGGATGCAGTGCCACCGGTTGCCTCACCAGGGCGGCCGCCGGGCTGCTGTTGCGTGCTATATCCATCACCGTGACTTCATTCGCGCTCTGAATTTTGCTCCAGGGAATCAGCAACGCCGAATGCTGAAGATTCCACGGATTTCTCTTGAGGTACAGTCCTTGGGAATCCGCGCCGATCCAGTACGGCGGAAACTCCAACCGAATTTCCCAGCGGCTCATGCGGCCTACATTGACTACCGTCTTAGCCTTAGGACCCATAACCGTGAACTGCGCCCACCAGCAGGCCCTATACTTTCCGGCGAACGGCGCCCGGCAAGGATATCTCTCCGATAAGCGATCCCAGCCCGTTTGCTTGACCAGGATATATTCCCGGCCAAACGCGAAAATCACAACAATCGCTACCATGACGAAAATCGCACTCATAGCGCCTGCCTCCGCCGGCTGGAGCCGTCAACGCGCTCCAGGCATCATGATTTGCCGTTCAACTCGACTGTCCCAAAAGTCATAAACACGAAAGCCGTCCCAGCAGGGCCTCGTCAAATTTCATTTTCTTGGCTCCACGCCGAGGAAGAAATTCTCTTACTGAAATCTTACGCACGAAAACAAGGGCCTACACCCGGAAAGAGAGTGCTAGTTCCCAAACTCACAACGCTATTGATAGTAGCGGGGGTGACCCTGGCACGCGCGGTATGGCGTTTGCGAATTAGCACCTGCGGCTGGAGTTTCCGCCTCCAGCCTGCGCTGGCGAGTTACACTCGCGGTATCTGCCAACAGCATGCAGTCGGGCCGGACAGCCTCGATAAGTGTCTAAAAGATAGAGGAGCTGAAAAATGACTCCCCAAGAAACCAAGCACATGCAGTGTACGGTCATTCGGGCGCAAGCCTATGGCGGATTGTTCGGCGGCAAACCGGTGGCTGCCTTCCCGTTTCACAAGCTCCAAGGCAAATCGGACGGTCCATATCTCATCGATGTATTCGTCTACTCGATGGAGATGCAAGGTGACGACCGCGCGATCTATGCCGCAGTGACCAATGGCATGTCCGATCAGCGCATGGCCGAAGGCGACACTCCCGACCAGCCGCGGCGCCGCGAGCTGATTCAATACTTTCGGGCATGCAGCGAGGGCCACGCCAAGCGGCTGCGAGATATGGCGTGGCTGCCACTGTACGACGGTTTCCTGCTTGATTCCCATCACACTGTGGCGTGGGAGTGGCCGGCTGTCGAGGGCTCACCCTGGAAGAATGCGTTCTTCTTGTTGCCGTTGGCCAGACCGCATCGTGAGTTTGCCTTCGAGATCGAAGGCGACCAAGTGTCGTTCCTGTGGCACATTCCGATTTCTGATCAGGAGCGCGCCTTCAAGCAGGAGCACGGCGCCGACGCCCTCTTGGATCGTATGGGAGAGGTACGCCTGCCGTGGATCTTCGAAGAAGCGAATCGGCCAAGCCTCGTCGACTAGAAATCGGCCCCAAGCGCCACGCCAGGGCAAGGAGGCAGCCATTTTCACGGGTCACCCGGGCAGCGCGCTAATTCACATTTAGGCTCAAAGTGAGGCTGCGGCTCACACCGTTGGAGGAGCCGGTAACGGTGACCGTGTGGGCTCCTTTCGGCGTGCCCGGATCTTTCAGGGTGCTGCTGCCGCCTCCACCGCATCCAGCTATCACGACGGTCGACAACACGAGGATGAAGATGGGAGAGAGATAGGCAATGCGCCGTGGACAAAATGCATTGCTGCGGTTTAGAGAACGAAGATATAAGGCGATGACGGAGAGGAGAAGCATCTCGACGGTGAAGGGACCCAAAGGCGGCACGCGAGGAGTGGGAGCCTGCGGAACGATCAGCGAAGGAGCGGTGGTGGTCACTGACACAGTGAACGGGATGGGCGACCCGTTCGCCGTGACGGATGGTTGAGAAACCGTGCACGTAGCTTCGGAAGGCGCGCCGGTACAGCTCAGCGTGACAGCGGCATTGAATCCGTTTTGCGGAGTGACCTGTAGGTTGTACGTGGCGGGGCTGCCTGCGGTGACCGTGGCGGACGTGGAGCCGCCGCTCGCAGCCGCCAGCCCGAAATCCGAGGCGCTTCCGGAGAGAACCACGGCATGGGGACTGCCTGCGGCGTTGTCAGTAATGGTAAGAGTCCCGTTGCGGTTTCCGCTGGCCATGGGAGCAAACATAACGTTGAAGGAGCAAGTACCGCCCGGAGCGACGCTACCGCCACACGTGTTGTTCTGCGAGAAATCACCGGTCATGGCGACATTCGTGATGTTGAGCGGGCCATCGCCCGTGTTATTCAAGCTGACGCTTTGCGAAGTACTGGTGGTGCCGACTTGTTGAGTGCTGAAATTGAGTGCGGTGGCGGAGAGCAGGACCGCGGGCATGAGACCTTTGCCGGAAAGCACGATGGTTTGCGGACTACCGGCGTCGCTGGTGATGATTTGCAGTAAGCCGGAGCGAGTGCCATGAGCTGTCGGCGTGAAGGTCACGTCGACGGAGCAGGAACCTTTGGAAGCAATCGCGGAACCACAAGTGTTGGTCTGAGAGAAATCGCCGGTGATGGCCATACTGCAGACGGTGGAAGGCGTGCTGGCGTTGTTGGTGATGGTGGAAGAGAGTGCTGCGCTGGTGGTGCCGACCAGCTGATCTGGGAAAGAAAGACTTAGCGGGTTGAGGGTGAATGAAGAGGGGCGCGCGAACTCGTAAGCGCCCATGTCCACCGTAGCGACGCAATCGCCGTTGCCGTCGAGGACACGGGGGTTGGAGGCGATGTCCTGCTTGGGCAGGGCGGGGGCAGAGTTGGAGCCGGCATCGATGACTGGGGAAGTGGACTGAAGATGAAAGTCGGAACCCGGATTGACGAACAAAGGATCAACGGAGACGTTGCCGTTGCTGCCCGTTTCTCCCGTACAAACCCCGGCGAAGGGAGTGCCCTGCGGGTTGAAAGTGTCGTTGAACTGAAAAATTGGGGGCTGCGCGAGGTATTGCGTGTCGCAGAAGACAGCAGTTTGAGCAGCGGCGCCCACAAAAATGTTGTTGTAGATGGGAGTCTGATTGTAGAAGCCGTCGAGGTAGAGTTCCGACCCGCCGTTCGACGCGCTATTGGCGTAGAAGGTGTTGTTGACGAGCGTGGGGCCGACCGCACCGGAAGGAACGAGTGCGGCAATGCCGCCGCCCTGGTTCGCGGTATTTCCGGTAAACACGTTGTCTTGTACAAGGGCGTCAGAGTCGTTGCCCATGGCGATGCCGCCGCCCGCGCCGGACGCTGTATTCGCGGTGATGAAATTGCCCCGAATAGTGGGCGTCCCAGCCGCGAAGAGCGAGATGCCGCCACCATCAACGCCTGTGGAATTGTGAGAGATGGTGTTATTGAGAATTTGCGGCTGGGAAGCGCCGCCGACGAGAATGCCGCCACCACCGGTGCCCCCGCTGCACCCACCTTGAGAGTTATTGGTGATGGTGTTGCCCTGAATGAGGGGCGAACCGAACTGCACGTCAATGCCTGAGCCCTGGCAGCCGAGGTTGTTGGTGATAATGTTGTTCGTAATCGTAGGCGACGAACTCCCCACTAGGATTCCACTGCCCGAGAAGGTGGAACTGGGATTCACGGCGCCATTGCGGATGGTGAAACCATCGATAGTGGAACTGGGGGTTTCCTGTGTGGCAAATTTGACGACGGTGTCTTTCGCGCCGCCGTCGATGATGGTGGTAGCTGGCCCGTTGACGCTCTTGAGGTTGACGGCCTTGCCCTTGAAGTCGATGTTCTCAATGTACGTGCCGTCCGAGACGAGAATCGTGTCACCGTTGGAGGCCGCGTCGATGGCCGCCTGAATCGTGGGCTGATTGGCGGGCACAAGGATGGTGGTAGCGCTGGCCGCAACCGGGAGAGTGGCGAGGACTAAGACCGCCACGGCAACGATCTGGCGCAACGAAAAGGAAGAGGAAGTCATGGCCTGAGCCTCCAGAAGTTTGGACCTTCATGGACCATGCCATCAAACTACCAACTTCGCAGAGACCTTCAAGCGACAAGCGACGACAGCGGCGGAATGTCGCTCTTTGTCACAAAACCCCGGCAGGAGCAAAACACCTCCAAGTCGACCGGGTGGCACAGCCATTCTTGGCTGTGCTCTTACGACCCCGCACCCATGGGCGACCCGGCTCCGGTGGCACAGCCAATCTGGCTGTGCTCTTACGACCCCGCACCCACACGCGACCCTAATTCCAAGACGGACCGAAACCGCACGCGTTGGTGGCACAGTCAATCTGGCTGTGCTCTTACGACCCCGCACCCATGGGCGACGACCCGGCTCCAGTGGCACAGCCAATCTGGCTGTGCTCTTACGACCCCGCACCCATAGGCGACGCAACTCCAAGACGGACCGAAACCAAAGTCCATGTCGGCGATTTTAGTTGTCATCCCGAGCCTGCCGAGGGACCTGCTTTTCGCCGTTTTCCTTAGGAGGTGGGAGCTTCTAGCTCCCACGTAACGATGTGCGCGCTCAGTGGGCTTCAGCCCCTGAAGAAAGCCTGCAGCACACTCTGCCGCCAACTCCCGCCGCCCTCTTTTGCGCTACACTCCCCGCATGTCTCTCCGCGAATTCTTTTTCGAAAACTTCGCCGGCGATCTCGAATACCATCCTCGCCGCGCCGCCGTCTACCTCGTTCTCGCCGTCGCCGCCGCGGCCTTCTGGTTCTTCTCTCCCGCGGAAACCAAGTTCACCACCACCCCGCTCGTCTTCGCACTCGGCGCCCTCACACTCCTCGCCAAGGGCATCTTTCTCCTTCGCCGTTCCTCCGAAGGCTTGGGCCTCAACCAAAGCGACGTCGCCGCCCTGTCAGATCCCGCGAACCGCAAGCAACTACCATCCCTCCCGGCGCAAGCCGCGCAAATTCTCCAGGATTTTGGCGTAGGCCCCCTGCTGCTCTGGCCCCTCCTGAACGTCGCCACGGACATAGACCAATCCTGGTCCGACCCACCCCGCCTCCACGTCTTCGCCACCGGCGCCGTCCTCTTCCTCCTAGGCTGGACCATCCGCCGCCTAACAACCGCCTGGAGGCGCGGCGGCATTTGACACCGAAACAACCAATCGCTCACCATCCCGTGCGAGGTGATTGTACGCCGATGAAAGCGCGACCTGAACCGCCCACCCAACTCATAACGTTCGCTTGCCCGCACTGCCACAAACTCAATACGATCAAAGTCGAGAGGGTCGTCGATTTTTCCCAAGTGGCGAGTCGTACGATGATCTGTGCCGGGTGCGCGAATTCATGGGAAAGGGTCTTACCGGGCCCGATTTGTGACGGACCGCACCTGAAAACGACTCGAGCCGGTAAGGTGCCCCGCAGGCAGGTGAGCAGTCAGCAATGGACTCTAACTGCGGGAAAAGAATCTCTAACCAAAGAGCCGGCGCTGGCCGTCTTGATGCTTCGGCTCGGGGCATCTATCAACGCCCTGAAAGCAGCCCGGAGGATGACTCTCCTGGCGCGAAGAACCCCCGGACTGGTGGGTTTGCGTGACCTGTGTTGGACATTTCTGATGGCGGCAGCGCAATTGAAAGAAGCTATCGACACGTTGCTCAAGGAGAATCTGAGTGCAATCAAAGAGGCTGCCAGGAAAGGCGGCGCCACACCCGCCGAGCTGGAGCAAGTCGACGCAGTGATCGATGTAGGGCCTGATTCTCTCTACTCTCGGGTGCTGAGAGCCACACGCGACCAAATCACATACCATTGGGACAAGACGCCGTTCGAGAACTGGCGACGAGCCCAGGGTGATAACGCTGTTGTCTGGGTCCTCGGCGAAGGGGAGCGCGAAGCTGATGTCGTTCATCTCGCCGCAGTCACCGCTCTAACAGAGGCGATCCTACCTAATCCCGCATATGAGGAACTAAACCAGCGAGTCGTCGAGGTCTCTCAAGGCTGCGGCGTCGTGATCCAGATTTTCCAATGCGCTATCGCCGGATACCTTGAGAGCTACGGCGCTGCGGACAGCCCCTTTCCAGACCTGCGAACCTGAAGCGATTTTGATGCACTCACTTGTCACAGCTACTTGGTTGGCCGTCCTTGTGCCTGTGCGAAGCTCTATACTAGATGACATGACAGCCGACCCTGTCCCGGCTTCGGAAACGTGCGGCGTTACATGAGTTTCGCGCGGTTCCTCTCGGGCGAACAAGAAGTGCGAAACCAGGAGACACCTCGCTGGTTCGGACTGCTGCGGGACTCGAAAGCGCTCGCTTGGCCAGCCGTAGCCGTTCTCCTCGGCGCGATATTTCATTTCGTCGGCTATGCCGCCGATAACGGCAAAACAGCCGCACTCGGAATTTACAGTCTCGACAGACCTGCCATCAGCCAGGAATACGTCATCACCGGGGTCGTGACATTGGCAACCCTCGGGCTCCAAGTGGTACTCATCGTGGTTGTCGCGACCGGATTGCGCGCTCTTGCCAGATGGATAGTCCACTTTCTGTCTGCTGGAGTCCAAACACGCCTGGGCGCGATCTCGAAACGTGCATGGGGTTGGATGGTTTTTATCGCGGCAGTCGCAACAGCACTATCCGGATCATCAATCATAAAGGACCTAGTGCGCGGCGCCGATGCGATGATTCTCAAGCCTGCGAATGAAGTGGGGACCGCATGGATGAGAATGAGTCTCGACCAAGATCGGGCCTGGCAAGTCGGCTATCAACTGCTGCTGGCCGCTACAGCTACAATATTCGTCATACTCAGTCGGCTCATACTCACCAAGTTTTTCACAAGCAAAACAGCCAGGGCCATCTATGGGACGTGGGCGATGATACAGGTTTTCAACCTCGTAGCTGGATACGCCTTCATTTACGGGGCTGCGTTTACATTTCAACCGTATCCGATTGTAGCTTTCTCAAATATGGAGCAGCTCCTCGGGAAGAACGTCATACCCGTGCTCATCGGCTCCGACGACAAAGTATACGCATTCCTTTTGGTATTCACAGGTGGGGGGCGAAACGAGACTCCCAATCCCGGTAAGACAATCCTCTATCTACCTCGACCCGAAGTTAAGTGGCTGACGGTGGTGCGACAAGAGCCACTCCACATGATCGCTCACTATCACGACCTGAAGACTCTTTTGCCTGCCGCTCCGACCAATCCAGAGCCGGCGTCCCCCGAAGTGCCGACAAGAAACACACCTCCGACGGCGCCTGAGAAATCGACTCCGCCCGGTTAGCCTCTTAGACGTTACTCAGTTTTCCGGCGGGCGGGTGGCCGACAGGCTCGTGGAGAGAATTTGGGTGCCGCATACGGCGGTTTTGCGTGTGCGGGTTTAGAGTCAACCTTCGCAGCGACCAGGGAGGCAAGCGCCCCGGCCAGCTCGAACAACTCCTGGCGGGTGGCAAATGATCAGCAGGCTGGCGCGGAGGGAAGCCGCTGCTATCGTGGGGTTGTAAGAACGCAGCTTCCTCTTCGCGTCAGAGGAGGGAACGGGCCGGACTTGCTGGAGGCACTCAGTCTGCAACACATCCAGCCCGTATCTGAATGCACGTACGGCGCGACAATAGGGTGCGATCAATAGAGGTTTCACCTGTCAGATTTGACAGGTCGTGTAAGAGAGGGGAATCACCGAAAAACTCGGATTGCGTTGAACGGGGGCGGGTGGCCGACAGGCCCGTGGAGAGATTTTGGGTGCCGCATACGCGGGTCTTGCGTGTGCGGGTTTAGAGTCACCTTCGCAGCGACCAAGGAGGCAAGCGCCCTGACCAGCCCCTGACTCGCTTGCCCCGCGCCTCGGTTTTGCTCCGAATCTTCCCAATGGTTACCTTTTCACCCCATCTTCGTTACAACTCTCCGCGTTTGAATGACTTAGCAATCCGTTCGAACGAGTACCTTACAAGTAAAAGATTCCTATTGACAACCGCCCCGCTCCGGTGGTATGATTTCTTGTGTTATTTCGAAGAAGCCTCGCTGACGCTTCCCGCCGCTCCAGCCCTAACCCTCGCCTTTTCAATCGCCTGCAGCCTCTTTTCCCTTATTCTGTAGCTCCCGTCCTTTGTTTTCAACAGCTTGCAGCCTCTTTTCCCAAAATACCGGGGGTGGGGGTACCTCTGCGACATCTCAGCGCCCTCTGCGCCTCGGCGTTATCCTTCCCCGCCGCTTTTGCTTTTTCCTGTCGACGATTCCTGCGCCCTCCTCTATCTACCTTTAGAATCAACACTTGCAAAAGCGTATCAAAACAAAGCACGTTAACTACCTTTAGAATGAACACTTATGCAAAAAGGGGGGGAGGGGGGGTACCCGCGATTCCCGTTCTGCGACCCACCGCTGACTATCCATTAGTCACTTTCTGCTAGAGTCTCCGGGTGCGAAGGCGAACGCATCCCGCGACTAAGTACGAGTCCCGTGCCGAGGCGCCGGGGAGCGCGCGACGTGTCGGGCTGGCGCGGGCGATATCGAAGTTGGGCCACTGCTCGCGTTCGCGAGCGGCGGAGCTGATCGCCGCGGGACGCGTGCGGCTGAATGGCGCGGTGCGGCGAGATGCCGAGGCGCCGGTGCGGCTTGGGCAGGACAAAATCGAAGTGGACGGGCGGGAGGCTCGCGCGGCGGAGAAATCGTATTGGATGCTCAACAAACCGCGCGGCGTGGTGACCACGGCGTCGGACGAAAAGGGGCGCCCGACGGTATATGACTATGTGGGCGAGCGCGGCGGCTGGCTGGCGCCGGTAGGGCGGCTGGACAAGGCCAGCGAAGGGTTGCTGCTGCTGACCAATGATTCGGAATGGGCAGCGCGAGTGCTCGATCCTGCCGGGCACGTCGCAAAAACCTATCATGTCCAGATTTCGGCGCTGGCGGAGGAGGCGCTGCTGCAAGGTTTGCGGCGCGGCGTTCGCGAGGGAGCCGATTTTCTGCGCGGGGAGCGCGTGCGCGAACTGCGGCGCGGGGAGCGCAATTCCTGGCTGGAGATTGTGCTCCATGAGGGCAAGAACCGGCAGATCCGCCGGATGCTGGAGGCTCTGGGAGTCGAAGTCTTGCGGCTGGTGCGCGTGGCGATTGGCGGGCTGGAGCTGGGCGAGTTGGCCAAGGGAGCGTCCCGGAAGTTGAGCGCCGCGGAAAAGGCGGCGGTCGAGAATTGGAAAAGGGAACGGTGAAAATTCCCCGCAGCGTGAAAACAATCGTGCGCGACCATCGGGACTTCCAAGGCGCAGAGTTGCAAATGGTTTACGGAACCTCTAGGCTCTAAGTTCATGCCTGAATTTTCGCTGGAACTGCTGGCTTACGGATTCGTGTGGTACGTGGCGTTTCTGTTTTCCACCACCTGCCATGAAGCGGCGCACGCGCTGGTAGCCAAGTGGGGCGGCGACGACACTGCGGCGCGCGGCGGGCAGGTGTCGCTGAATCCGGTCCCGCACATCCAGCGGGAGCCCTGGGGCATGGTGCTGATCCCGATTCTGTCCTTCATTTTCACGCGCGGAATGATTGGGTGGGCCAGCGCGCCATTTAATCCGGAATGGGAGCGCCGGCACCCGCGCAGGGCGGCGCTGATGGCCCTGGCCGGGCCGGCGGCAAACTACACGCTGATGCTGCTGGCGGCGGTGGGTTTGCGGGCTGGACACAGCATGGGCTGGCTGCACACCAATCTGGAGACCGGGCAGCCGGACCTCGCGACCACGGCCTTGATCGTATTTTTCAGGCTGAATCTTTTGCTGGGCACGTTCAATTTGCTTCCCGTGCCTCCGCTCGACGGCAGCGCCGGCGTCATGCTGTTTATGAGCGAGAGCCGGGCGCAGCGGTATCTGGACTGGCTGCGCGGCAACAGTTTTGCGATGGTGGGTCTGCTGGTGGGCCTGCTGGTCTTCCGTTATTTTTACGGTCCGGTGGAAAATTTCGCTTTCAACTTGCTGTTGCGCAGCCACTTTTGAAGATTCCAGAGTGGTTCAGTTGCGCACAGTTTGTCTTGGGTGTCCCTTCTCCGCACACCTCCCGCACGGCCTAGCCGAATAAATGGATTCGTTTCCTATGGTTACGGGTGTTGCCGTGGCACCGGGCCTGCATGCACAGGCAAACGGAGGCCGGAATGATTTTGACTGCCGAACACCCTGTTACCAACCTTTACCGCGTGGAGGTTTCCGGTTGGGATGACAACAAGGCGTTTTTCGTGGAGAACTCTGAACTGGAGTGGACCGACGAGTCCGGCAAACAGGTTACGCTGAATCGCGGGCTTACGGACGGTGCAGTGATCTTCCTGCGGCTGCTCCAGCCGATTAGCAAGGACCGGCCTCATCCCGTGGCCTACGCAGCGGAATTGGTGACCCGGACGGACGAAGGTCTGCGGCAATTCCGGCTGCGTCCGGTGTCCGCGCGGCACCCGCGCCGGACGGAACGGTTTCGATAGAGGCAGGAGTGTGGGACTCGACGAAGTGTCACAATGGAACAGAGGTCCGAAATGGTGGCGCGGCGAGACTGCGCAGCGTCGCCGAGCCAATCCTGCCAGCAGACTCTTGGAATCTTATGGCCTTTTGATCCAATAGCTTAGCGCATCCACCGGCGTACGCTCTCCGCACGGAACTGTAAGAAGACCTTAAGATGATACCCACACAGGGTGGAACCTGGGATGCGTTGCTGTTGTTGTGGTTCAGTCCCACCCCAAGGCAGGCGAAAGCGCTCCGGCGAAAAGCTCGCTGACCCCCTGCATTCTGGACGACGACCCCGCACAACTAGAGATGCTGGCGGCGCTGGTGACGTCCTTGGGCTACGAGTCCATCACCACCGCGAACCCCGAAGACGCCTTGAAGCTGGTGCAATACGGGCGCTGCCGGCTGGTGCTGGTCGATGTGCACATGCCGGGAATGGACGGGTACCAGTTCCTGGACGCGGCACTGCGCGTCGATCCGGGCCTGCACGTAATCATCATGACCGGCGACTACACACTGGAGTCCGCGCTGGACGCGGTACGCCGTGGCGCCACGGACTTCCTGCCCAAACCGATCGATCGCGCGCGGCTGAAGCGCACGCTGGACGACGTGGCGGCGCTGTACGACCAGCGGCGGCGCGTGCGCGAGCTGGAAGAACAGCTGCTGAAGGATTTGGAGTTCCACGGCATCGTGGGGAAAAGCCCGGCGATGCTGGAAGTGTTCGATTTCGCGCGCAAGGTGGCGCGGCACTATACCAACGTCTTGCTGATTGGAGCCACCGGCACGGGCAAAGAGCTCGTGGCGCGCGCCATCCACCAGATCAGCCCGGTGGGCCAGAACAAGCTGGCGGTGTGCAACTGCTCGGCGATGGTAGATACGTTGCTCGAAAGCCAGCTTTTCGGGCACATGCGCGGATCGTTTACCGGCGCGACCGATACGCGGCCGGGATTATTTGAGTTTGCCAATAATGGAACGGTCTTTCTCGATGAGGTGGGCGAAACCTCGCTGGCCATGCAGGCGAAGCTGCTCCGCGTGATCCAGAACCGCGAAATCCAGCGCGTGGGCTCACCGGAAGTGCGGCAGATCAACGTGCGGATGATTGCGGCAACCAACCGGGACTTGCGCGCGGAGGTCCTGGCCGGCCGCTTCCGCGAGGACTTGTATTACCGGCTGAGCTCCATCCAGATTCGCATCCCTCCGCTGACCGAGCGGCTGGAGGATATTCCGCTGCTGATACAGTTTTTCCTTAAGAAGTACAACGAAGCGTACGGCAAGACGATTGCCGGATTGACGCGGCGCGCGCAAGCCGTGCTGCTGCAGCATTCCTGGCCTGGTAACGTGCGCGAACTGGAAAACGTGATCTCCAGCGCCAGCATCACCACTGGCGGGGATTTCATCGACCTGGCGGACTTGCCGGAAGGCCTGCAGCACCGCGGGCCGCGCACGGCGGAGGGCGACGAGTTTCGCCCCTTGTCGCTGGAGGAGATGCGCAAGATACACATCCATCGCGTTCTCGATATGTGCCAGGGAAATCGCCTGCGTGCGGCGCAGGTTTTGGGGATTGGACGCACGAGCTTGTACCGCTATCTGAAAGGCAACGCGGAAGAAAAGCCCAAAGCCGCGAAATTCGGGCATGCCTCGGCAGGGGCGCGCCTGTAGCGTTCGCTTTTCTAATTGGATTTTGTGTGTGCCAGGAAGGAACAGTTTTCCGTGTTGACCCAGGGCGCGGAGCTCGCCGTTTTGTAATTGCAAGCAAATCAGCAGCATGCGAGCGCGGAATTTGGCACGCGTCCTGCACTCCTACTCCCAGTAGCGAAATGCGGGGAAGCACATGGGCAGGCCACCGAGATTCGAAGAAGATTTTGCGCCGGCCATGGCGCGCGCGACTTGCGCGCCGGTGCCCCGCAAGCAAGCTCCTGCCAGTAGCACGTCCACAGCGAACCCACAATCCACCAGCCAAGACCCCCTGAGCGCCGCGTAACTCGAAAGTACGGTTGCGCGGCGCTCTTTCCTTCCTAGAACCAGCGAGCAGTCATGGCTCTGAAATGCCGACATAGCTACCCTCACTCGTAACGAAGGGCGATGATGGGGTCTACGCGCATGGCGCGGCGCGCCGGGATGTAGCAGGCAATGAGTGCGACGCCGCTGAGCAGCACGGCCACGCCGATGAAGGTGAGCGGATCGTTCGCACCGACGCCGTAGATGATCTTGGCGATCAGGCGCGTCAGGCCGAGGGCAGCGACAACTCCAATGCCTACACCGATCAGGGCGATGCGCATGCCCTCGCCTACAATCATGCGCAGCACGTCCGAGGCTGAGGCACCGAGCGCCACGCGGATGCCGATTTCGTGGGTGCGCTGTCCTGTGAGGTAGGAGATTACGCCGTAGATTCCCACGGCGGAGAGCGCCAGCGCCAGGGTCGAAAACACGGAGAGCAGAATCATGGTCAGACGCTGCTTGGCAATCGAATTCGCAACAATCTCTTGCATGGGTCGCACGTTGTAGGTCACCGCGGTGCTGTCCACCTTGGCTTCCGCTTCGCGAATGCCGCCGACGATGCTTGCCGGCGCTCCCGTGGTGCGCGCCACCCAGCCGACGCCATTCGCCAGGAGTGGCCAGAAACGGTCGGGCAGCTGCCAAACCGAGAGATAGATTTGCGACTGCAGGTCTTGGTGCTCGCGCGAACCGAGACCCCAATGCTCGACGTGGCCGACGACCCCGACAATTTCCGGCTGCA
>Ga0210409_10004998_pt1 | contig 14034 bp, 9 predicted proteins | sample IncBWH17MmetaG_FD_161649 | JGI IMG/M metagenome (GOLD analysis project Ga0210409, IMG submission 161649) | Forest soil microbial communities from Barre Woods Harvard Forest LTER site, Petersham, Massachusetts, United States - Inc-BW-H-17-M | ecosystem: Environmental > Terrestrial > Soil >... | reverse complement strand
TATGAATGGCAGGGTGATGACCTCCTGCACGCCCGGCACGTTGCGCATGTACCAGCCAAAACGGTCGATGCCGGTCATCAGATCGTGGCTGACGCACACCGGCTCCCCGGACTCCACGATCGCGGTCAGGACATCAACGCCGATGGAGAACCTGGAGGTGATGACGTCGTTGTCGCGGTTGTAGCGCGAGTCGGCGCGCAGCTCCGGCACGCCCGCCTGGGTGTCGCCGATCGGTGTCTTGCGCCCCAGCCACCCGCCGCACGCCGCCAGCACCACGCACACCCCGATGATGACGAGCGCGGGTCCGCGCCGGGTGACGCCGGCGAGATGCCGCCACAGCGTCGCCAGCTGCGCCTGCCGGCGCTCGACGCGCTCGCGGTAGCCGGCATCGAAGTGCACGTAGGACACCAGCACCGGCAAGAGCAGCAGGTCGGTGAGAATCACGATGGCGACGCCGATGGATGCCGTGATCGCCATCTCGCGGATGACCGGCACCGGGATGAGCAGAATGGTTACGAAGCCGACGAGATCCGCGAGCAGTGCGATCACCGCCGGCGCCAGCAGCTGCCGGAAGGTGCGCCGCGCGGCTTCCATGCTGCCCAAGCCCGCGAGCGCCGCATCGCTCACCGCGGTGATTTTCTGCACCCCGTGGCTGACGCCGATGGCGAAGATCAGGAACGGCACCAGCAGACCGATCGGATCGATACCGTAGCGCAGCAACACCAGCGCACCGAGCTGCCAGAGCACCGCGATCAGCGAGCACAGCACCGGCACGAAGGCGACGCGCCAGGACTGGCAGTAGATGCGCACCGCGAGCAGCGTCAGCAGCAGCGTGATGACGGCGAACAGCACCACGGATGCCGCGCCGTCGGCGATGTCGCCCATGACCTTGGCAAAGCCGATCATGCGCACGTCGATGCCGTGGCGCGGGAAGTCGGCGCTCTCAAGTCCGCCGCTGGCACGCGCCTGCACGTCAACGGCGGCGCCGCCCGGCGGGTGTTCGATCACCTGCTGCACGCGCTGCTCGAGCTGGTGGGCGATCCGGATCGGATCGACCGGTTTTCCCTGCGCGTCCTGGTCGAGGACGATGGCGCTCACCAGCGCGCCGGAAAAATCGTTGGCGACCAGGCGCCCGAGGATCCCGGCCTTGCGGATGTTGTCGCGCACCCGCGCCAGGTTCTCAGGCGTGGGGGTGAAGTCGGCGGCCACGACGTTGCCCGCCTCGATGCCGTCCTCGACCACCTCGATGTAGCGCACGTTGGGCGTGAACAGCGACTGCACGCGGGTGCGGTCGATGCCATCCATCACCATGACTTCGTCGGTCGCCTTGCGCAGCGCGGCGAAGAACTCCGGCGTGAACATGTTGCCGTCGCGCGCAATCAGCGCGATCAGCACGCGGTTCGCGCCGCGGAAATCCGCTACCTTCGGATCCAGGTAGGTGCGCATGTACTCGTGCCGCAGCGGCAGGGTCTTGCTGAAGGAGCTGTCGATGCGCAGACCGCGCAGCGCGATCACGGCGAATAGCAGCGTGCCGAGCGTGAACAGTGCGAGAATCAGCGTGCGCTGGCCGAAGATGAGCTGCTCGAGGCGGCCGACCATTGCAGACGGGTTGCCGTTGGGATTGCCCGCGCCGGCCATCAGTGCCTGGCTCCCGCAGCGCCCGCCATCTGCCCGAGCGTGATGACTTTGGCGCCGTCGTCGCCGACCGCCGCAAGCTCGTCGTCGCCAACGCTCACCACCGCTGCGAGTCCCGTGTAGTCGCGCTGCTGCTGCAGCGTGAAGCTATGCCCGCCGTCGCGGCTCACGAGCAACACTCCCGAGAGGCCCGCCACGGCGATGCCGCCAGTGTCGAACCGCGCGGCTCCGCCCAGCAGTTGCATCGTCCCGGTGTCGATCTTCTGCCAGCTCGCGCCAGCATCATCCGAGCGATACAGATTCCCGCGCAGGCCGAAGGCCAGCACGGCATCCGCCTCGAGCGGCAACACGCCGAAGAATGAACCGCGGTAAGGGGATGCGAGCGTCAGCCAGCTGGCGCCGCTGTCATCCGAGCGGTACAGATGCCCGGCTTCCGCAGCGATGTACAGGCGCGTCGGGCTCGCCGCAACGATGCGATTAAGGTGGTAGCCACCTGCGGGTTGGTCTGCGTCCGGCGCGCCCGCGGGCACCGCACCGGTCGCGGAACGCGCACCGCGCGCGCCCACGGCCTGCGGTTCCGGGGACGCGGGCGCGAACTTGCGCGCCGTCCAGGTAGCGCCGCCATCCTCGCTTGTCAGGTAGGTGCTGTAGGCGCCGATCGCGATCGCGTGGCGCTGCGCGCCGCACCAGACATCCAGCAGCGGTTGCTGCGCTTCGGGCGCGTAATGGGTTCGTTTCCAGGTGCGCCCGGCGTCCGCGGTCGCGAGAATGACTTCGTCGTGCCCGACCGCGAGCCCGTGCTGTGCGTCGAAGAAACACACCCCGGTGAGAAGCGCCTGCGTCGGCACGAGTTCGGCCTGGACCCAGCTCTTGCCCTTGTTATCCGAGAAGACGACGACCCCGCGGTCCCCGACGGCAATCAGACGTTCACCGGCCGAGGCGAGTCCGACCAGAAGCGCGTGCGCCGAGAGGCGCGCGTGTTCCGCATCACCGGGTTCCGCCCCGTCGGCCGCCGGCGCGGATTGTGCCAGCGGCGCAGCCAGGAGCACGGCCAGCGTCAGCACGCTGCCCCCGAAGCGGCCCCCCGAGGCAACCGCGCGGGCGCACGCCGTCGGGGCCTTCACGCCACCCTCTACCGGATACCCATCCGCTCCAGCACGCTCGGCTGATAGTCAGACGGGGTGCGCTTGATGTTGAAGTTGTAGGACCTGGGTTCCTGGCTCTGCAGCCCGAGCGCCAGGTAGCGGCCGTTCGACAGATCCATGACCAGTTCAAGATCGGTCCACAGCGACGGCAGGTTGTAGTAGTTCATCGCGTGACCCTCCTGCACCCGGTAGAGCTGCCCGCGCGAGTCATAGCAGTCGACGGCGAGGATCTGCCAGGAGTCCTCGTCGACGTACAGCGTGCGGCGGCTGTAGATGTGGCTCTGACCGGGCTTGAGCGTGGAGTCCACCACCCACACGCGATGCAGCTCATAACGTGCCAGATCCTGGTTGATGTGGTTCTTCTTCAGGATTTCGCTGTACTTATGACTCGGATCCTGCAGCCGGTACGCGTTGTAGGCCACGTACATCTCGCGCTTGCCGACCAGCTTCCAGTTGTAGCGCTGCGGGCTGCCGTTGTACATGTCGAACTGGTCAGCGGTACGCAGGTTGTCGGCGTTGGTGCCCGGATTGTCGAACGCCACGTCCGGCGCGCGGCGTACGCGGCGCTGACCCGGGTTGTAGACCCACGCACGGCGCGCTTCCCGGGCCTGATCGATGGTCTCCTGCACCAGCAGCACCTCGCCCGCCAGCCGCGCCGGCGCGGTAGTCTCCTGCGTGAAGAACAACAGGATGTTGTTGAGTGCCGCCTGAGTGGTGCCCGGCTCGTAGTACTGGAAGTAGAACTCCTCCTTGAAGTTCACCAGGGTGTAGCCGCCGCCGGCCGTCAGCGGCGCCTGGCCGATCTGGAGCGACGCGGCGACACCTCGCCAGCGCGTGACGTGATTCCAGTACACCTCGAGTCCGTTCTGCGGAATCGGAAACGGCGTGCCGTCGACCGCGCCGGTGAAGCCGTTGCCGTCCGGCACGAGCTTGGCGGTGGTCGCGATGCGCTTGGTAGCCTCGTAGACGCGCTCCGGGGATGCGCCGCTGCGATGCGTCGGATAGACGATCATCTTGTAGTCGGGGTAGGTCTTGAGGAGTGCCTTGTGGCCATCCGTAAGCTTGGCAGCGTATTGCGCCATGTTGGCCGGTGTGATGGTGAACAGCGGCTGGTCGCTCGCGTACGGATCCGGGTAATGATCCGCCGGGTGGTAGTTCGGAAAGCCGGCGTCGGCGGCTGACTTAAGTCCGCCGGTCCACGCCGGGATGGTGCCGTCGGCGTTGCCGGCCTTCTCACCGCCCAGGGGGGTCAGGTCCGCGCCCAGGCGCGCCGCTTCCTGCGGACTCACGGCTCCCCATGCTAGGTGCGCGAACAACAGTCCCGCCGCGGCGACCTGGATCGTTTTCATTGCAGCCCCCTCAGAACGAGAACTTGATGCTCGCCGCGACGAAGCTGCGGTCGTTGAGCAGGTTGTATTGACCGGCGCCGCCAAAGCGCGTGTAGGAAACATCCAGGTCCCAGGTCTTCTGCAGATCCGCGCCGACGCCGACGGTGGCCGCGTGCCGGCCCTGGACAAAGTTGCCGCCCGGGCCTGGCGAGACGCCGTGCACATCCTGCGACCAGGTGGCGTGCGGCAGGATGTCCCAGGCGGCGATGAGGTTCGCATACTCGAGCCGCCCGGCGATCACGTAGCCCCATGAGAATTTGTCCGGGAATGCCGAGCCGGGTTCCACGCACTGGAAGCCGGGCGTTACGCACTGGCCGTTGACCGCAGGAAATTGCGGATAGCCGCCCAGATTCGGATTGCCGCTCAGGTTCGTGCCCGGACCGTCGTAGCGCAGGCCGAAGCCCTGTGGTCCGCCGCTGTATTTGTTCTCGAGTCCCGGGACGTAATCCGCCGCCGCCTCGGCCACCAACACCGCCTGTGAGGCCTTCAGCACGTTGGCGAAGGTCTGGGTGGCGGTGAAGCCCGCCTGCCAGGTGTTCTTCAGTTGCCAGCCGTGGATGGTCTGCCCCAGTCCGAACACCCCGAGCTGATTGCAGTCACTTATCGGTGTCGGCGAGTTCTTCGGGCACGTGCCAGGGTGCGGGACCACCGCCCCGTTGCTGAGCAAGCCCGCGACGCCGGCCTCGAGCGGCGTCAGCGCCGCGTACAGGAGCTCCACGTCGTCCAGTTGCAGCGGCACGTTGTGGCGGAACGCGACCTCGCCCTGGATCGCGGTCCCCGTGGACTTGATCTCGCCGTTGAAGGAGGCGCCGATCATCTTGATGTTCCGCGGGAACTCCTCGAAGTAACCGGCCGTCTTGCCGTATTCGTAGGTGGCGATATTCTGCGCCTGGTTGTTGACGTTGCCGCCCGCGAGCAGCGTGTTGGCGCCGATGGTCGCGTATTGCGTCGCCGTCAGCGCGCTTAAGTTTCCACCGGCGGCCGCGGCACGCGACTGGCCGACGGCGGCGCCCGTGGCGACCGCGGCCGCGAACGGCAATCCCGCCGCCAGCGCCTGGGCCGCGCCGCCGACGGCGTTGATGGCGCCGAAGGCGTTGCCGAGGCCTGCCTGCGTGCCGGCGTTGGCCGACAGGACCGGCAGGCGGCTGGTGTAGTTGAGGAAGTACAGTCCGACCTGCGTCCCCTGGCCGAGGTCCGGCAGGTAGAACTTCAGGTTCGCGCCGTACTGTCCGGAATCCGGGGGCTTGTGATCCGGCAGGCGGTTCACGGACTGGAAATCGCTGTACAGCGGGCCGCCGAGCGGGGTGAAATTCACGCCCTGATCCGAGATGGCGCCGAAGCCCAGATAAAGCTTATTGCCACCGATCACGCCGGCGTCACTGGTGCCGAAGTAGGAACCGGTGGGCGGCGCGAGGGTCTCGTGCCAGTCAAACAGGTACAGCAGCTGCGTGCTGACGTTCCTGGTGAGCTGCAGGTCGAGCACGCCCATCGAGTCCGGCAGCAGCGCCTGCTTGAGTTCCGATCCCGGGGTCAGCAGCGCCGAGACGTCGTAGTGATTTACCTCGTTGAGCCCGCCGGGAATGAACGTGCTCTCGCCCCAGCTCACCACCTGGCGGCCGAAGCGAAACTCGGCAGGCATGCTCCCGAGGGTGAAGCGATCGTAAGCGAAGGCATCGAGGAGGCGCGTGTAGCTGCCGACCAGATCGCGCGCGTCGTGGGACAAGGGCGTGCGCCGGGTGTTGTCGCCCATGACGTAGACGTCGTACAGGCCGCTCGCGCGCACGAACACGCCGCCCCGCTCCTTGTACTTCAGGGACAGCTCGGTGACACCCGTGAAGGCCTGACTGAATGTGCCCTTGCCGTAGTTCAGGTCGCCGTCATCGATATTCGGGGAGTAGCCGCAGCCGCCGTCGGCCATGGCGATGAGGAGGCAGTTGCGCCCCGTCGCGCGCCAGCCCTGCCCGTAGCCGATGGTCGTATCCCAGCTGCCGCTCCAGTCACCCGAGGCGCTCTGGAAATTGATCGCCTGCGCGTCCGCGCAGATGAGCGTTGCCAGGCCAGCGGCCGCCGCGAGCAGTGACAAACGACGTTCCATTTGAACTTTCCTCATGTGTCCCCCTGCTTCCTCGAGGCTGCCGGCTGCGCGCCTGTGTCGCGCGTTCTTGTTTGTTGCCGCGACACCATACTTAGCGTCTGTTCAGTCTACGACTCAGGCTCGCGATCCGGCAAGGGTATCAGCCGTGAGTTACCTGCAGGATACTGTGTCGCAGCTGCTCACTCAGCACGAGCTGTGCGTCCTGCGCCACATGCAGCAGCACTGCGTCGAATTCCAGATTGCCATCGCCGCGCACGCGCACCACGCCGCGCGCGCGCAGCAGGCCGATGAAATTGCCGAACATGGTGCGATCGAAGAACTCCGGAGCGTTGCGGCCGTAGCCGATGCGCTGCGCCGTGAGCCGGCAGCGTTCCTCGAGCGCGGCCTGGCTGATCTCGCCGCTGCCCGCCTTGAGCAGCTGCGCCACGGCGAGGTAGTAGCGCTCGATTGTCTGGATGGTGGCCTGCGCCAGCAGCGACAGTTGCATGGCTCGCGGTGAGCTCGGGGGCGGGCGCCGCCACAGCCCGACCGCGCCGTCCGCTTCGATCAGGCCGTGCGCGGCGAGGCTCCCAAGCACGCCGTCCAGGACCGCGGGCAGCTCGGCCTCGCTCCAGCGCAGGAACAGCTCCGCGGCCACGTAAGGATAGATGCGCCACGCGAGTCGCTGGATGTCGGCGGTAGCGACGCGCTCGTTGCTGCTGAACGCACAGGCCACCAGCGACGGCAGCGCGAACAGGTGCAGCACGTTGTTGCGGAAATAGCTGGCGAGCACCGCGCTTTCCTGGCTCATGCGCACGCTGCTTGCGGGCGAGTGCGGTTCGCGGCTGATGAGCCGCATGGAAACACCGTAGTCGATGATCGCCTCGCCCGGCAGTTCCGTCACGGTCACGCGGTCGCTGTAGGGGAAGTCGCGCAGCAGCGCGCGGTACAGCTCAACCTGGCGCACGAGGTCACCCTCGGCGAGCGCCTGGCGGGGTGTCGCCAGCAGCGTGACGGCCAGGAGGCCCACCGGTGTCAGCGCCGCGGCCGCGTTGATGTGCCGCATGATGCGCCCGGCGAGCTCGTCCACCGCCGCGCCGAGCCACGGCACGCGCTCCTCGTCATCGATGCCGCGCGTGCGCCATGCGGGGTCGGCGCCGTCGAGGATCTCGCTGAGGCGGATCGGCTCGCCGAGATTCACGTGCACCTTGCCGAAGCGCTGCCGGAGCACGCGCAGCGAGCCTAACAGTCCCCAGACGCTCTCCTTCTCCTTGGGCCGCCCGGAGAGCTCCCCGACGTAGGTCGCGCCCTCGACCAGGCGCTCGTAACCGAAGTACACCGGCACGAACACCACCGGGCGCTGCGGGTCGCGCAGGAAGCTGCGCACCGTCATGGTGAGCATGCCGGTCTTGGGCTGCAGCAGGCGGCCGGTGCGGCTGCGCCCGCCCTCGATGAAGTACTCGATGGGGTGGCCGCGCGCCATGATCGCGGCCAGGTATTTCATGAACACCACGGTGTAGAGCGCGTTGCCGGCAAAACTGCGGCGGATGAAAAACGCGCCGCCCTGGCGCAGGAAACGCCCCACCACCGGCAGGTTGAGATTCACGCCGGCGGCGGTATGCGGCACCGCGTACCCATGCACGTAGATCGCGTAACCGAGCAGCAGGTAGTCCATGTGGCTGCGGTGACAGGGCACGTAGATGATCTCGTTCCCCGGCGCCACCTGCTCGAGCGTCCGTGCATGACCGAAGAGCACGCCGTCGTACAGGCGGTTCCACAGCCACGCCAGCGCATGTTCCATGAAGCGCACGAAGGCATGCGAGTAGTTGGCCGCGATCTCCCGGGCGTAGCCGCGCGCGCGCAGTAACGCCTTGTGGCGCGACAGGTGCCGTGTGCGCATTTCCTGCGCGACGGCCGCGCGCACCGCGCGCGTCCGCAACACCTGGTTGACGATGGTGCGGCGGTGCGAGAGGTCGGGGCCGATGCGGGCGGCGCGCCGCCGGGCGTACAGCGCGCGCAGGGCGCGGGCGACGCGCCGCCCGCGCACCGCCACTCCCGGGTGCTCACCGAGCAGCTCGCGCAGCGACACGGGCGCCTCGAACTCGATGAGTGTGTCGCGGCCGTTGAATAGCACCTGCATGAACCGGCGCACCCGGCTGGTCAGCGCCCAGTCCTCCACCAGCAGCAGGCGCAGCCACGAGGCCTCCTTCTGCGGTGCGCGGCCCCAGTAGACCGCGGCCGGCACCAGATCGAAATCCGCACCCGGATCGCGGCGCAGCACGGCGATCATCTGCGCCAGGTGCGCCGGCGGCGCACGCTCGGGGCGCGCGTTCCAGAAACCGCGCGTACGGCCCAGATAAAAGAACGCGCGCAACTCGCGCGCCCCGCCGAGCCGCCGCGCCGGACGCGGCAGCTTCAGTGCGAGGCACGCATTCTGCAGCACCGCCAGGTCGGTGATGCTGTGGCGCTCGAGCACATAGCAGACCGGGTGGCTGCGCCCCGCCAGCAGTGCCGCGGCATCCTCCGGGCGCACCTTGAAGCGCACCCACAATCCCAGCACTCGTCGTAACAGCCAGTTCATCAGCCCTGACACCGCCGTTATGATGGGCGCGCAAATCGCGGCGGCAGTTTAGACAGGAACGGCGGCAAATGAACAATTTCGCGGGCCGGAGCGTGTTGATCAGCGGGGCATCCGAGGGCATCGGACGCGCGCTGGCGCTGGAACTCGCAGCCCAGGGTGCGCGCCTGGCGCTGAATGCGCGCAGCGAGGCGCGCCTGCGGGAAGCCGCGCGCGACTGCGCCAGATTCGGCGCCGAGGTGCTGGCGATCCCGGGGGACGTGGCGCAGCGGCAGGATTGCCAGCGCATGGTCGAGGCCGCTATCGGGCGCTTCGGCAGTCTCGACACGCTGGTCAACAACGCCGGCATCACCATGTGGTCGCGCTTCGACGCCGTGCAGGACTTCAGTGTGTTCGAGCGGCTGCTGGCGGTGAACTACCTGGGGGCGGTGTACCTGACCGCCGCCGCCCTGCCGCACCTCAAGCAGGCGCGCGGACTCATCGTCGCGGTCGCGAGCATCGCCGGCCTCACGGGCGTGCCGGAGCGCACCGGCTACGCCGCCAGCAAGCACGCCATGGTGGGTTTCTTCGAATCGCTGCGCATCGAGCTGCGCGGCAGCGGCGTCGCCGTCAGCATCATCGCCCCGGACTTTGTCGCCAGCCAGATCCACCGGCGCGCCGTGGGTCCGGACGGCAAACCGCTGGGGCAGACACCGATGCAGGAGTCACGCATCATGACGGCGCAAGCCTGCGCGCAGCTCATGGTGCGCGCCATGCAGCGGCGGCAACGCCTCGCGATCCTCTCGGCACGCGGACGCCTCGGTCGCTGGGCGCGGCTCATCGCCCCGGGATGGGTGGACGGCATCGCGCAGCGCGCCATCCGCGAGCGCCACTGATCCATTGGCGAAAATCGCTTCGAAGCGATTTTCGCGGACATCAGCTTCGTTTCCGCCTGGGGCTAAGCCTGGGCGATGGTCGGCATGTCGAGTGCGATGAGGAAGTACTCGAACAGGTACTGCAGCACACGGATCTGGTTGTGCAGCAGGTGATCGCTCTCCAGGAGGTGCAGCGCGGCGTGATAGGACTGGGCGAAACGCACGCTGTGCTCGAACGGCACCACCTCGTCACGCCAGCCGTGCACCACGGTCACGGGGCAGTCCAGCGCCCCGGCGCGCAGCCCCGGCAGGCCCTCGACGTACAGCGCCGGAGCCATGAGGAACACGCCGCGCGCGTGCAGCAGTGAGGCGGCGGCCACCGCGACATAGCCGCCGAGGCTCGAGCCCACGAGCACCATGTCCCCGCTCAGGTCCTTGCAGAAATCCACCAGCCGCGCGACGCGCGCCCGCGGCTCGTCCACGTCGCGATAGTCGACCGAGTGCGCCTCGTGCTGCTCGCTGCGGGCAACCTCGGCGAGCGCGGAGATCTTGCGCCCCCAGGGCCCACTCGCCTGACCGTGGGAAAACACCACGTGGCGGGACTTTACCGACGCGTCCGGCATGTCGCGATGATAGCCTTAAGTTCAGCCACGCAGGATCGAGCTGGCGACTTCCCAGCGATTGACCGATACCGGCCGCACGCGGCTTGCGCCCGCGCGATGCGTCACCAGCCAGGTGTCGAACGCGCCTGGCTTGCTGGTCGCGAACCCGAACAACAGGTTGAACTTGCCCTCGGCCAGGGTCAGCGGGGTGTTCACGCGCTCGTCGCAGATCACGAAGTGATTGTCCTGCGCCCTGGCCCCCGGGAAGGCGCCCTCGGCCGCAATGTCGGCTAGAAAATTCTCCACCTGCGCCCGGGCACGCCGCCAGGTCTCCCGGGCGTTGTGCTCGAACAGCACCCAGCGGGTGCCCTGCTCGACGCTCGCGGCGATAAACAGCGCCAGCCGCCGCGCCGACAGGTACTTGCCGTCCGCCCCGGGGCCGCCGCCGGCTCCCAGGGTCCGCGGACTGACGCCGGTGCGCGAGCCGCCGCGCACGGCCAGCAGGGTGTTGACGCCTGCGTGCGCGAGCCGCACGCGGTCGGCATCCGCAACCGCCACCGCCGGTCGCAGCCCAGGGCGCAGCACCGCTTCCTCGGTCTCGGCCGCCGTCCATACCGGCCAGGCCTCGTCCGCGCGGGCGATCATGCCCGCCGCCGCGCCGCACGAGCCGAAAGTCTCGACGCGGCCGCGCAGGCGGTCGAAGGCCTGCACGCGCGGGTAGTACATGACGGCGCTGTCGCTGCGGAACGGCCAGACGCGCAGCGCATCAAGCGCCGCACGCGCACTGCCCCAGCTGGCCGGGGGATCGACGATGAGCAGCGCCTGGCGCTCGCGGCACATCCGCGCCGCTACCAAGAGCGTGGACAAGCCCACGTCGTGATCGCGCTCGAGTGGCGGGATGCACAGCAGGTTGAAGCGCGCAATCCCTTCCAGGGCAAAGAGCCCGCCGCGACTCGTCGCCGAACCGATGACGTCGTAGTCGCTGAGCGGCGCGCCATCATCCCCGTCGGGGTTGGAAAGGGTGTAACCGACGGCGACGCCACCCGGCGCGCCGGCGCAGCGCTGCGGTCGCTGCGCGGGTGGCGTACCGCGCACGCGCACCAGGCGCGACTTGAGGAGCGCGTCGCTCACGAAGCGCCCCGATTCGCGCGCTACGGACACGCGGCGGTAGATTTCCTGGTCTTCCACCAGTTCGGAGCCGGCCGAGCGCACGCGCTGCACGACGAGGTTGAAGCGGTCAGGTTCCGCGACGCTGATGCCGTCGTAGTCGACCGAGGCGCGCAGGTATTCGCGCGAGCCGGGGTTGACAGCCATGAGCTGCAGCGCGCCAGCGTAAGCCGGCAGGGTGAGTGTCGGCGGGCGCGCGCCGTTGACGATGCGTACGATGTGCGCCTCGCGGCCACCATTCTCGAAGAACTGCTCGACCGCGTAGGAAAGGGTCGAGGGTTGCCACAGGCCGCCGAAGTGCTGTTGGAATTCCCCGAAGCTGCGCACGCTGAGCGGTTGCCCGACCGGCCCCTTGAGGGTGCGGCCGAGGAAGGCAGCGATTCCGGTCGGCACGCGCTCGATCGCGTGCTCGGTGCGGCTTTCTTGTGCGAGTTGTACGCCGGACGCGGGGCTGTCTGGCACTCAAGCGCCTCGTTCGGGATCTAAGGCCCGCGCGACTCTAGCACAGCGTACCGGCGGACGTTTCGTGAGAGTTACGGCGCTCGACGCGGCGTCGTTGCCGGCGTCGCTGACGCCGCCGGCTGCGTGCGCTGCGCCGCAGCTTCCGCGGCGCGCCGTGTTTGTTCAGCGCGCGCGCGCTCTGCTGCCGCGCGCTTGTCGGCGATCTCGGCGAGCATCAGCTGCAGCCACCCGGATAGCGGCCCCACGGCGGTCAGCCACCGTTTTTCGGCGCCGGCGTGACCGCCGGCACCTTATTGGTACTGCCCGCGGGGTCGGGCGCAGCCGCGGGTGCCCCGGGCGTCGGCGAGCCGGGCTGGATCTCGCTCAGGATCTGCCGGAAGGAGCCCTCATCCATTGGCAGATCGGTCTTGCCGTCCCAGGTCGAGCCGGGTGGCAGGACGTTCTGCACCCGCGGCGCAGCGGCCAGCACCTGTTCGACCCCCGTGCCGGCCCCCGTGACCGGCACCGGCACCCCGCGCGGGCTGCGGGTGAGTCCGGAAACCTCGTCCCAGTTGATCTGTCGGTGTTGCATTTTCAGCTGCTGCTGCAGAGTCGTGGCGAGCGCCCTGGAGAGCAGCTTGCGTGGCGCCTTGCCCCAGTCGCGGGTGTCGTCCTCGAGGACGTCGTAGGGCTGCATGTACAGCTGCCCGTCACGCCAGCCGAACACGAACGGCTGATTGACCACCCGCACCTCCGTCCCCACCGGCACCATCGCGAAGAACTGCTCGATGTCCTCCGGGTACAGGCGGATGCAGCCGTGGCTGGAACGCAGGCCAACGCCCGCCGGCTTGTTGGTGCCGTGAATCAGGTAACTCGGCCATTGCAGGTAGAAGGCGTACTTGCCGAGCGGGTTGTCGGGTCCGGGACCGATGACCGGATCGAGATCCTCGCCGTTCTCGTGATGTTCCTGGCGCACCGAGACCGGCACACGCCAGGTGGGATCCTTCTGGCGGCGGATGATCTTCGTCACACCCTCCGGAGTGCGCCAGCCGACCTTGCCGATGCCGATCGGGTGAGTGAACACCACCGGGCGTTCGCCCTTCTTCAGCGGTGGAAAGTAGAAAATCCGCATGGCCGCAATGTTGATGACGACGCCGGTGCGCGGCGCGTTGGGCAGGATGAACTGCGAGGGCACGACGATCTCGCGACCGGCCCCGGGGAGCCACGGGTCCACCTTGGGATTGGCGCGCAGGATCTCGTCGTAGCCAACGTTGAAGCGCCGCGCGATGTCGGTGAGCGTGTCTTCCTTGTCGGCCGTGACGACCTGCACGACACCGATCATGTCGTCGCCCGTGGCGAGTTCGAAGCGCTCGGTGGCGACCGGCATCGGCAGCGCAGGCGGCGCCGCTGGCGGCGGCGGCTGGGGCGCTGGCTGCGGGTGGCGCAACTGACCAAGCAGCGAGCAGCCGCCGGCGGCAACGACCACCACGGCCGCGAGCGCGGCGCGGAATCTGCGAGTCAGCATATTCCGGGAATTATGACTGATGTCGGGCGAGCGACGGATGTCGGCGATCCACTACAAGAGCACCGGCTGGTTCGGCAGCTCGTTCTCGCTCGCCGCCTTGCCGGGAAAATGACGTCCGAGCAGCGCGCCCACCCCTTCGATGCCGGCGATCGAGCCTTCGCGGAAGCGGCCGGCGCGGAAGTGCTGTTCCATCTGCCGGCACACCGCCTGCCACTCGTGGGGCGAGACGAATGCGGTGATGCCGCGGTCGGCGATGATTTCCACGCCGCGATCGGCCATGAGCACATAAATAAGGACGCCGTTGTTGTTGGCGGTGTCCCACACCCCGAACTGCCCGAACAGCTGCAGCGCGCGCTGGCGTACCGCCAGGCCCCGCCACAGCTCCGGCAGGTCGAACGCGGTCTCGACCACCAGACGGATCTCGCCGCCGTGGAGCGCCTCGCAGTCCCCGATCGCCTTCTCGATGGCGTCGCGGACCGGCGTGGAGAAATGCCGGCGTGTGCTCCAGCGCGTGGTGGTGATGTGGCGGATGAACCGGGAAAAACGCATGGCGCGAGCGCGATCCTACCAGCTGCCCGAGGCGCCGCCGCCCGAGAACCCGCCGCCACCGCCGCTGAATCCACCG
>Ga0210409_10004997_pt1 | contig 14035 bp, 15 predicted proteins | sample IncBWH17MmetaG_FD_161649 | JGI IMG/M metagenome (GOLD analysis project Ga0210409, IMG submission 161649) | Forest soil microbial communities from Barre Woods Harvard Forest LTER site, Petersham, Massachusetts, United States - Inc-BW-H-17-M | ecosystem: Environmental > Terrestrial > Soil >... | reverse complement strand
CATTCTCTGGAATGTGCGCGTGGGGAAGAACCATTCCATCAGTCCCGTGCCGCCGACTCCGAGGGGATGATCGAGGCTCTGGTTCGGGCCGGCGCTGTAGCCATCCAGCGAAATACCGAAGCTGAGAACTCTTAGTTTTTGGGCGGCCATGTCGTCTCCCAACGCACAGGCATTTTACGTTGACTTTTTTCCGTTGTCTCTGTCAGATCTGGTAAACGCCGTAACCGGAAAAGTGGAAATTACTAGCGATCTATTTCTCAGACCCCTGACCCCTCAGTTTTAGTTCTATTGACACTTCGCCTTTTGTTCGCCTACTATCAACTCCCGTCTCCGAGAGCCGTGGTAGGCCAATGGAATTACCAGTCGCCTGTATCGAGAAAGAGTCGTTAAATCTCTGGGTTCTACCTGAACGGTGCATGTCCGTTTACTACGGATGCCCCGAGATGCCCCGGCTATCGCACTACTTCCTACCAAGACTTCTGCTCGCTGATAAACACATTCTTTACCTCGACGGTGCGAATCAGATCAGTCCGCTCTTGATCGCTCGCTTTGCGAGAGAGCGCGGTCGTGAGCCTTTCGAATTCAACCAGCTCATTCGAGTGTCCCGTGCGTTCACTTGTTTTCAGCTTATGGAGTTGGTGTTACGCGTCCCGAAAATACTAAACTCGTGGTCCGCCGACGCTCTGATCGTGACCGCGTTGCCTGATTTATTTTTTGATGAGGATGTTCAAGATCGACCAGCGCGAGCATCGTTCGAACATGCGCTCGAAGGACTCGAAGCGATCACACAGCTTCCGATTTCCATCGCCGTATTCTCGGACGTGACTTCTTTCAAAACCAAACGACGCGACTTCTTCCCTAAACTCTGCAAACAAGCGCGGCATGTTTTGAAGGTTGAGACACATGCCGATAACGAACTTTCCTTTACCAGCGAGAAAACCGCACCACCTTTGTCTCAATGAAGTGTCCAGGAGGAGCCATGGGTCGAACTGTCCCTACATTCGTGCAATTGATTCAACAGACGGCAGATCGATGGAGAAAATTCAGACGTGCTCTACGTCGGGAGGACCAGCCACATTTCGACAGGCTGTTTGTTCGCGTGCGTTGCTACACCCAGGCAGCATCATATCAGTGCCACGACAACCCGATGGAAGCAATTCTGCTTTCGATTGCGCTTGATCAAGAAAAGCGGCTGTCCACCGTCGAGAAGGTTCTTCAAAACGCAGGAGTGCTTTGTGAGATTGCAAGGATGGATTCTCGATCTTTACCCGAACAAACAGGGGATGACCTTGTGGCTGATCGACAGGAACCAGTCGCATTACCGTTTGACCGATGATTTTGCTCCCGCATTTTACGTGTCGGGAACTCCTAGCGGACTCGCACGCCTTAAGGATGCAGTTGAGAAGCAGACCACGGACCTTCGGGCCTGTCTCACCGAACGAATCGATCTATGGCTGAACGCCACACGAGAAGTGCTCAAAGTCTCCGTTCATTCCCCGATTGATTTCGTTAGTTGGGGACGGTGGGTCCACAGATTCGATTCACGGCTCCAGCTTTACAACAGCGATCTGATGGTCGCCTCCCTGTACTGTTGGGAGAAGCAATTGTTTCCACTCGCGTTTGTCGAGGTGGAAACAGACGCAGAAGGAAAAATCTTTTCGATTGAATGCCGCGATAGCGAATGGACCCTCGACTATGAAATGCCGCCACTGAAGATGATGCAGATTCGACTCGCCGGATTGTCACGCATCGACCCGCAACATGGACGGCACGCCGCTCTTGAAATTGAAATGGAGGGGACGTGTTGGGAGCTAGATGAAACAGGTGAACCACCATCCGAAGGTTTTGCTCGATTGGTCAAGCGCGAAGACCCCGACGTGATTCTTTCCGAGTGGGGCGACTCGACAATCCTTCCACTTCTCAGCCAGCAAGCGGAACGATTGAAGTTCTCACTCAATCTGAATCGTGATTCGGGGATCCCCGTCCAAAGGTCAAAGCCTCGAAGCTACACAAGCTATGGCCGCATTCTTTTCAAAGCGAGTGCGATAACTCTGTTCGGTCGAATTCATGTGGATAAGCAGAATTCTTTTATAAGTGAGAAGTGCGACTTCGCCGGATTATGGGAACTGGCCCGAGTTACCAAACTACCGATTCAATATGCGGCCCGGACAACGACAGGCACTGGAATTTCTTACATGCAAATGGAACTGGCCCACCGTGACGGGGTTTTGATACCGGAACAAAAAGCAGAGCCAGAAGACCCGAAGTCCCCGGATGAACTTCTGATGGCAGATCGAGGCGGACTTGTTTTTGTACCGAAGCTTGGTTTTACCGCGAACGTGGCTGAGTTGGACTTTGTGAGCCAGTTTCCAAGCATCATGGCGCGATTCAACATATCGCCCGAGACAGTGAATTGCCCATGCTGTCCCGATGCTCCGCGTATTCCAGAATTGGAATACCGTATCTGCCAGAAGAGGCGTGGGATTACGAGCCGCGTAGTCGAACGTCTGATAGCCAAGCGTACAGCATTGAAGAAGCTGCAAAAGACTTCTGAACCTGTGATCGCAGAAAGGTTCAAGTTGCAGCGCGACTCGCTCAAATGGCTTCTGGTTTGTTGCTTCGGGTACACCGGATACAAGAATGCGCGATTTGGAAAGATTGAGGCTCATGAAGCGATCAATGCCGTTGCGCGGGAAACGCTTCTAGTGGCGAAGGAACTGGCGGAGAGCCGTGGATTCGAGTTAATTCATGCGCTCGTTGACTCATTGTATGTTTGGAGAGAAGGTGCAACCCACGAAGAATTCGAAAAACTGTCAAAGGATATTGAAGAACAAACGCACCTACCTCTAGCGATAGAGTCCGTCTACCGATACGTTGTCTTCCTTCCGTCCAAGCAATACCAAGACGTTCCAGTTCCGAATCGCTTCTTTGCAGTCGGCGAAGATGGAGAAGTGAAAATCAGAGGACTCGAATGCCGACGCCACGATACGCCGCCATTGATCAAGCAAATGCAGCACGAAGTGATTCCGATCTTGGCTGAGGCTCTCGATCATCAGTCATATCTTCAAAAGCTGGAAGTTGCACGGATAGTTTTGGCTGGATATGAAGACCGTGTCGCAAACGGCGATGTCGAGATTAAGGACCTTGTCATAAGCAAACGAATCACAAAAGAACCGCGTGGCTATCAAAAAGCAGGCGTTACGGCGATTGCGGCACAGCAACTGTTTGGAAGTGGCGTGAAGTTAAGTCCTGGTCAGACCGTGGAATACGTTTACATGAACAGCGAGTCCAATGTTCCCAATGACCGGGTACGAGCGTTCGCATTGTGGGAAGGGTGGCACGGCTACGACCGCAAGAAATACAAAGCGATGCTGCGAGAAGCATTTCAGCCGTTTGAGTTATCAATCGAAGAACCTGCCCCAACTACGCCAGAAGTTAAGCTGGGAAAGTTTCAACCTGGAGAGGATTGGGCAAGCACACCTCTTTTCGCTGGCATTGGATGCATCGATGACAAATCTTGATATGCCTTCAATCGAATCGAACGCCCTATTAAATAACCGAGCTTAGTTCCGATGCTTGTATACCCAGACCAGCATGTCCGACTCTCGTTTGAGATGCGCGATGACCGTTCTGCACGCGGAACAATTCGGGAGATGTTTCAGAAATGCCGGGGTGATGTTCATGTACTTGAATCGGCGGCAGGGTTGCGGCTCGGCATGGGCTCATATAGCAGTCTCTATTCTCCAGTGAGCTTACAGATATTGATGCCTGAACCGTCTGGGTTGCCGTGCGGAAGATACAACGGCCCTATTCCGCCGTTGTAGACAACCTCGCCTCGACGGCCAACAATCGTAACGATTGCTGTTCCGAACAAAACTCTGTAGTCAGCGTCCTTTTCGCTTATGGTCGCTTGCCACTTCGGACAGGACTTCCCCCAATCCCGAATTAACCTAAGAACGTCTTGTTGTTTTTCGGAGTGATCGTCTAACCCGAAGTAAATCAGTTTCTTGTTTTGCAAATGATCTGTTTTCGTATTCGTCTTTGAGCATCCGAACAGATGCGTGGCAGCAAACACGAGAAAGAAATAAGCAATCAGCGGTTTGAGTGTGATGTTCATGTGCTTGAAGCGGCGGCACGGCTGTGGTTCAGCTTTCATCTGTCGGGCGTCGGTGTGTTATTCGGCAAATCTTTCGCTTCCGGCCCGATGGGATGCTGGTGGATTAAGTCTACGGCTGGCTGGAACTCGAAGCCCACAACGATGCCCGTGTTGAGAGCAACAATCTGACTGGTGTCAACATATTCAAAAAATGTTCCGTTAACTCTCTTTTGTATTCTCCACGATTGCGATTTTGCCGTTTCTCCTGCCTGCAACGGCGATGCAATATCGTGTTCTTTCATAACTGGAACTACTTCGGGCCGAAACCCCGACACAACGCCTGCTAGTTTCAGAACAAGACCGTTCTCGTTCAAGTCCTTATAGACAATTGGACCGCCTGAAAAACCGGGATTGTTGTATCCGTCGAGAAACATCAGCGTTGCTTTTTTATCCCTATCAATGATTTGCGTTCCAGAAATAATTCCGTGCTTGATTATCGCTAGCGGATAAGGGCCATTAATACCAGCAGCGGCAGTCTGCATTCCGTATGGGAAACCCAGAAAGTACGCATCCTGACCGTAAATAAATTTGATATCTGTGGGCAATGAAAAATTTGCCGTTAATTGGTACGGCGGTATTACAACCGCAATGTCGATTGGCTCATCACAGCGAAAAATCTGCACGTCGAGCGACTTCCACTTGTCATTCATGAAAATGTCTAACTTGTCCTGCTCTTTCAATCCTGCGACAACATGCTTTGCCGTTATCAGATATTCCCGTCCATCCACATCGACCGTAAATGCCGTGGCGGTTTCTTCTTTGGAAGTTCCCGCGTTAACGCGGACATTCAGCACACGCTCAAGAACGTTTGACGTGACTTGGGCTGGAACACACGCCGGGCCGAGGAGCACAAACAGAAGAACGAATGTCAGGCGATTCATGATCTATACATTATCACGGGCCTTAAATTTGATAACCGCGTACTAGGCCGTCAACGGCTCGGCTCTCATTTTTGCATGTATACTAGGCAGTGGTAGGAGATGTGGCCATGAATATGCAGACAGTAGAAATTTTTGAGATTGGTGAAGTCGGGTCGGACTACGTCCGTTTCCTCAGTGCCAACGGCGAGACACGCGTCACGTTCGCGGACGACGAAATAGGTACCAAAGAAGAGAACGCAGGATTCTTCCGTGGCTTACAGGGCAAACCAGCCGCCATCGCGACCGACGCGTCTTTCATCGGCGTTGATTTTTGGCCTCAGCCAGACGGCACCCTGAAGGTCATCCCGTTTCCGCTTCCGATTGCTTCCGTTCAGAAGCTGTCAGGCTGTGTTGAGAATAGGGCCGAATGGGAATGTGTCGGTTCGAACGTTGAAAAGATTCGCCCAGGTTATGGTTGGGTTCTTTGCGGCCACACCGTATATCACCCTCTTACCTGGGAACCGAGATTAGTTTTGTGCGACACCTGCTGCAAGAAACGTGGATACCGCTGGTAAAATCTACCTAATATAGAGCGGATACGAAGTACTGCCCGTGCCGGAGCTAGTGCGGTTAAAGCCTTCGGCTCTGTAATCGACTTCAAAACTCATGAACAGTTTCGAGATTCCCACGTTATCATCAACCATTTGTTCGCCAGCGCCTGTTTCCAACAAAAAAGAATTACTTCCATCTTTCGACGTAAACACAGCCAGGCTCCGGGTTTCAGAAGAACCAGGCTTGCTGAACCTAGAGTGAAAAGCCACATCTCCCTTGTCGAACATCGGAACTCCTAGAGACCGATGGCGATCTTCCCATTTCGTGATGTCGCCTAGCAGGATCACGTCACCATATCGCTTCAACACCTTTAGCTGCGGCGGTCCATTCGGCAGTTCGACAATCTCCAAATCTTCACAACGTGCATGGACACATCGAGCAGCACTGGAAGAACTACGCGGAGAAAACAGAGCTACTACATTGTCCTCGCTAACGTCAGCGATCAACGGTGAAGTGTTCCAGATTCCTACTCCTCTGCCTTCGGATATTACTGTCGTGGTTCCCAGGTAACGGCGAAGGATTGCAGCATTTCGTTCGGCTTCCGAAACTGGTCGTTGCGTGTTAGTAGCAATCTGCGCGAGATACCCGGCTTTCTCTTCTTCCAATTCGGTGACTCTAGCTTGAAGTCGATTCGCATTGGCACGAAGATCGTTCGCTGCGCGACGAAGCTGGTTCGCTTCTCCTGAGTGGCGCAATTCAAAATACGCAAGCACAGGCGCGGTAATTCCCGCCAGCGCAACAAGCGCATCCTCCCACCAGGAATGCGACGAAAAGAATCCCTTGATCTCCGAATGGAACAAAATCACGACAAGAGCCAGCGCCACAAGCGAGCAAATTGCGACCAGCCGCAGTGTGCCGACCTGATTTTCCTCCCACCACGATTTGCTATCGATTAACGACATGTGGCGAATAATACGCCGGACGATACAAAGGAAACAACCATCGATGGCGGACGCTAGCGGCGTTTATAGGGTTGGTATTCGTGACGCTGAGGGTTCTGACCCTTGAGCTTCAGAGCACGGACACGAGCAGCGGTAAACAGACAGAATGGAATGCGTTAGTTGTAAACTGAAAGCCACTGACCGCAAGGCTGTGGAGGTTCGAATCCTACCCGCCATAGTTTAAAGGAAGCGTATGACAGTCGTTGTAGGCTTGAAATTCATGGAAGGTATGGTGTTAGCAGCTGACAGGGAGGAAAACGATTCTTATTTGCGCTATCAGGTCCAGAAAATTCAGCGGCTAAGATTCCCCAACAAGATGATAGCGGGAATTACCGGGGATGGCGATGCGCATTTCATTGACTTTTCCACTGACAAAATAAAGAACTATCTATCGAACCACCCCAAAATGTCCGTCTCTCGGATTGACAAGGGAATTGAAACTGTTTTGAAGGAAGTTTTCCAAGAGCACGTTTTTGCTAGCAACCTGGGCGCAAGTGAGCGCCCTGACTTCGGCTTACTAATCGCCTGTATTCACCACGGGGAACAGAAGCTCTTCAAGACCAAGCAAGCGGCTCCTCTAGCGGTGTTCGATTTTGCGGCATCTGGATACGGAGCAAGTTATGCGGAAATTCTGATAGGAAAATTTTGGGGAACGCTAACCCTGCATTCCGCCGTCTTGTTGGGCCTGCATGTAGTACAGCAAACCCAAAAGCATGTCTGTAACGTGGGCGGCGGTGTGGATATTGTGATTCTCAAGACGGACGGAAAATCCGCTACGTTGACTAGCGCCTTGACAAAACCACTAGGGGAAAAACTTGAGCGACTTAATTACCAATTTGAGAGCGCCTTCTTCTCGGCACTCTTTGGTAGTTCTTGGCTTCAGGACGCTGACAAATTTAGAGACGACACTTTTAAAATCAGGAGCGAATTGCAGGCCGAATTAGACCGATTGTTTGCTGCTGTTGACGTGTGAGTATCAATCAGAGCAGTAGGCAAAGCACGGACGGACCGAGACAAGCTGGAGGGACGGGTGCCGGGGTTAATGCGACACAACAAGATATGAAGCGATCATTCATCAGCGTGATGGTCGGGGTGGGAGCCCCTTATTCGCGATTCTTCGGCAAGATGGTAGCGGGATATCCCTGTCCGATATTACACGAACGTTTTCCCTCGTTACATCGTTATGGACCTTGCCTAAAGAAGGCACTCATTCAAAGACACCCTTGTCTCTATCGTCCTGACGAATGTCGTCACTTTACGTGCGCCAGTAAAGCCCATCAGGACGGTTATGCATGCACGTGTCCAGCGGGGAGTGTGACATATGCTCCGATGACCAGGATCATAAACCGTGAAGATACGGTTAACGAACACCCTTGCACGCTATTCAGCGGCGACTCAGAGCTAGCGCGGTCGATATCACGGCTGCTACCGCCGATGTGTCATCACAGATGCTGTGCGGTTGAGGCCCATCGTAACGGCTACCAGTGCCAGCCGAATACCAGCAGTTAAATAGACTGTCCCGGAGAATGGAGTCGATCCTTCACGACCTTGCGGTCACTAGATTTTGAGTCCAGCGCGTCTGCCTATTCCGGTTGGTCTACAGCGAATCAGCAAGCCGCAATGCCAATTCGGTTCCTAACCTGATCGAGCCAGTGAAAATGTGACCTTCGGGTACGTGGATATCGCAGTCGTAGATGCCCGGAGATGCAACTACGGTGTGATGCCCCTGAAATTCTTTCTCGCATCGTCCCTTGCGGATTAAATCGATATCCACAGTGTTGCCGCTGTGATCCCAGCGAGCGGAGAACGACGGCAGATCGTTATGCTCTGGCTGCGGACTAATGCTGCACAGCCGGAGGTCTCCGCTTGCTGTCGCCTTGACCTCAGTTGATGTTACTAGCACTGCATATCTTAGATCGAGGTACCGTGTCGTGATCTCGACTCCGAATGCGCCATCCGTCACGAATAGCAGTTCAGATCGTTTCTTTTTGTCCATTTTTACTCGACTCAATTAGAGCGGTCTGGCGCTCGTCGGCCAAACCTGAATGGCCGGAGGCCTTTCAATCGGGCTGTGAAGGAACACCTTGTCAAATGGATGTGGCTTCGCAATCAGTTCTTGCGCCACTATCGCGACGATCTCGGGAAACCCGAAGCCCGGCACTTTATATGGCGAATTGTGCAGCATGGCTTCGTCATAGTAAGCCAGCAGATAGAATTCAGCGAGCCGTTGCTGTTGCAATTTCAAGTTGTTGTGTGGCTTGGCGTACTTGTCTATCTTCCTTCTGATGTTTTCGAGCAGCGCGTCACGCATCCAATCTGACGTGTACGGACCGCCATGCATTTCGAACGTAATCCAGTCAGCGCCGAGACGAGGATTGAAGCGTCGGCCTCTGGCATAGAAAACTAACTCCTCAAGATGCCGGGCCAATAATGGATAGCCGCTAAAATCCGCGAACGGGTAGCCCTGTGGGTCATCCCAATCAGGATTCGATAGCCACTCGGAATCGACCGCTCCCACAAACTTGTACAGTTCATCCCGGAATGCAGCAGCATTTTCTGGCGGCAACGGAGTTCTATCTTTCGCGTAGATGAAAACCAGCCCGATGTTGCGGGGCGGTTGCACATAAGAACTCCGAATGACATGGTGGTAGGAATCCTCGATCTTGTAGCGCGATTTCGACACCGCTATTTGACGCTCGTTAACCCACTGCACCAATTCAACGCCGATGCGTTGACCGGGCGCATCTAAACACAGAACATCTGGCGGGTCTCCACCCCACTGGATGCCATCCAGTGGCCGACCTGCAAAATTGGGATGCGCAAGCTCGAATGCTTGGAAGTTGGCGGCTTCCGCCTTTTGTTTCGCCGTATGACCTACGAGTGCCGCACTTACTCCGGTTGCCATAATCCGATTGTAAATTCTTTGCTGATTGTTGTCACTGACGCCGGGCTCACTGAGGCAATCCGCCGCGTGGAGACCTTCTGCAAATTCATTGACGAGCAAAGCTGAAGCAGCCCGCCGGAAATATTGAGAAATGGCGTGGAGAAAAGAAAAGAGGGTCAATCTGAGGGTCAATCTGAGGGGTTCGGCTTTAATCGTAAGTGCAACGGTTCAAACGGTTTATCTTACGATTTAGTTCATTTCAGAGTCTGGAGTTCTACTGAATTGATCGGTTCCCGGTTGTTGACACAGCGACGCTTACATTGTGCCGCAGCTTGAAGCGTTGGGTCAAACGGGTCAATCTCATTGACGTGGGATCCAATATCAAGAGCGAATTTAGACATTCGGCCAGGCTCGACGTGCATGAAATCAGGTCGAGACATCCGAATGATGGGGTAGATGTACGTCCAAGCTCCTCCGGACTTGATGGTCACAGAGTGAACGTCAATCGCGCGATATGTTGGGCGAGAGTCGAACCGCCCCTGCATGTAGCACGGCTCAGATATTCCCGAGAAATTTGTCCCTAATTTGCCCTAAGGCATATGAACGCCACTGAACCAAGATGAACGCTAGTAAAAGTTAAGTGGTTTTCTTTTGAGCAAAGCCTTTCTTTTCAGCGGCACTAATGGGACTCTGAATCTGGCTATCCTGGTTCGAGTCCAGGTCTCCCAGCCAAACTTTTTTGCTCCAATGACGCAATGTTTCCCCGCATGAGGCTGCCATGATCGCGATCATCATGGGCACGACCGGCTCCGGTAAAACCACCATCGGCACCTTGCTCGCGAAACGACTGGGATGGGAATTCGTGGACGCCGACAATTTCCATCCGCCGGCAAATGTCGAAAAAATGAAGCACGGCATTGCACTGACCGATGCGGACCGCGAGCCGTGGCTGAAAGCGCTCCATGACAAAATCGTTGAGTGGATTGCGGAGGCCCGCAACGTCGTGCTGGCGTGCTCGGCGCTCAAACAGAGCTATCGCGATGAACTGCGCGCCGGTCCCGACGTAAAGTTCGTTTATTTGAAAGGAAGCTACGAACTGTTCTCACAGAGGGTGCTCGCCCGTAAGGGGCATTTTGCCAAGCAAGATCTGCTCGCCAGCCAGTTTGCCACTCTCGAAGAGCCGACGGACGCGATCACTGTGGACGCCGCGCCATCTGCTGAACAGATTGTTTCCGAAGTGCGGAGGCAGCTTGGGTATGCCTAGAGCTCTTTCCCGCTCGCTGCATGGCAACTAATCCAGCGTAAACGCCAGATACATCAGCTTTTGATCGCGCTGAATTTGCAGCACCACTGCGGCGCCCGGCGGCAAGGCTTTCAATGCATTCCGCAGACGTTCCAGCGTGGTCATCGGTTCGCCATTCAGTGTACGGATTACGTCGCCTGCGGTCAGCGGCACTTCCGCAGTGGCCCCTGCTGCACGCGCAGCCACAATGATTCCAAATGGGTCGCGGAGCTCCGGCACCATTGCCGCAATTCTCTCGTTGATTTCTATGGCAAGAATGCCAAGCGTGGGAACCAGGTTTTTTTCCGGGTCGGCCAGCGCAGTGATCTGATCCATGTCCTTGGGCGGGTCCATCAACGCCACATCGAAACCCAGCCGCAGATTCCCCCGCAGGCTGTCCAGGTGCACTTTGTCTCCACTCTCGCGCGACATCAGATGAAAAGCCACGTACGGCACGCTGCTCGCCGCTTTACTGTCGATAGCCAGCAGGACGTCCCCAATACGCACTCCTGCGGCCTCGGCAGGCCCGCCTGGCAAAACGTCCGAGATCACAACTCCAAAGTTGCGCGGAAGCTTCAAACCTTCCGCCAACGTTGGCGTTATCGTCTGAACGACGATCCCGATTTCCGGGCGGTGCAGATGGCCGAATTTGCGCAATTGCTGGTAAGCGAGGTTCACAACACTGCACGGAATTGCAAATCCGAGCCCTTCGTTTCCGCCAGACTGCGACAAAATGAAGGTATCCACGCCGACGACTTCGCCGTCTACATTCACCAGCGGACCGCCCGAATTGCCTGGGTTGATAGCCGCATCCGTCTGGATATAAACCATCGTCGCGTCGGGATCGGTCTGCCGAGCCACCGCGGAAATAATCCCGCGAGTTACCGTATTGCGCAGCCCTTCCGGGCTTCCAAACGCAAACACCGATTCGCCTTGCTGGAGATTCCGGTAGCTGGCAAGCTTCAGTGCGCGAAGATCTGCGACATCTACCTTGAGCAGAGCGAGATCGATTTCGCTGGTGACGCCGATGATCCGCGCCGGAACGAGGCTTGTTTTTGAAGAAAGCACCGCGTCCGAGGAATCGTCGGAATTTGCGCTCGAAAGCACCACCTGCACGCGCTGCGCTCCTTTCACCACGTGCGCGTTCGTAATAATGTACCCGCTCGGATCGATGATGAATCCCGAGCCGATCGCCCTCTGCCGACCAATGACTACGCCGGTGTTCCCGTGCTCGCTTTCTTCGACCTGACCATACCCCGAGACCAGAATCTGTACCACGCTCGGAGACACTTTGCGGATCAGGGCGCCCACGGATTGATCCGTTTTGCGCAATTCTTCCGTCGAACGCCCTTGCGCCTGAGCGCGGCCGGACGAAAAGGAAACGCAGAGCAATGTGGCGATCGTGAAAAGTATTTTAGGTAACCGCCGATGTGTCGCTCTTCGAACTCGCGCTTGAGGCTCAAACATGTGCTCGATCTCCTCGGAAACTCTCTTAATAAAGGGACGCTCTCGCACGGTTCTAGGGTACATCGGATTAAACCAATCTGCGCTTTCAAGAGCCGATAGAAGTCTCTGGCGCAAAAAATATTCTCTGCTGCGGCAGCGTGCCGCAACATTTTTCAATTTCCTCGCGACCTTGCATATAGCTGAAGCATCCCATCCTCAGGGGATTGCGGCTTTCTTGTGGGCTTGTCGGAACGGGCACGTATCCCGCACCGGTCGCCTCGCGATTCGCAAAAGATGCGACCATAAACCATAATCTGAGAGCGCCTACTGAGGGATTCCAAACCATGGCCAGACTTCAATCCAAGGAAGACCAGCGGCTCGAGGAAGACCGCAATCGAAAAAAATACTGGAAGCGCTGGGGACCGTATCTCTCCGAGCGCCAGTGGGGAACGGTTCGCGAAGACTACAGTCCCGGCGGGACCGCCTGGGAATATTTCCCGCACGACCATGCGCGCTCGCGTGCCTACCGCTGGGGCGAAGACGGCATCGGCGGCATCTCCGACCGGCACCAGATGATCTGCTTTGGACTCGCGCTGTGGAACGGCCGCGATCCGATCCTTAAAGAGAGACTTTTTGGCCTCACGGGGAACCAAGGCAATCACGGCGAGGACGTGAAGGAGTATTACTTTTATCAGGACTCGACACCCACGCACAGTTACATGCGAATGCTCTACAAATATCCGCAGGCGGAATTTCCGTACAATCGCCTCGTAGAGGAAAATGGCAGGCGGAGCCGTGCGGAACCCGAATTCGAGCTTCTAGACACCGGCATTTTTGCCGAGGACCGCTATTTTGATGTCTTTATCGAATACGCCAAAGCCGACGTGGAAGACATCCTCATCAAGATCACGGCTGTAAATCACGGCCCCGAAGCGGCTATCTTGCATGTCCTGCCGTCGCTGTGGTTTCGCAACACGTGGTCCTGGGGCCGGGATTTGCGTAGACCCCGCGTGCAAAAAGCCACCAGCGTTCCCGGAAGCTTGTGCGCCGAGGTTGAACATTGGAAGTACGGCAAACGCTGGCTTCTCTGCGCTGGCCAGCCGGAGCTGCTATTCACCGAAAACGAGACTAACTTTGCTAGGCTTTTCAACGGCAAAAACCGTTCGCCGTATGTGAAGGACGCTTTTCACGAGTACTTGATTCGTGGAAACAAATCCGGCGTCAACCCACAGCAGACGGGGACAAAAATGGCCGCGTACTATCCATTGCAGCTCGCCCCCGGCCAAAGCGAAACAATCAAGTTGCGTCTCACCGACACGGAGCCGCTCGCTTCCATGGAACGAAGTTTGGGCGTCGTCGGGACTATCACGTCGCCAGGCCACGCCGACCGCCCGGAAGGTGTGCCAGCTTCGAATGATTTTGATGCGGGCTTTGACAACGTATTTTCTCTCCGCCAGAAGGAAGCCGACGAGTTTTACGCTTCCCGCGTTACCTCGGAATTATCCGACGATGCAAAAAGCGTGATGCGCCAGGCTTTGGGCGGGTTACTCTGGTCCAAACAGTTTTATCACTACGATGTTCGCAACTGGCTTGAAGGCGACCCGGCTGGGCCGCCGCCGCCGCCCGAGCGATTGAAAGGCCGTAACAAAGATTGGAAGAATCTCTACAACGACGATGTCATGTCCATGCCGGACAAATGGGAATATCCCTGGTACGCAGCTTGGGACTTGGCATTTCACTGTGTTGCCCTTGCGATCGTGGATCCGGATTATGCGAAGGAGCAGCTCATCCTTCTTCTTCGCGAGTGGTACATGCATCCCAACGGGCAACTGCCTGCCTACGAGTGGGCTTTCG
>Ga0210409_10004996_pt1 | contig 14037 bp, 12 predicted proteins | sample IncBWH17MmetaG_FD_161649 | JGI IMG/M metagenome (GOLD analysis project Ga0210409, IMG submission 161649) | Forest soil microbial communities from Barre Woods Harvard Forest LTER site, Petersham, Massachusetts, United States - Inc-BW-H-17-M | ecosystem: Environmental > Terrestrial > Soil >... | reverse complement strand
TTGCTCCCAGTGCTCGGGATCGAAAATCGGCTGGGTCATGGCGAAGTGAGCGCCGGCCTCGACTTTCAAGTGAAATCGCCGCAGCTCTTCGTCCAGGTCCTCGGCGAGAGGATTCACGGCGACACCGATCGTGAAATTCGTCGCGCCGCCGAGATTTTTTCCGCCCCAATCCTGCCCCTGATTTAGTTTGGCCATGACTTTCACCAGGCCGATGGCGTCTACTTCATAGACGCCGAACGATTCGGGAGAGCTGCCGAGCGAGGGCGGATCGCCGGTGACGGCCAGGACGTTGCGCACTCCGCCGACGGCCCACGCGCCGAGGAGCATGGCTTGCAAGCCGATCAAGTTAGCGTCGCGCGTGGTGAGATGCGGGATCGTTTCGATGCCGCGCGCTTCGAGCGCTCCGGAAAGGGAAAGCGCGTCCATGCCCACGCGCGCGAGCGGCCCGCTGTTGACGTCGATGGCATCCACTTTCTTCGAGGCCATCACGTTGCGCACCTGCTCGAGAACGCGATCGATCGAGGTGCCTTTGGGCGGATCAATTTCCACCGAAATCACGAATTGTTGCGCCTGAATTTTTCGCCACAGCGCGCTTTCGGGCTCTCGCGCCGCCACAGGGCGCGCCTCAGGCGCCGCTTCCACCACGGTCACCGCGCGGGCCTGCGCGGCCGGATGCATGCCTTCCACCGCGCGGACCATCGCGCGAATATGTTCCGGCGAGGTTCCGCAGCACCCGCCGAGGATTCGCGCGCCCAGCACCACAGCTTCGCGCGCGAACAGATCGAAATATTCAGGCGAGGATTTCGGATAGATGACGCGATCGCCGGCGCGCTGCGGGAATCCCACGTTGGGCATCGCGCTCATCGGAAACGAACCCGCCGCCGCGGCAAGGTCCTGCAGAATTCGCAAATGATCCTGCGGGCCCACGGAACAGTTCGCCCCGATGACCTGCACGCCGCGCTCGCGCAAAAGAGCCCAGGCATCTTTCGGCCGAAAGCCGCTGAAGGTGCTGCCCTCCTCGGAGTAGGTCATCTCCGCGACGATGGGGAGCTGCGAAAACGAACGAACCGCTTCGATGGCGGCCACAAGTTCGGCGGGATTCCCGAACGTCTCCAGCACAAAAAAATCCACGCCGCGTTCTTCGAGCGCTTCGGCCTGCTCGCGGAAAATTTCCCGGAAATGTTCCGGCGTGGCCTCGCGTTCATCGCGGAAGACGCCCAGCGGCCCGATCGATCCGGCGATCAGAACTTCGTGGCGGGCGGCCTCGCGCGCCTCGCGCGCGATCTTGGCGCCGCGGTGATTAAATTCGGTGACGCGTTCCTCCAGGCCCAGCGTGCTCAATTTATTGCGGTTCGCGCCGAAGGTGTTGGTCTCGATGATGTGCGCGCCGGCTTCCAGATAGGCCATGTGAACGCGAAAGACTTCTTCGGCGCGCGTGGCGTTGAGTTCATCCACGCAGCGCTGCGGCCCCAGGCTTTCATAGAGCAGGGAGCCCATGGCTCCGTCCGCGATCAGCACCTTTTCGCGGAGTCTCTGTTGGAATTCGTCGATGCGCATGGTCTAAAACACTTTCCGTGCCTGACAGTTTGCGGAAGAAGTCGAGTAGCGCAGTCACTCATGCCCGCACGGTTTTTACAATAGTCGTTGGCCGAGCCACCCGTTCGTACAGCTCACAAAACCGCATAGGCAAGAGCGCCTGTGCTGCCAAATCCCGCTATTACCGGCGCGCAATTAAAAGCATCAGGCCGAAGACCACCACGGGAATCAAGGCCAGCATGACGTAAAACAGGATTTGCCGCACCCTGGGCGAACGTCTCTGTTTCCAGTTTTTCATTTCCTCCCGGTCGGCCACGCCCACTTTTTCCGGATGCTCCAGATCCAGCGCGAATTCGCGGGCATTGGGATAACGCTTGCTCGGATCGCGCTCCAGGGCCCGATAAATAATTTCCTGCAGCTGGGGTGAAATTTCGGGATTGACCTCGCGCGGCGGGACTGGGTTGTTCAACAGGCGTTCGTTCATAATCACGAATGGATTGGGACCGTTGAACGGCACCTTGCCGGTCAGCATTTCGTAAAACATGATGCCCAGGGAATAAATGTCGCTCCTGGCATCGCCGCGTTTTCCTTTCACTTGCTCGGGAGAAATATAATCCGGCGTCCCCATGGCCTCGGTCAGCTTGGCGAAGGTCAGGCGGCGCGATCCGGCATTTGCGGCGATGCCGAAATCAATCAGCTTCACTTGGTCGTCCGGGCCGACCATGATGTTTTCGGGTTTCAGGTCGCGGTGCACAACCCCCTGGCTATGGATGTAATCGAGCGTCTTGCACAGCCCGAGAGTGATGCGGATGGCGCGATCCTGCGGGAGTCGCTTTTGTTCGTTCAGAACCTGGCGCAACAGGCGGCCATCCACCCATTCCAGAACCATGTAGCGCCGGCTGCGTTCCTCGTCGTTGAATACGCGAACGACGCCCGGGTGATCCAGCTTTTTGCCGATTTCTTCTTCGCGCTTGAAGCGGTCGAAAAGGACCGGGTCGGCTTCCATTTCCGGGTGGGGGAGTTTGATCGCGACCGCCTTGCCGTCGCGCACATCGGTGGCGCGGAAAATAGAGGCCATGCCGCTTCTGGCGACCAGGCCGTCGATGCGGTAATGATCGAGCACATCCCCGGGATGGAATTCGCTCATTGGGAAGGCAGGTCAGCGGCAAGCGCAATGACAGCAGCGAACCTTTATCAGTACAGTTTGTAGGGCCGTCCGCGGTACATTCCCACCCGCTCGACGCCCCGGATTCGGATCAACTGAACGCTGATATTATCGCCGCCGCCCCGATCATTGGCAAGAGCAACCAATTTTTCCGCAGCGAGATGGAGATCCTGGCCTTGTCCGCAAATCGCGGTCATTTCCGAGGCATCCACCATCCCGTGCAGGCCGTCCGAGCACAACAGTAGAACATCGCCTACGAAGATCTGGTGGTCGTTGGTGTCCACATTGGCAACCAATTCGTTTCCGAGCGAGCGGCTGAGAATATGGCTGTTTTGTCCCTCGGCTGCTTCCTGTGCGGTGATCAGCCCGAGGCGCACTTGCTCGCCGGCAACGGTGTGGTCGCGCGTGATCTGGGCCGCTTTTCCATTGCGGATCAAATAGCAACGCGAATCGCCCACATGCGCAACCGAAACTCGGTCGTAGCGCAGGGCGCAAGCCACGATCGTGGTCGCCATCCCTGCCGTGGTCCTCCCGCCCGTTACAGCGGATTCAAACACGCGAGTGTTGGCCTGTTGAACCAAACGTTGAAGCACTGCGGAGTGCGATTCCCCGTCCCTGGTTTTGTGGAATCCGGCGACCATGCTTTCGACTGCCGTTCGTGAAGCGACCTCCCCTTTTTCCTGTCCGCCAACTCCATCCGCCAAAACAAACATCCACCCATGCGTGCGCACCTGCGCGGGAGTAGCCGGCGCCGCATGGCCCAAGTAATCTTCGTTGTGGTCGCGGACTCGCCCGACGTCAGTGCGTTCCACGAATTCGAGGTCAAGCATATGGCTGGAGGCGGAACTTCTCGTGGAGGCCACCCAGGAGGCAGCGCTCTGGGGAGTGCTTCTCGCAGGTTCTCCCGGAATTTCACTCACGTCTGAAACGGAAAATCGGACAGGTTCGCCTCGGCGGACCTGTCCGAATTTCCTTGCTAACTCAGCTAGGTTCATACTACACCATTACGTGCGGCTGGTGACCAGCGTCGTACGCCCTGTGGCCTTGCTGGTCCGCAGGAAGTAGATCCCTCCATAAATCGCCCACACAGCCGCAATCCCCAAGGCGAAGAATGGTTCCATCTTTGTGCCGTAACCCATAAAGGGCAGCACGATGTATGCCCCCATGCAAATCAGGTTCGCGGCTATACCGAAATAAGGGATGAGCGTGTGTCTCACGAAGCTGTAGTTCGGGTGTCCCTTGTAGCAAAAGATGCAGGTTACGCAGCTCAGCATGTAAAGCAGGAACGTCCCGAAGTTGGAAGCCAGCGTAATCGTGAGCAGGCTGTTGGGCATTTTCGCCATGGTGTCGTGAGACACGTAGCCGAAGCTCGACCAGAACCCCTGAGGCAAGGCCTTGATCGTGGCGTCCGGGAGAGCGCCGGCATCGCCGAAGAGCATCAGCAGTGCCAGGCAACCGAACACAGCAGAAATGATCGCCAGGGCCCAGATGGCGCGGTGAGGGCTCAGGTTCTTTTCATGCAGCATGCCGAAGTGTTCCGGCACCTCTGCGTCTTTGCCCATGGCATAGGTGACGCGCGCCCCGGTGTTGATGCAGGAAAGCGTGGTGCCGATCAGCGCCAGGAAAACGGTTACGGCTTCGATCAGCATGAAGGCCCGGCCATGACCGTTGAACAGGGCATCGCCGACCATGATCATCATGTCGCCGATCGGCGCCGACGAGCCCGTGGCAGTGGACATCGGGTAGCCGCTACTTAAGAAGTAGTTTGCGGCGAAATACTCGAACAGATAGCAGAACGCCCCTTGAACCAGCAGTGAAGTGATGACCGCGATGGGCACATCCCGCTTGGCGTTTTTCGCCTCGCCGCCCATCGCTGTCACCGATTCGAATCCGACCAGAATCAGGATGGCGACTGTGGCTTGAACGAACATCCAGTTGAAATTGTGAATGGCGACTACGGATGTGGCATTCGGATGGGCTTGAAACACCGGCGGAGTGCTAGTGTCATACATATCGTAACTGACGTGAAAGGGAACAGGCTTCCCGGCCGCGTCGAGCTTGGGCTGGGGCACCATATTAGCATCGCGGGTAATTACGTCCGTCGTTTTCCCATCCACCGTTTGGCTCGTTGTCGCGAATTCATAGGTATAACCCTCGCCGGAAACCGAATCAAACTGCCACGCTTCGCTTCCCGGGGGGTGGCTCATCCGGTAGCTAATTGCCATCACGGAGAAGACGATCAGCGCGGAGATTTGAATGACGTTGATGGCGACGCTGACCGCCGTCGACCCATTAACCCCTCGGTGCGCAATATAGGCGACCGCAAAAGAGAACACGATCGCGATCAGCATCATGAACATGGGACCGGGGTTCGACGCGCTCATGAAGTTTGGCCACAAGGTGCCCGTGATGTAACCGCAGAAAACTCCCGTGACGGCCACCATCACGCCTGGGTAAATCCAGTAGTAAAGATGCGAACCCCAGCCGACGATGAACTTCATCAGGCGGGCGTATTTCCAAGCCTTGTCGTGATTCAGGAACGACTGCTCCGCGAAATAGTAAGAGCTGCCGGTGCCTGGATACAGCTTCGCCATCTCCGCGTAACAGACCGCGGTGGCCAGACACAACAAGAGTGCGAACAGGATGCCGATCCACATCGAGGGCGCTGTGGACCCCTCCGTCGCTTGCGGTGCAAAGGTGAGCCAAAGGAATGCACCGGGAGCGATGAGCGCCATGGCGTTCATCGTCAACCCGGTTAATCCTAAGGTTGGTGTCATTTTGACTTCGCCGGTATTCTCCGCCATGTATTCTCCTTATAGATTCTTTATCTCGCCGCTGGAACCACACGTCTCAAATCAACTGCAGAAACTAATGTGTGCCGAGGGACGTGATACTAGTTGGGCCCGCGGGAGGAGTAAAATGCAACGTTTCGATGGCCCAAATTACGGAATCATATGGCTGTAATTCAGGCCCGAAATGGGAAGCTGGAAAGCTCACTGGCGCAAAGAAGGCGAACCTGTATTTCTACTGGCCACCCGAGCCATCCTTATATTTTGTTTATTTGCACATATTTGCAGACATCCTGTGCCCAGCAGTGCAGATTCCCGGCCCGTTTGATTGAGTCATCTGCACAGCGAGAGGCCAGGCTAGCTATCCACTTCTTTTATCGGCCGCATAAGCATTCTTGAAGGTACCCGGAATGATTTCTGAATACCCTCGGTCTTTTAGACCAACAAGCCCGCACGATGCGCGGCGCAAATCATATTCGTCTTTTGTTGGAGCGGCGCGTTGGGTTCCGCTGCGATTGTGATATTTTAACGGGCGTCGAGAGGGTAGACGAAGGTTTGATTGCTTTGCGCCCGGGGGATTTCGGAATGAAGGCCGTAGGATTCCTGATGTTGCCGGCAGGATGGTTCCTGTCGTTGGCCGCGATTGTGCTCTTCCCGTCGCCTCCGTTGCGGGCCGCGTTTGTCCTGGCCGGCGTCGCCGTGGAGGCGCTGGGATTGATCTTCGCTTTCCGATCGCACCTGATTCCGCGAGAGGAAAAAAGATAATATCTATGCCCGCCCCGAGACTCACGGAAATAACAACGGCCGCCTGCCTCTTTTTTATATTCCTTGTTCCGCTGGCGGGGGCCGGGCTGTCGCTTATGAACGTCGGGCTGGGAAGGTCGCGCAGCGCGGGCCACATGATGATGGCCTCGCTTTGCGCTCTCGCCGTTGCCAGCCTGGCCTACTTCGTTTGCGGATTTGCATGGCAGGGATTCATTGGGAGCCCGAGCCACATTCTCACGGTGTCGGGAAAAAATTGGAATTGGATTGCAGCCGAGCCGTTGTTTTTTCGCAAACTTGCTTTTGACGGCCACCCCGCCACAGTCGCCGCGTTGTTTCAAATTTTTTGCGTGGGACTCGCCGCGCTGATCCCCCTCGGAAGTGGCGCGGACCGCTGGCGTCTTCGCGCCAGTTGCCTTTCCACAGGAATGCTTGCTGCACTTACATATCCGCTCTTTGCGCATTGGGTGTGGGGAGGCGGATGGCTTGCGCAACTCGGCGTCAATTATGGAATCGGGCGCGGATTTCTGGACGTTGGGGGAGCCGGCACGATTCAGGTTGTGGGCGGCGTCACGGCCCTGGCGGTCACATGGATTTTAGGGCCGCGGCGCGGGAAATATTCCGCGGACGGCATGGCACCCGCCATCCCAGGTCACAATGCGGTTCTCGTGCTGTTCGGTTGCCTGCTGGCCCTGGTCGGTTGGATTGGGCTCAATTCCGCCGGCGCGATCCTCTTCACAGGTGGTGAACCTTCCGGTTCCGCGATGATCGCCGTCAATACCCTGCTGGCCGCGTCGGCCTCGGCGCTCACTGCGGCGTTCATCACTAAAGTTCGCTTCGGCAAACCCGACGCCTCGCTCACTGCCAACGGCTGGATCGGTGGGCTGGTGGCCAGCAGCGCTTCCTGCGCGTTCGTGATTCCCGCCGAAGCCGTGGTGATCGGATCGGTCGCGGGTGTGGCGATCACCTTTTCAATCGAAATGCTGGAGCTGCAAATGGAAGTCGATGATCCGGGAGGCTCGATTTCCGTGCACGCCGTCGGGGGGATTTGGGGACTGCTGGCGCTGGGAGTGTTTGGCCAGCTTCAGCGACCAATACTGAATGTTGCGGGGGACTCCCTGCCCTCTGCGATAAGTGGAATTACGTCGGGCCAATGGCTGGCTCAATTGATCGGCGTGGCTACGCTGCTGGGTTTTGTGCTGCCTCTGACTTACGGAATAAACCGTCTCCTCAACCGCTTCTACGAGTTCCGTGTATCTGTCGAGGGAGAGCGTCAGGGCATGGACCTGCATGAGCTGGGCGCCGGCGCGTATCCGGAATTCGTGACCCACACCGACGAATTTCTGCCTCGCTAGAATATATATCCGAATTTCCGGGGTTGAATCCCGGGAACGCGAATCTCCCGATTGGCGCGGCGCATTCGCGAATCGGGAGATTGGCATTCCCAGGCAAACCAATAATCTTTTCAATCCAACCTATCCGCTCTTTGAGTTTGTCTTTGCCACGGGGGTGCGGCAAGCTGCATAAGGAAAATATAAGTTATTCATAAAGGAATTCGTGGTGGCCTTGGGACATCTTGCGCTTTCGTCATCTTCAGAGCGTGGCCGATGGTTCAGGACCGGCGCGCTGGCAACCAGCCTTCGCCATGGGATTGCCCTGATGTGCGTGGCGGCGGCACTTTCATCGAGTCTTCTTCTTCAACGCCTGTTTCCTTATCCATTTTTATTCCTGTTTTTCGCCGCGGTGATGACCAGCGCGTGGTTTGGCGGCACGGCGCCGGGCCTGTTTGCGGTCTTTCTTTCCACCGTGGCCGTGGACTACTACTTTGTTCCTCCATACCATTCCTTTGCCATCAACGCGACGGACACCGCGTACTTTGCCGCGTTTGTAGTTTGCGCGCTGGCGGCCAGCTGGGTGAGTTCCTCGAAGAGAAATAGCGAGGAGGCGCTTCGCGAGGCGCGCGACCACCTGGAGGCGCGAGTCACCGAGCGCACGGCGGAACTGCAAAAGACGATTGCCGAGCTGCAGGAGAACGAACGCCAGAGGGAGCAATTGCTCAGCGAAAAATCCCATCTCACCGGGCAGCTGGAAGCTCGCAAGGTTGTGGAGCGCGCCAAGGGAATTCTGCAACGCGAAATGAAGATGAGTGAGGAAGACGCGTACCGCACGATCCAGCGGCAGAGCCAGCAGAGTCGCAAGTCCATGAAGGAAATCGCGGAGACCATCATCCTGAACGATGAACTCAAGCGCGGCTCACTGTGATACGCGCCCGCTCTGAATCGTGCCGATTGAAAGTTTGAATTTGACTGTCCCGATGGAAACGTTGCAAACTGCGCCTGAAATTACGGGGTAGCATCGCCGCCACGAACACCTTCTTTCGCCGATGAAAGGAGGCGCCGGCGCCGCGAACCTCGTGCTGCACTGTTTGTCTCGGACACGATGCCGTGTCCAACCAATCGCAACATAACGCTCGACGACGAGCCGAAAAGTAAGCCCTGAACGGCGCTGAACCGGGTCTGTGCGTTCCGGAACTTCAGCGAGTCCCGTTCCATTTGGGGGCTTGTGTCTTTATCGGCCAGCGAAGGCATTCGCAGGAGGGGAAATGCGGCCATGCCAATTTCTAAGACGAGCGATTTGTCCACCGGAATTTTTGGTTATTCATTCTTGAAAGGAGAGTTGAAATGTCAGAGATACCTCGATGCAAGGCCAGAAAGTTATTGTTATCTGAAAAAATCTCCCGCCTTGGCGTCCGGCTTCGCAACCCGGAATGGCGCAAGTACGGAGGGACACTGCTCGCCGGGAAAGTGCTGGGAGTTGGCCTCGTTCTCGCAATCATGGCCGCGGTCACCGGCATTTTCTTCAGCCACGTCTTTGCGGCTGATCCCGATCTAAAAGGCAACGACATCGTCAATCCGGTGAACACGGCTTGGACGCTGGTCGCGGCATTCCTCGTATTCGGAATGCAAGTGGGGTTCACCATGCTGGAAGCCGGCTTTTGTCGTTCTCGCGAAACGGTGAACGTGCTGGTCGAATGCGTGGTGGACACCTGCCTGTGCGGAATTCTCTTCTATGCCGTCGGCTTCGCCTTCATGTTCGCCCACGGCAACGGTTTCATTGGCTACCACTGGTTCTTCCTCCAGAATGCCCCCGCAACTTATGAAACTACCGGCGTGGCGTTCCTGGCCGTGTGGATCTTCCAATTCGCATTCGCCGATACTTGCTCGACCATCACCTCGGGCGCGATGATCGGACGCACCGGCTTCGTCGGCGACCTTCTTTACAGCATCTGCGTCACCGGGTTCATCTACCCGGTCATCGGCCACTGGGCCTGGGGGCCGGACGGCTGGCTGGCAAATATGGGCAGCGCGGGAAATGTCTGGCCGGGGCTCGGAATAGGCTTCCATGATTTCGCCGGTTCCACGGTCGTACACACCATCGGCGGATTTATCGCGCTGGCCGGCGCCATTGTTCTCGGTCCACGTCTCGGTCGCACATTCAAGCGCGACGGTGGAACCCCAATGCTGCCGCATGACTTGACCATCGCAGTCAGCGGCGGACTCATTCTTTGGTTCGGCTGGTACGGCTTCAATCCGGGCAGCACGCTCTCGGCCATGGATTTTGTCGGGATTGGTCGCGTGGCAACGAACACCACATTGGCGGCCTGCGCAGCCGGACTCACCTCCATCATCTACGGTTACATCATGACCAAAAAATGGGACGCCGGGTACACCACGAACGGCTTCCTTGCCGGGCTCGTAGCCATTACATGCCCTTGTTATTGGGTCACTCCAACTGGCGCAGTCCTTCTTGGCGGCGTCGCGGGAGTTCTGGTCATCTTGGGAGTCGATTTGCTGGAATATCTGAGGATTGATGATCCTATCGGAGCAGTCCCAGTTCACGGATTTTGCGGCATTTGGGGAACTCTTTCACTCGGGCTGTTTGCCTCCGGGCAATTCGGCGCGACGGGACCATTCGCCCCCGACAATAGCGCCCCACTAAAGGGTCTATTCTACGGCGGCGGCACACAAGTGTTGGTCGCGCAAGCCATCGGCAGCGCCTGCATCACGCTGGCAACGTTCGCGGTGGCGATGGTTGTAATGCTCGCAGTCAACGCCACGGGCACACTTCGTCTGCCGGCTGAGGCCGAACTCTACGGCATGGACCTCCACGAGCACGGCATTTCGGCTTATCCCGAATATGTCATTACTGCGCTTGGAGCTCCCAAGGGATTGCCCACACATCAACTTCCGTCCGGTGCACCTATAAAAGCGCCAGCGCCGGCACATGGCGACTAAAAACCCGGGCGTCCTGAAATAGGTGGTTTGGTTCCGGGACGCCCAAGGCCCTTATCCCGGTGCCGTGTCTTCCAGGAATTAGCGCGCAGCGACAGGTAGAAGACACGGCGCAGGCGGCTTGCAGGCCAGCGGTTATCGGCTCCAGTAGAAGCACGCAGGGAAATGAGATCGGTCCACGGTAAGAGAGACTGAGTTTTGAATCCGCTAACGCAGACTGAGGACAAGAAAACATGATGACAAAACTAGAAGCGATCATCCAGCCATCCAGATTTGAAGCCGTCAAAGAAATCCTGACCGAGATCGGCATCGGCGGGATGACCATCAGCGATGTGCGCGGGCACGGGCGGCAAAAAGGACACACCGAGGTGTACAAGGGGCGCGAATACACAGTGGATCTGGTTCCAAAGGTCAAACTTGAAATTGTCGTGGCAGATGAACTTGTCGATTCCGCCGTGGAGGCGATTCTCAGAACCGCTTCCAGCGGCAAGATCGGGGACGGCAAGATTTTTCTCTACAAGGTGGAAGAAGTCATCCGCATTCGGAACCAGGAGCGCGGAGCGGTCGCCTTGTAATTGAGTTTCACGCGGGGCCGAGTCTCGCTTTGACCGCCATCACGGCGAGACCCGCGTGGGTCAAGTCGCCGCGGCATCCCGCAAAAGTCCGCCGGTCTTTTGCGGACGCCGCGGCATTCTGACCGCTTGTTTTACGAGTCTAAAATTTTTTCGCACTTCCCTTTTTGGCGAGCTTATGAAGAAGAAAAATCGCAGCCAGCGCAAGCGCCGCAGGGCCGCACGGCCGGAAGCAAAGGGCGTTCGCGCGAAACGGCGCGAGCGCGCGCAAAAATTAATAGTCATGCGCGGTTCAGCGCCGTGGCTCCGGATTATGCCGACTGGCATCGAGGATGAACTGAGCACGGACGCCGGCAGAGGATTGTTCTCGCTTCGCAACGGCAGACGCCAGCCGCGCGATCTGGATCTGTATATACCGGGAGACGATTTACAAAGCCGTTGAAAATTTCTGGCGTGAAGCATTCTTAGGCTGTCCGCCGCGGAAGCGGTTTCTTGCTATAGTTACGTGATGCCTTCGAGGGAAACAAGGACGGGGAAATTGGCTCCGGTTTGGAGGGCGCTGGTTGAGGTCGGATTTATCATATTCCTGTTCTATTCAAACCTTTTGATGGGAGAGTTTACTCGGGCCAATGGCCAGGGCAAGAGCCTGGCGTTCGCCATCAAGGATATTTTCACGGTCAACAACTTTGTGATTGCACTTATTTCTGGGCTGATCGGGTATGTGGTGGTTGAATTTCTTCGAAGGCGGATTTAGAGCGCGCTACAGCAGGACGGGCTTCAAGACTGTGGGCTTGAATCGAGATTGGCTGTGTTTAGGCACTTCCAAAAACCGCAGGCTGAAGCCCGCGCCACGTAAATCTAAAACACGGGGCTGCGGGAACGAAATGGGATGTGCACTACGGCTTCGAGATCGACCGGCTCGCCGTGTTTCTCCGCGGGGCTGAATTTCCATTGCGCGAGCGCTTCCATGGCGTTGGCATCCAGGCGCGGGTCGACGCTGTGCACCAACTGGATGCTGTCGACGCTGCCGTCCTTGCGGATGATGGCGTAGAGCACCACGTCTCCGTCCACGTGCTGGGTGCGCAGCTCGGGCGGATATTTCGGATCTACTTTTTTCAGGGGTGCCAGTCCCGTTAATTCGGGCGCGCCGGGTGCAGCATAGACGCCGCTGTTCACCTCATTCAGTTCCGCAAAATTCAGCACCCAGCTCCCGGATGCGCTGGTCATATTCGGCATATTCACGTGCAGGGTGTAAACGCGTTTCGACCTCAGCACTTCCTGGGGAGACAATCCCAATTTCGGAGCGGATTGCGCGGTCCCTACCGCATCCGCGGATAACGATTTCGAGCCCTCGGGCGCGATCCGCTCGCGCGGAACCGGCCGCGTGGGCAACGCATTGCCCGCCGCCCGCGATGCCGGGCCGATGGCTAGTCCTGAAGTCGGACTGGTGTTTGCGCTGTTCCCGCCGCTGATGAAGATACCCTCCGGACCACGGCCGCCTGCGCTACCTGCGGCTTCTCCCCCCGCTCCGTTTCCGTCAGCGCCCCCGCCGGGGGTCCCGGGCTTTGGCCCATCCGGAGAAATCGAAACGCGCGCCGAAAGATTTCCGCTGGGGAGAGCGGGCGGAGGAGCCACAGGCGCGGGCGTGGCCGAAAGCGCTATCAGAGTTTGGGTATCGCCGCTGCGTCCTCCGATGTCTGGAGCCGCTGCGCTGGTATCCGTTTTTTGCGGCGCTGCACGCGGCGCGGACATGGGGTTCACAGGGAGCAGCGGCTTTGGCGGCGCCTGTGAGGAAGAAGCAATGCTGATCGCACCAGCTTGTTTTTCCGGCGCCGAAATTTCCGGCGCGGCGGCATTGGAGGCCGCCAGCGATGCGGGGGGCTTCGGCCGCAGCGACTTCAGCTGATTGGCGCTGAGCTGCAGCTTCGGCCGCTCCGGTTGCGCACCCGCGAGTTGCACGATATTGGGAAGCGCCGGCAAAATTTTAGGCGGTTCCTGCGGCGCCTTTGGCTGGATCAGGGTCTGTCGGGGATGCGTTGGGTGCAGGGGTTCGGACAGAATGGTTTGGCGCGGATGGAAGGCATCGGCCCCGCGTTGGGGCTGCGGCTTCGATGGCTCCTTACGCGTAGCAGCCTTAGGCGCGCGCCTGGCCGGAAGGATTGTCGGAAAATCCTTAGCTGGCCCGTACCAGCCGATTTCCGTCCGGGGCGAATTGGAAACTGTGCGCGCCGCGCGGATATTCCAGATGGGCGGGGGAAACTGGACGAGGAGCGCCTGAAACAGAATAGCGAAGGCGAAGGCAAACCTCGGAAATCGCTCGTCGACCCAGCAATCGCGAAAGTATGCGTCGCCAGCGAATTCCTGGGGCGGCGACGGGCCGCGAACGAGCGCGACCAGGCTGGAGAAGAAGCCGACGAACGTTCCCGTCTTTTCCAGCGCCAACCGCGGAGCAGGCAGCCCCGCCGAAGAGTCGAACGAAATAGCTACATTCGCCCTCTCATGCAAATGCGCGATCTGAAGCAAACGGAATGGCCCCCCGGGGAATTATACGCTAGTCGCCCGGGCTTCAGCCTGCGGGGTTTGGTTGGAGCACGGTCGCCTTCTGCCGCAAGCAAAACCAACGGGCTGAAGCACGTGGCACGAATGGCTTGCCGTTCGCCGCGCGATTTGCAACGATAGGGGCCTCGAGGGCAAACCGGGTTTCCATGCGGCTATTTGCATCCCGGAGAATGTGAGTTGCCATGGATACCTCTTCTACCCCCGTAACAAAATCCGGCCGATTTCCGTTCTGGGCAAGAATTCTGCTCAGTGTTTTTGTCCTGATCCTTCTTGTCGCGATGGCCGTGCCCTATTTCCTGAATGTCGATCGCTACCGTGACACCATCGCCAGCGCCATCGAGAAACAGACCGGGCGGAAAGTC
>Ga0210409_10004995_pt1 | contig 14039 bp, 8 predicted proteins | sample IncBWH17MmetaG_FD_161649 | JGI IMG/M metagenome (GOLD analysis project Ga0210409, IMG submission 161649) | Forest soil microbial communities from Barre Woods Harvard Forest LTER site, Petersham, Massachusetts, United States - Inc-BW-H-17-M | ecosystem: Environmental > Terrestrial > Soil >... | reverse complement strand
GAATGGGCTCACCGGCTCAGCCAGGGTCTCAATCCTCAACCCACCGGATTGTTTCATCGCTTCTCGGCGCGGCGCTTTGTCACGCAGCAAGTCACTGCCGGCGACGGTCATCGCTACATCATGGTCGCAGAGGTTCCTCCGCGCCCGTGGTTGCCGTTGTTGCGTCAAAGACCGCCCGGGGCGGGCTTGGAGATTCTCGCGATGGCCGTGCTGGTCTCGGGGATCATTTGCTACTTGCTGGCTCGCTATCTCACCTCGGATGTACGGCGGCTGCGCGCAGCCACCCAGCAACTGGCGGCCGGGGATCTGAGTGCGCGCGCCGATGCTCCTCGTGGAGGACGCAGGGACGAAATTGCCCAGCTCGTGCGCGACTTCAACACTATGGCCGCTCGGCTGCAGGATCTCGTCAACGCCCAATCCCGTCTGCTCAACGACATCTCTCACGAACTGCGTTCTCCGCTGGCGCGGCTTAGCGTTGCGCTTGGTTTGGCGTGGCAGCGCACCGGTCCCGATGCACACAGCGTTCTCGAGAGAATTGAGCTTGAGGCCAATCGCCTCAACGAACTGATCGGTCGTCTGCTGACGCTCGCTCGCCTCGAGGGCGGAGACGACGCCATGCAACGTACCCAGATTTCCCTCGACGATTTGATACGCGACATCACCAAAGACGCTGACTTCGAAGCGCAAAGCCGCCAGTGCCGCGTGCGATGCACGATCCAGGACGAGATCACGATTCTGGGAAGTCCCTCCTTGCTGCACAGCGCTGTTGAGAACGTTGTGCGCAATGCCATGCGTCATACTCCTGAAGGAACCGAAGTGGAGATTCGTCTGGCCCGGGAAATTAGTCTTGGGAACGATGAAGCCGTGGTCCGCGTCACCGATCGCGGTCCCGGCGTGCCCAAGGAAGCTCTCGATAAGTTGTTTCGTCCCTTCTACCGGCTCGATGACGCGCGCGGCCGCCAGACTGGAGGCGTGGGCCTCGGACTCGCCATCACAGAACGCGCCGTTCGCTTGCATGGCGGTACCGTTCGCGCCACCAATCGTGCGGAAGGCGGATTGATGGTGGAAATCCGGCTCCCCATCGAGGCCGCGCTCCAAACCGACTCGTCGTCCGACAGGCCTTCGGCCATTGCGTCGGTGCCGACCGCCTAGATTGACGTCTCTCTCTCTCTGAATTAATTTCGATTTCGCAACTCGCCACTAGTACATAACTGCCGGTCAGGCAACTTTCCAGACGGAGCGTGACTCCAATAAGTCGTTGTGGCAGTTTGATCTTCCGGTAATTTCCTGATACACAAATGAAGGTAATCAAGCCCTCAAAATGGATTGCTCGAGGTCTGTGCGACCTCGCAACCGCAAGACATCAACAGGAGAATTAATCTCAATGAGGTCTGGCTGGCTTCAGTGTGTCGTGGTGGCATCATCTTTGTTTCTTCTCGCAAGTTGTGGCTCCTCCAGCAAGTCTGCATTCGTTTATCTGGTCAGCCAGGGGACGACTCCGGGGATCGTGACTGCCTACAAGGTCAATCTGCGTAGCGGAGTGTTGAACTCAAGCAACGGGGCATTGGTGCAAACCGGAAACGCCGTGAAAGCCGGAACCCAGCCGACCGTTCTTCTCTTTGATCCAACCTCGTCTTTCGCGTACACCGCCAACTTCGGCTCCAACGACATCTCGGTCTTTACCGCGAATAAGGACGGCTCGCTCGCCGCCGCTGCGGCAACGACACCTTTGACCAACGCTGCTCGCCCGTCCGCGCTGGCGATGGATCCGGGAGCGCATTTTCTCTTTGTCGCCAACCAGGGGCTTGCTGCCACACTTACCAATCCCGTGGCCATTCCCGGAAATGTGTCGGTTTTCGCAATTGGCTCGGGCGGCGCTCTGACAGAAGTGGCCGGCTCCCCGTTTGGAATCCAGGAAACGTCTCCACCCTTGCCGTTTAACACCGTTGCCCCATTTCCTTCAGGAGTGGCCGTCAGCCATCAGGGAAACTTCGTCTACGTCGCCGATCAGGCCAACAACGCGGTGGTCTCGTTTTCCTTCGATTCCACCAGCGGCGCTCTGACTCCAATCGCCGAAGGCTGCGCCCAGTGTTTCGGCGTTGTCGTGGGCACCGGTCCCAGCGCTATTCTGTCACCGCCAGCGGGAGACTTCCTCTACGTTGCGAACTCAAGCTCGAACGATATCTTTGAATTCGCGATTAATCCCAACGACGGAACGCTCAGTCCCATCATGGCGAAGACCACAACCATTGCCGCGGGAGTCGGTCCGATTGCGATGACGACGGATCCTGCCGCGAAATACCTCTATTCCCTCGCCAATGGGGGGAGCCAGGTCACCGGATTCACGCTGAATCAGGTCACCGGTGAATTGGGTGCAATTTCGGGGGCGGGAACGGTGGGACAAACAGTTTCCACCGGCGCCAACCCGGTTGCGTTCACGCTTCGTTCCGATGACAGCCTGGATGGAAATTTCTGGCTTTTCGTTTCCAACAACGGCGGCAGTTCGATCTCGACCTACTCGATGCAAGGGACCACCGGCAAGTTGACTGCGCTCCCGCAGTTGACTTCGCCCTTGGCGCCGTACGGCATTGGCTCTCGTTGAGCCGGTCCCGCACTAGGTCGGCAGCTTCAAAATGAGATAGGCGCCGACTAACGAAAAAATCAGATCTGGGGACCATGCTGCCAGGCCCGGCGGCAACTGGCTGAGATTCCCCATTGCTTCAAACAGGCGCGACGTCGTCTCGTAGACCACCGCAATTCCGACCGCGATCGCAACCCCCGTTACCGCCCCGCGCTTGCCCGCCGACAGCGCGAAGGGAATGGCCAGTACCGCCATCACGATCGTAACCAGCGGGAACGCAAGTTTGCGGTGCAGTTGGACGCGCAGCCGCACGACATCGAAGCCGCTCTGCTGCAAATCGTGGATGTACCGGCGCAACTCCTCGTAATTCATCTCCTGGGACTGCAGCACTTCTTTCTTGAAATAGGTCGGTGGCTCGCTCAGGGCAGGGAAGGTCGCGACGTCAAATCGCCGGTAGTTCTCGATCGCCTCGCCCCGCAAATCGCGCTCCCATCCTGTCTCGAAGATCCAGCGCTGCGCGGAATCGGACCACCGTGCTCGCTCGGCCACAACACGGTGCGTGATCGCGAAAGTTTTCGGATCAAACTGGAACGCAGAGATGTCGGCGAACTGATCGCGGTCGGCGTCGAAAAACTGGTAGTAGTAAATATCGGAGTGCTCTCCGAAAATCCACTTGCGGTCGGGTCGCAGGTACGTTTGCGCCGGTTTTCCCTTGATCAGATTGCGCAAAGCGTCCTGGCGTTTGTTCGCGTGCGGCAGATAGAACTGATCCAGAAAGAAAAGGCTGGCCGCCAATACGGAAGCAATCACCAGCACCGGCACGATGATCCGGTAAACGCTGATGCCGGTTGCCTTGATCGCGGTCACTTCATTGGAACGTTCCATCAGGCCGAACGTGATCAGTACCGCCAGCAGTACACCGTACTGCATCACGACGTTGTATAGAAAGTATGGTGTGACGTTGACCAGATACTCTCCCACGACAAACCATGAAATCCCATTGCGCTGAATGTCACTGAGCAGTTCAAACAACGTGAACACCAGCATGAGGATCAGCAGTGCCGCCATGATCATGCCCAGGTATAAGAAAAAATCGCGCAGGACATAGTCATCGAGAATGGTGGGAAAATCCACGCCCGAAAAGCGCCGGCGGGACGCCAGACGCTCGAACACCGTCCCGGTGCGACTCGTCGCCGCTGCCTTTCCGTTGCCATTTTCGTCGTCACTCTTTCGAAACGGATTGCGCATCGACAGCCACTGCCCGATTTCCAGCGGGCGCCGCTCGGCGCGCCAGAGCAGGAATAACCCTCCAATGAGAAAGACCAAGTCGGCCAGCCAAATGCCGAAAGCCGGCGAAACTCTTCCTTGCCGCGCCAGCGAGAGTCCTACCAGGGATGCCGAGTAGTAGGTGAAAACCAATGCGATGGTCAGGACGAAACCCGAAGACTTCCCGCCTTTTTTCGAGGACAGCCCGAGGGGGATGCCCACCAGAGCTAGCACCAGGCACGCGGTCGGTAACGCCAGCCGCCGGTGGAACTCGATCAGGTACCAGCGAGCCGCCGCCGGCGGCCCCTTCTTGGCCTCCGCCAGCAGCATGCCCGTGTCCATCTCACTGACGGGAACAGGTTCCACATCCTGCTTGCTGTCGGCCGCCGGCAACTGAATCGGAATGTCGGTCTGCTGAAAAGAAGAAATCTGGTAGTGCTCGGGATCCTTGGGATCAATTTCGTGCGTCGAACCGTTCACCAGGTGCAGATGCAATGTGGTCGGTCCTTCGCTGACCAAAATTCCCTGTTCGGCCTGCCAGATGCGCGGCGACCCGGGCGTGCTCATCTCCGCGAGGAAAACGCCCTTCCACACCGCCGCTCGTTGCCCACCTCGTACGTCCTGTACATACAGAACAGTCTTTGGAAAGCCCTCGTAAAACACTCGTGGCTGCACTTCGAAAGAAGCCTGCGCGGTTTTCAGGCGATCCTGCAAGCGACCGAGTGCGGCCTGCGCGTGCGGAGCAACATAGATGCCATTGGCTAACGCGAGCAGCCACGCAACCACAACGAAAATCGATAGCGTGCGGAGAAAGCTCCACACCCCGATGCCGCTCGCGCGCATGGCGGTGATCTCGCTGTCGGCCGCCAGCCGGCTCAATCCAATCAGAATCCCCACCAGCACACCGGCCGGAATCGTGATCGTGAGCGTAACCGGAAGGATCAGGAAGACGACTTCGAGAACGCTCGAGAGCGGCGCGCTGTTGCGCACCACCAGTTCCAGAATCTTGCCCAGGTCCTTGGTGAACAGAACGAACGTGAAGATCGCCGCACCAATGGCCGCGTGCGATGCAACTTCGCGCAGAATGTAGCGGGTCAGAATCCGCATGGCTGCGGGGCTAGCTCTCCTTCGAGTCTAGCATGATGGATTGTGGTCTTGGCGCGCGAGCATGGCTTGCATCCGCTCGCTGGTTCGTTGCACAATCACGAGCCGCTGTTCGTTGCTGAGCTTCATGCTTGAGTTCGCAGCGGATCAAATTTCTTTCCGGGGTGGTGTCATGATTCTTCGTCGCATCTCGCTGGTCCTGGTTGTTGCCGCAGCGGTGCTCGCTTTCGCCGCTGAACCGACCACCGACACCCAAGAGGTCTCGAACCGCCTCGCTTCCTCCGTTTATACCGGGCCATCGATGACCACGCTCCGCGAGCTGTCTGACGGCTTCGGAGGACGATTGACCGGATCTCCGGCTTACAACAAGGCGGCGGGGTGGGCAGCGGCGAAGTTTCGCAGTTACGGCATCCAGAACGTCAAACTCGAACCCTTCACGATTCCCAACGGATGGATTCGCGGGCCGGCCCGCGGCCAGTTGCTCTCTCCCATCGCGCGCCCACTGCATGTCGAATCGCTGGGCTGGTCGCCTTCCACGCCGACGGGCGGAATCAAAGGTGACGTCGTCGTCCTTGACGACGTTTCTGCCGAAAGCATCAAGGCGAACGCTTCGAAGTTCCACGGTAAGATCGTGATCTTCGACACGAAGAAGATTTTCGCCGACGGCTGGGTGAAAGTTCTCTCGCCCTTGATGGCTTCTTACCAGCGCCTCAAAGATGCGGGCGCGGTGGCCATGGTCTTTCCCGATCGAACACCCAACAACGTTCTCAACGCGAGCGATCCGAATTTCGGGGCTGCCTTGCTCCCGTTTCCCGGCGCGCAAATCGGCATGGAAGACTGGCAGCTCATCTCTCGTTCTCTCGACAACGGACCCGTCAGCCTTCAATTCGAACTGGAAAACACCACCTCGGGACCGGAACCGGTGAACAACGTCGTTGCGGAGATCCGCGGCAGCGAGAAGCCGGAGGAATGGATTCTGATCGGAGCTCATCTGGATTCATGGGACTACGGCACCGGCGCGCAGGACAACGGCGCGGGGTCGGCAAGCGTGCTCGATGTGGCCCGCGCGATTGCCGGCCTCGGTCAAACGCCGCGGCGGAGTATTCGTTTCGCTCTCTGGGGCGGGGAAGAAGAGGGTCTGCTCGGCTCTTTCGCCTACACCCAGGCCCATCTCAACGAAATGTCGAAATGCATCGCCGTGCTCAACACCGACAACGGTGCCGGCCATCCTAAAGGTTGGAAGGTCGAAGGCCGCAAAGACATGAAGGCCGCCATGCAGCCGATCAGCGATTCAATGCTCAAGGATATCGGTGGAGGCGGCCTCTCCATGGAGACCACCTACGACACCGATCATGGCCCCTTCATGTTGCAAGGCATCCCGGTCCTCGATCTGTGGGTCGACATGACCCAGTACTTCGAAGTTCATCACAAATCGAGCGACACCTACGACAAGATCGATGCCATCGATTTCAAAGCCGGATCAGCGATCGTCGCCGTCACGGCGTGGAAGATCGCCAACGATCCCCAGCCGATTGCCTCTCATATTGATCACGCGGCGGTAGCCGAAATACTGAAAAAGGCCGAACTCGATCAGATGCTGGCTGCGATCGGCCAATGGAAACCATAGGAGAAAAACCTTAAGGACCGACGCCCAAATGCGTGCGTTGCGGACAATAACGTCTAAGTAAAACCGCACTTTCTTTCCTATGGGATGATCGGAAGTACACCCTCGTTTTCAACAGCTTCGTCTAACTCGTTCATGACACTAGACTGCGGTTTGGCCAGCCGAATGCTCCCCGTTACTAGGCGAAGTTCGCATGGCCGCAAGTATATAGTTGAACGAAGAGGCCTCGTTCCCCATGGCAAAGCGCAAACTTCTGTGCGTCGATGACGATTCCGGGATCCGCAAATTCTACAAAGATATGTTTGGCAGCTACGGTTACGACGTTACCGTAGCGTCCGGTGGTCGGGAAGCGTTGAAGTTATTCCTCAGCCGCCGGATTGACGCCGTGGTCACGGATCTGGAAATGCCGGGCATGACGGGCACCGAACTGGCGAAACGATTAAAGAAGTTGCGGCCGGAACTGCCGGTCGTTTTGGTATCCGGCGCAAAAACACCAGACATTCCCGCACAAGTCGTTGACGCTGCCGTTGCGAAAGGCACTCCGATCGCTGGCCTGGTCGACCAGATGGAAACGCTGCTGACGGCGACGCGGAGTAGCCACAGCCCGCTTCGCCCCACGCGCTTGATTCCTTTGGGATCCGTTCTCGCGAGCGTTGCGTTGATCGCGTACGCGCTGCCCCGCATCTGGAAGTAGTCGGAGTTTCCGCGGCCCCGCGCCCGATTTCCTATCGTACGAAATGTTTGTCTGGAGGTTGAACGGCGCAGTGCTATTGTGACCGTCAACCCACGCTCGTCTTCCTGAGGGAAGCGAAGGACGTGCTTTCGTGCGAATACTCCGCTAACCCCTATTCACTCGCCACGATTCACAACTCCGGTCGAAAGAACACTGCCGCCAGCGGCGGTAGCGTCAACTCCAATGAGAATGGCCGCCCGTGCTGCTCGATCGGTTGTGCCGTTACGCCTCCACCATTCCCCATTCCGCTGCCCGCGTATTCCCCACCGTCACTGTTGAGCACTTCCTTCCACCATCCGCCGGAGGGAACACCGATACGATACTTCTCTCGGGGCACAGGAGTGAAATTGCACGCGATCAGCACCTGATCTTTCGGTCGCTTGCCCTTGCGCAGCAGCAAGATGATGCTGCGCGGCGCGTCATTGCAGTCCACCCACTCAAAACCAGCAGGGTCTGAGTCCAGTTCGTGCAGAGCTTTTTCGTTGCGATATAGGTGATTGAGATCGCGCACCCAACGCTGTGTCCCCTGGTGCACCGGATATTGCAGCAGCCACCAGTCCAGCGAGCGATCGTGCGACCATTCGTTTCCCTGGCCGAACTCGTCGCCCATGAACAGCAGTTTCTTGCCGGGCTGCGCATACATGTACGCAAACAGCAGGCGCAGATTCGCAAACTTCTGCCATTCGTCGCCCGGCATTTTATTCAGCAGCGAACCTTTGCCGTGCACCACTTCGTCGTGTGAGAGCGGGAGAACGAAATTTTCCGTGAAGCCGTAGAGCATCCGGAAGGTCAACATGTTGTGGTGGTAGGTGCGGTGGATCGGGTCGTGCCGGAAATATTCGAGCGTATCGTGCATCCAGCCCATGTCCCATTTCATGCCAAAGCCCAGCCCACCCACGTAGACCGGCCGCGACACCATTGGCCATGCCGTCGATTCTTCCGCAACCGTCTGGATATCCGGATGCTCCTTGTACACTTCCTCGTTGAAGCGCCGTAGAAAGTCGATCGCCTCCAGATTCTCCCGTCCGCCGTACTTGTTGGGAATCCACTCGCCCTCTTTTCGCGAGTAATCGAGATAAAGCATCGAAGCCACGGCATCCACCCGCAAGCCGTCGGCGTGGTACTTGTCGAGCCAGAACATCGCGCTCGACATCAGGAAGCTGCGCACCTCCGCGCGCCCGTAGTTAAAAATGTGCGTCTTCCAGTCGGGATGGAAGCCCTGCCGCGAATCGGAGTGCTCAAACAAATGCGTGCCGTCGAAATATGCCAGGCCATGTCCATCAGAAGGGAAGTGCGAAGGCACCCAGTCAAGAATCACGCCGATGCCATGCTGATGCAGATAATCCACCAGGAACATAAAATCCTGCGGCGTCCCGTAACGCGACGTCGGCGCGAAATATCCGGTCGTTTGATAGCCCCACGATCCGTAGAACGGATGCTCCATGATGGGCAGCAGTTCGACGTGGCTGAATCCCATGTGATGAACGTATTCCGCAAGCTTCGGAGCAATTTCGCGATACGTAAACGGACGATGGGGCTCCTCGGATGCGCGCATCCACGAACCCAAGTGCACCTCATAGGTAGAGACAGGCGCCTTGATCGAATTCTTCGCACCGCGCTGTTGCATCCACTCGCGATCGCTCCACGTGTAGTCGAGGTCCCACACCACCGATGCCGTCCGCGGTGGCTTCTCCTGCAGAAATCCAATCGGGTCCGTCTTATCGACGCGATACCCATGACTGGTTGACTCGATGTGGTACTTGTACAGCGTGCCTTTGCCAACGCCGGGGACAAAGCCTTCCCAGATTCCCGAACTGCCACGCGGCCGCAGCGGGTGTGTCTTCGGATGCCACTGGTTGAAGCCGCCAATCACCGAGACTTCGCGGGCATTCGGCGCCCACACGCTGAAAGTCGTGCCCTGATCTTCCCCGCCAGATCTGCTCAGGTGCGCTCCCATCTTGTCGTAAATGCGGTAATGACTGCCCTCATTGAATAGATAGAGATCGTTTTCGGTGAGCAGCGAAAAATCATGACGGACTGCGGCGGGGGCGGTTTCCGTGGGTCGGCTCATAGGTTCACGCGACGGGACTGGCCAAAAACGGCCAGCACATGCCCAAGTGTACCCAACTGGCCCGTCTTTTGCTCGCACTCTGCATGCTAGACTGCAGGTTTCTCAACTAGATCTTGGAGCGTTACACCAACGCCAATGCCCGTTTTGCGCGTGGTCCTTTTGTGGCACCAGCACCAGCCTTTCTATAAGGACCTGGTCACCGGTGAATACCGGTTGCCCTGGGTCCGTTTGCACGCATTGAAGGATTACTACGGAATGGTGAAACTCCTCGATGAGTTTCCCCGCGTCCATCAGAATTTCAATCTCGTTCCTTCGCTGATCACGCAAATTCAGGACTACGTCGCCGGCACCGCGCAAGACCCCTTTCTTCAGGTGGCAGCGCGGCCGGCGCGCGATCTCACCCTGGAAGAACGCCGCTTTGCCTTGCAATATTTGTTTCAGGCGAATCCCGTCAACTTGATCGGACGCTACCCCCGCTATCGCGAACTCTGGGAGAGATTCCGCTATTCCGGCGATTCGCCCGAGCGTGCCGAAAAGTTTTTTCAGACCCAAGACTTTACCGACCTGCAGGTTCTCTCGCAGATTGCCTGGTTCGACGAATTCTTTCTGGAAGATCCTGACGTAAAGGAACTGGTTCGCAAAGAGCGCAACTACTCGCTCGAAGACCAGCGCTTCGTCATCAAGCGCGAGCGTGAAGTTCTGGCTCAGGTCCTGCCCGCGCACGCTTCGGCCGCACAAAGAGGTCTGATCGAGCTATCCACATCGCCTTTCTACCATCCTATTCTGCCTCTGCTGTGTGACACCAACATCGGCGCGGTTTCGTCTCCCGGTCTTCCGCTGCCGCAAAACCGCTTTCGCCATCCTGAAGATGCCGCAGATCAGATCGTGCGCGGCCTCGATCTGCACGAGAAAGTATTTGGCATTCGACCGAAGGGTGTATGGCCAAGCGAAGGCAGCGTCTCCGAGGAGGCCATTGCGATCGCGCACAAGCTGGGTGTGAACTGGATGGCGACCGACGAAGGTGTTCTTGGCCGGAGCCTGGGACTCTTCTTTGCGCGCGACGGGGAAGGCCGCCTCCCGGGCAATCTGGCCGAGAAGCTCTACACCGTCCATCGCTACGAAAATGGTGGCGCCGCAATGCACATGGTGTTCCGCGATCACACCATCTCGGACTTGATCGGTTTTGTCTACAGCGGGATGCCACCGAAAGAGGCTGCGCAACACATCATCCAAAACATTCGAAGAGGCGCGCAACCTATTCTCAATATGGGTCGTGACGCCGTCGTGCCTATCATTCTCGACGGCGAGAATGCCTGGGAGTACTACCCCCAATCCGGGCGCGAGTTCCTGCGCCGCTTTTACGACGCGTTGCAGAACACTCCGGGCATGGAAGCCGTCACCATCTCCGAGGCGATCGCGCGCCATCGCAATGTCAACCTACTCCATACGATCACGCCGGGCTCGTGGATCTCGGCCAACTTCAATGTCTGGATCGGCGCGCCCGAAGACAATCGCTCCTGGGACTACCTCTCGCAAGCGCGGAACTTCTACGAACAAACCGCTCCGCAGGCCAGCGAAGCACAACGCAAGTTGGCCTACGAGGAGCTTCTGATCGGCGAAGGCAGTGACTGGAACTGGTGGTACGGTCCGGAACATCACTCCGCCAATGATCGCGATTTCGACGAGCTCTACCGCAAGCATCTCTCCAACGTTTACCAGGTCCTCGGATCGGCGCCGCCCGACTACCTGGCGCAGCCCATCGCGGGTATCGTCGCGCGACCCTCGTTCACTCCTCAAACGGCTTATATCCACCCGCGCGTTGCCGGGGACATGATTCGCTACTTCGAATGGATGGGAGCCGCCACCTACACCGCCGACCATCGTGCCGGCGCCATGCACGGCAAGCAATTTCTCTTCGACGCCGTGCACGCCGGAATTGATGACACTTACGTGTACGGCCGCCTTGACTTCAAGGGAAAGATCTCATCCACCCCGTTTGAGCTGGTCGTGAACCTTGAGTCATGGGACATCTACGGCCAGCAACCGCGCCGCGCCTTGCGTTTGGAAGTCGTTGTGGACGGCGGCAAGATCCAGAGTTGGAAGATCACCGGCGCGAACGATGATGACGTTTTACAGTCGTCGCAGAGGACGATGGAAAAGGGCGCGAAAGTCGCTCTCCTGCGGAATTTCGAATTTCGGGTGCCTTTGGAGTGGCTGGGCGCCTCGCGCAAATCCGGCAAAGCTGGTGCACCGCCTCCTGCCCCGCGTCTTCGCCTCCGCTTGAGTCTCTGGCAAAACCGCCTTCCCGTGGACGCCTTGCCGCTCGAAGGCTGGATCGAACTGCACGTGATGGAAGAATCGGAACTGCTGTCGTTGTACTGATGTCGTTGTACTGATGTCGTTGTACTGATGTCGTCGTGTCGCTGTCGTTGTATTGAAGTTCCCAAGCTCAGAAATGCCGCCTCTGAATTCCGAGCCTCTGAATTTCTGCTTGTCATCCTGAGCGAAGCGAAGGACCTGCTTTCCCTCGCCGAAGTGCACATCGTCCCCAAACAAAAATGCCTGGAACATTCTCTGTTCCAGGCAAAACTGCGATTACTCTCGCAGGCCCTAAGACCTACCGAATTCCTACCCTATTGCCCCGCCCCAGCCGTCGTCGTTGACATCGTCATTGGACGGCTCAACTCCAGCATCAACTGTGTTCCCGAAGGCATTACCGCCGAGTGTCTCTGCACCAGCCAATGCGTAGTGGTCGCGCTGGCGCCCACCGCGCCGCCAATCAGCAAACCCGGACCGCCGCCGATCAATCCACCAATCAGCATGCCCGCACCGGTTCCGCCGGCCACTTCGATCTGATCGCGCCGGTCGTGTCCCGGGCCTTTGAACATACCCTCTTCGTTTACATCTGTCCCTTTAATATCGGTATCGACCAGCACGGCGTTCAACATGTAGCGCTGCCCATCCGGCATCACGATATGTTCGGGGAAGATGCCGATCGTCGGCTTGCCTTTGATCCGGCGAGGCTCGTTCAGTTTTGTCACCCGTCCTTCGACGACGGCTCCCGCCGGGATCAAAGCCTTGCCATCCACCATCACCGGCTCAGAGATTTTTCCCTGGAAGGGATCGCCGACCTTGTTGCTGAAAGTCGAAATGGTAGTCTCAAGCTTCACCTTCAACGGCGTTCCTTCCGGAACCGACACAGCATTGGTTTGCGCCCAGAGCGATGCTGTCATCAACAGAGCGCCCGCTGTCGCCAAAAACTTTTTCATAACTCCTCCTGCCGCACGCCTTCAGATTTCTTCCGTGTCGTATCGACACCCCATACCTGATGGAAGCCCTGCTAAATCAGTTTCTTTACAGTTGCCATGACCTGTTCCAGCGGAGCCCTGTCGGTCTGATTGTCACCTCGGTAAATGAAGCGAACATTTCGTTCCCGATCGATCACTAACGTCGCCGGATGAGCGATGTTCAGCGCATCCATTCCAAACCGGTGATACAAACCATACGATTTCGTGACGCTTCGGTCCTCATCCAGCAAGAACGGAAAAGAGACCGGATTCTTCTCCAGAAACTTGGACGGCTTGAAAACTCCATCCCGCTTCTCGGCGGCAACGAATGCCAATTCGGCCCCAGCCTGCTCGGCTTCCTTCTTGATCGACTCGACCCGAGCCATGCGCTGAACGCAGTTCGGTCACCACGTCCCCCGCAGGAACTCCAGAATCAGCAAGCCGCGCTTCAAGAAACCCGACAGCGTCAGAATTCCATCGCGATTCGCCGCTTCCAGGGAAAACTCCGGTGCTCTTGCACCAACTGACAGAGTCTCCGTGTGGTCGAGCATCTAGTTACTGAATGTAAAACACACCAGAATCCGTCACAACCCGCGAACGCACAGGTGAACCACAAGAGACACGAGCGTTCTGAGAAGCGCTAAAGTTTTCTCTTCCATTCCTGAATCTTGTCATTCTGAATGAGTCGCGCTTGTGCCATTGAGGACGGCGAGGAACGTGCTGCCCGCCAACAGATTGCCGAACCTCACCTTCGTCAACCCGGCGACGAAGAATTAGTCGCGCAAGGGTTTAGTAATTTGATTGTCATTTGCGCTTTTCCTGTGAGCATTCGACGCGATCTGCGTCCTCTGCGAAATCTGCGGTTCGAGATTTCTCTTCCTCGCCCTGTGTCGCCCGTCACATTGCTGGACTGATCCATCCGTTATAATTTCGCTTTTCGGAGAGACTGCTTGGGTAAGACCTATGCCGGTGTTGGCTACCTCACCGGCCGCTCTATTACTTTCAGTTCATTCACCAAACGTGAAGTCACGCCGTCATTCCAGATAAGGACAGGAATCATGAATATCAGCGAAATCCATGCACGCGAAGTCCTCGATTCCCGTGGAAATCCCACCGTCGAAGCGGAAGTATTGCTCAATAGCGGCCAAACCGGACGCGCCATCGTCCCCAGCGGCGCCTCCACCGGGGAGCACGAAGCGGTGGAGTTGCGCGATGGCGACCAGAGCCACTATCTGGGAAAAGGTGTTTTGAAGGCGGTCGAGAACGTGAATGGCGAGATCGCCGATGCTCTGGCGAACCTGGATGCTTCCAATCAGCGCTCGCTCGACGCCAAGATGATCGAGCTCGACGGCACCGAGAACAAGGGCCGCCTG
>Ga0210409_10004994_pt1 | contig 14040 bp, 11 predicted proteins | sample IncBWH17MmetaG_FD_161649 | JGI IMG/M metagenome (GOLD analysis project Ga0210409, IMG submission 161649) | Forest soil microbial communities from Barre Woods Harvard Forest LTER site, Petersham, Massachusetts, United States - Inc-BW-H-17-M | ecosystem: Environmental > Terrestrial > Soil >... | reverse complement strand
GTCTCCGTACGAGAACTTGCGATTGAGGTATCGGGGATCAGTAGGATTCTTATTCCCGAGCCGGTTCCAGCTTTCCCAGAGGCGGTCGATGTTGGCGTGATGGAGATAGAACATCGGGTCAGCGCCGACGGTGGAGAAATCGGCCATGTCGCCCCCGAGGCCAATATGAGTGAAGAAGTGAGGATTTATGTCCAGTCTGGGATTGAACCCGAGGTTGCCGTTGGGCCAATCGATGTAAAACTTCTCGTTAAGGGCGTCCAGGTTGATCCAGTCCTTGAACGGTGTATCAATGCGTCCGCCGCCATTGACCCAGAACCAGCGCGTACCGTCATACAGCGGGCTGCCTGGATCCCGGAACACGGCTGGCACGACCAAATCAGCTTCGTTGCCGGTGATTGGGTTCCAATAGGGAAGCGTAAAGGTACCGGAGCTAGTGGGCAATAAGAGACTGTTTGCCCTTTACGAGTGTGACGGTTGCAATTCTGACTTCAGTGTCTTCGAGGACGAGCTCGCAAAATCCGCCGCGATCTTCCTATTCAGCGCGCAGGTCAAAGGAAAAAAGGGCGTGCCCACCCTTCGGTCACAGCAAAAACTGTCAAGAGCCGAGGTCAACGAACATGGGTTTTCTTTTCAGGAGCACGAGGGCGACGCCATACTCTCTACCGACGAAACTACACGGACAGTGCGCCTCAAGCTGAAGCATCAGCGCTATCGGCCCCTTGGCGTGTACAAAGCCCTGACCAAAGTAGCTCTGACGTTGATGCCTGAGCACGAATTGAACGCGTTTCAGGAGGCGATGAAATGGATTAAAGCCCCTATTGCTCGGGGGGCCATTATGAAACCGAGTATCTGCCTGCGGACCTTGATTCCGGGCCCCCGACCTATTCCCGCGCCGCACGTTATTCTATTCCGCCGTAAACCTGGGAAAGACGTACCCTATTCCATGCTCTTCCTCGCGACCGGGAATACCAGTTTCCAAGTCAATGTCCCTTGTCTGGCACATGACGTTGAACGCCATACGTACCGTTTCCCGCCTGTGCCGATGACCACGTCGATAGATCTCGATCTCGCGCAGGGGCCACCGCTCCATTACCAAGAAGACTTGTCGTCGCCCGATCTGATTGACGCGCCATCAGAAATGACTTTTCACTACGATGAAAATGAAGTCCGCACCCAAACGGGGTCAGCCCGACCCTCAGCCTTCCGGTCCCTTGAAATCAGACCCATAACAGAATCTATCTGAACTCACAACTGGCACGAGGAGGGCTCACACAACCTGTCTCAGCCAACCTTCGATGTGTGATAGCTCGGCTCCAGCAACTATTCCTCCCGCAGCCAGAGGGACAGCATGAACTTCCTGTCTTTCCATTCCTTGCCGCCGTGCCTGAAGTCGGCCCGTACAAGGGTATCTTTCATATATTCGCTGTAAGTCGTCGCAAAGAGTTGCCCCTTATGTTGTTTTAGCAATGCCTGCACTATGCAATCCGACAAGTGATGGCCGCGGCGCTCGGGTGCAACAGCAACGTAACCCAACTCCAACGTCTCGGGCGGAAAGTCAACTCCACTCTTCGCAGCGATATCCGCCGCATACTCGCGCCGCTCACGCTTAATCGCTCCTACGCCTACGATCTGCTTATCCTTCCAGGCCAGCGCGACCGCGGTCGCCAAAGGCAGTTCCCGCTTCGCTGACATCCAGTCAACCGCCTCGCCACCCTTGATGATGGCAATGCACGCAACAATCTCAGATGGAAGCAGCTTGCTCGGTGCAGGAGTAGTAATCACGTATCCCTCGCATTCAAAGACATCGAGCGCATCCCGTATCTCCCAACTCAACTTCTGTTGTGCCTCAGGAAATGTTTTTCCCCCGCGCTCCTCAGTGCACATATGACGAGCGTAACGCACGTTGTGTAGGCACTCAGATTGAAGGCTCCGCAGTCGATTCAGTGTGGTTAAACGGATCAAATACCAATAGAGGCGCGCGCACACCTCAACTACCTCAATGTCCCGCAGGTAGCGGCAAGCGTCCCAGGTCATTTCGAACGTCGCGTGTTCGACTCGTTTAAGTAGCTCCAGGTCACTCTCCGAAAACGGTTCCCGCGCGGGATGGTTAAAACCGCCGCCTCTGACGGGCATCACTTCCAACAAGACCGTGTCCACGGATCGCGCCACCTGAGCTGGCATTCCCATCCGGGTGCGCCCGGTGATGTCCATGACGGCGTCGAGCACCTGGTGTTTCACCGAGGCATCGAACTCGCGCGCATACGGCAGCAGCTTGTCGAGATACTCGTCGAGCGCATCCCAGCCGGAAATTCGTTCCATCTCGAAACGAATTCTCTTGACCTCAAAAGCGGGGCCAGAGTTGCGTTCCAAATGCTTGATCCTTTTCCGGAGCGGATCTGTCGCTTCTTCAAGCTGTCTCTCTGCTATTTCCCGCAGGCGCTCATGAATCGCCTCACCGCTAAGGTCAATCTTGCGGTCCGCCTTCCTCCCCAAGGACTGGCCCGGCCACAGGAGTACGCGCCTGTTCCCATCCTGGAGCTTCTTGCTCACAACATAGACAAGCCCCGTGTCGGGTCTTATGACCAGCACGCCTATGCTCGTGCCCTCGACCTGGAAGACGTACCATTCGTAATTGACGGCTGGAAAGATGTAGGAGTCTAGGATCTGACCGAATGTGGCACCATCGTAGTGCTCGTCCTTGTCGTGAAACCGGCCGTCTTTGCAGCCGATGACTAGGTGCCCGTCTTCACGCGGAGTCTCACCCTCCGAATTGGCCAGGGCAATGACATCGCGGATGAACTCCGCTTTTCCGCCCGGAGTGCCGATCTCGACTTTCAGCTTGAATTCGAGGCGATTGCTCTCTTTAGCTCCTTTCTTGATCCAGAGCCTGAGTTGGCTCTCTAAGTCTGTCTTGATGGGCTCCGCCATTTCAACAGCATATTGCAAGGCCATCGGTGAATCCACGGCAGCCGTGAACGATCACGTCCTTTGCCATTCACTATCCAAGGCGGTTCACAAGCGCAACAAGATTCGGTCCCATAACCCCTTTTATGGGTCGTAAACTGTCAGCGGCAAAATAGTTTACATTCGTTAAGGATTGTCACGAAAGAGGCTAACCCCTATGGACTTCTGGATCGTTGCTATAGACCACGGGTTGCAGCTCGTAAGAGATGCCAATGATTCGACCAAGACCAGAGCGCAGAAAGAGCAGCTCGAAGCTTTGTTAAGGGCGGAAATTCCCAAACGCCAAGTGCAGTTTATTGCCGAAGAATCAAAGCAAGGCAAAGTAACCATAGCGTCTGCGCTGGCCGACGCTGCCGATCCAAAAATCCCGTGGAAAAATATCGACATGACCGACCCTGAACGAGATGCTGCGGGCATTACGGAAGCTTTGAAACACCGCCCCGGACACCCCGACCACGATGCGATGCAGACGTGGATTGAGTCTCGCCTTCCCGAAGACGAGGTCAGGGAGGATTTCTTTATCGATCAGACCTTGCAACACGCGGGCGATGCACAGAGCATTCTGATGCTGCTTGGAGATATGCACGTCGATGCGGTCAGCGAGAAGTTGAGAAAAATGGGCCATCAGGTTTCTACGAACCACGACTTGTTTCCCATAAGGAGGTGGGAATAGAGGGATATCAGCAGATTCCCGGCGCCTCTTGTTTTTCGGGATGGTTCTTTCCTGTGTTTCTTCTCTCTATAAAGGTGAATCATGGCGGACTTACTTTCGTGTGACCTGACCACTCTATCCCTAAAAGATGTCGATGAATTCCTCGGCCTCTCTCAGCCGGAAAACCAGCGCATTCCGGAGAGTGGCCGGATCGAATACAAGGAAGACCTTCCCCAAGATCTCGGGGACGATGTCGCCGCTCTTGCAAACGGGTATGGCGGTCTCCTTTTCTTGGGAATAAAGGCAGACAAGAATAAGAACAACATTCCCGTGCAGTGGAACGGAGCACAACTCGGTTCCGACCCCTCAGCGAGAATCTCCAATCACATTCTTTCCACCGTGCGTCCGCGCCCCCAGTTCAACATCGGATTGGTGAAAGCCTCTATTGGCTACATCGTGATCATTCGCGTCAGTGAAGGGGACTACCCACCGTACGAGTATGAGAAAGGAAACACGGTTCGCATTTCTCTCCGCGTAAACGACACCAAGCGGCAGGCTTCAGTGCGCGACATTGAGATGTTGATAGGGCGTCGAAATGCGACAACCGACGCTGCTCAGAAAATAACGGCGACCCTTCATCCAAACAGCTTTTACCCTTACCGGGTTGAGCCGCTACCCGGAGGTGGAACAAGGGACGTTAGGGACGACCGCGTGCATCAGATGTTTCTGGCACCTCACCGGCCGGTCAGATGGCGGCTCGACTCTACTTTCGAGCGCATATTCGAGGGTTGGATTAAGGACGCATTCCCGAATGCGAGGGGATTTTCGGCCAATTTTCGTGCCGGGACTTTCTTTGAAGTGCGTCAGATTCGAAACGAGGCTAAACGTTTGCACCGTGTGTGGAGGATTTCAAATGAAGGAGGCTTGGGATTTGCACGAAATGTTGACTACCACGGAAGTCCTGGAGAACCGATCGGGGATATCGCCGTTGATCTCCTTTTTTTCTTCCGATTGGCTCGTGTCGTCCTTGAGAATGGAGGCAGCTTCGGAAGAGCGTCATTCACGGATATTCTTTCATCACCAAGCACCGCCTTTTTGTCCAAGTTTCCGGAACCAGACGGCGGCGGCGACTATGACGACGTAGGCGGGATTCACTTTCCGGCTGTCAGACCGGAAGTCCTACCCGGCACCGCAACGTGGGTTGAAGAGCTAGACTTTCACTCCATCCAAGCGTCCGCTCCGCTGACTGCTTCCATTTTATTCAACCAGCTTAGAGCAACCTGGGGGGCGAGTATTCACTATGGTCGTTTACTGGAAGCTGTCGTCGCATTAGACTCACAGTCGCTCAACCCAAACTGGGGGAAATTTTAACCCGCCGTCGTGGGAATAGATGGATTCTTTTCCCTGCCGGGCAAGCATCTGTCTGATAACAGAATTTATCAGACACATCAATTTGAAAAGGGACCAATGTTCTTGGCGGATGCTTAGACATGTCGCCACGGTGTAAACTTAGTGTCTTTTTGAAGCCAAGGAGGAAACTTCCACATGTTGATTGCTCCCGAATATTTCTCTGGGCTACGAAAGATGAACAATAATCGTTGGGACATCCCTGCTTTGGCAACGCAGATTTCTGACGCTTCCGAGGCTGAGGAGCGCGATATTGCAACCGGGCGGGCCTTAATACGGGAAGCGGTAGCCCGACTTGAGACCGGACTGGAATCGGCTGGATTTAAGGTCGTTCACGATATGTCTGCCAAATCGGCCCTAACCCTGGCTCTTACATACATGAACCCGTATGGTGCCCGATGGGCCGGTTATAACACCAGCGCAACTATCAAAACCAGAGAGGGCGTCGATCTATTATCGAAGTCCACAGGCTCCGTTCCGGGAAGCGTACAGGGCGCAGAAATTCTGGATTGGTTGCCCATCCTTCCGATAGAGCTAACCGCTGCCCTTCACCACGACCCCCAGCCACTGATAGACGCGATGTGGGGTGCAAAACCCGGCGAACCCTCATCAGCAGTTCACCCAGACATGAGATCCTACTCGATGGAATCGGACGCCGCTTTAGCACTTGTCAACTATCCGTCCGAAAAAGTGATTAAGACCCTGCTCGACATCTCACGGAAAGCTATTCGCATGGAACTACACTTCCAACCCGCTCTCGGAATGTTCCTGAAGACTGATCACGGAGCGCGCCCCATCGGTGCAGCGGAGTATTACGTATTCCAGCCGATCGAAGCGACACAGACGAACGCCTTCAACAGTATTATTCAGATCCTAGGTAGAACGCGGGAGCAGCACCTCGCGAAACTCGTCTTACGTGATGAACAGTGGCTTTCAGAGTGGAAAAGCGGTTGCTGAGCGTTTTGGCCAATACGTGGCTCGAAATGCGCATTGGTATCGTGTGGCTCCTAGGTCAGATTGGAGATCCCTCCGCTCGAAAGGCACTACAAATCTGTGCTGAATCTGACAAGGAGATTTCAGTCCGAGAACTTGCACAAGAAGCTCTAAAGAAACTTGCCGCTTAGTTTGGCCGCAGTCAGGACCGTGAAAAACCGATGTCCGGTAACTCGTTGTTTAAACGCGATAATGTATTTTATCGGGTTAGAAGTCAAGTAAGCGTCCGGTTGTGTCGCAACCGGACGCTTACGCATGTTAAGTTGCGGTTGCAATGGGCTCCAACCTACTTGGTTTCCTTCGGTTGTTGGGCCCTACCTTATGTTCTTCCAAGCACCACCACCTGTGGTTGCGGGGCAAACCCAGAGGTTGCCGCCGGATCCGCTACTGTTCGAGTACAAGCTGCCGCTGGCAGACGCAGGGCATGAGCTGGTGGGTGCGGTCGTCCCGCTCACCCAGGTAGCGGCGTTGGGGCTCGTGGTGAAGCGGGAGTGGCCGCCGTTGGCCTGTTCCCCAAGAGCGTAGAGGCCCACGGACGCGTCTGGAAGAGACGTCGAGGTGGGATCGTCCTTAATCGTGATCGTGCCGAACCCACCGACATTGCTCACTCCTACAATGCTGAGATCGGTGACCGTATTCCCCACATTAGCTATGTGGATAACGTTGACACTCGTGGTGCCGTTGGGCGTATCGCCACTGATGTTGGCGAGGACGTTGCTCTGCGCGTTACCGTACTCGCCTACGAGAATTCCGTCCGAGAAGCCCTCAACTCTCACGTCCTCGATGGAATTGTTTGACGAGTCCAGGAGAACCGCCGCGTTTGGGTAGCTCGTCGTCTCGGTCGCGCAGATTAGGCCGTGAATCCCGTGCGTCCCATCCGTTACACCAATGATCTGCGCGCAGACCGTCGTGGAAGGTGGTGTGAAGCCCGCATTAAATGTGATGTTGGAATATGGACCAGAATTGTTGGCGCTGTCCTCGATCAGCAGGCCTGTGCCATGAATCCGGTACAGGCTGATGTGGTTCACGTAGCTGGCGTTTTGGGCAAACTCATTGGTGATGCCGTTGATGGATTGCCCTTGCCCATCCAGAGTCAGATTTTCGACCGTAATTCCGGTGCCGACGGCGGAGCCAAACTGAATGACGGTGCTGCCCGAGAAACCGCTGCCTGCCTGGATGGTGGTACCGGGTGTGGAGCTGCCAGAGGGAATGCCATCGCCTTCGCCGATCAAGTGTGTGTTGGCGGGCAAGATCCATGTCGAGAGAGTGCTGATGGTTCCAGCGGGCAGCAGGATGGTCGAGGGTGCGCTGACGGTGGTCGAACCATTGCTCCACGGCGTCGTCCCGCTCGGACACGTCAGGGCCGTCGAGCCGCTGATTCCGCGCGCGTCGACAACCGCGCCAATGGTGGCAGAGAACGAGGAGGGGAAGTGGCCAGAAAGAATGCCGTAGATCGCGCCGCAGACGTTGCCGCTGTGGTCGGTCCCGGTGCCGATAAACTGGCTGGCGTCAATAAAAGCCGACGACGGCACTATGCTGCCAGTTGAGCTGTAGATAGCGTTGTTACCCTGAACCTGTGCAACGGCAGGCGTTGGAGGCATCGTAAACAAACCGACGATGGCGCCCGTTATTGCGAAAACCATGCAGCGTAACGCTGATGTCGTTGTGCCTTTCATGTGTCTTCTCCTTGCTACGCTTGCTTCCTCGTAAGTAACCCTCAGCCTCTCGGACTACCGGATCCCTTTCCATCCGCCGCTGCCCTGGCAGCCCCACAAGGTATACAATTCACCGGTAGTATTGCAGTTACTACCATCGGTACAGCTATAAAGGCTTCCTGCCGCGCAAGCACCGGTCGTCGGTGGCTTCGACCCAACTAACCAAGTGGCGGCTCGTACTGTGGGGTTGCCGTTCGGACTTGTCGTAAACCGAGAATACCCGATCGAACTGGAGCCTCCTTCAACCTGCTCCCCAAGGATGTACATACCCACATACGGGCTGGGGAGAGTCATGTTAGTGAGGTCGTCCTCAATACTATCCCCCGAGCCGGCAACAACTCCAACCCCGAGAATGGTCAGGTCGGTAACATTGTAGGGAGTAGCCCCACAAGTGGTTGTGCCGCAAATATGGATGACGTTCCTCAGCCCAGATCCACGTACGTTGAAGATCACGTTATTGTACGCATTGGCCTGAGACCCGATGAGAATTCCGTCTTGCGTTGAGCCGCCGCTGATGTAGACATCTTCGAGACTGTTGTTTGGAGCATCGAGGTAAATCGCGTTCTCAGACCCGCTCATTGCGCAGGTAAGCCCGTGGATACCACGAGTCTGGTTCAGGTTGCTGGGTTTATTCGTGCTGCTGTTAAAGATTTGGGCGCATCTTCCGCTACCAGAGTAGGAAATATTGGCGTACGGCCCGGAGTTGTCGCTGTGGTCGTTCAGCCACAGGCCGATTCCTCCAGGGGCAAAGTTGGCAAGCGCGACGTCGTTGACACTGCTGAGCTCCTGCGCACAGTCGTTCACAATGCCGTTGAGGTTTTGAATGTGATTTGCGTTGAGCGCCAAATGCTCGATCACAACCGCCGGGTAGTCTGGTGCTTTCCCCGTCGAGACGTCGCAGGTTGCGAAGCCCAGGCCCATGTCGATCATGTCAGAGCCGCTGAAATTGCTTGAGCAACCCGTGGCGGTCGTACATGCCCTAAATGTCGTCGACCCCGAACCGGCGCCTACGAGTTTCGAATTCGTTGGCAATTTCAATGTTTCGTAGAGTGCAATGGTCCCGGCGGGAAGTAAGATCACTGACGCGAAATTTCCCGAAACGTTACTCCATGGGCTTACTCCGCCGTTGTTGCAGGTCAAGCCGGTAGAAGCAAACCCACGGGCATCAATGACGATTCCGCTGGTCCCCCCGCTCGTCGGGTTGTAGGTCGCAAGAATGTTGGCTATCGCAGTGCAGATGTCCGTACTGCTGGTACCAAACTGGGTGGCGTCAACCATGGCGAATGAACCTTGTGTTGTCGCTGTCCCCCTGCAGTTGCCGTATACGGTATTAAAGCCTGTACTGTTGTTGCATTGTGCCAGCGCAGGTGTTGGCACGGACAGAAGCCAACCAATGCAAATGAGGGGGGCGAAAAATGTCCAACTGCTCCATACTGAAATTCTTGTGATTTTCATTGAAACTCCTAGCGTGAATGTTTCTCCGCATTTGGCGGCATCATGTCTCAGCTACGATCACGCGATTGGCTGCCACCCGTTGGCTGCGGTGCAAACGTACACGGAAATGTTCGAGCCGCCTGAAGTATTCGAATACAGATCTCCCGGCGTAGTGCACGTTGCGCCGACCGTCAAACTACTGTTTCCAACACTCCACGTTGGCGCGGTTGGTGTCGCTGTGGCATTGGTGCTAAGGATGGCGGTGGCGCTAGTACTGAACCGCGAATGGCCGCCGTTAAGGGACTCCCCCAACGTATACACACCGGTAAATGGGGCAGGTATCGACGTACCGGTGACGTCGTCCTGAAGACTCGTTACGCCCGACGGGTGCGCACCGACATAAGTACTCTGAAGCACCGAGAGGTCAGTCACCGTTCCCATGGAGCTGCTGCATAGGGCCTCGTTGGTACCTGTGGGCGCAACGGGCCCACAGATGTGGACGGTGTTCTGTGGGTTCTGCATCGTACCGTCTTCGCCGGTTACGACATTTGACACAACCACATTGGCGACAGCTGTGCCCGACGGAACATCACCAATCTGCACACCGTCCCAGTAAAGTTCGAAGTGCAAATCCTCGACCGTGTTACTGCTGGCGTTCACATAAATGCCGGCAATATTCGTGTTCGAGAGTGTAACGTTAGCAAGGCTCGGACCTATGCAGGTAACGCCGTGAACGCCCTTGGTCTGTGCTTCGATGTCGATACACAACGGGTACCGTACACTTGGGCCAGCGCCCGCGCCGGCTGCACAAGGGGTTGTGACTAGATTACCGGTCGCCTTAGAAGTCCCATTGTTAAGGTTTGTGTATGGGCCAGAGTTAGCCGCACCCGCACCGATCACCAGAGCGGCGCACAAGGTGTTAGCTATGCCTACATCGTTCACATAGCTGGAGGATTGCGCATAGTTGTTCACGATGCCGTTTAGGATCGGATTGTTGGTGGCGTCCATAACTAGGTGCTCGATCGCTATGCCCGAGCACGGCGTCGCAACCGGACAAAGACTGGATGATCCCATGTCAATAATGTCCGAGCCGGTGAAACTTCCCTTTGCCATTGCAGAAATACGGCTGTTCTGTGCTTCGCCGACAATTTTCATGTTGTTGGGCAGGACCCAAGTCTGGGGAATGTTGATATGGGCGGCTGGCAGTAAGATGGTGGTTGGCGGCGGCGAGGTCGAGTTATTGAAATTGGCGAATGGGGTTCCGGTGCAGTTAATTACGCTGCCGTTGGCATTGTATAGTCCGCGGGCGTCAATCACAGCCCCGTTTGGGTAGTTGCTGGGGTAAGTGCCGTTGAGAATATTCACGCTGATGATATTGCAGAGATCAGGCTGAGTGCCTGAGGTCCAGAAGGCGCTGGCGTCAATCCACGCCATAGAAGGCGAAGGCCCAAGGGCACCCGTGGAGGCATACACGGCTTTGTTGCCCGCGACCGCGGTTTGTGCTGCTGCGGTTCCTGGCATGAGCACGGCAAAAGCTGTCAGCAGGAGTAGAACTGGGAAGAAGTGTCCATATCTTCTAGGCATGAGATTTCACCTCGCGTCTTCAAACTAATGATGAGGTATGGCGCGTCCCAGGGGTGGTGACCCGACAAGATATCTACTTGAGAGGCACAACCCCTTTCGCGGCGCTCACGGCACTACGGATTCGGTACTCCCTGAGATAGTAGCAACTACTCTACGGAGAGACGGTGTGGCTCCATGCAACTAAAACGTTGGCACATGAGATACTACAGAAGAATTGAGGCTGTCAAGAACAAAATGCGCGCTGGATCATTCTTGTCCAAGAATTGGACGACTTTCGTTTCTGGATGCTGCTTGACGAATTAATCAATAGTTCCCTAACTGTCCGAGTGTATACGATCGCGCCATCGTCGGAGACGACCAGATGTCCACTGCCGCAATCAAATTCCGAGTCTGGTCCAATGCCCGCATAAAGTTCTTCCGGTGTGGCTGGCGCCGAGGGCTTTACGGCTGGTGCACGAGCGACGGAGTGTGCACGCCAGTAGACAACCAGTGCAAGTCCCCCGACAGCACAAGCAACAACCGCTAGGCCAATTCGGGTTTTCATCGCAAGAGAATCGCGTTTGTGTGATGCGGGTGCCGGCGCCGCCGGAAAAAGCCCATACCGTTCGACTTGCTCGTCGGTCGGGTGACGACTCGCGCAGCATCTCTTTCTTCGGATTCTTGCAGCTTTCTGATTTCGAGCTGCAGCTTCTCGACATCGAACCCGAGTTTGACAAGGTCACTTGCGGTTTTTGTGGTGTCGAATCGTCTTGATGCTGCCGAGCACGATACCGAAATCGAGGAATATGGCTCCATAAGCCACATCGGCGAGTGTTCACGATTTGAACATTTGAACACGCCATTCTCGATTCCGGCTGGCAGTATCCTCAGTGCGTGATAATCCGGTTTATCGCTGATTGCCGTCCGCCAACTGCGAATTCGCAGTGAGCAGCTCATCGGCCTTTCCATCACCTCTAGTAGACGCACGCGAAAATACTTCAGGAAGGAATAGACCAGACCACATCGGCTGTCCGCCCGCTGTGGATTGCGTCGGCAGTCTAAGAGGGATCAAGGAGGTCCTTCGGCTTCATCATCTCGCGGACCAGTTGCGCCTCCTGCCTCCCCTGTGATGGTAATTTCACAAACGCCGAATACACGCGCAAGCTCGGTTCTTGTGCTGCCAGCACATTCATGACTTTCTTGCGTTGCGCCCAAGCCTTCAATCCCAAAACCTCAAGAAAATCCTGGATAGTTGCGCGATTGTCAGTGCGAAGTAACAAATAGAGGAGGGCCTTCAGACAATGGATCGTGGCGGGATCCTGCCTTACGCGTCCGGGCGTACTCTCGCCAGCATCGCTGTCACGCGGCCGGAGCGCTGCCTCCATTGTCGCGAATTGTATTTTTCCTTCACCTGAGAGGCGGGCCGTGATTGCTTCGGTGATCGCCGGAATTTTGTCTTCATCCAGCTCAGACCACCGCTGAACCTTGATGCCGCTCGTCTCCAAAAGCTTGTCGTAAGTGGTAATTTGAGGCGTCGGCGGCCCAAGGAGTGGATTGTACTTCACTAGTAAGTTGGGGTCGATGACTACGCCTGCTTCCGCCTCTGCGCACTCAACGAGTGCGAGCTCGGCCGTTTTCTCAATAACACCCCGGAGTTCCCGCACATTGCCTTTCCAGGGGGCTGATACGAGAAGAGCCCGGCTTTTCGGATGCAAGTGAATGTCAGGGCAAGACTGTCCTTGTTCGCGGCGAGCGCGAACGAACTCGTTGAGGAAATATTCTGCGAGTATCGGAATGTCATCCGTGCGTTCAGCAAGGTGGGGAATATGGATTGTGAAAACTGCGATCCTGTAATAGAGGTCCTCCCGGAACGCGCCTTTTTCAACCTCGTCCAACAAATCTCTATTTGTAGCGGTAACAAACTTTCCGTGGAACTGAGTGTCGTCTGTCGCTCCGACTTTCCGGAATTTCCGTTCTTGCAATACGTGTAACAACTTAGCTTGATGCTCCCACTTAAGATTATGTATTTCGTCCAGAAACAACGTGCCGTCTCCAACTGCCTCAAACACCCCTTGCTTCTCAACAAACGGAGGGTTAGGGGGCTTTGCACCTTTTATCCCAAACATCTCTGCTTCGAAGAGTTCCGGCGCAATAATGCCGCAATCAACCTCCTTAAACTTCTTACCTGGTCTCGCAAGCTTACGAATGGCCTGTGCGAATAGCTCTTTTCCGCAGCCCATGCGGCCGGTCAACAAAACGCACGCCTGAGATCTGGCCGCCGCGATCAGATGCGTCCTAAGTTCCAGCACTCTCGGGCTAGTGGTGATGATTCCAAGATGGGCGAACCACTCAGAGGTCGACTGAGCATTGTTTTGGATTCCGCGCCACCGTTGACGATCGAGAAGCGCTTCAACTCTCAACCGAACGACGGCCTGGAAGAATTCCACTCCGACATCGGCAGTGCTCTTTGGGATCACATCTGCCACTCGGCCGAAGGTCAGCCAATGCCGGACTTCGTCGAATTTCTTTGCCGCCTCGTTCTGACCGCTGACCATCACCACCTGGGGCATCTCCAGGTTGATCGCGCGTTTTTCTTCAATGAGCTCGAGAAAAGCCTCAAATGCGAAAACTGGCGAACCATTTCGCTTCTTGGGAAACATGGCATCGACGAGAGCGACATCCGGCCACCAATTCTCAAGCACTTGGTTGACTTCGTCGAGGTTCACTGCGCACCGTACGTCATGGTCGGCCCGGAACGGCTGGGCGAGCATCTCTCGATCGGACTTGAAATCATCGACTACCAGAATGTTCATGCCGAAGCATCCTCAGAATGATCTCTTTTCTCTGAGACGTCAAAGGTAACAGTGTCTTCCCTCGAACGACTCTTGAAAACTCGATGCAGCCATGTCTGCTGCCTCAATCCGACTTCGAATCTTGGTTCGTCGTATCTAACACGCAACCCGCCAAAGCACTGAGACAGAACACAATATGCTTCAACGAGGCCGAATCCGGGAGTTCCAGCTCCGGGATGTGTCAACAGTTCGGCAATGCGCTGTTCGAATTCCTCGGGCGATTCGCTCTTATTGATTGCTTCGCACAGACCAAGACCAAGTGGCGGGCCGGGATTCCAAATAATTAGTGTGTCGCCCTCCACTCGAATGGAAATGCGCTTCGGCAACTCCCCTTCAAAGTCAGGATTCAAAAGGATTTTCAACGAATTCTGCAGCAGACATACGAGCGCTTGCTCAAGCATGAAAGGCATATGGATCAGCCGTCCTCTCGGATAGCTTACTTCGAGCGATAGCTCACGGG
>Ga0210409_10004993_pt1 | contig 14041 bp, 10 predicted proteins | sample IncBWH17MmetaG_FD_161649 | JGI IMG/M metagenome (GOLD analysis project Ga0210409, IMG submission 161649) | Forest soil microbial communities from Barre Woods Harvard Forest LTER site, Petersham, Massachusetts, United States - Inc-BW-H-17-M | ecosystem: Environmental > Terrestrial > Soil >... | reverse complement strand
GCCCTCGAGACGAATGTCGCTCATGCGAGCGCCGCCATGGCGCGATCGGCGGCTGCCAAGGTCTCGTCGATGATGGCGTCGTCGTGCGCGGTCGAGAGAAACCACGTCGCGCGCTGGTTGACCCGGATACCCTGCTCCTGCAGCGCCGTGTGGAACGCCAGCGCCATGTCGCGATCGCAGGCCGCCGAATCGCGGTAATTCTCCGGCGCTGCTGCCTTTGTGAAGAACGTCTGGAAGATCGCGGGCAAGCCCCGCACCAGGACCGGCAGCTTGTGCTTCGCCCCGAGCGCCACGAGGCCCTGCATCAGCCGCGTGCCACGCTGCTCGAGGAGGCGATAGACCGCGCCATCGTCCCGCTCCAGTTCGTCGAGTGCGGCAAGGGCTGCCGCCATGCTCTGGACATTGCCGTTGTAGGTGCCGCCATGCATCACGCCCTTGTCGAGCAGCGTGTCCATGACATCGCGGCGTCCCGAGACCATCGCCAACGGAAACCCTGCGGCGACCGCCTTGGCATAAATCGCAAGATCTGCCGTGACGCCAAAGCGGTGCTGAGCGCCGCGCAAGCCGACCCGGAAGCCGGTGATGACCTCGTCGCAGATGAACAACGCACCCTGGGCGCGGCAGAGATCGCGCACGCCCGCGAGATAGCCTTCGCGCGGCGGGATCGCCCCGCCATTCACCATCATCGGCTCCATGATGACGGCGGCAATCTCGCCGGGATGATGCTCGAAGATGGCCGCGAGCGCCTCGAGATCGTTCCAGCCCGCGACCACGACATCGTCGAGCACGCTTTTAGGCATGCCGGGCGAGCCGGCGACGGGCACCGGCGCGTCGGCCGGCCCCGCCTCGTTGAGTGGCGGGCGCGCACTGATATAGGCTTGGTCGCTCCAGCCGTGATAGTGGCCTTCGAACTTCACGATCTTGGTGCGGCCGGTGAAGGCGCGGGCGAGCCGCATGGCCATCAGCACCGCCTCGGTGCCGGAGGTGGCAAAGCGCACGACCTCGGCGCCCGGCAACAAGCCGCACAGCCGCTCGGCCAGTTCGGTCTCGCGCGGGTGCTGACCGGCATAGACCTGGCCCTGGGCGAGCGAACGCTGGACGGCGTCGATCACCGGCTTGGGCGCATGGCCAAGAATGGCCGGCCCGTTGCCCAGTACGTAATCGATATGGATGTTGCCATCGACATCGTAGAGCCGGGCGCCCTCGCCGCGCTCGAAGAACAGCGGCACCGGCGTGCTGGCATAGCGGACGTTGCTGCTGACGCCGCCCGCGAGGTGCATCTTCGTCCGTTCATAAAGCGCGATCGACTTGGCGTAGCTGCGCATGGGCCCCATCCAGCAAGAACAATGCCCATGTCGACGTCTTTCGTCGCCGGCGCATCTGTGATCACAAAGCCACTCTATGTCCACTACCTAGCTGCCGCAACGAATTTTGTGATCACAAATGAGGAGCGATCGGCTATGATCCATGGCAATGTCGCTCATAAGCACCGCCGAAGACACGTCCCTGCGCCGGCAGGTCTATGATTCGCTGCGCGAGGCTCTCACCGCAGGCCGGTTCGTCCCGGGGCAGAAATTGACCTTCCGTTTTGTCGCTGGCGCGCTGGGCGTCAGTCTTACGCCGGTGCGCGAGGCGCTGCGCCGGTTGGTCGCCGAAGGCGCCTTCGAAATGCAGCCCAACCGGTCGGTCCGCGTCCCTCTCATGACGCGGGCCAAGATCCTCGAACTGCGCGACATCCGGATCGCGCTCGAGGGGCTCGCGGCCGAAAAGGCCGCCGAACGGGCGAGCAAGCGGCAGATCGGACGATTGCGCCGCATCGCGCTTGAAATCGCCACGGCACGCAGCGCCGGTGACAGCGTGACGGATCGCCTGAAGGTCCGCGAGTTCCATTTTGCGCTCTATGCCATTGCCGACCAGCCGACCTTGCTGCGCGTCATCGAGGGACTGTGGCTGCAGACCGGCCCCTACATGAACCTCCTCTATCCCGAGTTCGTCAGCCAGCCGCGCGGACCGGAGACACGGGCGCGCATCATCCGCGCCCTGCAGTCGCACGATGCGGTTGCAGCGCGTCGGGAAATTGAGAACGATGTCCGGCATGCTCTTTCCTATGTCGCCGACCTGGCGGACGATTCGGGAAACATCGCCCCCGCGTCGCCGATGGCTGCCAAGCGGCGACGTGGTGGCTCGAAGGCGGCGGTGCCGCTAGAACTCTACTAGGCTCAGGTTACGGAGAAAGTCATGGCCCAGCAGCTCAGCAATCAACGCATCGCCTGGTTCAACGGCAAGTTCATGCCGGAAAACCAAGTCATGATCCCGTTCCGCGACCGGAGCTGGAAATACGGCGACGGCGCCTTCGACATGACGCGCACTTTCGAGGGCCAGCCCTTCCGCCTCAAGGAGCATATCGACCGCTTCTACCGCTCGCTGCGCTACCTGCAGATAGATCCCGGTATCGGCCCGAAGGAGATGGTGGCGAACAGCGAGGAAGTGGTGGCGCGGAACGAGCACCTGCGACCGGCGATCGGCGACTGGTGGGTCGGGCAGCGGGTCAGCCGCGGTGTCGACGCCGTGGGCGACGAGGGCTGGGACCATACCGGCCCCAATGTCGTGATCGAGGTGCTGCCATTGCCGCTCGCCAAGCGCGCGCCTCTCTACCGCGACGGCGCCCAAGTCATCACCACCACAGTGCGCCGCACCGCGCCCTCGATGCTTAGTCCGCGCGCCAAGACGCACAACTATCTCAACATGATCATGGCCGAGAAGCCTGTGAAGGCGCTCGCCCCCGACGCCTGGGCGATCCTGCTTGACGAGAACGGCAACCTGGCCGAGGGGTTGGGCAGCAACATCTTCATCGTGCGCGAGGGCGAACTCTTCACGCCGTCGGAGCGCTATGTGCTGCCGGGCGTCAGCCGGCAGATGACCATCGACATGGCCAAGCAGCTCGGCATCGCCTGCACCGCGGGCGACATCGACCTGTTCGACGCAGCCAACGCCGAGGAAATGTTCCTGACGTCGACCAGCCTCTGTATCCTGCCGATCAAGAGCTTCAACGGCGGCCCGGTCGCCGACGGCAAGACGCCGGGTCCGATCACCAGGAAGCTGATCGACGCCTATTCGAAGAGCGTCGGTTGCGACTTCGTGGGGCAGTACCTGAAGTTCCTGCAGTAGGGCCGGCGGCGTCCCGCCAGCTCTCCGCGGCGTGGAACGGGCCGGCCGCGCGGGGTTAGCGCAGCCCGTTCGGAGGCCGAATCCGGTCTCACGCGACAGTATTGTCGTCTCGCGCGGGGTAACCCCGCGCTGAAGCGCAGCGAAGGACCTCATCGCCGCTTGCCGCGGGCACGAGATCCTTCGCTACGCTCCAGGGCGGGGGTTACCACGCCCGCGATGACAGAGAGTTGATTGATCATAATGCCGATCCTCCGGGACAAGACGGCAACCGATCTCCCTCTGGGCGGTCGGGGGCTTACTTCCGCCTCTTTTGAGCGTAGACTCCCGGCGTGGCAGATCGCGGCTCTTCGTGGCCGGCGAACTGGACTGGACGTCAATGCCACGACTGGCTGCCACGGGCTTATCGGCACGACGAGGCCGCGCTCTTCGAACTTTTGTTCGGGAGGAAGCACCATGGCCACGCAACCCCATGTCAGAAACCCCATCGAATGGGGATGGGATCGTCTCAAGGAGACGGGACACGCCCTCGGATCGGCGGCCAACTCGATGGACGGCGCCTGGGACGCGCACGACCTGGCGCCGCCGGTCGTTCGCAAGATCGGCATCGCCGACCTCAGGCACGCCCTGGCCGAAGGCGCTCGGGATTTCGAGGCCTGCCGGACCGACGTCATCTTCCTCTGCCTGCTCTATCCCATCGCCGGCATCATCATCTCGCGAGTGGCTTTCAACTACGGCCTGCTGCCGCTGATCTTCCCCCTGATCGCCGGCTTCGCGCTGATCGCGCCGCTGTTCGGCGTCGGTCTCTACGAGATGAGCCGGCGGCGCGAGCGGGGCGTCGCCATCGGCTGGGCGGATGCCTTCGCGGTGCTGCGCTCGCCCGCCATCGGCTCGATCCTGGTCCTGGGCCTGCTGCTGCTGGCGCTGTTCGCGCTGTGGCTGTTCACCGCCAGCTTCATCTACACCCTGACGCTCGGACCGGACCTGCCGATTTCGGCGGCCAACTTCGCCCGCGACGTGCTCACGACGCCCCAGGGCTGGACGATGATCGTTGTCGGCATGGGTGTCGGCTTCCTGTTCGCGCTGGTGGTGCTGGTGATCAGCGTGGTGTCGTTCCCGCTCCTGCTCGACCGCAATGTCGGTGTCTATTGCGCCGTGGCGACGTCGGTGAAAGCCGTGCGGCAGAATCCGGGGCCAATGGCGGCCTGGGGATTGATCATTGCCACGGGCCTCGTCATCGGCACGATCCCGCTTCTGGTCGGCCTCGCCATCGTCCTGCCCATCCTCGGGCATGCCACCTGGCATCTCTACCGCAAGGTGGTGGTGCACTGAGCCCCTGCGGCCGCTGGCCGCCTCCCCGTAAGACCAAGGCTATCGGCCTGTGGTGAGTGCAAAGATTTCCGTCGTCTCGACCAAGGCCCGAAGGGCCGCGTGGAGAGACCCTCTGTCCCCGATTAGCTGCTTATCGTTGAAGCAAGGTCTCTCCGCTTCGCGCTCCGGTCGAGACGACGGAAAAAGCACCAGATGCGATAGCCCAATCGTGTAAGATGCGGGGGCGCTCACGATTTTGGTTGCCTCCCGACCCCTTTCCTCCTCCATCTTAGGCAGAGGCGCCCGCAAAGGGGCCGAGGGGGTGGGGTGTTTTCCTGGACGATAAAACAGCCGGCTGACGGCATCGTCGTCGCGCCGGACGAGCGATTGCCGTGGCCGCAGACGATCGCGCTCGGCGTCCAGCACGTGGTGGCGATGTTCGGCGGCACGGTGCTGGGGCCGCTGTTGATGGGCTTCGACGCCAACGTCGCGGTGCTGATGAGCGGCGTCGGCACGCTGATCTTTTTCATCGCCGTCGGCGGCAAGGTACCGAGCTACCTGGGATCGTCCTTCTCCTTCATCTCGGTGGTGATCGCCGCCACCGGCTACGCCGGCCAAGGCCTCAACGCCAATATCGACGTGGCGCTGGGCGGCATCATCGTATGCGGCGCCGTCTACGCCTTGATCGGCCTCGTGGTGACGTCGACCGGCACCAGCTGGGTCGAGCGGCTGATGCCGCCGGTCGTCACCGGCTCGGTAGTGGCGGTGATCGGGCTCAACCTCGCGTCGCTTCCCATCAAGACCATGGCGCCGACATCCTTCGATGCCTGGCTGCAGGCCGTGACCTTCGTCACCATAGCCGTGGCCGCCGTGTTCGCGTCGGGTATCGTCCGCCGGCTGCTGATCCTGGTCGGACTGATCGTCGCCAGCCTGATCTACGCCGTGCTGACGAATGGACTGGGTTGGGGCAAGCCGATCGACTTCACGTTGATCGAAAACGCCGCCTGGTTCGGTGCCCCGAACTTCACCGCACCGGTGTTCGATGGCCGGGCCATCGCACTGATCGTGCCGGTGGCGTTGATCCTGGTGGCGGAGAATCTCGGGCACCTCAAGGCGGTCGGCGCCATGACCGGCCGCGACATGGGTCCTTATATCGGACGCGCCTTCGTGGGCGATGGTCTCGCCACCATGGTCTCGGGCAGCGTCGGCGGCACCGGTGTGACGACCTACGCCGAAAACATCGGCGTGATGGCGGCGACTCGCATCTACTCGACGGCGCTGTTCGTCGTCGCCGCCCTGTTCGCCATCGTGCTGGGCTTTTCGCCCAAGTTCGGCGCGCTGATCCACACCATCCCGCTGCCGGCCATGGGCGGCGTCAGCATCGTGATCTTCGGCCTGATCGCCGTCGCCGGCGCTCGCATCTGGGTCGACAACAAGGTCGACTTCACCGACAGCCGCAACATGATGGTGGCCGCCATCACCCTGGTGCTGGGCACCGGCGACTTCACCCTGAAATTCGGCGGCTTCGCCATGGCCGGCATCGGCACGGCGACTTTTGGCGCCCTCATCCTGAGCGCGGTGCTCGGGGCGGGACGGCGCCGCCCTACTTGACGGCGAAGGATACGGCAGCCTTGTCGTAGTCGCCCGAGCCCATCCGGCCTTCGGCAAGATCTCGTGCTGGGCGATCCAGTTGAAAGATTGCTCGAACGCCTCTTTCGAGTAGGTCTCGAAGACGATCCGCTCGCCGGGCCCCCAGCGCCTGGTGTCCATCAGGGCGTGATAGCGTTCGGGGAATTCATTCCTGTAGTAGCGCGTATAGAGTTCCGGACGCAGGTCGATGTCGCGCTGAGCTCGCTTCAGGGCGGCAAAATAGCGCCGGACGTCCTCGGGATCGGGCGAGCCGTTGATCATGGCGGCGATCATGAAGGTGGTGTCGATCACCTTGCGGAAGCCGAGTTGCTCGACGAGATAATAAGGACCGCTGAACAGCGCCGCCGCCCGGCTCTTGCCCTCGATCAGGAGCTCGAGGCGGCGAAACAGCATGCCGTCCTCGAACGTGAGGTTGATCTCGCCGGGCGGGAGGTACTGCTCCAACGCCTGGATCGTCGAATAGTGGCTGCCGGACTGGAAGCCGACCGAGATCGGCACCCCGGCAAGGTCGGCCGGCGCGCGTATGGCCGAATCGGCGGGAACGAAAATTCCCGAAGGCGCGACCGAGTAGGCGTCGGCATAGAGCCTGGCATGGCCGTTCGACGCCGCCACGTTGACCGTCCAGTGACAGGCGCAGCTCACGTCGGCTTCGCGGCCCTGCTCGATGCTCTGGAACGCGCCTTTCGCGCCCTTGTTGTGGTGCTGGCCGTCGCTCGACCGGATCAGCTCGCGGAACTCGTAGTCGAGACCCTCGGCGCGAAAGTAGCCCTTCTCTTCGGCCACCCACTCCTGCAAGCGAAAGTGCGGTTCGACGATGAATTTGCCCATGCGGCTTCCTCCGGCGCGTCGAGGCCGCTTTTATCAGCTTGCCCCGAACGCCACTAGCTCCGCGCCTTCGGTGGCCGCTATCGGCCTGACACTGGGCATCGGAAGGCGGTCGTCAGGATCGGCGTGGCTGGCTAGAATATGACCAGTTTTCTGGTCATAAGAAAAACCCATGGTCACCGTGAACCTTGCCCAAGCGAAGGCTAACCTCAGCGAACTCATCGACAAGGTCGAGGGTGGCGAAGGCGTGATCATCACCCGCCATGGCAAGCCCGTGGCGCGACTCTCCCCGATCGAGCAGCCCAAGAAGCCGGTTCGCTCGCTTGCCGCCTTCCGCGCGGCTGTACCGCGCTGGGGGACATCGAGCACCAAGCTGCTGCGTCAGATGCGGGACGAACAGCACTGATGCTGTATTTCGATACGAGCTTCCTCACGCCTCTCGTTCGGCAGGAGGGCTATCGTAAGTGAGTATTTTTTCGTCATCCCGACCGAAGCCGCCAGCCTGCCCCGAGCGAAGTCGAGGGGGGCGGCATAGCCGAGGGACCTTTTCTTGTCGCCGAAGCACAAGAACAGGTCCCTCCACTGCGCCTCGCTGCGCTCGGCTCCGGTCGGGATGACGGAGTTTTGGTCACATGCGATCGCCCTGCGTTCGGCAGCAGGCTACGAGCGTACAGGTCGATCGCTTGGCCAGTCAGCCGCGGCGTATAGCTACTTTCTTCAGCTTGCCTCGAACTCCACCAGCTCCGCGCCTTCGGCCACCTGTTCGCCGACGGCATAGCGCACGCTCTTGACCGTGCCGTCGGCGGGAGCGGCCAGCGTATGCTCCATCTTCATCGCCTCGAGCACCAGCAACGGCTGGCCTTTGCTCACCTTGTCGCCTGCCTTGACCCTGAGATCGATGATCTTGCCCGGCAGCGGCGCGCGCACGGCGGCCTCGGCTGTTCCGGCTGCCTCGTATTGCGTGACATCGAGCGGATCGACCAAGCGTAGCCTGCGGCCCGCGCCGTCGGCGAATATTGTGTAGTCGACGCCGTCGGCCGTCTGCCGACGGACCACCGTGGCCGTGAATGTGTCGCCGCCGAGACCAATGACCAGCCTGGCATCGCCGGCGCGCTGCACGCGGGCCTCGAGAGCACCACCCGGCAGCTCCAGGCCGATGCCGCCGTCGCGCCGGCGTTGGGCGATCACCGTGACCTCGCGATCGCCATCCTGCCAGTGCACCGCGTCATGGCCCTCATCGAGCAGCCGGAAGGCACCCTGCCCATTCCACGGCGACCACGGATCGCCGGAAGAACGTGCCGCAGCATCGGCCGCCTCTTGCCACTCGACCAGGCGCGCCAGCGTGGCGACGGCGAAGGCGCGGTCGCCGGCCGCCGCCGGCTTGGCGAAGAGCTCGTCGCGATGGCGCTCGATGAAGCCGGTGTCGATCTCGCCGCCGACGAAGGCCGGATGCGAGCACAGCGCCTTCAGGAGCGCGGCATTCGTGGTGACGCCCACCACCTCGGTCTCGCCCATCAGCGCCGCCATGCGGCGCATCGCCGAGGTGCGGTCGCGGTCGTGGACGATGACCTTGGCGATCATCGGATCGTAGAACGGCGTGACCGTGTCGCCCTGGCGTACGCCGGTGTCGACGCGCACGTTCGGGCCTTCGGTTGGCAAGCGCAGATGAACGAGCGTCCCGGTCGACGGCAGGAAGTTGCGGTTCGGGTCCTCGGCGTAGAGCCGGACCTCGACGGCGTGGCCGTCGATCTGAAGCTGGTCCTGGGCGAGCGGCATCTTCCCGCCGGCCGCCACGACGAGCTGCCACTCGACCAGGTCCTGGCCGGTGATCGCCTCGGTGACGGGGTGCTCGACCTGCAGGCGGGTGTTCATCTCCATGAAGAAGAAGGTGCCCGCCTGGTCGGCGATGAACTCGACGGTACCGGCGCCCTGGTAGCCGATGGCCCGGGCGGCGGCCACCGCCGCCTCGCCCATCGCCTTGCGCCGCGCCGGGTCCATGGCGGGCGCCGGCGCTTCCTCGATCACCTTCTGATGGCGGCGCTGGATCGAGCAGTCGCGCTCGAACAGGTAGAGGCAGTTGCCATGGGAGTCGGCGAAAACCTGGATCTCGATATGGCGCGGTCGTGTCAGGTATTTCTCGACCAGCACGTGATCGTCGGCGAACGAGGCCTTGGCCTCGCGCTTGGCGCCGGCCAGCGCGTCGGCGAATTTGTCGGCGCTCTCGACCACCCGCATACCCTTGCCGCCGCCGCCGGCGGAAGCCTTGATCAGCATGGGAAAGCCGATGCGGGCCGCTTCCCGGGTGAGCAACTCGGGTGACTGGTCGTCGCCGTGATAGCCCGGCACCAGCGGCACCCTGGCCTTTTCCATGATCTTCTTTGCTTCGCTCTTGGAGCCCATGGCGCGGATGGCTGAGGGCGGCGGGCCGATGAAGACCAGCCCGGCCTTGGCGCAGGCCTCGGCGAAGCCTGCATTTTCCGAAAGGAAGCCGTAGCCCGGATGGATCGCCTCCGCGCCGGTGCGCTGGGCCGCTGCGATGATCTTCTCGGTGACCAGATAGCTCTCGCGCGCCGGCGAGCCACCGATATGGACGGCTTCGTCGGCCATCGCGACGTGGCGTGCCAGGCGGTCGGCGTCGGAGTAGACCGCGACGGTCTTGATACCCAGGCGCTGCGCCGTCTTGATGACCCGGCAGGCGATCTCGCCGCGGTTGGCTATAAGGATCTTGGCGAACATCAGGGCGCCCACCTGGGCTTGCGCTTGTCGAGGAACGCACTCATGCCCTCGAGCGCCTCGTCGGTGACGCACTGGTTGGCGACATGCTCGCCCACGATGTCGGCCACGTCGGTGTCGTGCGGCAGGGCGTCGATCTCGGTGATGAGCTTCTTGATCGTGGTCTGCACCGAAGGTGCGCCGAGCTTAAGCTCGGTGGCCAGCGCCGCCACCGTGGTGTCCAGCGCGGCGGCCTCGACGACCTGGTCGACCAGGCCGATCCTGAGCGCCGTCGCGGCGTCGAATATGCCACCGTGCATCATGAGCTGGCGCGCCATCCGCGGGCCTACCGCCTCGATCAGCACCGGGATGGCGATGCCCGCCAGCAGCCCATTGCGCACCGAGGTTAATCCGAAACGCGCTGGGGAGGCGGCGATGGCGAAGTCGCAGGCCAGCATCAGGCCGATGCCGCCGCCCACCGCGGCGCCATGGACGCGGGCGATCGAGGGCTTGGGGAAATCGTAGATTGCCTGCACCGCGCCCATCATGGCGTCGGCGCCGACCCGACGGGTGATGGCATCGAGGTTGGGCCAGGTCAGCACCCAGTTGAAGTCGCCGCCGGCCGAGAAGCTCTTGCCGGCGCCGCCAAGAACCATGACCCGAACGTCGGGGTCGGCCGCGAACAGGTCGGTCGCTTCGATGATGGCGCGCGCGTCGTCGGCGTCGAAGGCGTTCATCGCTTTCGGCCGGTTGAGGGTCAAGGTCGCCACGCCGTCGTCGACGCGCGTCAGTACGGTGGAAGTCATGGCCATCACATCCGGAAGACGCCGAATTTCGTCGGACCGATCGGCTGGTTCATCGACGCCGACAAAGCAAGCGCCAGCGCCATGCGCGTGTCGACCGGGTCGAGGATGCCGTCGTCCCACAGCCGCGCCGTGGCGTAATAGGGATGACCCTCGCGGTCGTATTGCTCGCGGATCGGCTGTTTGAAGGCTTCTTCCTCTTCCTTCGGCCACGTCCCGCCGCGCGCCTCGATATTGTCGCGCCGCACGGTGGCGAGCACGCTCGCCGCCTGCTCACCGCCCATCACCGAAATACGCGCGCTGGGCCACATCCACAGGAAGCGCGGCCCATAGGCGCGGCCGCACATGCCGTAGTTGCCCGCGCCATAGCTACCGCCGACGATCACGGTGAATTTGGGCACGCCGACGGTCGAGACCGCGGTCACCATCTTGGCGCCGTCGCGCGCGATGCCACCCGCCTCGTATTTGCGGCCGACCATGAAGCCCGTGATGTTCTGCAGGAAGAGCAGCGGAATGCCGCGCTGGCCGCACAGTTCGATGAAGTGCGAGGCCTTCAGTGCCGATTCGTTGAACAGGATGCCGTTGTTGGCGACGATGCCGATCGGATAGCCCCAGATACGGGCGAAGCCGGTGACGATGGTCGTGCCGTAGAGGTGCTTGAATTCGTCGAGCTCGCTGCCGTCGACCAGCCGGGCGATGACCTCGCGCATGTCGTAGGGCGTGCGGCTGTCTGTTGGCACGATGCCGTAGAGCTCTTCGGCGGCATATTTCGGCTCGCGCGGCTCGAGGAGCGACGCCGACGGCGATTTCCTCCAGTTGAGGTTGGCTACGATGCGGCGCGCCATGCCGAGCGCATGGCTGTCGTTCTGGGCATAGTGATCGGCCACGCCCGACGTGCGGGCATGGACATCGGCGCCGCCCAGCTCCTCGGCGCTGACGATTTCGCCGATAGCGGCCTTCACCAGCGGCGGGCCGGCGAGGAAGATCGTGCCCTGCTTGCGCACGATGACCGTCTCGTCGCTCATCGCCGGCACATAGGCGCCGCCCGCGGTGCACGAGCCCATGACCACGGCGATCTGCGGGATGCCCTGCGCCGACATGTTGGCCTGGTTGTAGAAAATGCGGCCGAAATGGTTCTTGTCCGGGAACACCTCGGGCCATTGCGGCAGGTTGGCGCCGCCGGAATCCACGAGATAAATACAAGGTAAACGGTTCTCCATCGCCACTTCCTGGGCACGGAGATGCTTCTTCACCGTCATCGGATAATAAGTGCCGCCCTTCACCGTGGCGTCGTTGCAGACGATCACGCATTCCACGCCGCTCACGCGGCCGACGCCGGTGATCACGCCCGAGCCCGGCGCCTCGTTGTCGTACATGTCGAGCGCGGCCAGCGGCGACAGTTCGAGGAACGGCGAGCCGGGATCGAGCAGCGCACGCACCCGTTCGCGCGGCAAAAGCTTGCCGCGCGCGACGTGGCGCTTGCGGGGCTCCTCGCCGCCGCCCAGCCGCACCTGCTCGGTGCGGCGGCGCAGGTCATCGACCAGGCCGCGCATGGCTTGGGCGTTGCGCTTGAAGATGTCGGAGCGGGTGTCGACTTGCGAGGAGAGGATCGTCATGTCCGGGCCAAACTGCCCGGACCGGGGATTACGTGCAAGGCATCACTGTCTCCCCACGAAGTGGGGAGGTGGCCAGCAGGGCCGGAGGGGTCATGTTCTATTGCCGATGCCCCGTGACCCCCGAGCGCCTGTGAAGGCGCGGAGTCCGCTGCGCGGACACCTCCCCACGCGAAGCGTGGGGAGGAAAGGCTTAAGGCAGTCGCGAAAGCGTGCGCCAGGAGACGTTTTGGCTGATGAAGGCGCGTTGATTGGCCAGCGCGGCGGCAAAATCCGGGTCGTGATCGGCCTGTTCCTTGATCACGATATCGGCGTTGCTGCGAAACGCCTTCATGATCTCGGGCGACCATTGCTTGATGACCACGCCCGACGCCTTGAGCTTCTCCAGCGCCAGCCCCTGCATGTGCGGTGAGCGGCTCAGCATCCAGGCGATGTTGGCGCGACAGGCCGTTTCGATCTGCGCGCGCATGGTCGCCGGCAAAGCCTCCCACTTGTCGTGGCGCATCAGGAAGTCGAGCACCGCGGAAGGTTGCTGCCAGCCCGGCACGTAGTACGGCAGGCCAAGCTTGTCGAAGCCGAGCGCGGCATCGATGGCAGGCGTCGACATCTCGCCGCCGTCCACCTTGCCCTGCTGGAGCTGATAGAAGAATTCGCCGGGCGGAAGCGGCACCAAGGTGGCGCCCAGCCGCGACACGATCTCGCCGGCGTAACGCCCGAAGCGAAGACGCTGGCCCTTGAAGTCGTCCACGGTGTTGAGATCGCTGCGGAACCAGCCGCCGCCCTTGGCCCCCTGGATGCCGCAGGGAATGCCGGTGACGCCGAGCTTCTCATAGGCCTCGCGGTGGATGCGGCTGCCGTCGCCCTCCAGCATCCAGGACGTCATGTCCTCGGGTGCGGGGCCGAACGGCACGGTCGCGAACACGCCGAAGACCGGCGCCTTGGCGGCCGCATAGCCCGACCAGGTGAAGGCGGCTTCGAGGTCGCCCGCAACCACGGCGTCGAGCATGTCGGCGCTGGGCGCGACGCGGCCTGGCTCGATGATCTTGATGGCAAGCGCGCCGCCGGACATGTGTTTCACGGCGCGCGTGAAGACCCGTACGCCTTCGCCCGAACCCGGCAAAGCCGGATTGAAGGCGGTCTGCATGGCGATGATGCGACCGGGCGCGGGGCCCAGGTCGGCCGGCTTGTCGGCGGGTTTGTCCTTGTCCCCGGCGACAGCAATGCCCGTCGCCGCAAGCGCTGCTGCGACGATTGCTAGGGCGATCAACTTCTTACGGCGCACGACCGACCATCCGTCGCCCGAGCTCCCCCTGTCCCCAAACCGCTTTTGCGGCTTTTTTCACACCGGCTGACTTTTGCACGCGGCCGGCGCGGGAACAAGCGAAACACAGGCGCTATAAAGCTGCCAATCCACGGCCGATCAGGATGCGCTGTACGTCGCTGGTACCCTCGTAGATCTGGCAGACGCGAACGTCGCGCCAGATCTTCTCCACCAGGTAGTCAGAAACGTAGCCATAACCGCCGTGGATCTGAATTGCGGCCGAGCAGACTTCCTCGGCCATTTCCGAGGCATATAGCTTGGCCATTGCGGCCTCTGTGAGGCATGGCCAGCCCGCGTCGCGCAACGTTGCCGCATGCAGGACCATCTGTCGCGCCACCGCGATCTTGGTCGCCATGTCGGCCAGGCGGAACTGGACGGCCTGATGATTGACGATCTTGGTGCCAAACGTTTCGCGCTCGTTGGCGTAGGCGCGGGCGGCGTCGAAAGCGGCGCGCGCCATGCCGACCGCCTGGGCAGCGATGCCGATGCGGCCGGCTTCGAGGTTGGCGAGCGCGATGCGGTAGCCCTCGCCCTCGGCGCCCAGCAAGGCGTCGGCGCCGACGGCGCAGTCCTCGAAGACGATCTGGCAGGTATCGGACGATTTCTGCCCCAATTTCTTCTCGATCGACGCCACGCGGTAG
>Ga0210409_10004992_pt1 | contig 14042 bp, 14 predicted proteins | sample IncBWH17MmetaG_FD_161649 | JGI IMG/M metagenome (GOLD analysis project Ga0210409, IMG submission 161649) | Forest soil microbial communities from Barre Woods Harvard Forest LTER site, Petersham, Massachusetts, United States - Inc-BW-H-17-M | ecosystem: Environmental > Terrestrial > Soil >... | reverse complement strand
TCGCAGCGCGAATATTTTTGTACCGCCGTTCTATCTCTGTTTGGCTCGGCATTGGCGAATGGCCTCTGGTTAATGCGCCCCGCAGATTTCGGCGGCCGCGAGAGCATATACCTTCGTGGTGTTGACCAGCGTTTCGATCGCGACCTTCTCCCCTTCTGCGTCCCGTGGGCCGCTGGAGGGTCCATAGTTCAACGTTTCAATCCCGAAACGCGTCATCACCGAAGCATCGGAGTCCCACAATACGGTGGCGTGTTTCGCGGCCGTCCCCAGCACACGTTGGTGGCAGCTCTCTATCGTTTTGACGAGCGGATGGTCCTTGGAAATCTCGGCGCCGGGAACGGACACGAACGTTTCGGATTCTATTCCGTAGTCGGGATGTTTCTTTCGCAGCTCGAGTACCAGCTGTTTGATTCCTGTGCGCACTTCTTTGAGCGCCATGGTCGGTGGAACGCGCACATCAAGAAAGATATCCGTGCGATCGGGAGTGCGGCTGACGCGCCACGGAAAGCCGCCCCGTATGCAGCCCACGTTCACAACCCCGGGCTGGCCGCCGTAGGTGGCTTTACGTTCCCACGACGAAATCCAATCGTAGATCGGCTCTAGGATTTGTTTCATCCGGAAAATGGAGCTGTGGTCCTGCTTCCCCCGTGTAAACGCTGTATGAACGTAGTGTCCGCGCGTTGAAAGGCGAACCCAAACCGTGCCGTAGTGTCCGAGCACTAACTGCATATCCGTCGGCTCGCCGAGAATACACATATCCGGCAGGACGCCGTGGTTGACCAAGTGATGCGTGCCCACGCCGTAGCCGCGAAACTCTTTGCCGACGAATTCGTCACTCCATTGCGTTTTTTCGATTTCGCCAACCACCGCGGCAATCGTCAGGTCGCCTTCCAGCTTGACCCCGGCGCGCATAAGCGCTTTCACCGCCTGCATGTAACAAACCAGCGCGCCCTTCATGTTGTATATACCCAGCCCGTAAATCATCTTGTCGCGAAGAACCGCTTTGGGTTTGTACCCTAGCCCGGTGAGAAAAGTTTCACGGCCGGTATTGGAAGTGTCCATGTGCCCGTTGAACATCAGGCTTCTCCCGTTTCCCGTGCCTTCCCACAAACCCACAACATTCGCGCGACCTTCCTCCACTTCTTGCCTAGAAACCGCCAGTCCCATTTCTTCCAGCGCCTTGCGCATGTACCGGCCCATCTCCAACTCTTCACCGGTCGCGCTCGGAATGTTTACAACGTCGCAAGACATCGCCACGATTTCATCCTCGCGAACCTGCGCGAGAATCGCCCTGGCGAGGTCCTCCTTCATCGCACCGTGAGCCTCAGCTGCATGTGGCGTCATAAATTTATTTCAGCGACGAAAATCGTCCGGATACGTGCAAAGCTTCTCACACCCGTCACCCGTCACCAAGAAATTGTCTTCCAGCCGCAGCCCTCCGCCACCCTCCCAATAAATCCCAGGCTCGATGGCCCACACCATGCCCGCCTGCATCGCTCCAGGCGCCGCAGCCTGATGCGAATAAGGCGGCTCGTGCGCGCGCGCTCCCACACCGTGCCCAACCGGATGCGATGGCTGCCCCGGATATCCCGCCGCATCGATTCCCTTGCGAATGATGCGGTCGATATCGCCCATCGGCGCGCCCTCGCGAACGCACCCGACAGCATCGTCGAAAATCTTCAGCAATTGATCAAGCAGTGCGTTGTATTTCGCAGTGGGCCGCCCAGGACACAGGTTTTTCGTCAGGTCCGTCCAATACCCGTCAGCGCAGACCCAGATCTCCACGAGCGTCGGCTCATTTTCGATGACCGGCCGATAGCTGGTCGCGGTGAACGTCGCGATCCCAGGTCCCGACCACACCAGCGTGAATGCGCGCGCCATCTCCACTTTCCCTTTGTAGCCGACGCCCACTTCGTGAATGTGCCCTTCGATCATTGCCGCCACTTCACTTTCTTTCATGCCAGTCCGGATGTGATCGCGAGCGTATTCCATGCCGATGGCGGCAAGTTCGTTAGCCAACCGCATGCGTTCAATTTCCTGTTGCGTCTTGATCATTCGAACCTGAGCCAAAAGCGGCGCGGCATCGACCGTCTCCTTGCAAGCAGCGCGAAACGCATCATAAAAACCCTGCCAATAAACAGTAGGCTCGCCCACCATCCGATCGCAAATCTGCGAGTTCTGCGAAAGTTCAATTCCCACCCGGCGCGTAAGGTTTCGCTCTTTCAACACCTCCACAGCCATTTCCACCGCACGAATCATCGGAGGCCGCGGATCTTTCGCATGATAAAAGGGAAAGAACTGCACATCTTTATTCCACGCAGTGCGCTGCGCCTCGCGAAACTGCGGCTCAATTACCAGAAGCGTAGGCTCGCCCTCGCGAGGGAAAATCGCAAGATCGTATCCTTTCATGGTCCAGTAATTCGTGAGGTACAGGACATTATCGGGCGCGCGAACCACAAGCGCATCGAGGTCGTTCCGCTCCATCATTTCGCGGACACGCCGCCATTTCTCCTGATCCTGTGGGTAGCCCATTAGGTCCGTTGTTGCGCCGCTGGGTGTTTGCAGGCGTCGTAAGTCCAAGCCGCTTCCTTGCCTTTGATCAAGCGATACAGCGCCGTATGCAGGGGCGCAGGAATGCCGCCACGCAGCGCCTCGCGCGCAATCGCGCCGCCCAGAAAATCCACTTCCGTTTTCAACTTGTGGCGGACGTCATAAAGCATCGAGGGCGGATGATCGGTCCGAGCCCCAATCTTATTCATCTCCCAAGGATCGTCGTGGAGCGCAATGCCCAACCCCGCGGCAACTTGTTTTCCCTCCTCAATCAATGCGTGCAGCAAATGCCCCAAATCCTCAAACTCTTTTTCCTCCGCGAAATGGAAGCTATGCGGCAACTCCGTCAGTGCCGAAACAGCATTCACCGACGCGTTGAAGATCAGCTTGGACCACTGCGCCGGCCGCGCGTCGGGCAGCGCAATCGCCTTCAGACCCGATGCGCAGATCAACTCCGCCGCTTTCTGAACGATCGCAAAAGGCGTCTTCGTCGGTTCGAATGGCCCCATCCACGTAGCCGTATCCAGCTCGTACTGCACACGCGTATCACTGTGACGCGTACCGCTCATAAAAGTCGTCCCGCGAATTACAAACGTCTTCGCGAGGTCTGCAATAATCTCCTCGCCTCCCAAACCGTTTTGTGCGGAAAGAATCGCCCCGTTCTTAAAAAGATGCGCGACGGGCCGCACAGCGTCCGCGGTTTGCGTGACCTTGGTCGCGACAATCCCCAAATCGAACTCCGACAACTCGGCTGCTTCGTGCGATGCCCGCAACGTGGCATGAAACTGATGCGTTCCGGAGACGCTTAGCCCATCGCGATTCAATGCCGCAGCGTGCTCGGGGCGTCGAACAAAAGCCCACACCTCTGCGACCTTCGCCAAATGCGCGGCATACAGGCTTCCGATCGAACCGCAACCGATGATGCAGATTCGCTTGATCAATTGTTTCGTTTGCGCGGACCTTCGACGCGCACCATGGACGCAAATCCGCCGGAGCTCGCCCGTCGCACCGCGCGAAAGATGGAATCGCCGGTATTGTGTGAGTCGTCGATAATCACGCCGCTCGAATAGAGCGCATCCTGCAGCGCCGCGCAAACGGTATGCACAGGCGCGGCGCCACCCTCGCCCATCCCTTTTGCGCCATTGTAGGAAAACGGAGACGGTGACTCCATGTGCCCATAGAGCAGCTTCGGCATATTTACGGCGGTGATCGGCGTGTAGTCGCTGAAGGTGGAGGCCAGAAGATTCCCGTCCGAGTCATACGCGCAGTTTTCCATCAGCGCCGCGCCGATGCCGTGCGCCGTACACCCGTGAACTTGGCCCTCGACAATGCGCGGGTTGATCGTCCGGCCGCAGTCGTCAACGCACGCGTAAGCCAGAATCTTTGGCTGAAAAGTGTCGCGGTCGACTTCAATCACCGCCACGTGAATTTGCGCGGCATACGTCAGGGTCAGATTGCCGTATTTCCGCTTCACATCCGGCACTTGAAACGGCGCATGGTAAACGTGGCGGCAATTCAGCGTCACGTCCCACAGATTTTCCGGCATTCCCGCATTATTCACGTTCACCAGATTGGCCAGCCCCCAATAATTGATCGACTTTTTCGTGCGGGTGTCGCGAACCTCGGGACCCTGTGCTCCGATTCCGAACTCCAGGTCTTTTTCCTTTCCTTTCAACGCCCAAGCCGCAAGCCGCGACATTTCGTTGCGCAGCTTCACCGCCGCTCCATGTATCGCGGACAATCCGGTCACCGCAAACTGGCTCGCATACGTTCCCGTGTGGCCCGTATAAACATTTTGTTCGGTGTCGAATCCCGGTTTCACCTTGACCAGGTCCGGCGAAATCCCCAGCACGTCCGCAACAACTTGCGCCGCCGTAGTCTCGTGTCCTTGCCCCTGTGGAACCGATCCGAGACTCACCACCACCTCGCCATAAATATCCAGCTTCGTATTCGCCGCTTTGGACTGCCCGGAAAAAGGCGCGAAATTATTGATGATCTGCGCCTGCCCAAAATTGTTCGTGCCCGAATCCAGTGTCGACCCGATGCCCATGCCGATCCAGCGCCCTTCCTTGCGCCCAGCCGCTTGCTTTTTCTTCCACTCGTCCCAGCCAATCAGCTTTTTCCCCAGTGCCAGCATGCCTGCATAATCGCCCGAGTCGTAAACGCAACCGTTCGGCGTGGTGTAAGGCATTTCCTCTTTCCGAATGTAGTTGCGCAAACGCATCTCGTCGCTGGAAATCCCCAGCGTGTGTCCGCAAATATCCAGCACCCGTTCCATGAACCACAACTGTTGCATCCGCGAATAGCCGCGATTCGGGCCCACCGGACATTTATTCGTCACCACCTGATTCATGTCGATGCGCACATTCTTGACGCGATACGCTCCCGGCAGCACCTGCGCCCAAATGACGCAGCCCAGTGGTTCGTAGCGCGGATACGCGCCACAGTCATCGACGTGACGCGACTCAATCGCGGTGATCACTCCATTCTTAGCCAGCGCCACCCGCGTATCGAAAAACGTCCGCTCATTGCCATGCGCGCTCGCTTGCATATGCTCGGTGCGCGTCTCCGCCCATTTCACCGGACGCCCGCCTGCCTTGCGCGAAGCCAGCGCGCACACCGCCATATACGGATAATTCGTAATCTTGATTCCGAATCCCCCACCGATATCAAAGCTCTTCATCAGAATTTGATCGATCCCCACCCCCAGCGCCGGCGACAAAAACTGCGCCGCAAATGATGGAAAAGAGTTGTTCGACCAGTATTCAATCCGTTCCGACCGCGAATCCCACACCGCGATCACCGCATTATTTTCCAGCGGTGTGCTCGAGAAGCGATGAAAATGCAGCCGCCCGATATGCACAACGTGAGCAGCCTGCTTGAACGCCTTCTCAATATCCCCGTATTCGAATACTCCATGCCAGTTGCGGTTCGTGCCCATCTCTGGATGTACCAGAGTCTCGTCTTTCAACGCTTCTTCCGCGGTCAACACTAGCGCGATCGGTTCGTATTCCACCTCAACCAATTCCGCGGCGTCCTCGGCAATCAGCCGAGTTTCCGCAATCACCGCCGCAACCGGCTCGCCCTGAAACGTAACCTTATCGACCGCCATCGGATAATCCGCAATCTTCTGCCCCACGTCCGGGCCGATCTCGATGAACGGCTTCACCATGCCCTTCACTTCCGCGCCGGTCAGCGTGTAAACCACGCCAGGCAGCGCCGCCGCCTTCGAAACATCAATCCGCGCTATCTTCGCGTGCCCATACGACGAGCGCACAAACCGAATGTGCAACATTCCCGTCAATTTCTGATCGTCAACAAAAATTCCCTTGCCGCGCACCAACCGGTCTTCTTCCTTCCGCCGAATGGGCTGGCCCACCCATTTTGCCGGCCTATTCGCAGTCGGCGCCTTCGTCTTCTTGGTTTTTGCGCGCAGTATAGTTGCCATGATCGGTAGCGCTATCCCAGCGCTTTCTGCAAACCATCAATCAATTTCTGCACGTTCTTTTTTGCCAGCGGTTCCAGCATTCCGCCTGCCAGGGAAGCAATCCGCCCGACCACATTCGATTGCCCCAGCCAAATCACCTTGGTCTCTCCGCCCGTCGACGCGTGCAAATCAAATCCAGCCCGCAAACTCGCCGACCCACCCGGCACGTCGCCTTTTCCTTCGTACACCGCACGATTAGGACTCTGCGTTTCCACCAATGACATCTTCACCGCCGCCGTCCCACGAATATGCGAAATCCCCACGCTCAGCTTCACCAGAAAATTCTTGCCATCCAGAATCTCCATACTCTGATAGTCCGGCAACAGCGGACAAAACCGCTTTGGGTCCACAAGAAAGTCGTACACTTCCTGCGGCGTTTTCTTCACCGTGAAGTCCCCGTTGAACTTGATCTCCATCCCTTAGCGCTTCTCCATCTCACTGGCAGCCAGGCGTATGGACTTGAGAATGTTTTGGTAACCGGTGCAGCGGCAAGTGTTCCCCGCAATGGCTTTGCGAATCTGCTGCTCGCTCGGCTGCGCGTTTTTGCTGAGCAGGTGCACCGTCGAAAGAAGCAGCCCCGGCGTGCAATACCCGCACTGCAGTCCATGACATTCCGCAAACGCATGCTGCACCGGATGAAGCGCGCCATCCGTTGAAAGGCCTTCCACCGTCATAATTTCGCCTCCATCCGCCATGGGCGCAAACAGTGTGCAAGATTTTACTGTGCGGCCATTCAGCAGCACTGTGCAAGCGCCGCAATAGGTTGTGTCGCACCCAATGTGCGTTCCGGTCAGGTTCAAGTTCTCCCGCAGGAAATCCACCAGTAGCGTGCGCGGCTCAACTTCCGCCTCCCGCGCCTCCCCATTCACGCGGATACGCACAGATATTTTTTCAACGGCCGACATATTCGTGTCCCGCCTCCACGCGTTCGCCCCGCGCACGCCGGGCCGCGATTCCAATCGCGCGTTTCACCAGTGCCGCTACCAGCGCTCGTTTATAGTCCGCTGACCCGCGCATATCGCTCTGCGGTTCGGCCGCTTCTCGAGCCGCCTCCGCCGCGCGCTGAATTGCCTTCCCATCAATTTTCTTCCCGCGCAGTTCTTCCTCCGCCCGCTTGGCGCGAATCGCCATCAATCCCACACAACCCAAAACCACGCGAATGTCTTTGCAAATGTCCTTGCCTTCAACCGTGAGCTGCACCGCCGCGCTCGCGGTGGCATACACGGAAGCGCAGCGCTTGAATGCCAGGTACGCTCCGCCACTGTTCCTCGCCGGCTTTTTTATGGCGATCTCGCGCACCAGTTCGTCGTGCGCCAAAACGTTTGTAAACGCATCCTTGATGAAATCTTCCAGCTTGATTGCCCTCTCACCTTGAGGACCTACGCACGTGACCGAAGTATCGAGCGTAAGCAGGGCCGCTCCCCAATCTCCGCTAGGATCCGCTTCCGCCAGCGACCCGCCAATCGTCCCTTGATTGCGCACCTGCACATCCGCAATCCCCGCCGCGCAATCGTGCAGAATCGGAATCGCCGCAACCGCCTCCGACATTTCTATATCCGTGTGCCGAGCCAAAGCCCCCACCCGCAGTTCGCCGTTGTGGCTCTGAATCCCGCTCAATCCCGGAATGAAATTGATGTCCACGAGCGCCGAGGGTCGCGCCATGCGCATCTTCATCAACGGAATCAGGCTTTGCCCTCCAGCAAGTACGCGCGGCTCTTCGCCCAATTCCTGCAGCAGCTTCGAGGCCTCGGCAAGCGATTTCGCGCGGTGATAGGAAAACGGATGAGAGTACACAGTTGGTCTGCTCGCCTCGTGGTGTGGCTGGACCGCGGTGCAAACGAAGGTGTTATGTCGTCGCGCGCATTTTATTGCGATTGCCACAACCTGGCAAGGCGAAACCCCGTCGCCACTGGACAGTTCCGATAAGAGCCTTTATCAATTATCCGACCCTTTACAGTGTTTCCCGTTATGTCCAAAATAACCAGCCGATAGAATAAGACACCACAAAAACCCGGTGAAGCTTCATAGCTTTGTAAGGGTAAAAACTCATTGCCGGTGGCTGATCCTTCTCTCGCAGCTAACGGCGCAGCTCAATCACGGGAATCCCGTCGCTCCACAACTCCTTAGCCAGTGAAATGCGAATCCCTCCGGGCGTCGCCGTGAACGCAACAGGCTTTCCTGTCGCTACCACTTGCGCCTGGCTCACCGTCTTCTGCAGTCCCTCCACCCGAATGTCTTCGGCCGATGAGTCCACTACAAACACATAAACACTGCTTCCCCGCTCCGTCGTGCGGAACGACGCCTCTCCTTGGATTGGCCCATATGTACTGCCGTAGATCGCCGCCGCATTTCTGTGCGTCCACTGGCCAATCCCCTCAAGGCGCTCCACAAATTCGGGCTGGATCTGTCCGTCCGGCTGCGGCCCCACATCGAGCAAAAGATTACCGCCCCTGCTGATGATCTCGATCAAACTGCGGATCAGCGTGTCGACATTCTTAAAATTCCGGTCCTTGGGACGATAGGCCCAAGTCTCGTTAATCGTCATACAGGTTTCCCACGGCTGGAAATCTTCTGGACGTGGCACGGTGATCGTCTGTTTGTCGGCCGCACGGTGATCCGGACTGTCCATCCGAATCCCTTTCACGGGAATCGCCTTTGGAATGAACTGCTCGGGCGTGGCGAAGTCTCCCGGCACCCCCATCCGGTTATTCACCAGGGCCGCTGGCTGCAGCCGGCGCACTTCATCTACAAAGCGCTGTCCATCATAGCGAGCCTGCGCTTCCGGATCGACCGTGTCGAACCAGACCTCCGCCACAGGTCCATACTTCGTCAGCAGTTCATGTAATTGCAGGTTCATGTACTCCAAATAGAGTGGCCATTCTGCACGCTCAGGCTCGCCGCGGTAATTAGTCGCTGAAAGCTTGCTCGTATCGCGATAGCCGGGATGGTTCATGTCCGGCGGAGAGTAGTAAAAGCCGAGTGGCATTTGGTTCCCCCGGCAGGCATCCGCCAGTTGGCGCACGATGTCTTTTCCGTACGGTGTGCGCGTGATTTTGTAGTTCGTATAGTCCGAATCGAACATACAAAAACCATCGCAGTGTTTTGCGGTTAAGACCATGTACCGCTGTCCGCATTTACGCGCCAAATCAATCCACGCCTTAGGGTCAAACCGCACCGGATTGAAGCGAGCGGGCAACGCGCGATACTCCGCCTCCGAGATTTCGCCAGTGGGCGCCATGATCGGCCAGGATGCTTCGACGCCCGCCACGGAGTACGGTCCCCAGTGAATGAACATTCCAAACTTTGCCTCGCGCTGCCAAGCCAACCGGTCGGCCGTACTGCTTAGTGCGTGGAACGAACGAGCCTGGACCGCCAGCGCAACGGCTCCCAGCCTCGCCAGAAAAATTCTTCTGCTCTGCTGCATCTTCGGCTCCCTGAGAAGACAATATCTACCAATGCTTTCTATCGGCTGAGCCTCGATTATCCACATTTCCGGTTACCGCTGCGGGACTAACGACTACATGATCTGGATGCGGAGAAGCACTACGATCGCGAATTAGTGAGTGGAAGACGCGCGAGCGTCGGCGGTTGCGATGGAGCGCCCAATCCAGGCGAAGACGAATAGGGCCAGTCCGGCGACCCATGCGCCTAGACTGAACGTCCCCGAAAAATAGTGTGCGATCACGACGCCCGCGGCAATCAGAATTCCCGCGAGGAACAGGAACATGCGCATCCCGTAGAGAGTAGCGAACGGCAAATAGTGCGCGCCCAAAAGGACCATCAGAGCCGGGAAAAACAAGTTCAAGTTGTAGAGACCTACGGGCACAAGAAGCAGCATCGAAAACGGCAGCACAAATGCCACCTGCATCCCGAGGTTATTGAACGGATTCTCTCTGCTCAGCGACGCGCGGCGGCCCGACAAACGCAGCATCAATTGCGTGAGCGGAAAGATGAAAAATCCAGCGATGACGAGGGTCCGGATAGACGCTTTTGGAGTGACCCAGGTGCCCAGCGCCGCGGACACCAGCCAAATTACGGAACTGACAAGCTGTCCCCAAAAGCCGCCAATGTAGACAGACCGACTTTCGCGTTGAGCGTCCTGGATGTCCATTCAAACCTCCGAAACGGTGGTGGCGTCGCGGCGCGCTACATTAGCACGCAGCGCACCGCGCTCACCAGGAGCGGGCGTCAGCAGCGCTAACCGGAAAAGTGGAGTCCCAGTACGGCAGATGTCCGGTAACCCGACTTATCGGGAGCTGGTGTCTAACGGCCGCAACTACCTTGCGGGGTGTCGATGAATGCTATCGCCTGATTGCAATAAGAACGCGCTAAAGTATGCCTATCGGAAGTTTTCAGTCGTTGAACTTAAGCCATGGGTGGCGTTCTTTGAAAAATCCCACTCTTAAAAGATGCGTGCCTGTATTGGTCGCTTTGTTATCCGCGACGGCATTTGGACAACAGTCGGGTCACCAAACGAAAGGCGCGTCGCAAACGGCTCAGATCACTAAGTTTTTCGTCGCAGAACCGGCGACCGGTTCCGGATACGAGACCGGCCCTTTGCACGTCATCTATACTGACGGAACGGAAATTGTGCAAACCCTTCCACCACTGAAGCCTAGCACCGATAAGGAAATCGTGTTCAATGCCGTCGGATTCTCCGGAGTTGAGTTGGCGCAAGATCGAGAAACTCTCGGTTGGACGATTAACGTTCAGAACTGTTGTACATCCTATTCGATCCCCTTCAGTGTTGTCGTCTTTCATCACAAGCGGGTGCTCCACACCTTCGATCAGGGCCAGATGGTTTGGAGTTGGATGTTTGTCGAAGGCGGCAAGCAGGTAGCTGTTGTATTTGGACCGACACACGGACCAGAGGTTGGCGACTATCGGCTTTATGACGTGAAAACTGGCAACCTTGTGTCAGAAGTCTGGGGCGATGCGGACACGCAATCCCTGAAAACTAATGCGCCAGATTGGGCGAAGCGACTACAGGACCTCTTCACAACAACCCCGTGGCCTCTCCTTAGGCTGGTTCATATTAGCTGACTTCGGGTGCTCATCGTGCTCTGAAACGCTACTCACGAGTCACGTCCTCTCCGACTGTTTGAGCGTCACCTCCTGATTAACGCGCTAACCGGAGAAGTGGATTTCACGGTGCCATTTCAGGCGGTTCTTGGGGCCCAGAGCGACGCCGACACTTGAAAATTCCGATTCCGCAACCCATGGCGATGCCGAAAAGAAGCAGCCCCAAACCACCGCACGCGATCTGCATGAGGTATTGCCAGGTTCTGACATCGGCATGCATCCGTTGGGCGTAGACCAACAGGAAGCCACTGGCCAAGATGCAGGCAACAAAACCCAACACATGGCTCTCGCGGTCGAAACTCTTCGGCTTACCCTTCCACGCGGCGTACGCAATTGCCACAGCTATCGACGGGACCCCTACGAAGAAAATGATCAATAGTAGTCCATCGATAATCCATACGGCCGTTTTGGAGTCCATCGCCGGAAGCATAATTCTCGACTATCCAGACAGTCAACAACAGCCGAAGCGGCGAGGACTTGCGGTCACTGCCTGGTTAACGCGCTTATCGGAGAAGTGGCCTTCGCCGATCCAGATGTCCGTTAACGCGACTTACAGGGACTTTGAGAGCAGGGCGGGGTACATTTGTTGACAAAATCAGGCTCCTCGGGATGGACGGTCATGAGAGCCGTCGCTGCAACAGAAGCCGGCAAGTCGCGGGAGATTGCCCGTCAGATCGCGGGCCTGCCGGGAATCAAGATGGCCGACGCATGTCGGCGCTCCCGCGATGCATTCGCCGTCGTGGAAGTTACGGGGATGCCAAGAACTTAACGGAATCGGGTCTTTCGTAGCCGCATGAGGCCCAGGAGCCCTGTACCAAGCAGCAAGAGAGAACTGGGTTCGGGAACAGGGGTGACTGCTGTGAAAATACCAGCTTGATCATGTCCGGCCGGGGAAGTATTCACGACCAAATCCCCGGCGGTGGTCGCAAGGGGGGTGGGGGCAAGACAGTTGCTATTGATCGGTGAGCTTTGGGGGAATCCGATGCACGAAAATACGAGAGCGCCAGCTGAAAGGCCGACGGTGAAATTGCTCTTCAAGTCGTAAGTGTCTAGCCCAGTACCGAAAGCCATACCGTACGGGTATGTTGGCAGACCAGGGAAATTCGAACTGTTCTGATCCGCGACCGCGGAGGAACCAAACCCCATGCTGTTGTTTGTGTTATCGACGCTAACGAATATGCCATCGCTGGGTAGAAAAGTCCCCTGTGCCAATGGCGCCCCAGTGTTGGCATCTGTAACCTGAAAAGACGCAGTCCCGACCAGGATTTCAAACCCATTCACAGTCGTCGTCGGGTTTGGCACTGTTACTGACCACGGAACGACGTTCGACGTATCCCCTTGGAAGGTGAAGGTAAGCACGTCGTTGGTGTTAGCTCCACCAAACGGCACGGAGCCTACCGTGCCGGACGGCCCAACATCTCCAGGAAAGCTCATCACTTGTAAGGTGTAGGTGATCGGGTCAGCGTCGGCGTTAGGGGTGAATACGACAGCCAAAATCAGCAGTGCTGTAGTGAGCTGTGCGTACGGGTTTTTCCATATACGAGCAAACGTGGTTTTCATAGCTCCCCCCAGCGGTTTCCCGAAACATGAAACGGATGTCCGAGTGCGGTACAGAGCAAACGCTGTGCCAGCTTTGCTGCTGGAAAGAATGGACTTATCTCACCTTGGGGATTGCAGAGAATCAATCCCTGCACATTCTCTCCCATGTGTTGCGCAGGTTGAGAATCTCCGGGCTTCCCGGAATAAAACTTCAGTCTCCGTTTTTGACTTTTTCAAGACGCCTGATTAACGCGCTAATCGGAAAAGTGAAGTCCTGGTACGGGACTAGTCTGGTTTTGCGACTAATCAGGAGTGTCTCGTTCTAACTTCTCGAGAGCGACGAGGGCTGAGGCGCGCATAGTCAAACTGTTGTTACCTAGTGCCTCTTTCAATGCAGGGATGGCTGATTTATCGCCAATTTCTCCCAACGACCAAGCAACGGCCTCCTTGACGTCTTCGTCCTTCAGCAAGGCAACCAGGACGGGAACTGCCCGCAGGTCCTTCAGGTCCCCAAAAAGGTGCGCGGCGTAGTAACGGTCCGCACGAATTTGTCGCGCGGGACTCGGATGTCCCGCGCTGTCGGTCTCGAACACGGCCCGTTTGGACGAACGGTCCTCCAGAATAGCCTGGATAACCTGAAACCCCCGATCATCGCCGAGTCTTGCGAAAACGAACGCTGCGTTGCCTCTGCGACGCTGGTCTTCACATCGGAGCCATGGTTCAAGCCGTGGAAGCACACCCTTGTCATGAAGCGCGACAATCTTCTTGGCGACCTCAAATTGTTCCCAGAACACCGTCGTGCTCTCGAACTGCTCAACAAGGCCGCCGACGGTCTGAGGGAGAGCTGTGGACAGAAGACCGAGGCTCGCCAGCAAGCCTCCGCAGATGACGCCAACCCCGCGTGCCATAGTGAGGACTCCCAACACAGTGCTAAGGCGAATTCTACGATGGCACCAAGTAAGACAAAAACTGATTCTTTCTAAAGTCCCGATTAACGCACGTATAATTGGAAACCCATCGCTAATCTCGCGCATGGCCGCGCGCCAACAACGTGCACTGGCATAAACGGAGGGCGCTGGAGTTTCCTCTCCCATTCGTCTATCCTTCCGCAACCTCCGGATGCGCAAACCCGAAAGAATCATTCCCATCATCCTGGCCGCAGGAAGCTCTCAAAACCTACCGTTTCCCAAAGCTCTAGCTCGGTTCAGGCACCGAACCGCACTGCAAATCGCCGTCAAGAATTGTTCCTTCCTAGGCGAGAGTCTGGTCGTGTTGGGCGCCGACGCCAAGCGCATCCTGCCTGCGGTGCCCAAAAACTCCCACGTCATAATCAATCGGCACTGGCCCCAGGGCCAACTCAGCTCGCTGCTAGCCGCCTTACGCA
>Ga0210409_10004991_pt1 | contig 14043 bp, 11 predicted proteins | sample IncBWH17MmetaG_FD_161649 | JGI IMG/M metagenome (GOLD analysis project Ga0210409, IMG submission 161649) | Forest soil microbial communities from Barre Woods Harvard Forest LTER site, Petersham, Massachusetts, United States - Inc-BW-H-17-M | ecosystem: Environmental > Terrestrial > Soil >... | reverse complement strand
GATTGTCACGCTCTGCGTCGGAGCGTCAAATCTGTTCTGGTTACCAGTTGCTGGCGCGCTCTCGGATAGGATCGGGCGCAGACCTTTGCTCCTGGTCTTCACAATTCTGATGTTGGTCACCGCATATCCGTCAATGTTGTGGCTGGTGCGTGAGCCTTCGTTCGCGAGACTGCTCGCCGTCGAGCTCTGGCTCTCGTTTATTTTCGGAAGCTACAACGGTGCGATGGTCGTCTTTCTCACAGAAATCATGCCGATCGACGTCAGAACCTCCGGCTTCTCCCTCGCCTACAGTCTCGCAACGGCCATCTTCGGAGGTTTTACGCCGGCCATCAGCACGTACTTGATTCACCTGACCGGGAATCGTGCCGTTCCAGGCCTGTGGCTCTCGCTGGCCGCTGCGTGCGGATTCGTGGCTGCGCTCCTCGCCAAACCCCAGCCTTCCTTGGCTGAAGCGCTCGATGGACACGCGTTTAATTCTGTTTCAGCGCAAACGAATTGAGATCACGATCGAAAGCGCCCGAGCCGGAGGAAGCGGACAAATGGTCATGAGACAGGCTGACAATGACGACGCCAGCGAGATCGGCGCGAATTCATCTCTCACGCGCCGCGGCCTCTTCGAATTCGCTGGCCTAGCCATCGCAGCTGCGGCGCTCCCCAGTCAGATAGCCTCCGCCTCGACATCAGCAGCTTCGGGCAGCTCACAACAAGGCGTGAGCCCCGTCATGGAAACGCTCAGCGCGTACATGAGTGAAGCCGCCCGCCGCTCCCTGCCAGAAGAAGTGGCCGAAAAAACAAAACAACACATTCTCGATACCCTCGCCGCAATGATTTCAGGTTCCGAGCTTCCTCCGGGGCGAACCGCACTCCAGTTTGCTAGTGCCTACGGTGGCAAGGAGGTCGCCACCGTCGTGGCTTCGAATTTCTTATGCGGTCCGATCGAAGCGGCGCTTACCAACGGCGTGCTTGCCCATGCCGACGAGACCGACGATTCTCACTCTCCTTCGCAGTCCCATCCGGGCTGCGCCGTCGTTCCTGCCGCCCTCGCAACAGGCGAACGCTTTGGCATTAGCGGAGAGCATTTTCTCCGCGCCGTGGCTCTTGGCTACGATATCGGGCCCCGCTTCACGGTTACCTTGGGCGGTCAGCGCTTTGAGGCTGAGAGCCACTGGAGCACGCACAGCATCTCTCCTCTCTTTGGCGCCGCCGCAGCCGCGAGTTGCGCGGCCGGCTTGAACGCCCAACAGGTGCGATGGATGCTTGGCTACACCGCGCATCAATCCTCCGGTCTGGGGGCGTGGAATCGCGATACCGAACACGTTCAGAAAGCCTTTCACTTCGGCGGTATGACGGCGCGCAGCGGAGTTACGTCCGCGTTGCTTGTTCAGGCTGGCTGGACCGGTGTCGACGACATCCTCTCCGGCAAGGACAATTTCTTTGCTGCCTATAGCCCGCATGCTGATCCCGCCGGCCTTATCGACAAGCTCGGTGAACGCTACGAAGTAACCCGCACAAACATCAAGAAATGGCCCGTCGGTTCGCCCATCCAAGCTGCGCTCGACGCTATGGAAATTTTGCGCAAGCAAAAGCCTTTTGAGGCCTCGCAAGTAAAACGAGTCTCGGTGCAGCTCGCCACCGATGAGGCCGCCATTGTGAACAACCGCGAAATCCCCGACATCTGCCTGCAGCACATGGTCGCCGTGATGCTACTCGATAAAACGGTTAGCTTTGTTTCAGCCCATGACAAAGAGCGTTTAAAAAATCCCGAGACGCTTTGCGAGCGCGCGAAAGTACAGCTCATCCCAGACCAGGAACTGGAGCGACTCATGCCTTTGCGCGTGGCGATCGTCACGGTAACACTGGCGGACGGATCTCACCTCGCGCAGCGCGTAGACAATGTTCGCGGCACTCCCGAAAATCCGATGACCCGCGACGAGGTCGTCGCGAAAGCCAGGGATCTGATAACTCCTATCCTCGGTTCAGCCACGTGTTCAAGTTTGATCGAGAAGGTGTTCCACCTGGAAACAGTAAACGACATTCGCGAGCTTCGACCGCTATTGCAACGCAACTGAACCCATTTGATGCGGCAAGAAAGGCATTTTTTGAGAATCGTCGACATTCGCGAAACCGTCGTACCCATCAAATCGCAGATTCGCAACGCCTTCATTGATTTCAGCCAAATGACAGTCAGTGTGGTTGCGCTGATAACTGACGGGGTTCGCGACGGTAAGCCAGTCGTCGGATTTGGTTTTAACTCCAACGGCCGCTATGCACCAAGCGGACTTCTACGCGATCGATTTATTCCCCGTCTCAAAGCCGCGGATTCGCGCGCGCTGCTCGACGATGCTGGAGACAATTTGGAGCCGGCTCGCGTTTGGGATGTTCTCATGCGTAATGAGAAACCTGGCGGCCACGGCGAGCGCTCTGTCGCCGTGGGTGTCGTGGATATGGCAGTGTGGGACGCTGTCGCGAAGATCGCGGGAGTTCCGCTCTATCGGCTTCTTGCTGATCGTTATCGCGGTGGCGTAGCAGATGAGAAAGTGTTCGTTTACGCGGCCGGAGGCTATTACTATCCCGGCAAAGATGTAACAGCTCTTCAAAATGAAATGTCGAGCTACGTCGATCTGGGTTATTCGGTCGTCAAAATAAAAATCGGCGGAGCTCCGCTCGCCGAAGATCTGCGGCGCATCGAAGCCGTCCTCAAAATCCTGAAGTCCCCCGATCAACTTGCCGTCGACGCCAATGGCCGCTTCGACCTCAACGCAGCCATTGTCTATGCCCGGGCGCTGGCTCCATACAAACTTCGTTGGTACGAAGAGGCCGGCGATCCTCTCGACTACGAACTGCAAGCGAAGCTGGCGCCTCACTACCCGGGCCCTATGGCCACCGGCGAAAATCTGTTTTCAATGCAAGACGCGCGAAATCTCATCCGCTACGCAGGCCTGCGTTCCGATCGCGACATTTTGCAATTCGACTGCGCGCTAAGCTACGGACTGGTCGAATATCTCCGCATCCTGGACATGTTGAAAGAACATAATTGGTCGCCCGCCCGTTGCATTCCGCACGGCGGCCACCAGATGTCGCTGAACATCGCCGCTGGCCTGGGACTTGGTGGCAACGAATCCTATCCCGGCATCTTCCAGCCGTTCGGCGGATTTGCCGACGGTATTCCTGTCGAAGACAGCTACGTCTGCCTGCCAGATATCCCGGGCATCGGCTTCGAAGCCAAAAACGAATTGTTCCGCGTAATGAAGGGACTGCTCGATGCCTAGTCCGGATCGGCACATGAGAACACTATTGCCATTAACAGAAATTAAGGCTGCTTTCAGGTATCTCAGTCATTCGCGGCATAACTTCGTGCCGCGGGAGCAGGTACGTTAGACAGTTCGGATAGGACAAGAATGAGCGACGCAGAGAAACGTGTCTACGAAGTGAAAGATCGCGCAGTTGTGACTCGCCGCGGCTTGATCAAGCTCGGCGGCATGTCCACAATCCTCGCCGCGGTCCCTCCCGGTCTCGCCGAAGCTCTCTCTTTTCTGAATCCTGACGAGACTCCGCAAGCCGTCAGCCCCGTCATGCAGCAGCTCAGCACTTACATGGCTTCCGCCGGTACGCGCGCGCTGCCGGATGAAGTGATGGAAAAAACCAAGCAACACATACTGGACACCTTCGCGGCCATGATTTCTGGCTCCGCCTTGCCTCCGGGGCGCGCAGCCATCGAATTTGCCCGCGGGTATGGCGGCAAAGAGATCGCCACCGTCGTGGCTTCCAACACGGTATGCGGCCCGATCGAGGCCGCATTCGCCAACGGCGTGCTCGCACATTCCGACGAAACAGACGACTCGCATGGTCCCTCCAGGTCCCATCCCGGAGTCTCCGTCGTTCCCGCCGCGTTTGCCGCCGGTGAGCAGTATGCGATCACCGGCGAGCACTTCATGCGCGCGGTCACTCTCGGGTATGACGTGGGCTCGCGCATCACCATGAGCATGGGTGGACCCGCCTATCAAGCAGCCACGCACCGCAGCACGCACGGTACCGCCGCTGTTTTTGGAGCGGGAGCGGCAGCTGGTTGTGCCGCCGGCCTGAATGCGGAAAAGATGCGCCTGCTCCTCGACTACACCGCCCAGCAAACCTCAGGAATCGGCGCCTGGTCTCGCGATGCCGAACACATGGAAAAAGCATTCCTCTTCGCCGGGAAACCTGCCGCCGGCGCAGTCCTCGCCGCTTCCCTGATTCAGTCCGGCTGGACCGGAGTGCAAGACGTTTTCTCTGGTCCTGACAATTTTTTCGAGGCTCTCGCCCCTCGAGAAAATGGCGCCATCAAGGCCGATCCCTCCGTGCTGGTCGATAAGCTAGGGGAGCGTTACGAGATCACCCGCACCAATATCAAGAAGTGGACGGTAGGTTCGCCGATCCAAGCGCCGCTCGACGCTCTCGCGGGCTTCTTCAAGCAGCGCTCGTTCTCCGCTGACGATGTGACCAAAGTGGTCGTCCGCGTCGCCAGCGACGAAGCCAACACCGTCAGCAATCGCGACATGCCCGACATTTGCATGCAGCACATGGTAGCCATCATGCTCCTCGACAAGACCGCCACATTCCGCTCCGTCCATGATCGAGCGCGCATGAAGGATCCCGCCGTCCTTCACCAACGCGCCAAAGTAGACGTGGTCGCCGATCCACGCATCGACGCGCGCCGCCCCCGACGCGAGGCGATCGTCGAGTTGACTCTTGCCGATGGAACCCAGCTCACCCAATGGGTTCGCGATGTTCGCGGCACCGCGGAAAATCCCATGACTCGTGAAGAAGTCGTCGACAAAGCTCGCGATCTAATCCAACCTGTGCTGGGGACCGAAGTCTGCGGAAAGCTCATCGCCAAGTTGCTGGCCCTTGAAAAGCTGCGCGATGTCCGCGAACTCCGGCCGGTGCTGCAAAGGAGCTGATCGAGTCCATGCTGGCCCCCACCGCCACCGAACCTGTCACCACTGCAGAGCGCAAGAAGCCTTTCTACATGGGCCTTTCGTTTCAAGTGCTGGTTGGGGTCGCTCTTGCCATCGTCCTCGGCTACATCAGCCCAGCCAAAGCCATCGCCATGAAGCCTCTCGGCGATTCCTTCATCCGTTTGATCACCATGATCATCACTCTGGTGATCTTCTGCACGCTGGTCACCGGAATCGCCGGCATGGAGGACATGAAGAAAGTCGGCCGAGTCGGCGGAAAAGCCCTCCTCTATTTCGAACTAGTCTCGACGCTCGCTCTGCTAATAGGCCTCGTCGTCGGAAACGTAGTGCATCCCGGCAGCGGTTTTAGTGCCGATCCCGCCACGCTGGACGCCCGGGCCGTCGCCGAATACGCCGGCCAAGCTAAAGCCCAAAGCGTCACCGAATTCCTCGTTCACATCATTCCGAACACTGTCGTCGACGCGTTCACCCGTGGAGACATCCTGCAAGTCCTGTTCGTCTCTCTTCTCTTCGGTTTCGCGTTGTCGCTGGCGGGTCCGCGCTGCAAACCTGTCATCGACGTCTTGGAGGCCTTCACCCGCGCCGTCTTCGGCGTCGTGGCGCTCTTGATGCGCTTCGCTCCGATTGGAGCCTTCGGCGCTATGGCGTTCACCGTAGGCAAATACGGTCTGGCCTCCCTCGGTCCTCTAGTCAAGTTGATGCTCACGCTCTACATCACGTCCGCACTCTTCGTCATCGTCGTGCTTGGCGGCATCGCTCGCATCGCCGGCTTCGGAATCTTCCGCTTCCTCTGGTATCTTCGCGAAGAAATTCTCCTGGTCCTGGCCACCAGTTCTTCCGAACCTGCCCTCCCAGCTCTCATGGCCAAGCTCGAAAAGCTTGGGTGCTCCAAAGCTCTAGTCGGCTTGGTTGTCCCTACCGGCTACACCTTCAACGCGGACGGCACCAGTCTTTATATGACTCTCGCCGCATTATTCGTGGCCCAAGCCACCAACACACATCTAACGCTCTTGCAGCAACTCACCATTCTCGGCGTCGCCCTGCTTACCTCCAAAGGCGCAAGTGGTGTGCAAGGAGCCGCCTTCATCGCCCTCGTCGCCACCATGATGGTCATTCCCACCATACCCGTCGCCGGAATGGCCCTCATTCTTGGCATCGATCGCTTTCTAAGCATGTGCCGTGCCGTCGTCAACATGACCGGCAACGCGGTCGCAACTCTGGTCGTAGCCCGCTGGGAAAATGAACTAGATCGCAACACCCTGCAACGGAATCTGGCGGCACAAGGGACCGCAGGACCCTGAGTCCAATATCTCTCCCGATTCATTCTGTACCGCCTCAAGGAGGTGAAAATGAGAACGCGCTGTTGGCCTGTTGGTCTGCTTCTCAGTCTGCCGGTGTTTGCTCATGTCCAGACCGCAGCCCCGTTGCAACTGGTGCAAACGATTCCCATGCCCAACGTTAAAGGCCGCATTGACCACATGGATGTCGATGTCAATGGCAATCGGCTGTTTGTCGCCGGCCTCGAGAATGGCTCGCTGGAAGTGGTTGATCTACGCGCTGGCAAATGGTCGAAAAGCATTCCTGGCTTTAAGAAGACACAAGGCGTCGCCTATGTGCGCTCCCTTAATAAAGTGTTCGTCGCCAGCGGAGATGACGGGATGCTCCGCGTATTCCGCGGCGACACTCTCGATCTGCTGGATGCTGTCAAGCTGGACTTCGGTCCCAACCGAGTCGTTTTTGATCCCCACGCCGAGCTTCTCTACGTCGGATACGGCGGAAAGGATGCCGGGAAGGACTACGGCCAAGTCGGAATCATCGACGCCAAGACGGATAAGCAAATCGGCGATATCAAAGTGGACGCCCACCCCGCGGAGCTTCTGCTGGATGCCTCCGGTAAAACCTTATTCGTCTTCGTTTCGGCCGTGAGCAAGGTTCAAGTTGTAGACACAAACAAACGTGAGGTGGTCTCCACTTGGCCGGTGAGCAGCCAGCGCAACGGTGATGGAGCCTTTGACGAAAAAACGCACCGATTGTTTATCGGAACCCGCACGCCTCCGCAAATGATTGTCATGGATTCCCAAAGCGGCAAGGAGATCGCAAATCTCCCCACCGTCGAAGGAATGGATGGCGTCTATTTCGATGCTGCCCAAAAACGAGTCTACGTGTCCGGTGGCCGCGATCAAGGCGTCGGGTATGTTTTCGCGTATCAGCAAACAGATCCGGATCACTACGAAACGATCGGCAAGTTACCCACCAGGCCCGGCGCCGGCACCTCGTTTTGGTCACCTAAACTAAATCGCTACTACGTTGCCGCACCTGCTCATGGCAATGAGGAGGCAGCGATTCTCGTGTTCGAACCGAAACCCTGAAAAGCTACCTGGACCGCAAGACCGGCGCCTTGACCAAGTGGGGGCTCAACGGAGTCAAAGCCAACTATCCAATGGCCCTCGATGAAGACGATCATCGGCTCTTCGTCATCACTCGCAGGCCTCCGTTCGTGATGGTGCTTGATACAGCTACCGGTAAGGAAGTTGCCAGAGTCCTGGTGGGGGGATCGTGCGACGATGCCTATTACGACGCGGAGCGCAAGCGCATTTATGGCATCGCCGGCGAAGGATTTATCAGTGTGGTCCTACAGAATGACCCGGACCACTATACTCTGGCCGCAAACATTCCGTCTGTGGTGGGCATGCGCACGGGCATCTTCTTCGGAACCAGCTTGTAGGTCGGCGTGCCAGCCTCGGGATTGGAACCCGCGCAAATATGGAATTATGCGGTGCCGGAATAGAGCGTAAGAAGGCTAAAGTCTGGTCCAGTTGATACCGTGCCCCGAGTGGGAAAACGCAACAGCCTTCCTCGCAGTTCCGGGAGGCTCGAACAGGTGCGCTGAATGAATTTACTAGACGAGCCTCCATGAGCAACCTCTCTTGTAGCCAGTCTGGTTTAGGTTGATGGCGGTGACGGATCACGTCCCCGCCTGTGAGTCCGGTAACCGGACATGTGGCTTGTGGACATTTCCACTTCGCCGGTAATCGCCTCGGAACCATCGTTCTTGATCCACGTAGGCTTGCAACCGGCACTCAGGAGGGGCGCAATGCGTAAGACTTTGATTCGGTTATCGACAGTTGGACCATTGGCCGTCGTTTTATCCCTGATTGCCATACTGCTGGCTGTCTCTTTGACAATTTTATCCGCGGACGGCCTTGCGCAAACGCAGATGGTGCTGGTTACCACCGGATCGACAATGCCGGAGCCGCTGTACGTGTTGTGGGGAGACGAGTACCACAAGTTGCACCCCGAAACGCAGCTTCGCTACCTCCCGGTGGGAACCAGCGAAAGTGCCAGGAATGTTCTCTCCGGAGCCGGTGATCTTGGGGGCGGTGATGCGCCGATTCCCGAAAAACAGTTGAAAGAGGCGACTTACGCGGCCGTGGAGTTGCCCACGATACTGGTTGGCATTGCGGTTTTTTACAATGTGCCCGGCAGTCCGACAAGCATTCGCCTTTCGGGACCGGTGCTTGCGAATATTTACCTCGGAAAAACAACCTCGTGGAGCGACCCGGAGATTGCCAGGCTCAATCCGGACGGCAAGCTTCCTGATTTGCCGATCAAGGTGTTGCACCGCACAGACGGAAAAGGGTCGAACTACATTTTTTCCGATTTTCTTTCTAAAGTCAGCCCAGAATTCCGAGCCAAGGTCGGAACAAATGTTTCGCCAAAGTGGCCCGTAGGCGGCGCTTTTAGCCGATGTCAGGATTTGCTGGCCAGCGCCGCCCAGACGTCGGGGGCCGTCGGCTATGCCGAGCTCCGTTGCGGGGACAAATCTGGGTTATCGATCGCGCGAATTCGCAACGCTGCCGGAGAGTTTGTGAAGCCATCGATGAAGAGCATTAGTGATGCTGCTTTGGCGATCGAGTCCAAAATGACAAGCGACTTTCGTGCTTCGCTGACCAACGCGCCAGGCAAGGAAAGTTATCCAATTGCCAGCTTCACCTGGTTTTATGTGCCGGCGCATTCGCAGGACTCGCAGCGCAGCCATGCGGTGAAGGAATACTTAAGCTGGGTGTACGCCTCCGGGCAAGAAATTGCCCAAGCGCAAGGCTATGCCCCCCTGCCGCCGTCGGTTCTGCAAAGGGTGCGCGCGAAACTGGCCTCGCTGCAATAAACGGTGGTGATTACCTACGACATTGAGGTGGGGGTATTATCGATCCATCAGCACTCGTTTCCATGCTTTGTCAACAGAGCCTAGGCGGCGGACAACTCCTGGTAAGTCTGGTTCTATCTGGCTAGATTAGGAACCGCGGCCGAGAGGCCAACGAACCTGCTGAAGGATCACTTAGATTTTGTACCTGCGCTCCTCCGAAGCGCGTCGGGAGAGCTTTTGCCCTCTTGACAAAGACCTATCATGGAAGTCGGGTAATCGGAAACTGAGCGACCGCTGCGCTGTCATTCTGCTTTGCCACTGTTACCATGTGCTGTCATGGGGCTGGCGCTTCTGAATACTGTTCGCGACGCAATCCAAAGGCGAGGCATGCTGCGCGCGGGGGAGCGCGTGGGTGTGGCAGTATCGGGCGGGGCGGATTCAGTCGCGCTACTGTTGCTGCTGGTGGAGTTGCGGAAGCAGCTGGGGATCGTGCTCAGCGTGGTGCATTTCAATCACAAGTTGCGGGGAAAATATTCGGAGGGGGACGAGAAATTCGCGGCGCGGCTGGCGGCGGAACGTAAGTTGGGCTTTCACGTTGGTCGCGCCGACATCGGGGCGGAGGCCAAGCGCCGGAAAGCGAACCTGGAAGATACCGCGAGGCGGGCGCGGTACCAGTTTTTCGAGACGCTGGTTAGAGACGGAGTAGTGGACAAAGTCGCCGTAGCGCACACGGCGGACGATCAGGCGGAGACGGTGCTCGCGCACATTCTGCGAGGGACTGGACTGGCCGGCCTGGGTGGCATTCATCCTCAAGTAGGTCAGGTTGTGCGGCCGTTGCTGGGCTTGCGCCGCGCGGAACTGCGCGTTTACCTGAAATCGAAGAAACAAATTTGGCGCGAGGATGCCTCGAATCGCGACACGACGCGAATGCGCGCGCGAATCCGGAAGAAATTGTTGCCGATTCTGGAGAAGCAATTTCAGGGCGCGGTGGTAGGGCACTTGGCAACGCTTGCCGAGCTTGCTCGCGAGGACGAGGCACTTCTGGATGCGTTGGTGGGCGAAGGGATGCAGACATGCGTCGAGAAAGACGGCGGACAGGTAAAGATTGCCGCGGCTCATTTGCTTCGGAAGGGAAAAAATCTCAACAAAGAGGGCACAGAGAAGGGCAGGCTTGCGATTGGGAGACGGATTGTGCGGCGGATTGTTGGCGAGTTGAAGCCTCGCGCGGGTCAGCTCAATGCGGCGCACGTGGGTTCGATACTCGACTTGGCGCAACGCGGCGAGAATGGCAAGAGCTTGCATTTGCCTGGCGGATTGTTGGTGCGCCGCGAGCATGACTCGTTAGTTTTTTGCATTGCCGGCGACCATGCTGAAGTCACACGACGAAAATCGGTGGAATTCGAGCATGCTGTTAACCTGGATGGCTCGCAAGCACTGGTTCGGGTGCCGGAACTAAGTTGCGTCTTCCGCTTCAGGGTCATTGACTGGCCCGCGAAGAGGCGCGACACTATCGAGACAGGGTATGTCCTGGACCGCGACGCGCTGCAATTGCCGCTCACGCTACGGAACTGGCACCCTGGCGACCGATTTCGGCCCTGCGGCCATCGAAGCGAGCACAAGCTGAAACGATTGTTGAGCAAGAAGAGTGTGAGCGGACGGGAGCGCGAAGGCTGGCCGGTAGTAACAAGTCGGGGGGCGCTGGTATGGGCGCGCGGCTTTCCCGTGGCGGCGGAATTCGCGGCGAATGAAAAGACTCGGTTTGGGGTGGTGATCACCGAGGAACCAATTTCGTGAGGAGCGGCCGGGGAGACAAGAACAGCCACAAACGCGGTGGGACATTTTCCGCGCCGCGAATTGCAACGAGGGTTGCGGAATTGGGACGGGAGATCTCGAGAGCGTGCGGCGGAAAGAGGCTGGATGTCGTCATCACCTTGGACCGGGGCTTTGTATTTGGAGCGGATCTGATACGCCATATTGACGCACCGATGGTTTGCCATTTTGTTCGGGAGGACGTTCGCGACGTGGAACAGGGCGGCCATACGCGGCGGGAAGTGGCCTTCGGTAGCGGGCCCGACGTAAAAGGCCGCGACGTTTTGCTGGTGGACGCGGTGCTGGAGAGCGGCGTGACCCAGGAATTCTTGTTGCGGCGGCTGGGCGAAAGCCAGCCCAGGTCGCTGCGGCTGGCGGTGCTGCTAGACAAGCCGGAGCAGCGAAAAGTGGGCCTGGAGCCCGATTACTTTGGGTTCCGGACTGCATCTAATGGTTTATGGGTAGGTTACGGGCTGGCGGCGTCTAATGGTATGGGCCGCAACGAAAAAAGCTTGTCGATGAAGCCGCTAGCAGGGAAGCGGCAAGGTCGGAAGAAATAGCGGTGGCGCAGGGAGGGTCAAAACCTCCGGGCGCAGAACAAAGGTGAGGTTGACGTGAATTCCAGTTCTACAGCGAAGACGATTCTGTTCTGGATATCGATCGTGTTCCTGGGCGTAATGCTCTGGAGATTGGTGTCTGCGAACGGACAGACGGCACGCGAGGATGACCCCAGTTACAGCGAGTTCATGGCCAAGGTTGATAACGGCGACGTGAAAGAAGTCACGATGTACTTGTCGCCGAACAGCTATGAGCTGCAGGGCGAATACGTGCGACCGGCGAACCGGAAGTTCCACGTCACTATTTTTAAGGAAGCGGCTCCGGACCTGACCAAGCAACTGAAGGATAAAGCCGTCGGTATCAAGGTGAAGGAAGTGCGCAGCGGGGATTGGGTTTTGATTTTGCTCAACGCCGCGCCGTTGATCTTGCTGGTGGGATTCTGCTTGTTCTTGATGCGGCAGATGCAGGCTGGTGGGAACAAGGCGCTTAGCTTCGGTAAGTCGCGCGCGCGGTTGCTTTCCGCGCAGCAGAAGAAGGCGACATTCAAGGATGTTGCGGGAACCGACGAGGCTAAGGAAGAGCTGCAGGAGATTATTGAGTTCTTGAAGGATCCGCAAAAATTTCAGAAGCTGGGCGGGCGCATCCCTAAGGGCGTGCTGCTAGTCGGACCTCCGGGAACGGGTAAGACTTTGCTTGCGCGGGCGATTGCCGGCGAGGCGAACGTGCCGTTCTTTTCGATTTCCGGCTCGGACTTTGTGGAAATGTTTGTCGGTGTAGGCGCGAGCCGCGTTCGGGATCTTTTCGAGCAGGGTAAGAAGAACGCGCCTTGCATCATCTTCATCGACGAAATCGATGCAGTTGGCCGCCATCGTGGGGCTGGACTTGGCGGAGGTCATGACGAGCGGGAGCAGACGCTGAACGCGCTGCTGGTTGAGATGGATGGTTTTGAGTCGAATGAGGGCGTCATCCTTATTGCGGCAACGAACCGGCCTGACGTGCTGGATCCGGCGCTACTGCGGCCGGGACGCTTTGACCGGCGCGTCGTCGTGGCGCGGCCGGATGTGAAGGGTCGCGAGGAAATTCTGCGAGTGCACACGCGCAAGGTGCCGATAGCGGATGACGTGGATTTGTCGATCATTGCGCGCGGCACGCCGGGATTTTCTGGCGCGGACCTGGCCAATTTGGTTAACGAAGCGGCTTTGTGGGCGGCGCGACAGAATCGCAAGTTTGTGATGATGTCGGACTTCGAGATGTCCAAAGACAAAGTGCTGATGGGCGTCGAGCGCAAGTCCATGATCCTGTCCGATGAGGAGAAGAAGAACACCGCGTATCACGAGGCCGGTCATGCATTGGTCGCGGCGATGACTCCGGGCGCTGATCCGGTGCACAAAGTCACGATTATTCCGCGCGGCATGGCGCTGGGCTTGACCATGCAACTGCCGGAAGACGACAAGCATACTTATACACGCGAATATCTCGAGACGATGCTCGCGGTCCTGATGGGTGGGCGCTCGGCGGAGGAAATTTTCCTCGGGCACATCACAACCGGCGCGGGCAACGATATCGAACGTGCTACGGATATCGCGCGCAATATGGTTTGCGAATGGGGTATGAGCGAACTGGGGCCGCTGGCTTACGGCAAGAAGGACGAAGCCATCTTCCTGGGCCGCGAGATAGCGCAGCATCGCGACTATTCGGAAGACACGGCGATTCAGATTGATAAGGAAGTGAAGCGCATCGTCAACGGCGGCTACGAAAAGGCCAAGAACCTGTTGTCTAACAACCGCGATACGCTGGAGCGCATTGCTCAGGCATTGCTGGAGCGCGAAGTGATCGACGCCAACGAGGTGAAGCTGTTGATGGAAGGCAAGCCGCTGCCGGAAAAGCCGCGGACGCCTCCCACAACGCCACAGGCGGCGCCGAGCGCGGATCCCAAGGTGGTGCGGCCGGAATTGCGGCCGGCGCCGGGATTCACTCGCGGTGAGAATCCAGCCAAGGCATAAAGCAGGCCTGAAGTTTATGAACGGAGGGGGCGCGGGAATCCGCGCCTCTTCTTTTTGCAAGGCGATGAATCTTTTCTCCGCAGAAGGATTAGAATAAGGCCATGGGGAAGAATCAAGAACCGCTTAAAGTGACGTGCCCGTGCTGCAAGGCGAAATTGTCGGTGGATGCGGCGCTGGGTGTGGTGCTGTCTCATGAGGAACCGCCGCGCAAAGGGCCTGATGTGGACCTGACCAACGCGGCTGGAATTTTGAGCGAGCAGCAACGGCAGCGCGAAGATAAATTCGCAGATTCGTGGTTTCAGGAGACTAACAAGGAAGACATTCTGGCGAAGAAATTTGAAGAGGCGATGAAGAAGGCTAAGGATGCTCCCGCCGGCAAACCGATCCGCGACTTCGATTTGGATTAGCACAACGTAAAAGCGTTTCATGGAATTCATAGTTTGGATTTGACGGCAGACCTGGGTCCGTTTACGCTGTTTGAGTCTTCGACTTCCAAGGATTACTTTGAGCTACATGCGCCAACTGGGCTCGCAACTGGACACTAACGCTTCATGTTGTCCGGATTTTTTGCGAG
>Ga0210409_10004989_pt1 | contig 14044 bp, 17 predicted proteins | sample IncBWH17MmetaG_FD_161649 | JGI IMG/M metagenome (GOLD analysis project Ga0210409, IMG submission 161649) | Forest soil microbial communities from Barre Woods Harvard Forest LTER site, Petersham, Massachusetts, United States - Inc-BW-H-17-M | ecosystem: Environmental > Terrestrial > Soil >... | reverse complement strand
AGACTTCGCAGATGATCTGCAATTCACGCTTCTTTAGTAGTGTTGAGGATATGAATCGCCGAAAGGGCGCGTAATCTTCTACGATGAGAACTCTCACTGGTCCGCCATCCTGGACTTGTTAAGAGTGGCCCTCTTAGTCTTCATGGCTAGCGATTATGCCGCTATCAGCACAAGAAAAATGTTCAATTTTGCACAGCGAACCTTGGGCACTTGGCGAAAAATCGCCGTTACACTCAAAACCCCTCAAAACGTGTAATGGCCTGCTTTCGACAGTTGTCTGAAGCAACCCAAAAACTAACTTTGCTGGTGCGGGCACTGGCGACTTACAATGTCTTTGTCAGTACAGCGTTCAGCCTGCCTGAACACATCGTGCTCTCGCAAGCCAAGATGTGCCATTGGCGAAAGCGAATCCAGGAGTCTCCACTAGCCATCCCCATGGGCTAGAGATCAATCCGAGCGATTCCGAACAGAGAGAAGTATGAAGAAACTTGCCATCGTGCTCTGCTTTTTGGGTTGCGTGGCACCTGCTCAGAAGGGGACGTTTACCACGCTTCGCTTGACCTGGAACAACCTGACCAGGATCTATTCCGTCTATGTGCCGCCAGTTCTCCAAGCGAAACCCGCCTTGGTGATAGTCCTGCATGGTGCGGCTATCGTGCCACAATCTCAGCCACCGCTCACCGTTTGCACTCACACTATGGGCTGGGATTCGCTGGCTGACGCCAACGGGTTTCTTCTGGTCTGTCCCATCGCGAGCTACCTACCGGGGAGCCCCACGGGGCGTTTTTTTTGGGAGTCTTACGGTCTGGAACCTTACTTTTCGGCCCTTCCGGACGATTCCGGATTTTTGCGGAGCCTGATGCTCCTGATGGAGCAGCCAGCAACCCTCGGTGGGTATAGCGTTGATCCTGCGCGGGTATTCGTAATGGGTTTTTCCTCAGGCGCGATGATGGCCCAGAGAGTTTGCATCGAAAGTGCTGACAAGGTTGCGGCCTGCGCTGTGGCGTCGGGACCCATATGGGTTGGAAACACTCCGGTCCTGCCGATTCCGTCGCAGCCGGTTTCGATTATCGAACTGCACGGCGACAACGACGGAACCCTCCGCTACTGCGGCGGGATGTTTTGGCCCCTGCCGAACCAGCCCAAGGTCCCGTCGCCAAGCGTGGATGTGGATATGAACTACTGGCTCGCCGCCGATGGACTGGCACTCAATACCGCACCATTGTGCACGTCGGGAAAACCTACCCGGAATGTTTTCAGGCTTGATTCCAAGTCTACGGACGGAGGAACCGAGGTTCAATTTGTTCGAGAGTCGGGATTAGGGCACACTTATCAAGCCTGGACCATATCTTCGACGTGGGAGTTCTTCAGCACCCACGGACGATAGATGTGCCGCAGCCCAGTACGGGGCGTAGGTCAAGGGCAGGCTCAATTGCAATTACAGATGTTGGCGATCGACGATTAATCGCCGGTTCACTCATTAGACTCCATCCTAGGGGGTTTTGAGCGTAGTCGCTGTTTGCAACAGCTATTCGTCAACGGCGAGCCGATGCTGCGCGACAGACCGCGCAGCTTTCGTACGCGCTGGGCAACACGAGGGTTCTAAGGGTTTTTCTGTAGTGCGCCATCGTAGGGTTTCTGACAGTATCGTTGAGAAGAGACTCCTGAGCAAGCTTATACGGAGAAATCTAAAGCGGTCAGGCAGCAATGAACGCACTCCAAGCCGATTAGCGCCAAGCAATCGCCGGTTGATTTCTTTTTGACGCTACAGACTGTTATGGACAAAACGCTCACGCGGATTCGACTGATCACTGAAGAACTCTACCTCGTACGTGACGAGCTAAATAAACGGGCGGCGATCCAATCCGCTGAACTCTCCTCCGCATTACTCGAAAGTGAAGCGTCCAACGAACTGGTCGCTTTCAAAGCAGCAGTCGATGAACTTCGTCAATTTTTGTGGCATTACCTTCACGAGTTCCTCGGCAAAACAGATAATGCTATCGGGGACCGGTTGCGTGAATATCAAATGCGGCGCGCCGCCCAACTGCTATTGGCCTTATCTGCAGCACATGCTTATCAAATGAAGCCTCACCCCTTGGAAGCTGCGGCGCAAGACGCAATCAGTTTGGCAGAAAGGGCCCGCGCTTCAGAAAGATGATTGGAGCAAGCGCAGCGACTGGGCACGATTCAGAAATAGCAGACACAGCAGCGAAGGAATTGGTTGAGCCCAGCGTCAGACTGAATCATCGGTCTTGCATTCTTCCAGCGATACAACTTGGCCGCAAATCCGCCAGCAGCCGTCCGTGTATGTACACCGCCGCACCAAAAAGTCCAGAGGATAAGCATAGAAGTTCAGTTGCTGCCCGTATGCTGCATCCGGCCCCCCTTGGCACCGCTCATCTGCCCTCGCTTCTGCCTCTATTGTGACTCGCCCACCGTGAACGAACTGGTCGACGTCAATACGAGTGCGCAGCTACCGGTACCACTGTAAGATCCAGTAAAGTTCGACCCTCCGCCTCCCCTGGCGCCCCCGACTACGTAGGCTTTAAAGGCTTCAGGAGTTCCGGCATGATCCGAGTTCTGGTACTGGCTGGCTTTGTTGTCGTCAACCGGCTTCACGTCAAGATCGTTGTATTTCGTACTGAAATTAGTGTAGGCAGCCGCTCCCCATTGCCAGTTGACGGTGAGACCCGGCGCGTCGCTGGAGAATGTGCCTTGCCAGATCGCATTCTTGATACCTCCGGGAAGGCCACTCGCTGGCACCGCGAACCGAAGTCCAGCGAGGAAGTCGTTACCAGCGAGTCCCGAAGCAGGCAGCGCGGTCCTCCAGCCGAGCGGGCTGCCAATTTCAGGAGACAGCTTGGCGAAAAATGTCGTAGCCAACGTGACCGAGTTCGACAACGTAATCTGGGCATCGGGCACGGTGAGCTGGTAAGTTTGACCGTTTGCGGTGAAGGTAATGCTGGCGTGGGTGACAAAAATCCTGGCCGGAGTGCTGCCTAGCCCGTTCACTTTCAGCACTGCGTTGAACCAGACATAGTCTTCCGGCGGCAATAGCTGTGCCGTTGAAGTTCGATGCAATCGCACTGGTGCATTTATAGGGATGGGCCAGGGCCAGTGTGGCGGCAAACAACAATGCACAAACCGCCAGTCCTCTCACTTGTTGGCAATATCTCATGGTACGGTGTCCTCCCTTTGAAGCGTCGCCTGGGCAAGGTCGAAGTGTTGAGTGATTGATGGTTGATGACTCTCGCTTTTGATTGCCGGGAATCGTAACCGAAAGGGAACAACCGTTCTAAACGCTGGCCTGCGTCAAGACGGCGCTCCCCTTCGTCGCAATCAAGTCCCTCCCCTTGGAGGTGCATGCCAAGTTGTCTAGCGAGCCGGAATGTAGCAAGGTACCGGCAGAGTGAAAATAGGGTGGACACTGTAAGGCACAAAACGGCGAGCCAGTAGAGGGTGGCAAGTGCGGCGGTCTAATAGCGAGTCACAGTCGGCGAGCACAGGAAATCGGGGTTGGCGTGTGCGCGGAATGTCTGACGCTGCACATAGCGGTGTGTGGTACACGCTAGATAAGATAATCCACAAATGAAAGCCCGGATCTTGGTAGCGTCCGAGAGCGATGAGTGGCGTAATATCGCCATATCGCTCATTGACCAGCGGTCAAAACGTGTAATGGCCTTCCATGAGAAGGCCGGTCGGAGTCAAGTGGGTTGTTCCATTTTTTCGTTGGGCAAAGTTTTTCTCCTGCCGAGTGGCCACTGTCGCCATGCTTCCATCCGCACTCTCGAGGAGCGATTTCATTTCGCTCGGTGCATGTTGGGCGTTCTCGGTACAGCCGGTGCTGCCATCTGATTATCGCCCTTGGGTTCTGCTCTTTTACAGTGGAACCTGGGCCAGGCCATTAACGCAGTCACCGGAACTCGGCTTTGGGCTTTGTCTTTTCTCTTCCTGGAACGGTTTTGATTTTTGTTTTGTCTTTCGTTCTACGCGGCTGCCGCCACGGTCGTCCGGTTGCGGTTGTGCAATGGTTCGTACGCTTCTCCGCTCACCCACAGGTGATGCAGCAGCACCGCGAGCTTTCTTGCGGTGGCGACGATGGCTCGCTTCTTCCCGCTCTTCCCGCCGCGTTCGGCCAGCCTCCGTCCCCAGCGTCGCAGATCACAGTCGATGCCGAACGGTCCCAAGATGTGTTGCGCCCCCTGCACCAGCAGCGTCCGCAGATAGGGATCGCCTTCTTTGCTGATATGCAACTGCGGCTCGCTCCGCCCCGAGTTGCGCCGTCCCGGCTGCAATCCCAGATAGCAGCCCACGTCGCGACTCTTTTGAAAACGATGCGGATCTTCCAGCGTCAGCAGGTACGTCAGCGCGATCAGCGTGCCCACGCCCTTCACCTGTTTCAGCAGCGCGGTTTGTGGATAACTCTGCTGCGCCAACTGCTCGATGCGCTCGTTGTACTCGCAGATTCGTTCGCTCAGCGCTTCGATCCCCGCCAGCAACGGTTCCAGCGCGCGTTGCAGTTCCGGACCCAGTCCCTCAGCTTTCTCCGGATTCATATTGCGCACGTTGCAGCCGCGCAATCTTTCGCCGTATGACTTCGCCAGCCCGCGTGCCGTATTGACCAGCCCGGTGCGGGCTCGCACCAGGCCGGCGCGCGCTCGAATCATCATGAGATCCGCCTGCGCTTTCGCGCTGCGATGCTTCACCGGATACAGCAACTCGGGATCGATCCGAGCCAACCGCGCCAGCGTCTGCGCATCCAGACGATCGTCTTTCTGGCGGCTCTCTCCGATCAGCCGCACCTTGCGCGCATTGACCACGATCACTTCGTGTCCCAGCTCGCTGAGCAAGCGACTGATCCAGGGCGAATGCGTCCCGATTTCCAGTGCGATCTGCGTGGCATCGCGCCGAAGACTTCCCGCAACGCTTTTGCAGTCGTCCGCACTCGCTGCTCCAGTCGGATCTGGCCCGCTTCATCCACCACGCAGTACCAGCTGTTGCGATCTCCCAGATCCAGTCCAATGGTCAACTTCTGTGGAGAATTATTCCTGCTCGGTTTCGCCGCTACGGTGCTAACCTTCTTCATTGCCGGTCTCCTTTTTATCTGTGCCTTGAGCACCTCGATAACTTGGGTGCCTACAGCGCATCCCGTCCGGAGACCGGCCTTCTCATCCCATCTGGTTGCAACAGTTGGCGCGGCATCTCGGTCAGCACTTCCCCCAAGCCCGTTTCAGGATAGCTTCTGGTTGCCCGACAATACGCCAGAAGCCTCTGAGTCGCTACAAACTGAGAAAACAACCCATGATAATCGCGTCCGCTACGGGCGGTAACGTATTCCCACCCATCGCTGACATCTTCGCCTTTGCCAGCGGCTGGAAATCAGCTAGGAAAATGGGTTCCGGGCGATCAGACGAAAAGCTTAAAGTCGTTCTGAGCAACAGCCTGAGTCAAGTTTTCAGCCCTGTCGCACGAACGGGTCGCACTTTGGCGGCCCGCGCCCGGCGGTGCTTTCCATTTCTCCCTATTGCGTGACTGCATTGGAAGCATTACGGTAATCGAGTGATGTTCCCCCGCCGCAGTGGAATCCTTCTGCATGTCGCCTCGTTGCCTGGCGTCCACGGCATCGGCGATCTTGGAGACTCCGCTTTTGAGTTCATCGACTTCCTAGTCGGGTCAGGGCAGAAAATCTGGCAGGTTTTACCACTGAACCCCACAGGATATGGCGATTCGCCTTATCAATGTTTCTCGGCATTCGCCGGGAATCCTCTGTTCATAGATATGGTGGACCTTCGTGAGCAGGGTCTTCTGTCGACCTTGGACTTGGCCAACGCGCCGCATTTTCCGGACGACCAAGTGGCTTACGATCGGGTGATCCCCTTTAAACAGGCTCTCTTATACAAAGCTGCTTCTGCTTTTTTTTCGGAAAGAACTGAGGGCGACCGTCGTGCCTTCGATGCCTTTTGCCAGAAGAGAAAGGAGTGGCTGGAGGAGTATGCGCTCTTCATGGCATGTAAAAAAATCTACAATGACACAGCGTGGGTCCATTGGGATGCGGGAATACGTCACCGGGATCTTAGTGTTCTGACGGAATGGCGGAACAGATTGTCGTCCGAGTTGGATTATCACCGGTTTGCACAATTCCAATTCTTTCGGCAATGGGAGAAGGTAAGAGATCGGTGTCGCCGTCACGGCATTAGCATCATGGGCGACATACCGATCTATGTCGCTCACGATAGTGCTGATGTGTGGGCTCATCCGGAGTTGTTTCGATTGGATGAACGAGGGCAGCCCACGGCTGTTGCGGGCGTTCCGCCCGATTATTTCAGTGCGACGGGTCAATTGTGGGGTAACCCTCTCTATCGGTGGGATGTTTCAGCGTCCTCAGGTCATCGTTGGTGGATCGATCGCTGCCGGGCATCCCTGGAAATGTTTGATCTTGTCAGACTGGATCACTTTCGAGGTTTCGAAGCTTACTGGGAGATTCCAGCGATGGCTTCGACCGCCGCGGAGGGAAAATGGGTAGAAGGCCCCAGGGCAGAGTTTTTCCGAGTTCTGCAGGATGAATTGAAGGAACTGCCATTTGTTGCCGAAAATCTCGGTGTGATTACTCCTGGGGTAGAGGCGCTTCGGAATGAGTTTGGGTTTCCGGGAATGAGCCTTCTGCAATTCGCTTTCGGAAAAGATCCTCAAGGTCCCAGCTTTCGTCCGCACAATTATTCTCGTGAGCTTGTCGCCTACACCGGCGGCCACGACAACGATACGACCGTTGGGTGGTGGACCAGCACAGGAGTGGGCGAAAGCACTCGAACCGAAGGCGATATTCGCAAAGAGCACGATTTCACCCGTGCGTATCTCGACTTTAAAAATGAAGAAGTAAATTGGATATTCATTCGCGCCGTCCTCGCTTCAGTAGCAAAGACAGCCTTGGTTCCTTTACAGGACGTACTAGGCCTGGGCAGCGAAGCTCGAATGAATTTGCCCGGCACTGTGAGCGGAAACTGGAGGTGGCGCTACAAGGCGAATAGTCTCACGAAGGAAGTTCGTGAAAGATTGCTAGCTCTAACACTTCTATACGACCGTTGAAGTCTCTGAATCTGGCTTTCATCAAGGCGGCGTGGGATAATGGGCGTATGCATGCCGAGGCGGTCCGAGACGATGCGATTCCGTCGAAGCAAGGACTGCTCTTAGATGAGAATCACATTGTTAAATGCTCCGAATGCGATGTCGTCTACCTCCTGCACTATGACGACGAGGCTGAGGCCGTATTCACCTTCTGCGGCATATTGGCGGACGAAATTGTCACCGCGCGCCATCCCGACCATGCCGGTAATGTCGTGCTCGATCTGATGGCTCTGAATCGGGCACAACAAGAAAAAACACAAGTGGTGTGGTCCACCCGGACCTCCGTGTCACATCTCCTAAAAAAGAAGCCTGACCGTCGCTAGGAACGCATTGCCACGCGGCAGGAGCAGCCGAATGTACTACAGGGGCGAAAGCTCATCTTCGTCCTGCTCCTTCTTGACCCGAACAAACTTTTCTTCCAGAAAACGCCGTGCCAGATCCCTGCCGCCAATACCAAATGCGATGGCCAAACCGAGCATTAAGGCCCCGAAAGCAATTCCGAAGGCCACCAGCATGGTCTGTTCCGCCAAACCCAACTCTTCGAACACCACAGACAGTACAAAAACCATAATGATGCTGCGGACGGCAAGGCTCAGGAGTCGAGGAGATGGTACATTCGCGTTCACGGCCGCCAGCAGAGCAGCGCGAGCGGAAAAGCCGGCTGCAAGCAGCCCGAAAAACAGGATCAGCACCGCCGCGAACAGGCGTGGCAGGAAGAGAAAAAATCTTGCGGTCTGCTCCTGCAGGCCCAGGATTCCCAGCACGCTCACCCCCAGCAGAAGGAAGCCGAGCCAGGTAACCCAGAAGACAAACCGGCTCAACATCTCCGTCGCTGAAGGGAGCGCAGCTTTGTTAAGCAGTTGAGAAGCGCCTGCATTCTCTGCCAGTCGGTCAAACTTGATCAGGCGGAGAATGCTACGCAGAATTACCTTGACCACGTATGCGATTAACCATCCCGCGAATGCGATCACGAGCATTACGATAAGACGAGGAAGGTAGTGCGCGAAACCTCTGGCGAGGTCGTGCACCGCCTGGCTCAGTTCGCTGATAATCATTTCCCGCATATTAGCCTCACTCTTTTGATTTCCAAATATCGAGCAGGTATGGCTTCAATCGCTCGAACTCGAGGCATAAGCCTTCGATGTTATTGGCGACGTCATTCGCGGAACCGCTGCGGTTTTCGACGATAAACGTGAACACTCTCCCGCGAAAGAGAGGTGCAAGCGCCTGAATGATGTGATCCCGACTGATCACAGATTGTCGATGAGCGGCCGCGAACTCATAGACCGTCCTCACCCACAATTCCGCAGGATAACGAAACTCCTCTTCGCCCAAGCCGGCGATCCGGTTCAGCTCCGCCAGGGTGGAAGGCGAGAGAATCGACTGAAAGACGGATCCCAATTCTGACACTCCTTTCACAAACATCTCCCGCAGGCGTTTCCGGTTGACCCGCAAAGGCTCCAGGAGTATCTCCAGGTCTCTCCCGGTGGCAGGCACTTCCTGGGAACCAGAAATTGTGCTCCACACGTCGAAGTCGGACTCTAACGCGGAGAACAAGACACCAACGGATTGCCGCAAAGTCGGCACAAGATCAGCGGCGCGGCGTTCGACGGGATCCTTTTTTCCGAGGAAGGACTGGCAGATGCGGAATCCGCCTGTGACCGCCGCCAGAGTCAGGCGGAGCTCTGTTCCGTGTTCACCGATTCCATCGTTCCATTGATTCTGGCCAAGGAATTGGCTTCCGAGACGACCGGAGAATCCGAACTCGGACATGTAGGCTTCGCGGATCCTTGCTCCGTAGAGCGCGCGAACCATCGGGTACAGCAGGTTCGTCGTCAATAGCCCATCAAACTTGTGCCTGCAATAAGTAGGGTAGACGAGATCGAAGCCTTCGTAATAAACGGGACGGAGAAGACTGGAGATCCATTCGGCGGTAATGCTTTCAGATTCGGGAGAGATCACGATGCACGCCTTGGCTCGGAGCAATTCCGCGGCCGCCAGGATCGTCCGCAACGCGACTCCGCTCTGCGGGGTGCTAGCGTATTTTGTGCTAATTGCGTGCAGCGTGCGAAGAGCATACACACTGGAGGCCGGACGCACATCACTGATGGAAAGGCCGGTGATCAGTTCCCGAGTGCCATCTCGTGATCCTCCGTCTGCATTGATGATGACCGCCCGCTCACGGGGAAAACCGAGGAGGAGGGCGTTTCGAATCGTGAGGACGATCGAGCCAATACTTTTCGCATTGTTATGAGTGGGCAGGCCCACAAGGATATCGGCCTCGCCAACATTGATGAGCTGACGGAGAAAATCATCGGTAAGAAAGTTCTCGTCTTCCACTTCAAGATTCCATCTGATTTTGGTAAGTCTCAGGCATTCGACATTCCATCGTTCGCATTCGCCTAGACTCGTCGCAGGCGAAACCAGTACGACTGGTAAGGCCCCAGCGTCAGTAGATAAGGCAAGTCGCCCACGCGGGGAAAGAGATTATTGCCGAACATCTCGATCAGAACATTTCCTTTGTAACGCTTCAAGTCCAGTTCCACCGCTTGGGCGGCATTCGAAAGATTGTTGACGATGAGGACGGTCTCGTTGCCGAGTCGCCGCCAGTAGGCCAGTATTCTGTGATTGGCGGGATAGAGAAACTCAATCGATCCTCTGCCGAACACTGCACTGGATTTCCGGACTGCGATGATGCGTCGCATCCAATGAAAGAGAGAATGTTCACTCTCCCTTTGAGACACGACATTTACGGCGGGATACCCGTATACCGGATCGTGAATAAGGGGAGCATACAGGCTTTCCGGGTCCGCGGTGGAAAAACCAGCATTCCATCCCCCACTCCACTGCATGGGAGTCCTAACTCCGTTGCGATCGCCGAGGCTAATATTGTCGCCCATGCCGATTTCATCTCCGTAATAGATGATCGGGGTCCCCGGAAGCGACATCAGCATCGCGTTCATCAACTCGATGCGCCGGCGGTCATTGTTCAATAAGGGGGCGAGTCTCCTCCGAATTCCAAGGTTCAACCGCATCGTCTTGTCCTGAGCATACGTGTCGTACATGTAGTCGCGCTCCAAGTCGGTGACCATTTCCAGGGTCAGTTCATCGTGGTTCCGCAGAAAGAGGGACCACTGGCAAGAGGGCGGAATCTCCGGAGTTTGCTGCATAATTTCTGTGATGGGCTTACGATCTTCGAGCTTAAGCCCCATGAACATCCGGGGCATCAGTGGAAAATGAAACGCCATGTGAAATTCGTCGGAGTCTCCGAAATAGGGGCGAAGGTCCGCGGGCCACTGGTTGGCCTCGGCTAGTAGCATCCTTCCAGGAAAGTGTTGATCCAGTTTTCGCCTTAATTCCTTGAGAATATTGTGAGTCTCCGGCAAGTTCTCACAATTTGTGCCCTCGCGTTCGACCAGATAAGGCACAGCGTCAAGCCGGAAGCCGTCCACGCCCATCTCCAGCCAGAACTTCATCACATCCCACATCTGCTCTCGCACTGCAGGATTGTCATAGTTGAGATCGGGCTGGTGGCTGAAAAATCGATGCCAGTAAAAGGATTTCGAAGTCGGATCCCACGCCCAGTTTGACTTCTCGGTATCCAGAAAGATGATTCGGGTGTCGTTGTACCCGGTATCGGTGTCGCTCCAGACATACCAATCGCGGCGGGGATTGTTCTGGGAACTTCGCGCTTCCTGAAACCACGGGTGTTGATCGGAGGTGTGGTTCAACACCATTTCGATGATGACCCGGATACCGCGCTGATGAGCCGAGTCTAGAACTTTGCGGAAATGCTCCAGTGTTCCGTAGCTGGGGTGGACCGAATTGTAGTCGGCGATGTCGTAGCCATCATCGCGAAGGGGCGACGGGACAAACGGCATCAGCCATATCGCGCTAATACCCAGTTCCTGGAGGTAATCGAGCTTCTGTTCAAGCCCGAGGAAATCACCAATCCCATCGCCGTTGCTGTCGTGGAATGTGCGGACATGAACTTGATATATGATCGCGTCCTTATACCAAAGCGCATCTTTATTTGAGCTCAACCGCTTTCTCCTGGCGACCACTCGATTTTCTTGGCAGAACCGCCACAAAGGCAGTTTAAACGAATTGAGCGTTCAGCCCCGTCAGTTTGGACGGGTTCCTCCCGAGGATCAGGTTGCAATCCGCACGGCGTTTCCGCTTGATCCCAGCATTTTCAAGGTTCCCGCCAAGGCTACATTTTGCGCAACCAGTTCGCCACAGCTCTCGGATCAAATCGCACGCAGGTGCCAACGCGAAATGAAGGGATTCTTCCGGCGGCCGCGTGTTTAAAGATCGTCACCTCGGCGACGCAAAGGAAGCCTGCGAGTTCCTTGGCGGTGATTTGTGGCGGCCGGAACTTACGGAGCTTGGAGCGGCTTGACCCCGGATGGCTCGTTCCTGCTACTCCGCGATCGCGGGAACCGAGATATTTATTCTTTGGATCTGAAGCTCCCGTAGTTCTCACACCAACATTGTCCTCGGTCCTCGGTCACATTCCCCGGTCACTGTTGAGTGCACAGCGTTTCGAGGGACCGAGTCCGATCTCCCAGTGGATTAATCAGGGCATCGATAGTGACGGAAATCAGACACCTTCTCAAGGCAGGAACAATTGGCCAAGTTCAACTGATACCACAATGATACCGTTTTAGCCGGAAATGCAGCGAATAAGGGAAACTGTAGAAACTGTAGCCGAAGATCGCAATCGCTTGTAACTCGCTCAAACACAGGGTATTATCGCGGAAGTGTAGGATTCATTGACGCTTGCAGGTAACGGCGGTAATAGAATCCTCTCTCTCCGCCAGACAGTCTTGACTGCAGAGAAATTCCGCGTCGTATTGCCCCGAAATGCGCGAAGCATGCCCGTTTTTCGTGATAATTCCTGAATAAATCGGACTGGAGAGAATGGACTGCTCAGCGCTGAACTGCGTCAATGTCGAGGATTTTCTCTGGAAGGCACATCGGCAGTCCGGTTCCAAGTGTTTGTTTAGGCGAATGCAATGCGATCACAAACCGATCATGTGGGCAAATCGGCTTGACTTTCGCCGGAACGGTCCAGGGCAGAGTTCGACGTTTCCCAGATGCGCGTTTTGGTAACTTCCGGGTTGCCGCCGGCAATTCATGAACTTGGTTCATTGATTGGCCACTCGCACTGAAAGCCAATTACCTGCTGCCCGATCTTGCGCTACGAATCTTGGCTCCCCAACTTGTTTCTCTTGACAAACCGCCCGTTAAAAAGCGGGCGATACAGCGTAACGACAAAAGGATCCTTCAAGTAGAGTCGCTGATAATTTATTCGTTATCTTCTTTGTTTTGCAGACAATGATTCCTCTCGTCGACGGCCAGGCACGGCGTCCCTGGAGGTCGCTCCGCTAGGGTCAAATCAGTGACATGGCGACCCTGCGCCAAAAGTACACAATGGAATCTCTGCTCTGCGATCCCGATGGGCACCCGGACGTGTGGATTCAACGAGTTGAGCGCCGACGCTAAGGGCCACACAAGTGCACTAGTTAGAGTGCACGAGTCAAATCGAGTGAGCATTGCTTCTCCCCATCAGGTTCTCTGAAACTAAGTCAGCCCATGTGATGTTATTCCTCTTAAGTTTTCTTATGGAGGCATTGCGCTATGACACCATCGACGACGGAGTTCCGAGTTGAGTTTGACCAAGTGTACAAAATCTCGCTGATACGAGTTACGGGGCGGCTCGCGGATGAATCGCTGGCGGGCCTTTACGAGGCAAGTCGAAGACATTCGATCACGACCAAAGCCAAGGTCGGTATTGTGGACTTGTCATCCGTGAGCGAATTTGCCTTGTCTGCGGAATTTATCCGCCAACGGGCACGTCAGAAACCAGCCACGGCGGACCCTCGCATTATCGTTGCTCCGCAAACGTATGGATTTGGTCTATTTCGCATGTTGCAACTCCTGGGGGAGCCTGCAAACCGACTGGAAATCGTGCACACGCTGGACGAGGTGTTCGCAGCACTCGGCATTCCGTCCCCACACTTCGAGCCGTTACGGTGGGACCGCACTGGTCAGTTGATAAAACCAGTGATGAAACCGGAGTTAACGGTTGCAGCGTCGCCGTGTGAATGTGAGCGATCCTGCACAGCACTGCCGAAGCAAATGAGCAAGTCTAGAGTCTCTCGTGAATTCGATCTAGGTTCGATCTAGATCAAAGGGAACAATATGGCGGGTTGCGAGAAGCTGGTTACAAGTACCTTCATTACAGTACTTGCACGTCTTGTCACAACTCCCTTGAATGGTGGGGACGCTTGTAAGCAGGAAGAAACTCGCCATGAACTACACTAGGAGATTGATAAATAAAAAGAATACTGGTTGTGATGCTACTTGTAGCTATGGTCGCCTGCGGAAACTCAAGCTCAACCCATCCTCCAAACCCGAACGGAAAAGGCCCTGCGCCAGTAGACCTCAAATCAGCGTCTTCTTTTGTTGTTCTAACCAAGTCTGGAATAACGGATGTGCCAGCATCCGTTATCACTGGAGATGTAGGGGCGAGCCCGATCGCAGGAGCAGCTGGTAACCTCACCTGCGCGGAAGTAACCGGTAAGAGTTACTCTGTCGACGCAGCCGGTCCATTACCGTGCCGGATAACTAACGCTACTTTACTGACGGCCGCCATCAAAGACATGATGACTGCATACACCGACGCGGCGGGGCGTGCCCTTCCAACTGCCGCCAACCTGGGAGCTGGTGAGATCGGAGGGCTAACTATCGCTCCAGGTCTTTACAAATGGGGTACTGGTGTAAGCATATCAACCGACGTGACACTGTCTGGCGGTCTGAATGATGTCTGGATATTTCAGATAGCTCAAACCTTAACTCAGGCTGGCGCAACACATGTAGCCTTAAGCGGCGGCGCACTGGCCAAGAATGTATTCTG
>Ga0210409_10004988_pt1 | contig 14047 bp, 12 predicted proteins | sample IncBWH17MmetaG_FD_161649 | JGI IMG/M metagenome (GOLD analysis project Ga0210409, IMG submission 161649) | Forest soil microbial communities from Barre Woods Harvard Forest LTER site, Petersham, Massachusetts, United States - Inc-BW-H-17-M | ecosystem: Environmental > Terrestrial > Soil >... | reverse complement strand
CATCGCCCGCAACGGAACTAAAGTATCCAAAGAGAAGGCTACCGACGTCCTGAACTACATCATCGAAGACGCCAAAAAAGATTTCACGATCACTCGATTCAAGGGCCTGGGCGAAATGAACGCCGAACAATTGTGGGAAACCACCATGAACGCGGACACTCGCACTCTTTTACAAGTAAAACTAGAAGACGCCGTCGCCGCCGAAGACATTTTCACCACACTCATGGGCGAAAACGTCGAAGCTCGCCGCAAATTCATCGAGGAAAACGCCCTCGAAGTCGTCAACCTGGATATTTAAGTTGTCCCGAATTTTGTAGTGGCCGGCCATTAGGCCGGTCATTCTTGGGTTGGTGCTTGGATGTTGTATCAGTTGGGTTGGACAACATTGCCAGGCCTAAAAGGTTTGAGCGTAAGTGAATTTCGCGCCACGCCGACAGCCGCGCCGGGCAACGAAAAGGGTGTTGCCATAGCATTTGCAAGCGAAAGCGAGCAGGCAAGGTTCCTAAAGCACCTGGAAGAATATTTTGCGTCACGTCGTTTCACCAACGCGGCCGACGCGTTCGACACCGTAAAAGCATACGTGCTTGAACGCGCCGCAAAAGGAACTGAGTAGCACACTGTCATCCTGAGGCTATCCGACAAGGATAGCCGAAGGATCTCAGCGCAATGAGTACACAAGCTGCACCGAAAGGCTTTTTCGCGAGTCACTAGTCACCAATCACTAGTCACTCTCCACGAGGGGACACATGGCAGACGAGAAAAACACATCCATTCTTCTCCCAATCGATATCGAAGCCGAAATGCGCAAGTCGTATCTCGACTACGCCATGAGCGTCATCATCGCTCGCGCGCTTCCCGACGTACGCGACGGTCTCAAGCCCGTACAGCGCCGAATCCTCGTGGCCATGAACGATCTCGGCCTCGCCTCCAATCGCGGCTACCGCAAATGCGCCAAAATCTGCGGCGACACCTCCGGCAACTATCACCCGCACGGTGAAGCCGTAATCTATCCCGCTCTCGTCCGCCTCGCGCAAGATTTCAACATGCGGTACCCGCTAATCGACGGCCAGGGAAACTTCGGCTCAGTGGATGGCGATCCCCCGGCGGCCATGCGGTATACCGAAGCGCGTCTTGCAAAAATTACCGAAGACATTCTCGCCGACCTCGAAAAAGAAACCGTCGACTTCGTTCCCAACTTCGATCAAACCCGTGAAGAGCCTTTCGTCCTCCCGTCGCGCATTCCCAATCTCCTGGTTAACGGCGCCAGCGGCATCGCGGTCGGCATGGCCACCAACATTCCGCCACACAATCTCCGCGAAATCGTGGACGCGGCGATTCTCCTGATCGAAAAGCCGGATACACCACTTAAAGAAATCATGAAGATCGTTCCCGGCCCGGATTTCCCCACCGGCGCCTACATTGCCGGCCGCGAGGGAATCGAAGCCGCCTATAAAACTGGCCGTGGCAGCTTCATCATGCGCGCCAAAGCCGCCATCGAGGACAACGGCAAGGACCGCGAAAATATCGTCATCACCGAAATTCCTTACCAGGTCAACAAATCGCGCCTCATCGAACGCATCGCTGAACTGGTCCAGAACAAGAAAATCGAAGGCATTTCCGACGTTCGCGACGAATCCTCCCGCGAAGGCATGCGCATCGTCGTCGAACTGAAGCGCGGCGAAGAATCGCAGCTCATCCTCAACCATCTTTTCAAGCAGACCCAGATGCAGGAATCCTTCGGCATGATCCTGCTGTCCATCGTCGCCGGTCAGCCCCGCGAACTCGGCTTGATCCCGATGATCAAGCTGTTCATCGAGCATCGCGTCGAAGTCGTACGTCGCCGCACCATCTTCGAACTTCGCAAAGCCGAAGAGCGCGAACACATTTTAGTCGGCTACCAGATCGCACTCGATCATCTCGACAACGTCATCCGCGTCATTCGTGGCAGCGGTAGCCGCGCGGAAGCCAAGGAAAACCTGTTCAAGTATTTCAGCGAACAGGACGTCACCATCACCGAGAACGGCAAGTCCCGCAAGCTCGAAGGCGTAAAGCTCGATGGCCGCAAGTATCGTTTCGTCGGTGCCGCTGAAATCGAAGCTGCCGGCCGCGGCAATGCTCTTACACTCAGTTACGCGCAGATCGACGCCATCCTCGAACTGCAACTCCACCGCCTCACGCAACTCTCCATCGATGAAATCCTGAGGGAATTGAAGTCCATTCGCGATCTCATCGCCGAACTCCGCGAAATCCTCGCCAGCGACAAAAAGCTCAAAGCCGTCATCACCGCCGAGCTCCGCGAAGTCCACAAGGCCTACGGCGATGATCGCCGCACACAAATTGTCGACAAAGTCGACGAAATCAAGCTGGAAGATCTAATCGCGGACACCGATCAGCTCATCACCGTCAGCCACGCCGGCTACATCAAGCGTACTCCTGCTGAAATCTACCGCCACCAGTCTCGAGGCGGCAAAGGACGCATCGGCGCCAAAACCAAGGAAGAAGACTTCGTCGAGCATCTCTTCGTCGCCACCGCGCACAGCTACATCCTCATCTTTACTTCCAAGGGCCGCGTCTACTGGCTCAAAGTCTATGAACTCCCGGAAGCCGCCGCAGCCACGCGCGGAAAAGCCATCGCCAGCCTGATCAAATTCCAGGAAGACGAAAAGCTCACCGCGCTCGTCGCCGCCACCAATCTCGAAGAAGAAGGCCGCTTCGTCTTCATGGCCACCAAAAACGGAACGGTGAAAAAGTGCGCCATCACCGAATTCTCAAACCCGCGTTCCACCGGCATCATCGCCATCAATCTCGACGGCGACGATGAACTGATCGGCGCGAAACTCACCGACAGCAAGCAAATGATCTTCCTCGCCAGCCACGAAGGACAGGCCATCCTCTTCCGCGAAACGGAAGTTCGCGCCATGGGCCGCAACGCCAGCGGCGTCAACGGCATGGATCTCGACAAGGACGATTACGTCGTCAGCATGGACGCAGTCCAACCGGACTTCGTGATCATCGCCAAGGAACGCAACAAGAGCACCCAGAACCTCGAGGAACTCGAGAACGAAGACATCAAGGATTCCCTGACCACGCTCATGCTCACCGTCGCCGAAAAGGGCTACGGCAAACGCACCGCCCTCGCCGAATACCGCATCACTTCGCGCGGCGGCAAAGGTGTCGTCAACATGAAGACCACTGACCGCAACGGCTCCGTCGTTTCCACTCTTCAAGTCACCGAAGAATCCGACGTCATGATCATTACCGAACACGGCAAGGTCATCCGCGTCCACGCCAGCGAAATCCGCGAAGCTGGCCGTTCCACGCAAGGCGTCCGTTTGCTGCGTCTCGACGACGACGACTCCGTAGCCGCCGCCGCCGTCCTCCACGAAGAAGAAGAGGAAACAAAGAAGTAATCTCGCGCTACCTTTGTAGGGGCGGCTTTACGCCGCCCTTCTTGGGTTTCTCTTGTTTTTGTAGGGACCGCCTTCCGAGGCGGTCCGCAACGCTGCCCACACCACACCACAACAAAATAGCGCTCTTCCTGGCACAGCACTCCTGGCTGTGCCTTGGGTCGTCTTTTCATTCTCGCCTTTTCTTACGTTGTCATCCCGACCGGAGTGCCGCGCACTTTGCGGCACGCAGCGGAGGGATCGTGGCAATATCTGTCCCCGTCGACCGCCGATGAAATCACCACAACCCGTCCAACGCACCTCCGTTTTCCTGTTAAACTTCTTCTCCATGAAAATCACTCATCGCATTCTCCTGTTCGCCGTACTCATCGCATCTCTCGCATCGATTCCCGCTTCCCACGCGCAAAAAAATGTCGCGCCTTCGCAAAAGTACCTGGTCTTCGCAGGCACCTACACCAATAAGACTCAGAGCAAGGGCATCTACGCATTTGAATTTGACGCTGCCACCGGCAAGCTCACCGCCAAGGGCGTCGCGGCCGAAACCCCCGATCCATCTTGGGTAATTGTCCATCCCAGCGGAAAATTCCTATACGCCGCGAACGAAACCGGAAAAGCCAGCACCGTTAGCGCTTTCGCTCTCGACGCTAAAACCGCCAAGCTCACGCCGCTGAATCAGATGGCTCCCCAGGGCGAAGACCCGTGCTATCTGTCCTTCGACAAAACTGGCAAGTACGTCTTTGCCGCCAATTACAGCTCCGGGAGCGTCACCGCGTTTCCGATTTTGCCCGATGGCAAGCTCGGCAAACCCACCGCCACGCCAAAAAATCAGGGCACTCTCGGGCCTAACAAGGAGCGCCAGGAGGCTCCCCACGCCCATTGGATCGAGCCTTCCTCCGACAATCAGTTCGTCTATGTCGCCGACTTGGGGCTCGACCGCATCCTCATCTACAAATTTGACGCAGCCGTCGGCACCCTCGCGCAAGGCATGCCTGTCGATACGTTCTCTGCAACTCCTTCTCCTGGTACGGGACCCCGTCACGCCGCCTTTGCTCCCAACGGGAAATTCATGTACTTGCTGGGCGAAATGTCCTCTGCCGTCACCGTTTTCGCGAATGATGGACACAACGCCTTCCGCAGCATCCAGCAAATCTCCGGGTTACCTGAGGGCTTCAAAGGCCGCAACGATGCCGCGGAAATCGCCATCCATCCCAGCGGAAAATTCCTGTACACCGCCAATCGCGGCCAGGACACCATCGCGGTCTTCTCCATCGATCCCTCGAAAGGCACTCTTACGCATCTCGAAAACGTTCCCACCCAGGGAAAAGAACCCAGAAACTTTGTCATCGACCCAACCGGCCGCTATCTCCTCGCCGAAAATCAAAACTCTGACACCATCGTCGAATTCAAGATCGACCCCACCACCGGCAAACTAACCCCAACCGGCGAAGTCGTTCACGTCCCCGCCCCAGTCTGCCTGACCTTCCTCGCAAACTAACGACGAGCCATTCGGCATCTTCGATCCTCTTGCCTTTGTAGGGGCGGCTTTATGCCGCCCTCTTGGGCTCTCTTGCTTTTGTACGGACCGCCTTCCGAGGCGGTCCGCTCACTGTTACCTCATCTCGACCTGGTTTTACTGTCATCCACAATGCTTCTTAGCTTTCCCCCAATGCGTCCGGCCTCTGTCTTGATGCGGCTCTCCGCCGGTCCCAACCCCGAAATCCCCTTGCGCTACCCCTCATTTGCGGTACAATCCCCGCCGTCATGCCCAAACGAAACGCGAAGCGTTCCGCTCGCCGCCGCAAACCACATCGCGCAAAAACCGAGAAACTCCCCAAGGGCGCCGTCACGCTCATCGTTTTCTTGCGTGCCCGTGAAGGTCAGAACTTGCTCCTCGAAGCCGAACTCCGCGCTCTCATCAATCCCTCACGCAAGGAAGAAGGCTGCCTGCAGTACGATCTCCATCGCGGTGCCGATCAACCTGGCACCTATCTCTTTCACGAAATTTGGGAAACCCGCGACCACCACACCGCCCACACCAAAACGCCGCATTTCCTCCGCTGGAACGCCCGCAAGGACTCCCTCCTCGCCTCCCGCGAATCCGCCTTCTGGCAACAAATCGCCTAACCGTATCGAGTAGAGGTCGCCTTCTGCTTGCCCAAACGCAGGAAGGGGCTGGCGCTTTTTCTCAGACCCTCCGCCACCGCAGATGCGCGCACCACGCGCTCAACCTACAGCACCGTCTTCGCCATCCTGACCACCGTCAACGAAAGCCCATTCGGCAGCGGCACCTCAAGCTTCTCTCCCACCATATACCCCCGCGCCGCATACATCGGAATCCCCGTCAGCGTCGCGCCCATCTCAAATCTCCGAAACCCCCGCGCGTAAGCCGCATCCTCGCACGTCTTCAAAATCAACGTTGCAATTCCCCGCCGCACCCATTCCGGATGTACAAAAAACGCTCGTATCTTCGCGGCATCGCGCGCCGGGTCCAACAACCCGCTATCGCGATACGGCCCATGATCGCTTCCGTACAACGTCTTGCGCGTGCTCCACCCACCGCACGCCGCAATCACCCTCTCGCCTGCACTACCAACCGCCTCCACGACGTAATACGTGCCATCCGCAATCAGTTGCGTATCCACGCCGTAAGCCGTCCCTAGCGCCGCATCCAGTTGCTCCACGGAATAATCCGCCCGCTGCAAAACGCGCACCGACACATCAATCAATTCTCGCAGCGCGGGAATATCCGCACTGGTCGCAAGCCGCAGGCTGAACCGCTGTTCCGCCTCGCTCATCGGTCCTTCTCCCGGTAATTCCCCGCGTAAATTGTCTCGAATTGCCCTGCAGATTTCCCGCTAAATTCCCAGCCGCCGCTCAAGCTTACTCGTCCGCCCCGGCAAGATAATACCCAGGCCGCGCCCGCACCTTCAGCTCCGGCCGGTCAATGGTCACCTGAATCTGGTGATATCCGTTCACGTTGCTGTCGCTCGGTATATAGCTCAACGTGTATTGCGCGTGCAGCTCACCACCCATCTCATCGATCACTTTCTCAATCGTGCTGTCTTTCCACGCAGAAACGTGCATCCCGCCGGTGGCCGCTGCGGCAATTTCCAATTGATGCTTGGTCACCTGATCCTTCGCATGCATCACCGCCCAAACAGCCAGCGGCAGAAGACTAACTCCTTGCCCTTGCTGGTCCGTCGTCGGTGTGTACACCGTCCCCGGTGGTGGCGGCCCGCTCGGAATTCCTTCCGGAGTCGCTCGAATCGGTTTGTGCTCTTCTGGTTTCCTCAGCAAATCCGCTTTGGTGCTCGACAATCCCACCGCATAAATGGTGATGTTAGCCAGTTGCGCCCGCCGCAAAACCTCGCCAAGTTTGTCTTCGCTCCCCGCATCGTGGGCTTCCGACATCACCAACATCACCCGCCTGCGCCCCAGATCGGACTCCGAAGCTTCCGGCCGGGAACTCAGCATCTCCACAGCCTTGGACATCGCATCAAACAACCGCGCCCCGGACTGGCCGTCCTTCAACCGCGACATCGTCTTCTCGATCGCGTCCGCGCTGTTCGTAAAATCCAGCAATTTCTCGATGCGATCGTCGAACACCACAATCGCCGCTTCGCCCGTTGGTCCCATCACCGTCTGCGAAATCAGGATTCCAGACTTACGAATCTGCGGCATCATCGGCGCGACTCGCGAGCTCGTTTCCACTACCACCACCAGCGACATCGGCTCTCCGCCCAGGTCGAAGTGCGTGATTTTCTGCGCCACCCCATTGTCGGTAATCTTGAATTCCGACGCTTCCAGGGTATGCACCATCGCGCCCTTGGCATCCCTCACCGTTACCGGCGTGTTCACCAAAACGCTGCGCGATTTAATCTTCGGCGGCCCTGGCTGAATTTTCACCTCCGGCGCCGGCGTCATCGGCCCGTCAGGCGCCTGCCCGCGCGTCCCGCCAGCGCTGCATATACCCAGCAAACCCGCGGTCATCCACTTGTAGGCTCGGAAGTTCATTTTGTTCCCGGCTAGCCGGATCCTTCGGCAGTGCAGCCCCTGCTTCATTCAACCGTGTACTTCATTCGACGCATCCCAACCCAAACTCGTTGCCGCCGTCCGTCGCGCTCCCTACAATCTAAGTTCGTCCATTTGGAGACAACAGCCCATGCCCGACGGTAAACACCTTAAGCCTCAACACGCCCCCAAAGCCCCTCACGAGAACCGCGAATTCATGTCCAGCACTCCTGCGCGCCCGATTCGCATCCTTGCGGAATACATTCACCCACTCGCACAACTCAAAAAGGAAGGCATTGGCGACACCATCGTCATGTTCGGCTCCGCGCGCATCCATTCCCACGAAAATTGCCTGGCGCGCTACACTCGCCTGAAAAACGAAAAAACCGGCCGCTTCAGCGCGGAACGCAAGAAAGAGCATCACGCCGCCTTGCGTGAAGCCAAAAGCGCCCTGGAAATGTCTCGCTACTACGAAGAGTGCCGCCAACTCTCCCACAAAATCACTACCTGGGCGCTATCGCTCGGCCCCAAGCCGCGCCGCTTCGTCGTTTGTTCCGGTGGAGGCCCCGGCATCATGGAGGCCGCCAATCGCGGCGCTTACGAAGCCGGCGGAAAATCCATAGGCCTCTCCATCGAACTTCCTCACGAACAATTTGCCAACGCCTACATCAGTCCCGAGCTCAGCTTCAATTTCCACTACTTCTTCATGCGCAAACTTTGGTTCGCGCAAATCGCCAAAGCCCTCATCGTTTTTCCCGGCGGCTTCGGGACCATGGACGAGCTCTGGGAAATGATGACCCTTTCGCAAACCGGCAAAATGCCCAAGCACACTCTGATTCTGATTTACGGCCGAAAGTATTGGCATGATGTGCTCAACCTGAAAGCCATGGTCCGCTGGGGCACCATCAATCAAAGTGAATACGACCTTCTTCAATTCGCGGACACCGTCGATGAAGCTTTCGAAGTCATTCGCTCCGGCCTCGAAAAATACCACATGCAAGTCGATCCCTTTCTCCAAGCCTACTGAAACGTTCCTTGGTAATCACTCTTGGGAGGGCGCGACTTCAGTCGTGCCGAAACGGCACACAGATTTCCGGGCTTTAGCCCCTGAAGTCTCAGGAATTTTGCGAGATCTTTCATACTCTCAACTGCTGCAAATTGATCCCCAAAATCCCTAATTAATTTATCGTCGCAAACTCCGGTTTCTCCTGTATTTGCGTTAGCAAACCCTCTCCGTAGCATCTGGATGTTGTGCAAACTACCAAAATCACGCGGACCACTGGCAGCTTGTTGCTGCTTCCAGCTCATTCCCTTAAACAATTTCAAACACGGAGGCAAAAATGTCACTTCGCAGTCATTTGCATGGCAGTCTGATTTCACGAACCATCCTCATCGCCTTTTTCTTCGCTGCGGCAATTTTTGTCGCAGCTCCCAAGGCGTCTGCGGAAGATTGCCAGAAGCGCATCATCAAAGCCGATCATAACCTTCACCAGGCCGTAGAGCACCACGGTGCCGAAAGCCGCGAGGCAGAACACGCTCGCCACGAACTAGCCGAAGCCCGTTCCTATTGTTGGGACCACGATCACCGCTGGTGGGATGTCGATGCAAGCCGCTGGCACACCGAGCACGATTGGGACGATCACGACCACGATCATCTCTACGATCACCACTAAGTCCTAAACGTTAGCTGTACTCGACTCTTTCCCCGTCGTCCACCCCTGGGGCCCGGCCAAAGCCGGGCCCTTTCTATTTGCAACGTCATTCTGCCGCTGTATATCTCTTTGGGTGCCCCACTCGCCGGCGTTGCGGGTGGGTCTTGATTTTCTCTTTCTAGTGCAGGGATCGCCTTCCGAGGCGGTCCGCTTGCCACAACCTCACCTCGATGTGCTTTCGTCCCAAGTCATCCCGACCGGAGTGCCGCGGTGTTTGCGGCACGCAGCGGAGGGATCATGGCTTGCTCGCAACCTTTCTCAAATCATCTGATGGAAAGGACGTCCGGACTTCTACCATTCGCTCGCACCCAAAACAAAAAAGGGCGCTCCACCTGAACGGAGCGCCCTTTTTCCTTCTTCTCAAAATTAAATTATTTCGTCGCCACCAACGGTTCTTCCGAAAACATCGCTTCAAACCGTTTCACTTCTTCCTGGTCATGCAACTCCACGATCGGCACTATTCGCAAAGACTGCTTGCAAAGCTGGCATTGCACTCCTTCGCCCTGCACGTCCTGCATGAATCCATCCGTGAAATGATATTCCGTCCGCTCACGCCGCGCTTTCTTCTGGCTCTCCGCGCCGCAATGAGGACACGTGTATTCCACAACGTCCTGCTGCGGATCGCGGTCCAGAGCAGCCCAGCCCGTGCGGCGCACGCCGACAACTTCCGGTAAACGCCTTTCCATGGGTAGTCTCCTCCTGGGATCCTCGTCCTGTTACATAGATGCGTAACCCCTATCGAAAGATGTAACGTTTCCCACGCCCCTGTCTAAATTATTGAAAGAACGTATTTTACTGGCTGCGTGCTTTTTGTTTCCTTCGTTCATCAACCAAACATTCGTTTGGCAACCTTGGATTGCGGTGGCTTGCCGCCGCTTTGCGGTGTAACGCATACCGCAGCAGAACAATTTCGGCAACAACCCTGAAGCTCCTCAATACGCTCGGAAATCCTCCTCAAAACCGGAACATCCTGTCTGTCCCCATCCCACCCTCCAACCTCCCCCTCACTTCGCCCGGGAACTTGTTCCCCTCCACGGTGTCAAAAACTCCAGAGGACGTGCACACCTCATATCCCTGCGAGCGCGGTGTTGGCCTTCTGATGGCAACCTCAGGAGGCCGGCGCCGCAAAAAACTCCCACGGCTCGCCGGAAAATTTCCGGAGGTGTGTGATGAATCTCGAGCGTACTGGTGTCTCTAGAAGTGAACTCGGCTCACTGAAAAACTGTCTCGTCGAGGGCGATCCCGATCAAGAACGCCGCGCCAACCGCGGAAAGCGCCGCGCAGTCTTAGTTTCCGTCGTCGTACAACTTCTGGTTCTCACCGCACTGGTCGTCTTCCCGCTCTTCAGCAAAGGTGAGCACATCACTTTCGAACGTACGCCGCTCCCGCCTTATCCGCGGCTCGGCTCGCACGATCCTCAAACTCGTGCGCAGATCGAGCCGCGTCGCCCCTCGGGTGGCCACTTTGTCGTGAACCCGACTCGCCCAACCATTTCGCTAAATCCAACCACCGGTGCGCATCCGCAACCCATCGATGACGATCCGCAATTTTCCACGCTCGGCGTGCCAAATGGCAATCCTCAAGGCGTAGAGTTTTCCGGTCCAAGCCGTGGGCCCAAACCTCCAGGCGGAGATGAGACAACAACTCCACACGAACGTCGTCGTATCTCTATCGGCCACATCGAACCCGCACTACTAGTCCAACGCGTCGAGCCGATCTACCCGCGCATCGCCATCACTCTCCGCCATGAAACGCGCGTCGAACTTCACGCCATTATCTCCACTGACGGCTCCGTCGAATCGCTCGAAGTTATCTCCGGCGATCCGCTCTTCTACAATTCCGCTCTCGACGCCGTCCGCCAGTGGCACTACCATCCGACGAAACTCAACGGCCAGCCCGTCGAAGTCGACACCCACATCTCCGTAATCTACATCCTCAACCACTAGCGCTCGGTAGCGCTGGCCTCCGGCCGGCGAATGTTCTCCGTGCTTCTCTTTCTTTCGTAGGGATGGCCTTCTGAGGCCGTCCGCTCACTTCAACCACACCCCGACGTGCTTTCATTTTGACGGCGTTTTTCCTCTTCGGGTGCCGCACCCTTCGTTTTTAAGGGTACGGTTTTTCCCTTGGGTTTTTCTCTTGCTTCGTCCTACCGCGCCTGAATCCTCATCGGTATTCCATACCGCGGTCGCAACGTAATCAACGGTTCCACTTCGATCCGCGCATCCGCCGTCAACGTAAACCGGAATTTCTGCGCAATCGCCGCAATCGCCAACGCAATCTCCAACAACGCAAATCCTTGCCCGATACACCGCCGCGGCCCATCGCCAAACGGATAATAAGTCCCACCCGCCAGACGCTCTTCCAATCCGTCCATCCACCGCTCTGGCCGAAACACCTCAGGCTCCTCAAAATAACGCGCGTCGCGATGCGTCACCCATTGCGACGAAAGTATCGTCGTCCCCGCCGGAATCTCGTACTCACCGATTGCCACCGGCGTCACGTTCGCGCGCGCCATCATATACGCCGGCGGATACAGCCGCAGCGATTCGCGCACCACCGCATGCAAATACGGCAGCCGCTCCAAATCCGCCACTGTCGCTGGATTCCCGTGCAACGTCGTGTCCAATTCCTGATGCAACTTCGCTTCCGCCTGTGGATTTTCGCCAAGCAGGTACCACGTCCATCCCAGCGCCAGGGCCGTCGTCTCATGCCCCGCCAGAAAAAGCGTCATGGTCTCATCGCGCAATTGCTTCGCGGTCATGCGGCTGCCATCTTCGTTCATCGCCGCCATCAGCATGGACAAAAGATCCTTGCGCGGTCGTGTCTCTTTTTTCCGCTCTTCGATAATCCGATACACCAACGAATCGAGGTACTCCCGGTCGTGTTTCGCAATGCGGTTTGCGGGCGTCGGCCACGCTTCCGGAATTCGCCAAGGCGTACGCGCCCGCCGCAAATAATGCCGCATCAAAAACGTCATTGACCGCCCGATCTTCTCTGATTCACCAGCCAGCGATGTGCCGAACAACGTCTGCACCGCCACCTCCAGCGTCAACTGCATCATCTCCTCGGCCATGTTGCGCGTTTCCCCGTCGCGCCATCTCCGCGTCTGCGCCAGCGCGCATTCCACCATCGTCGGTTCGTAATCATTCACGCGCGATTTGTGAAACGCTGGTTGCGCCAACCGCCGCTGCTGCCGCCAGAAATCCCCTTCGCTGATCAGCAATCCATCCCCGAGCAATGGCTGCACCGCCATCTTCGTCAGCGCACTCTTGTGCAGCTTGCCATGCTGCAGCAGCAAAAGTTGCTGAATGTATTCCGGCCGGTTCAGCAACACGCGGTCTTTCCCGAGCACCGAAAATGTCACCGCATCGCCAAACTCCCGCGCCATGCGTTGCAATGTCCCCAGCGGGTCCTTGCGGATCTCAAACACCAGCCCCAGCAGCGGCAGCCCCTTCGGCCCAGGCGGCTTCTTCCCATTCCCCTTTGTCATTTCCCGGGCTCCTTTGCTCTCGCTCCGCGGCGTCGTCCCGGCGTTATACTCCACGCATGCCGGTATTTATTTCGTTTCTCCGCGGTGTCAATGTCGGCGGTCACAACATGATCAAGATGGACGCACTCCGCGCCCTGTACGAATCTCTTGGCTTCCGTAATCCGCAAACCTACGTGAACAGCGGCAACGTCGTCTTTCACACCAAAGAACGCAACGCCGCACTCCTTACCAAGAAGATACAAGACTCCATCGAAAAGAACTTCAGTTTCCGTCCAACCATCGTTCTTCGCACCGCTCCCGAGCTCCGCGCCATCATCGCCGCCAATCCCTTCGCAAAACGCAAAGACATCGAGCCCGGCAAATTCCTTGTCACATTTTTGGCGTCCTCACCGGCGGAAGAAGCCCTCGCAGCTGCTCTGAAAATAAAAACCGATCCAGAAGAACTCCGGATCGTCGGCAGCGAAGCCTTCATCTATTTTCCAAACGGCATGGGCCGCCCCAAAATGTGCTGGCCCGCCATCGAACGCGCCCTCAAGACCACCGGCACCGGCCGAAACTGGAACACGGTAAGCAAACTCCTAGCCATCGCCGAATCCCTCGAATAGCAAGCTCGTGTAGCGGCCGCCTTCTGCCTGCCCCGATCCTGTCGGGGAGGCGGGCCTCTTGGGGTCCTCTGGTCTTGCGATACGCACTATTGCCGATTTCGCGTGGTCTTGTTTCACTGCGGCTGGGCTTCATGTGATGGTACCGGGGGTCGGAGCTTTAGCTCCGACATCAAAAGACAGGTAGACGTGGGCTTTAGCCCCGGAGGAAATGTTTGCACCGCCTACAGCTTTGGCTCGCCAGAAAACTTCGCAATCTCTTCCCGCGCTAAATCCCGCAACCGCACGATCTCGTGCAAGTGATTCGGATCCCCGCTCTCTTCCACCCTCGAAGGATAAATCGGCGCCGAAAGCGTAATCGTCACGGTGGTTGGCCGCGGCAAAAACGTTCCGTCCCTCAAAAATCTCCGTGTGCCAGCCAATGACACCGGCACAACCGGCGCTCCGGTCGCCACCGCCCCGCGAAACGCGCCAAGCTGAAATGGCCGCACACCATCCTGCGGCACAAACGTTCCCTCAGGAAACACAAACACCGAATCGCCTCGCTGCAAACATTCCTCAATCTCATCCACTTGCTTCAATCGCGAATTCGCGTCGTGCCTGTTAAACGACAAATGCCCCATCTGATTCAAAAACGTTCCGATGAACGGCATATCGTTCACTTCACCCTTGGCCACAAACCGATACGACACGCCCAATCCCATCATCACCGGCATCACATCGAAATAGCTCGCGTGGTTCGACGCATACACCTTCGCGCCAGGCGTATCCATATATTCTTTGCCGACCACCTTCACGCGAATGAATGTCAGCGCGAACAGCAGC
>Ga0210409_10004982_pt1 | contig 14059 bp, 11 predicted proteins | sample IncBWH17MmetaG_FD_161649 | JGI IMG/M metagenome (GOLD analysis project Ga0210409, IMG submission 161649) | Forest soil microbial communities from Barre Woods Harvard Forest LTER site, Petersham, Massachusetts, United States - Inc-BW-H-17-M | ecosystem: Environmental > Terrestrial > Soil >... | reverse complement strand
CAAGGGGAAGGGCTCGAGTGGATCGAAACCCGATACGAAGACACCGTCGCCAACCTGGAGGAAGAGGGCCGCAAGGTGACGGAGTTTCTTGGGTTGTCCTGGGATGAGGTGCAACGCCGGTATTATGAGAAGAGCCGAAAGCAGCGGCTCCACGCGCCAACGTATCACGATGTAACCCGGCCAGTTTATACTCGGTCAGTCGCTCGCTGGCGGGCGTATGAGAGATATCTCGCGCCCATTCTTCCCATGCTCGAGCCGTACTGTCGCGCGTTTGGGTATGGGTAGTAAGCCATAATTATTTTGGGCGAAAGCGTTCCGATCGCGACCAGGCTCCCTGGACTGGCCGTGCTTGCCCCATTTTCCAGATCGAGTAAGTTGCCCTTGTGAGCGCCTCGCGTTCCCTTGCAGTCCCAACTACGGACAGTTCCGCCACAATCGATGCGGAATCGTCTATCCGTGCCTGGGGAGACAAACTCTTTTCACTGATGGAAGCGGCGGAGACGCCCGCGTTGTTCAGTAAAAAGGGCTTTTACGGCGCGCTCATGGAATGGGCGATGCGCGATGAGCGATTTAAAACGCAACTCTTCCGTTTTGTTGACGTGTTGCCGACACTCACGTCTTCGCAGGAGATCACTCGCCATCTGAACGAATATCTTGGCGAAGAGCAGGTGCAGATTTCCGCGGCGCTCCGCTTGGGGCTGAAGGCCGCCAGCGGAGCTTCCTGGCTCTTCGGCGGGGGCATCAAGTCGCAGGTAACCGGCATGGCGCGTCAGTTCATGCTGGGCAATGACCCGAAGGAAATCATCGAAATCCTGCTCAAGTTACACAAACAAGACACTGCTTTTACAGTGGATGTCTTGGGGGAAGCCGTGGTGAGCGAACCTGAGGCCGACCAGTACGCCCAGCGCTACCTGGATCTGTTGGACCTGCTGGGCCGAGAGGTTTCCAAACGGCAGCCTCCCTGCAAGAGCAACCAGGGCTCGCGCGGACCTTTGCCCGCGCTGAACGTCTCCGTCAAACTGTCGGCTCTTTACTCGCAAGTCCATCCTACCGATCCTAAGACCGCCGTTCGCCATATTTCGCAGCGATTGCGTCCCATTCTGCGCCGAGCCAAAGAACTGGGTGCCTTTGTCAACTTCGACATGGAGAGCTACGCCCTCAAAGATCTGACGCTCGAATCGTTTCGAACGATCTTTGAGGAATCGGAGTTCGCGGAGGGGCCGCTCTGTGGCCTGGCGCTCCAAGCCTACTTAAGGGACTCCAAGGCTGATTTGCATCGCATGGTCGATTGGGCCCGAACGCAAAACCGCCGCATTACTGTGCGCCTGGTCAAGGGCGCTTATTGGGATTACGAGACCGTCATGGCGCACCAGCGCCACTGGCCCGTGCCGGTGTTTGCCGAAAAGGCGCAGACGGATGCGAATTTTGAAAAGCTTTCTCAATTCCTGCTGGAAAATGACCGGGTCGTCGATTCCGCCTTCGGCACGCACAATGTGCGCAGCATCGCCAACGTTTTGGCGCATGCTGAACGGCTTGGCGTCAATCCGCGTGCGTTTGAGTTCCAGATGCTTTACGGCATGGCCGACTCGATAAAATCTGCGGTGCTGCAAATCGGCTGCCGGCTCCGGGAGTATTGCCCGGTTGGGGAATTGTTGCCCGGCATGGCCTACCTGGTTCGGCGCCTGCTGGAAAACACCTCCAACGAAGGATTTCTGGCCAACAAATACGCTAAAGGGGCGGGTCGCGAGGAGTTGCTCAAAAATCCCCTCGAAATCCCGGCTCCCCCATCAGTGCCCGCTCCGGCGCACGCCGGGCACGAATTCCAAAACGAACCACTGACAGACTTCACGATTACTAAAGAGCGAGAACGAATGACGCAGGCGATCACCGCGCTGCGTGATGACCTGGGCCGCCGGCAACCTTTGCTCATCAATAACAAAGCGGTTACCACGGCGGAATGGCTTCCCTCGCTGAACCCGGCGAATCAAAGCGAAGTGGTGGGCTATGCCGCGCAAGCTTCGATCACTCAGGCCGAGGAGGCTCTTTCGGCGGCGCGCGCCGCGCAGCCAAAATGGGCACGCGTGGCCGCCCACGACCGCGCGGAATTCCTCGAAAAAATCGCTACTCTGATGCGCCGCGACAAAGCCGGCCTATGCGCTCTTGAAGTCCTCGAAGCCGGCAAGAACTGGACTGAGGCGGACGCGGACGTGGCTGAGGCAATTGATTTTTGCGACTTTTACGCGGCAGTCATGCGCGACTTGGGCCAACCCAAGCTCACCCAGAAAGTTGCGGGCGAAACCAACTCCCAGCATTGGCTGCCGCGCGGCGTGGGTGTGATTATCGCGCCGTGGAACTTCCCATTGGCGATTGTGACGGGCATGACCACAGCGGCGGTCGTCGCCGGCAACACGGTAATTGTAAAACCCTCCGACCAAACGCCGATCATCGGCGCCCGCCTGGTCAGCTTGTGCCTCGAAGCGGGTCTTCCGCCCGGTGTGGTGAATCTAATCACGGGCCCCGGCAGCACTGTGGGTGCACACCTGGTCGGCCACCCCCGGCTCGACTTCATTGCCTTCACCGGCTCCAAAGAAGTCGGGCTCAAGATTTGGGAGAGCGCCGGCCGTACTTTGCCGGGCCAACGCGACTTGAAAAAAGTCGTCTGCGAAATGGGTGGCAAGAACTGCATCATTGTCGACAGCGACGCCGATCTCGACGAGGCCGTGGTCGGCTGCATCGCCTCGGCGTTTGGGTACCAAGGTCAAAAGTGCAGCGCTCTTTCCAGGTTGATCGTGCTGGAAGATAATTACGACAAATTCCTCAACCGGTTGATTGCCGCTGCAGATTCCCTGCGCGTCGGTCCTGCCGAACTCCCGGGCAGTATTATCGGACCGGTCATCAGCCGCGACGCCCAGCAGCGCATCCTCGCAATCATCGAAACGGGCAAGAAGGAAGCCAAACTAGCCTGGCAAGGCTCGGTGCCTGATAACGCCAACGCCTGTTACGTTCCGCCCACCATCTTTGCGGATGTCCCTGCCAGCAGCTGGTTATTCCGCGAGGAGATTTTTGGTCCAGTGCTGGCGGTGACGCGCGCCAAGGACTTCGACGAAGCACTGTCCTTGGCGAATGACAGTGACTTTGCTCTAACCGGCGGCTGTTATTCCCGCAGCCCGGAGAATATCGCTCTCGTCAAAGCTGAGATGGTTTGTGGCAATCTTTACATCAACCGCGGCATCACCGGGGCCGTGGTGGAAAGACAACCCTTCGGCGGCTTCAAGATGTCCGGCGGCGGCACCAAAGCCGGCGGCCGCGAGTACCTTGAGAATTTCCTAGTGCCGCGGGTGATTACCGAGAACTGCTTAAGGCGAGGATTCGCGCCCGCCGAAGAATCGTAGCGCAGGATTCCAGCCTGCTGGGCCCGCGACAAGTTCCAATGTTCCAACACTTCCGCGCTGACCTCTCATTAACACCGCGGCTTTAGCCCGGTGCACTGCGAAGGAATACGTCATTTAAACCGTTTGAAACGGTTTAAATTTTCTGGCTAGGGATCTCCACCGGGCTAAAGCCGCGGTGTTAATGAGAGGTGATTCCTCGCGCGACGGATTGTCGATCAGATTTCCCTCACACGTCCTGCATTTTCCCGGTTTGGTAAGTCTCGTAGGCGCTCAGGTCGAGCAACCCGTGACCAGACAAGTTGAACAAGAGCACCCGTTTCTGGCCACCTTCGCGGGCGCGAACGGCTTCCCGGGCTACCGCCGCGATGGCGTGAGCCGATTCCGGCGCCGGCACAATTCCCTCCGTTTGCGCAAAGAGTGTCGCTTGCTGGAAAACCTCCGTTTGGTGATAAGCCTCAGCTTCCATCAGGCCCAGCTTGAGCGCATGACTGACCATCGGCGACATCCCGTGATATCTCAATCCGCCCGCATGAATCGACGGGGGCATAAACTTATGCCCGAGCGTATACATCAGCAGTAGCGGAGTCGTTTCGGCGGTGTCCCCAAAATCATAACGCAAATCACCTTTGGTCAGCGACGGGCAAGCGGAGGGCTCGACTCCCACAATGCGATATTTTTTCTTTTCGGTAATCTTTTTGCGAAGAAACGGAAAGACCAGGCCGGCGAAATTGCTCCCGCCACCGCAACACGCGAAAATCGAGTCCGGCTCTTCGCCGGCCATTTCCATCTGCCGGATGGCTTCCTGGCCGATCACCGTTTGGTGCAGGCACACATGATTGAGCACACTCCCCAGGGAGTATTTGGTGTCCGGGTGCTTGGCGGTGTCTTCCAGGGCTTCGCTGATGGCGATCCCCAGGCTCCCTGGACAATGCGGATCTTCGGCCAATAGTTTGCGCCCATATTCGGTTTCTTCGCTCGGACTCGGATGGACGGTGGCTCCCCACGTATGCATGAGCATCCGACGGTAAGGCTTGTGCTGAAAGCTTACCTTGACCATGTAAATGTTGCACTCCAGGCCGAAAAGCTTGCACGCCATCGCCAGTGAGGCGCCCCATTGGCCGGCTCCTGTCTCCGTTGCCAGGCGTTTGGTCCCCGCGATTTTGTTGAAATAGGCTTGGGGCACCGAAGTATTGACTTTGTGGCTGCCGGCCGGGCTCACTCCCTCGTATTTGTAATAGATGTGCGCCGGAGTTTGCAGCGCTTTCTCGAATCGAACCGCTCGCAACAACGGGGTCGGGCGCCAGAGTGCATAGATATCCCGTACTTCCTGGGGAATCTCCACCCAGCGTTCCGCGCTCATCTCCTGTTTGACCAGGTTCTCGGGAAAAATCGCCAGCAGAGCTTCGGGAGGGCAGGGTTGTTTGGTCCCGGGATGCAGCGGCGGCGGCAACGGCTCGGGGAAGTCGGTCAACAAATTGTACCATGCCCGTGGAATATCCGCCTGTGTGAGATCAAAGCGTGTTTGCATTGCTACCAGTTCTATTCTTTCAAACCAGCCCTTTCAAATGTTTGATCGAGCGCTCCGCTTGCTCAATGGTGCCGCACTCGACGGAGAGCACGATGTCGCGCGGACAGTCCTTGCGCACAATCTCGATTACCTTAGCCCAATCAATGATGCCATCCCCGCCCGACTTTAGCCACGCCCCACTCGAATGATTTATCATTGTGACGAACAAATTCCAGGTTGATGCCAATATTGATCTTGCTCATTGGGGTGAGTCGGCGGCCGCGAGGATAAGCAGGCTGCCGAAGAAGAGCAGGGCGGACAAGGCTCCAATGGGATTGAAAATTGAAAATTGAAGATTTGCAATTTGAAATCCCAAACGAGCTGGCGAAGCGTCTCCGGCTCCGCCCTGGGAGCGCCGGCATCCAGCCGGCGAGTTGGCCGTTTCGGGTAGCGATGAGCTCGCCGGCGAGACGCCGGCGCTCCCAGGGTCATTCGCGGTCGCCCTGAATCTGCGCGGGAATTCACAGGAGCTGCCTTTCAGATAAACTGGGCCCGGCCCGGCGATGGCACCGGGTAACTCCCATTGGCTTCGGGCTTGGTCGGCGGTTCCATTCCGTCACGGCACTCTTCCGGCTTGGGTGGGTAATAGAAATCCGACTGATTGATCTGCTCCCAGGTAACCTCCTTGCCAGTATAACAGGAGAGTTGGCCCATTACGGTAATCATCGTGCTGCGCGCCATGTAGTGGCCGCAGTTAATGGGTTCACCCGCCCGAATCGCCGCAAATAGCTTGTCATGCTCGACCTGGTACGGGTCGCATTGGCCCTGCCAGCGCCAGTTGGTTTCGCCCCAAATCCGGCATGCCTTCACCGAAGCTTTGCCTTTGGTCCCGAAAATCAGGCTCGAGTCCTCGTCGTAGCATCCGGTAGTCGTGCGGCAAAGCGCATAAGCGCGCACGCCGTTCTCGAATTCATAAACGACCGAGTGATGATCAAAGACATCTCCGTAAACCGGCTCAATCATGCTCGAGCGACCCGCCAAGCCGTGGCATTTGATAGGCACCGCATTGCTCAACACCCAACTGGCCCGGTCCATGTTGTGCACCAGCGATTGCGGCACATCGTCCCCGGACAACCAGCGGAAATGATACTGCGTGCTGCACTGCCATTCCAATTCGCTCAAGCCCGGTTTCCGTTCCGTAATGCCATACGGAGCGCGCAGGAAGTTCTCTTCGATCGTCACGATCGAGCCGATGGCTCCGTCCTGGATTCGTCGAATAATCTCGCTGTAGCCGGTGTGAAATCGGCTGTGCAATCCCGAGACGATGCACAGCCTCTTTTCTTTCGCCAAATCGCACGCTTGCTGCATGAGCTTTACGCCGCGCGGGTCGATCCCGTGTGGCTTTTCAACGAAAACGTGTTTGCCGGCCTGGATCGACGATAGCGCGTGCAAGGGGTGGAACTTGGCCGCATTGGCGATCAGGACCACATCCGATGCTTCGATCACTCTCTTATAACCGTCGAACCCGGTAAAGCAGTGGTCGTCATTCACGCACACCTGCTCGCCCTTGGCTTTCTTAATCTCCTCGCGTTTTCCTTCAATCCGATCGCGGAAAATGTCGCACATCGCCACCAGCCGCGTGCCGGGGTCGGCGGTCAACGCCTGGGCCACCGCGCCCGAGTTGCGCCCGCCACAGCCAATCATGCCGACTTTGAGAATATCGCTGCCGGCGGCGTGCGCGCTGCGGCTGATCTCCAGCGTGCCCAGGGCCGTCGCCGAGGCGGCCACGGTTGAGGCTTTCAGGAACTGTCGGCGAGTGAGCGAAGGACCGGGGTTCAGATCTGATTTCATAGTTGTGTCGCGCCAAGCAGGGTCGAAGTACAACAGGGCAGGGGCGCCTGGAAAAGCTTCGCGCTTTCATGGCCGCATTCAATCCCAGACGACCTCGCCTGGCAAATATAAAATCAGCTTACATTTAAACTTCACACAATGATTAACAGAAATGATAACAACGCGTCCTGCTCTTCCTCATTTTTCTGCCCCCATCTTTCTGCCTGACCCTTTCCGCCATTTCGGTTCGCCTTCATCGCAATTTTCTGCGGGTTTTCAGATTGGCAGCCCGTGCAGAAGCTGCCATAAATCGGACCAGCTTACCAAAATGAGTCATACTCAGAACATCGAACGCGCTTACCAGCTCGCCCAGGAACGCTATGCTCAGCTGGGCGTCGATACCGAGCAAGCCCTCGGCGCCTTGGCAGGTATCCCCATCTCCATTCACTGCTGGCAAGGCGATGACGTTGGGGGCTTCGAAAACGCCGGTCAATCCTTGGGCGGTGGACTGGCCGTCACCGGGAGCTATCCCGGCAAAGCCCGCACCCCGCGCGAGCTGCGCCAGGATTTCGAAAAAGCACTCTCGCTGATTCCCGGCAAGCATCGGTTTAACCTTCACGCTTCTTACGCTGAGCCAACGGGAAAACGACAGGATCGCGATGCTCAAACCGCCGAGGGCTTTCGCAGCTGGATAGCCTGGGCTCAATCCATCAACATTGGTTTGGACTTCAATCAAACCTATTTCGCTCACCCCAAGGTGGTGAATGGGTTTACTCTGACGAGTTCCGACAAATCCGTGCGAAAGTTTTGGATCGAACACGGTATTCGCTGCCGTGAGATCGGCGCCGAGATCGGGCGAGCCCTGGGCAGTCCCTGCCTCACCAATCTTTGGATCCCGGACGGCATGAAAGATACTCCTGCCGATCGCAAAGGTCCGCGCGAGCGGTTGCTCGAAGCGCTCGATGCGATCTTTGAAAAAAAAATCGACCGAAAGCACAACCTCGATTCCGTTGAACCCAAACTCTTTGGCATCGGCGCCGAAAGCTACACCCCCGGCTCGCACGAGTTTTATCTGGGCTATGCCCTTAGCCGGCAGCTCCTGCTTACCCTTGACTCCGGCCATTACCATCCCACTGAGGGCATTGCCGATAAAATCTCTGCCGTGCTCTGTTATCTTCCTCAAATTGCCCTGCACGTTAGCCGTGGCATTCGCTGGGATAGCGACCATGTGGTCACCTTGAGCGACGACCTGGCCGCCATCGCCCAGGAAATCGTTTGGGGCAATTATCTCAATCGCATTCGCATCGGGCTCGATTACTTCGACGCCAGCATCAATCGCGTTGCAGCCTGGGTCATTGGCTCCCGCAACATGTGCAAAGCTTTCCTGGTGGCGTTGCTGGCGCCGATCACGAAGCTCAAGCAGGCCGAGGCTGAGGGCGACTACACCTCCCGCCTGGCCCTGATGGAAGATGCGAAGACTTTGCCATTTGGCCCCGTCTGGGATTATTACTGCCACACAAAGAACGTGCCCATCGGCGAGAACTGGCTGGCCGAAATCAAGGCCTACGAGCAGACTGTGCTTGGCAACCGCCAGTAATGTCACAGCGCGTCTATCTCGCAATTGATCTCGGCGCCGAAAGCGGCCGCGTGATGGCTGGGCTCTGGAATGGAAAAACACTGCGTCTGGAGGAAGTTCATCGTTTCCCCAACGGGCCTGTGTACTTGGCGGACTCCTTACGCTGGGATGTCCTACGGCTCTGGGCCGAAATCCAAAACGGCCTCGCCCTCGCCGCCAGGAAATATGGAAACTCGATCGTTTCTGTCGGCGCCGATACCTGGGGCGTCGATTTTGTGCTGCTCAATCGCCAAGGCGAAATGCTGGGCCAGCCATATCATTATCGCGATGCGCGCACCAATGGCATCATGTCAAAGGCCTTTCGCAAGGTTCCTCGGTCCGAGATTTTTGCCCAGACCGGCCTTCAGTTCATGCAGTTGAACACCCTTTTCCAGTTGCTTGCCGTCAAACTAGCCACGCCTCGAATGCTGGACCAGGCCGATTGCCTCCTGTTCATGCCCGATTTCATCCATTGGGCTCTCTGCGCCTCTCGGGTCGCGGAGTTCACCATCGCATCCACCTCGCAATGCCTTAATCCAGTCACCCGCACTTGGGCCTCAGGTTTGCTGAAAAAGTTTAGTCTGCCCACCCGAATCTTCCCTAAAATCATTGAGCCGGGCACCTCTTTGGGCGGGCTCCGGCCAGGCGTAGCCGAACGCACAGGACTCACGCATGTCAAAGTGGTTGCCCCTCCTTCCCACGATACCGCGTCCGCGGTCGCGGGGGTGCCAACGATGAACACCGGCAGACCCGACTGGGCTTACCTGAGTTCGGGCACCTGGTCCCTGATGGGCGCTGAAGTCAACAAAGCTTCGCTCTCTGCGCGCACGCAGGAGCTGAATCTGACCAACGAAGGCGGACTGGACGGGACCTACCGTCTGCTCAAGAACATCATGGGCCTTTGGCTGGTGCAACAGTGCAAGCGCTCCTTCGATGAGCGCGGCGCCAATCACGATTACGCCGAGTTGGCGAAGCTCGCCACCGAGGCCCCAACACTGCGTTCTCTGGTCAATCCGGATGACCTTCGGTTCCTCAACCCGCCTGATATGCCCAAAGCAATTCAGGATTTCTGTCGCGAATCCGCCCAACCCGTTCCCAAAACTCCCGGCCAACTGGTCCGGTGCGCCTACGAGAGCCTCGCGCTGAAGTACAGCCAGGTGCTGGGCTGGCTGGAGGAACTCACCGGCTCTCGAATTGAAGTCATCCACATCGTCGGCGGTGGTTCCAAGAGCGAAATGCTCAACCAATTCACAGCTGACGCCTGTCAAAGACCTGTCATTGCCGGCCCCGTCGAAGCCACCGCCATGGGCAACCTCCTGGTCCAGGCCCGCGCCGGCGGCGAATTATCGACCCTGGCCGACATGCGGACAGTCGTGCGCCAATCCTCCAAGCTAGCGGCCTATCACCCAGGTCCGTCCACCCCCTGGCAAGCCGCCGTCGCGCGCTTGGCCTCGCTAACACCAAAACGATAACCCAAAAATCATAATCCACCGTCATGAGGGGCGCTCCCTGCCGGATGGCCGCCATGGCGCCAATCAGGATACAATCGATTTGCGCTTCGTGGAGGGCTGCAAGGAAAGCGCCGAGCGGGCTGCTCGCAGGCTTAGACGACATCGTTCTTCAGGCGTTTTTGCGAAAAACAGCGCGTGCTGCCACAACTCGTCCTCATCCAATCCGCGCGCCGCCCGCCGTCACTGAGACCGATTACCATCGACGACCTTTGCGCCTCGACCTGACCTGATGTATCTATTAAGAGTGATTGGAATTAACAATAACAGTGGCGTTAATGTTGCCAGCAACCCGCCTGGCAGCCCGTTTCGCGTTGCCTTACTATAATGCCTCTTTTCAACCTTCATTTTAGCAATTTATGAAACTCCTGTTTTTTTTCTTAACCGCTCTCTCATCCCTCCTTTGCCGTCAAACCCTCGCGGCAGCCCAACCTCGCGGGAGCGTCCTCGAACTTCATTCCTGCGAACTCTACGCCGGGGGCTGCATCGTCTCCAGCGAGGCGACACTCGGCGGACGTAACATGCTTCGGGCCTGGAATTTTACCGACGGCTCGTTTCAAGGAACTGATTTGGCCGGCTTGAGTGTGGCCATCCTGCAGTCCTCTTCGGACAACCTGGCCGCCCCCAAAGCTCCCCCAGGCTCCGCCATCGTATATTTGCCGAAAAACGGGACCCCTGCCCAGCGTGAGGCGCTAATTGCCTGGCTCAAATCTTCTCAGAGCGATCTCGGCACAATCGCGAATCTCCAAACCCGCGTCGTCCCCATCCAATTCACCAAAACGGATACCGGCTATGCTCTCTCCGCGGGAGAGTTTGTCTCTGTTAAAACCGCTTCTCTCGAATCCTGTCAAACGGGTGCCTGCGGCGAGGCCCTCTGGTACACACCTCGCGCCTATACCTCCGTCTTCACGGTCGCATTGGATCGCTCCTCCGCCGTCGACGAACCACTCCTGCAACTCAAATGGACTGACGCCGGCCGTCACACGATTTTCCTGGGCAAATTCGGCGAAGCTACTCCCGCCCGCAACCTCTACGTCGCCTCCGCCGAACTCTGCGGCCCGGCAGGCAGGCTGTTTTAACAACGGCACCCGCAGACAAACCCACCACGGAAACTTTGCTCTTTCGGCCTCCGTGCGGAGCCCTTAGCCTCCACGGTTCTTATGGTTTCCGCTCTGATTGTTGCGGCGGGGAGAGGTACCCGCATGGGCCAGGCCGTCGATAAGCTTTTCCTGGAGGTGGCCGGGCGGCCCGTTCTGGCCCATACCTGGCAGCAGTTCGAAAGGGCCCCGTCGATTCAAGAGATCATTCTGGTTGTGCGACCTGAAGCGGAAGAGAGCGTGCGCCAAATCGCCGCCCGATTTGGCTTCAGAAAGCCGTTCGTGCTGGTCCACGGTGGCAAGGAGCGGCAGGATTCGGTCTGGAACGGACTGGGAGCTCTCAACGTCGCGGCCGAGATCGTCGCCATTCAGGACGCCGCCAGGCCTTGCACTCGTCAAGAACTCATTGAGGCTACGATCGAGGCCACCCGGCGAGTGGGCGCCGCCGTCGCCGCTCAAGGCGTGACCGACACCATCAAGGAATCCAGCGACGGAAAACGGATCGAGCGAACCTTGGACCGTGCCAAACTGTGGGCCGTGCAAACCCCGCAAACCTTTCGCGTGGAGATCATCCGCCGGGCGATTTCGGAGGTGCGTAAACGCGGCTTGTTAATCACTGACGATACGGCCGCATGTGAGCTCATTAACCAGCCGGTACAACTGGTGGTGGGGCCCTGCCCTAATCCCAAGGTGACTCGTCCCGAAGATCTGCCCTATGTGGAAATGCTTTTGCGCGGTTCGGAGTCGCGCCCCTAACCTCACCATTCAGTAGAGAACCACGAACGACCCATGAGTATCGCGACAGCTCCTCTTCAGGCTTTCCTGCAGGATCAAATGCCGGATGCGCTAGAGATGCTGCGCCAGATGGTGGCCATCAATAGTTTTACTGCCAACAAACAAGGGGTAAACGGCTTAGGCAGGCTCACCGCGGAATTCTTCAAGCCCCTCGGCTTTTCAGCAGAGTTTGTGCCCTCAGTAAATCCCGAGTGGGGTGAACATTTGGTCATGTCGCGACCCGGCCGGTCGGGCAGAAGTATTGCGTTTGTTTCGCATCTGGACACAGTCTTTCCACCCGAGGAAGAGGTGGCGAACAATTTTCACTGGCAAGTAGAAGGAGACCGAATTTTCGGCCCAGGCACTCTGGACATCAAAGGGGGGACGGTGATGATGTGGTTGGTCTTACGGGCGCTGCAGGCTCATGCGCCGGAGGTCTTCGAGGACGTTGGCTGGAAACTTTTTTGGAACTCCTCGGAGGAACGTCTATCGGCGGATTTTGAAGAGGTTTGCCGGCGTCGATTCGAGAAGTCAACCAGCGCGATTCTGATTTTTGAGGGAGAAAACCGGGCAGGGGACAAGCGTCTGATGGTTGCTGCCCGCAAAGGGCGCGCCACCTGGAAGGTAACGGTGAGCGGCCGCAGCGCTCATGCTGGAGGGAGCCTCGCGAGCGGCGCCAATGCGATCGTCCAATTAGGGCGCACCCTCCAGCGCATCGACGCCTTGACCGATTCTTCAAGAGACCTGACCTTCAATGTGGGAAAAATCCACGGAGGCACGGTCCTGAACCGGGTGCCGCACGAAGCGGTTGCTGAGGGAGAATTCCGCGCCTTCAGGCAAGAAGTTTGTGACGAAGCCAAGTCGCGCTTACTCGCTCTAGCAGGACCGGGCGAAGTCTGCAGCCGAGTCGACGGGTTTTGCTGCAAGATTGACGTAAAGATCACCGAGGAGAGCCGCCCCTGGCCGCGCAACCCCGGGACGGATCAGCTTTTAACCCGATGGATCGAAGCCGCCAGGCAGTTGGGCTCCACGGTCGTCCCGGAGGAACGCGGGGGGCTCAGTGATGGAAACAGTTTTTGGGATTTTGCGCCCACCCTGGATGGCCTTGGACCCTGGGGTGACAACGACCACTGTTCGGAGCGCAGTCCTGACGGTTCCAAATTGCCCGAGTTCGTCGAGATTAGCTCGTTTGTCCCAAAGGCTTTGTTGAACACGGTCGCAATCTGCAACCTGCTGGCTTCCTGAGAGGCAGCCCTGCCGGAGGCGCTGCCTCGTCCTCTGGGGGATAATACCCGAGCGATGCAGTCAGATCTGCTTCACCTTCAAGCGGCATGCTCGAGCTGGTCTAGCGAACGCGTGGAAATCGATTGCGTCTCTTCAAACGTAAACGCTACTTCCACCTGTTCCATTCCCCAACTCCGGACGAACTGCCGCGCCCGCTCGAGGAAGTGGAAGTCATAGGCGATATCTGGGTTTGCTGTCCATTTCTCGGGGCCCTGGAAATAGAGGCCCGTTCCCGTGTGTCGCAATAGGGTTCTCATGGCTGTCTCGCATACTAGCTCTTTAATCCGGCGTTTTGGTAGGTAGGTAAGCACCCTAAACGAGCTGCTAAATCTCAGAGTCTCATTCGGAATGGTAGCCGAAGAAGCAAAGAGTCAATTTTTCATAGGAATTTCACCGGTGCTCCGCTCTCTCGGGTCCCGCCACGCTGGTGGCTAGCCGCCCCGGCTCAAAGTAGGGACAAACCTCATTGAGCGAGCAGGAAGCTGCACGAAGTTTGTCTATGCTTAGTTGGGCATTAACATTCCTGGTAATCGCGATCATAGCCGCGATTTTTGGATTTGGGGGTATCGCCGGCACAGCCGTCGGTATTGCACAGGTCCTGTTCTATATTTTCATCGTGGTCTTCGTGATCTCGTTGATCTTCGGCCTGGCACGCGGGCGTGGCGGCCCGTAGCGCGATGACGCTGCTTAGCCGCGCCGGCCCAGGTTCTGGCCAAGCCGGAGCGGGCACCCCGCCAGGAATTGTTCTGGCGTCAGGCGGCGTGCTCCTTCGCGCTGTAACGAAAGGATCCGGAGGGCTTGGCGGCCGCAACCGACGATGATTCCGGCCTTATTCGCAACGGTGATTTCTCCGGGCGGTGCCGACTGGTCGGCCACCTCGGAGCTCCAGATCTTAAGCAAGCCCGGTCCCGGGCTTGGCAAATAGGTAAATGCGCCCGGCCAGGGGACCAAGCCGCGGACCCGGTTCCAGATTTGCCGCGCCGGAAGCTCCCAATCAATTAAGCCGTCCTCTTTCACAATCTTGCGAGCGTGACTGACGCCCTGCTCAGGTT
>Ga0210409_10004981_pt1 | contig 14059 bp, 16 predicted proteins | sample IncBWH17MmetaG_FD_161649 | JGI IMG/M metagenome (GOLD analysis project Ga0210409, IMG submission 161649) | Forest soil microbial communities from Barre Woods Harvard Forest LTER site, Petersham, Massachusetts, United States - Inc-BW-H-17-M | ecosystem: Environmental > Terrestrial > Soil >... | reverse complement strand
ACTCGGTTTTTGTAGCTCTTGCTTGCGCGTGACGAATCCCTGACAATGTAAGGTTTACAGAGCAGAAATTTTCTGCACGGCAGCGGTTGCCCGCGCCCAATCGAGAAGCGAGAGAGATGGCAAGCCAGGTTAATTCTGTAAAGCGCATCGTCGCTTATTTTTCCATGGAAATCGCACTGGAGAACGCCATGCCCAGCTACAGCGGGGGGCTTGGCGTTCTGGCGGGAGACACGATCCGCGCGGCTGCCGACCTGCGGCTGCCGATGGTGGCGACTTCGCTCCTCTATCGGAAAGGGTTCTTCACGCAGCGGCTGGCGGAAGATGGGTCGCAAACCGAAGAGCCGGTTGAGTGGCGGGTTGAGGATTTTTTGCAGGAAGAACCTGTGCGGACGCACGTGTCGATCGAGGATCGCCGAGTGGATCTGCGTTGCTGGCGGTACTCCGTGAAGGGCGTTCGCGGTTTTGAAGTGCCGGTTTATTTTCTGGACGCCGACTTGCCCACGAATTCGGATGCCCACCGCAACCTTACAGGCTCGCTTTACGGCGGCGATTCGTACTACCGGCTGTGTCAAGAAGTGGTGCTCGGCATTGGTGGCGTGCGGATGCTGCGAGCCCTCGGCTACAACGAACTTACGCACTACCACATGAATGAAGGACATGCGGCGCTCCTCTCGCTGGAATTGCTGGAGGATGAGGCTAAAAAAGCCGGACGCACGGCGGTGCGTGGCGAGGACATCGAAAAAGTCCGCAGCAAGTGCGTGTTCACAACGCATACGCCCGTTCCCGCGGGGCACGACCGTTTTCCGATGGAGTTCCTTACGCGCGTTTTTCCTAAGCAGACAGGCTTTTTGGATATGAAGGACGCCGCTTCGGTGGATTTGATGAAAAGAGTTTTGCAGGCGCAGCAAAATTATCTCGGCTTGGAGGAAGCGGCGAGACAAGGCGCGACGCTGAACATGACGCAGCTCGCGTTGGGCCTCAGCACATATGTGAACGGTGTCGCCAAAGTGCACGGTGAAACGTCGCGCCAGATGTTTCCAGAAGTGCCGATCGAGGCTATTACCAACGGTGTGCACGCGGGAACTTGGACGTCGCCGGCGTTCCAACAGCTGTTTGACCGCTACATCCCGTCGTGGCGGGAAGATAACTATAGTTTGCGCGGCGCGCTGGGCCTGCCGGCGGAGGAAGTCTGGGCCGCGCACCTGATTGCCAAGCATGAATTGCTCGAGAACGTGCGGGAGAAAACCGGTCTGAACTTTGACCCCGAAGTTTTCACCATCGGGTTCGCGCGGCGCGCCACGGGGTACAAGCGCGCGGACCTGATTCTCTCCGATCTTGACCGGCTGCGGCAGATGGCCAAGAATGCGGGCCGCTTCCAGATTATTTATGCGGGAAAGGCTCATCCCAATGATGGTGGCGGCAAGGACATTATTCGCCGCATTTATCATGCGAAAAAGGCGCTGAAGAAAAGCGTTCCCGTGGTTTTTCTGGATAACTACAATCTCGATCTGGGCGGGAAAATAACTTCCGGCGTGGACCTCTGGCTCAACACGCCACAATTTCCATTGGAGGCTTCGGGCACGAGCGGCATGAAGGCCGCGCTGAACGGCGTGCCTAGCCTGAGTATTCTCGATGGCTGGTGGGTCGAGGGCCACATCGAAGGCGTAACGGGATGGTCCATCGGTGAAGCGCGGCGTTCCGTGGCGGGCGGAGCTCCGACGGACAACAAGTCCGAGGCCGAGTCGCTCTATTACAAGCTGGAGAGTGTGATCCTGCCGATGTATTACAACGAGCGCAACAAATTTCTGGAAGTCATGCAGCACGCCATCGCCATCAACGGCTCCTTCTTCAACACACAGCGCATGGTGCAGCAGTACATTACCGACGCGTATTTGCGCTGACCGGGGAGGAAGCGCCGGACGAATCGCGGTGCTTGAGCAAACGCCAGGGAAGGATCGAAGGTGCGAGTCAGTCGAGCCGATTCTTGTACAGAGCCATCCCCACAGCGGCGTCCATGTCCATTTTTTCCAACGCCGCAATTTCGCGCCTCGTCTTGATACCACCGGCAGCGATAATTGGGTGAGAAGTAGCGTCGCGGAGCGTTCGAAACCAGGCGAGATTCGCGCCGGTCATGGTGCCCTCGCGGTCCACATCGGTGCACAGGAAGCCCGCGCAGAAAGGTTCGAGCTGCGCGAACACTTGTTCGGCCTGGAGCGCCAGGCGCTTCCGCCAGCCGTGAATCGTGATTTTGCCCTTGGCCGTATCCAAGGCAATGACGATTTGTTCGGGACCCATTTTTTTCGTGAGCCTCCGCAAAAGGCGGGTGTTCACTTTGCCCTCATGGAATGCGGCGCTTCCGATAATGATCTGGTTCGCGCCCCAGCTGGCAATTTCTTTCGCCCGGGCAACGGTTCGAATCCCACCGCCAACGCGAACCTTCATTCCGAACTCTTTTCGCGCCTTGGCGCAGAGTCCGCGCGTCAGCTCGACGTTCTTGCCCTTTTCCATGGCGGCATCGAGGTCAATGATGTGTAGCCAGCGGTATTTTTTGAATTTCCGCAGGAGGCCGAAGACGTCGGCGACGGCAAGCTCGCGTTTTCGCCCATGGACTAACTGGACCGCCTGATTATTTTGCAAATCAATGCAGGGAATCAACACGGAAAGCGCACCTCGACGCCGCTTGCCGCAAGAAATTCTTTCAGTCCGCGGATGGGTTGCACATTGTCGTGAAAAATCGACGCGGCCAGCGCGGCGTCCGCCGCGCCTTGGTTGAAAATTTCGACGAAATGTTCGGGCAATTTGGCGCCGCCGGAAGCAATCACGGGAACCGAAACTTCATTGGAAACAGCGGCGGTGAGCGCAACATCGAAGCCGCTTTGTGTGCCGTCGCGATCCATGGAGGTCAGCAGGATTTCTCCCGCGCCCTGCGCCACACCTTTTTTCGCCCAGGTGATCGCGTCCAGAGAGGTGGATTCTCGTCCTCCGCGCACCATGACCTTCCAATGATCGCCGCAACGCTTCGCGTCAATCGCCAGCACCACCGCTTGGGCTCCAAACTCGCGAGACAATTCTGAAATAAGTTCCGGCCGTTCGACGGCAGCAGTATTCACCGTGACCTTGTCGGCGCCCGCGCGGACCACGGCGCGGCCGTCTTCGAGCGTTCGAATGCCGCCTCCTGCCGTTAGCGGTATGGCCAATTCGGCGGCCACGCGGCGGATGGTTTCGAGAAAGGTCGGGCGCCTGTCGCGTGATGCCGCGATGTCCAGCACGACCAATTCATCGGCGCCTTCCGCGTTGTAGCGAGCGGCCAGCGCGACGGGATCACCGGCATCACGCAAGCCCACGAAGTTCACGCCTTTCACGACGCGCTCGCCGTCGGTATCGAGGCAGGGAATGATGCGGCGCGCGAGGCTCACGGCGCCAGCCTCAGAAAGTTGCGCAATAGCCGCGCGCCGGGTTCGCCGCTTTTTTCCGGATGGAATTGCACGGCGAAAATATTTTGCTTCTCCACGACGGCCGCGAAATCCGTGCCGTGCGTGCAAATTGCCGCGGAGCTGCCGTTCGAATCGGGCAGAGCATAGGAATGGGCGAAGTAAAAGTACGAGTCTCCGGAGATGCCTTCCAAGAGACGAGACTCTCGCTGAATCGCGACTTGGTTCCAACCCATGTGTGGAAGTTTTACTGTCGCAGGCAACGCGCGCACTTTTCCCGGAAGCAGGTTCAAGCCGCGCAATTGCGAAGCCTCTTCGCTGGATTCATACAAGACTTGCAGGCCAAGGCAAATGCCGAGAAACGGCACGCCTCGCTGAATTGCTTCGGTAAGGGACGCGCGCAAATCTTGTTCGTCAAGGGCGCGAACCAGAGCGGCATAGTGTCCGACGCCAGGTAGAAGCAGAGCTTCCGTTTTCGAAATGCGCTCGGGAGAATTGGTCCGCTCGGAAACTGCGCCGAGGCGCTGGAGGGCGCGCTCCACGGAGGGAACATTTCCCGCGCCGTAGTCCACAATTGTCACTTTCATAGCAGCCCCTTGGTGCTGGGCAGAACCTTCCGCAGGCGCTTGTCCCGCGCTACCGCAAAGCGCAGGGCTCGCGCGAATGCCTTAAACATGGCCTCGATTTGATGATGCGACGAGCGCCCGTAGAGCGCGCGCAGGTGAACGTTGGCCCTGGCGGCCTGAGAAAAGCCTTGGAAAAAATCCTCGACAAGTTCGACCTGGAAATCGCCGACGCGCTTTGCCGCGATTTTTGCGTTCACGACGCAAAAGGGCCTGCCGCCCAGGTCCACGGCGGCCGCGGCCAGCGTTTCGTCCATGGGCATGAGAAAATATCCGGCGCGCAAAATGCCGCGCTTGGAGCCGAGAGCCTGCTGCACAGCTTCGCCGAGCGCAATTCCTACGTCTTCCACGGTGTGATGTTGATCCACGTCAAGATCGCCGCGCGCGTCCACGTCCAGATCAAAGGCACCATGACGCGCGACGAGTTCGAGCATGTGATCGAAAAAACGAATTCCCGTGGAAACGCGCGCTTTTCCACGCCCATCCAAATTCAGATTTAGGCGAATGTCGGTCTCGTTCGTCTTGCGATGAATGGTCGCTTTGCGTGGCATAGGACGTTCTCATTGCGCCAGCGTTCAGGCGGGCGCTTTCCATTCCTTTCGAATGGCCTTCAACACATGTTGCATTTCCGATTGCGTTCCAATGGTGATGCGGACAAATCCCGGACCAATGTCCTTGCTTCGGTCTCGCAGGAGGATTCCTTGTTTCTCCAGTTCTTGAAACAGCGCCGGACCATCTGGCCCGAAATTCGCCAGGAGAAAATTTCCGGCACTGGAGTAAGTAGTTACGCCAAGCTTTCTCAGTTCCGCAGCGAACCAGACGCGCAAACGCTTTACCTCTTTCACGTAGCCTCGCATGGTGGCGCGGTCATTGACGGCGGCTTCGGCGGCCACCAGAACGGCGAGATTGACAGGGAAGGGCGGTAGTGCACGGCGCACCAACGCAAGCGAGTTTTCACAGGCGATCACTGCTCCGAGCCGCAGGGCCGCCAGCCCGGCCACTTTCGAAAACGTTCTCGCAACGAAGAGCTGAGGATAGTTTCGAATCAAAGGCACGGCGGAGAAGCCGGAGAATTCCGCATAGGCTTCATCCATCACGACGGCGGTGTGCGTGGCCGCCTGCAGAATTGTCCGCAGCTCTTTTTCCCGCAACAAAGTTCCCGTGGGGTTATTGGGATTCGCGAAAAAGACAACGCGCGGTTTCTTGCGCACCGCGGTAATAACCTCCTTGAGCGGAAACTCCATCTGGGGGCTGTAGCGCAAGACTGAAATTCGGGCGCCGTAAATCTCCGCGTAGTAGCGGTACATCGGAAAGGTCGGCTCGCAGATCAGGATGCTGGTGCCCGGCTCGACGAAAGTATCGAAGAAAACGCGCAGGGCGTCGTCTCCACCGTTGGCGAGCAGCAGTTCCTCTGGACGCACCCGAAAATAGCGCGCGAGGCGCTTCGTTGGCGCTTGATATTCGGGATACATCGCCAGTTGCGTGGCGGTGAGCTTGGCAAGCGCCCGGCGCACCGCCGGCGAGCAACCCGCGGTGTTTTCATTAAAATCCAGGCGCACCTTGTCCGATCGTCCCTCGGCAGGCGCCTCGTAGGTGCGGCGATTCAGAATCGCCTGGCGCACGGGCAAATGGACTTTCATCGGCGTATCTCCACGGCATTCGCGTGTGCCAGCAGCCCTTCCGCACGTGCCAGCATCTGGACGTCATCCACCAGCTTTGCAAAGCCCCGGCGGCCGATGGATTGTACGCTGATGCATTTCACAAAATCTGCCGTCGAGAGCCCGCCACGCCGGCGCGCCCAGCCGCCAGTGGGCAGCACATGATTGCTGCCGCTGGCGTAGTCACCGAGAGGCTGCGCGGCCCAGGGCCCCACGAAAACCGTACCGGCGGCGTGAATGCGTTTCAAGAGCGACGCACCGTTGTCCGGCAAGCTTAGATGCTCCGGCGCAAAGCGATTCACGAATTCGCACGCTGCCTGGAGGGACGCCGCCACGAGAAGCGCGCCCGCGCGCCCGATTGAAGCATGTGCGGGATTGTTTTGCGGCAACTGCTTCAGTTGCCGTAGCACCTCCGCTTGAACTCTCTGCGCCATGCCGATCGAAGTGGTCACGAAGAAACTTCCCGCATCCGCGGCATGTTCGGCCTGTGCGAGCAGATCCGCGGCGATCCAGCGTGGATTGCCGTTTGTTGCCAAAACAATCGCTTCGGTTGGACCCGCGGGGAGATCGATCGCGCAGTCGTTGCTGACAAGTTGCTTGGCCGCGGTAACGAAGCGGTTGCCCGGTCCGAATATTTTCTCGACGCGCGGCACGTTCTTCGTGCCATAGGCGAAAGCGGCGATAGCCTGCGCGCCGCCGATGCGAGTGATACGGTTGACGCCGAGGATGCTCGCTGCGGCAAGCAGCGCTGCGTTCGGCCGCGGACAGGCGACCTGTATGTGTGAAACGCCGGCAACCCTCGCCGGCACCACCGTCATCACCATAGTCGAAAGGAGAGAGAATTGCCCGCCGGGGATGTAGCACCCGATGGAATCAATCCGCCGTACCACTTGGCCGATTTTCACTCCTGGTTCGACTTCGATGGTCCACGGTTTCGGCAGCTGTTTCTCCGCCACGCGGCGGACGTTGCGCGCGGCGTGTTGCACCGCTTGGAGAAAATTGCCACCTACTTGCTTGTGTGCGGCGCGAATATCGCTCTCGGGGATCCACGGTCCTTCGCGGCGGAGATCTATGCCGTCAAGTTTCTCTGCCCAGGCGTACAGCGCCGCGTCTCCGCGCCGGCGAATGTCCTTGATAATCCGCTCTGCGACGCGCTGGGCCTCCGTGTCGTGCTCCTGGCGCGCGCGCAGAAGTTTTTTCTCGGCCGCTGGCGTAAGTTTCACGATGCGCATCAGAGCACGATCTTATTCAGGGGATACTCGACGATCCCCTGCGCTTTGGCGGCTTTCAGCTTTGGCAGAATCTGCCGCACCACTGCTTCTTCGACGATGGTATTGATCGCCACCCAATCCGGATCGCTGAGGGCTGAAATCGTGGGCTTCTTGAGCGCCGGAAGAACAGCTAACACGGCCGCCAAATCATCCCGGTGAACGTTGAGCAGAAGACCCACCTTGCTTGCGGCAGCGATGGCTCCCTGGAGCATGAGAATCAGGTTCTCCGCCTTTTCGCGCTTCCAGGAATCGGCCGCCGCCGCGCGGTTCATGATGAACACCGTCGCGGATTCCAGCACCGTATCCACGATGCGCAGGCGATTGGCGCGGAGCGACGAGCCTGTCTCGGTAACTTCCACGATGGCATCGGCAAGCTGCGGCACCTTCACTTCCGTCGCTCCCCAGGAAAATTCTACGCGCGCCTTTACTCCGTGCTTCGCAAGATAGCTCTCGGTGATTCGGACGACTTCGGTGGCGATCACTTTGCCTTCCAGGTCGCGCGCATCGCGGATCGCCGAATCCTCCGGCACCGCCAGCACCCAGCGCACCCGTGCCAGCCGCTGCTTGGCGTAGACGAGCTCGGACAGCTCCTCCACCGCAGCGCCGGTCTCCACAACCCAATCGTGGCCGGTAATGCCGGCGTCCAGCGCTCCAGACTCGACGTAGCGCGCCATCTCCTGTGCACGCACCAACAGGCATTCGATTTCGTCGTCGTCGATCGCCGGAACGTAACTTCGTGAGCCCAAGGTGATTTTCCAACCAGCACGTCCAAAGAGATCTAGCGTTGCATCTTGCAGGCTGCCCTTCGGGATTCCCAGCTTCAGCCGGTTCATCGCGACTTCTCCTGCCTGTAGACTTTTTCTGGCGCGAAAGTGCGCTCGGCGATGATCTTTGCGTTTCCGCCGGCTTCAAGCGCGCGAAAAAAGCAGCTCCGATAGCCCTCATGGCAAACGCCCGGACCCACCGGTTCGACACGCACTAGCAAAGCATCCGCGTCGCAGTCCACGCGGATCTCGCGAACTCGCAAGACGTGGCCGCTGGATTCACCTTTCTTCCACAGCTTGTTTCGCGATCGGCTGAAGAATACGACTTCCCCGAGGCGCTGCGTCTCCACCAGCGACTCGCGGTTCATGAAGCCAAGCATCAACACCTCGCCGGTCTGCTCGTCCTGAATGATGGCCGGCAGCAACCCGCCGCCTTTCTGAAAATCGATCTCCACGTCCGTGCCTCCCGAAACTAAGCTATCCGAAAACAAAAAACCCGCTGGGGCTTGCTGCGCCAGCGGGCTGAAGAGTGCTTTGTTTAGCGAATCGCTATGCACACCTCAGGGGGCGCGGCTTGTGGCCGTGATGATGATGATGGCGATGCGGGCGAACAGTGAGTGTGCCGTTCATTGTGAGACTCGAACTTAGAGGAAATCCCGCCCCGTGTCAATGACTGGATTCGTCTCAGAAGAGCCTAAATTCGAAAGCGATGCGCGGAACCGAAAGCCAACGAAATTTTGAATCTTTCACATCAGAATTTCCTGTTTGACGCTGGGTCTTACGGTTCTAAGATGGCATCATTGTCGCTTCCCATTGGATCCAGGAGGCACCATGAAAAAGTGGTCGTTGGTCCTTCTCGTAGTTGCAGCGGTCATGCCGACGGCGGTCTTGGCGCAGCACTCCTCAAAGGCGGCAGAGGCGAAACCGGCCGACTCGAGCCCTCAAACGGTGGCCCCCAAAGCGATCACCATTTCCGGCCAAGTTAGCGAGGATGAAAAAACTCTGATCGGCGACGATGATTCGATCTGGGTCGTGAACAATTCGGGCGTCCTGGCGGGACATCGGGGCCAGCAGGTTAGCGTCAAATGCGAGGTACATTCCGGGAAAAACGAAATCTACGTCTTTTCCGTCAAAATGAGCCTGCACGAAGTGAAGTACGTGTCCAAAAGCGGTGATTCGGCTTTCCGCCGTTAGCTTGGGGCGTCCCGGGGCGTGATGTAGCCGCGAACCTGTGTAGATCGCCTCTCAAATCACTCCGTCAAATTGTCTTTGGGTGTACGCCTCTGTGGACTCAGCGGGCTGCCCCGGGAGATTTTGCGCCACTGAAGTTCATGCTCATTTTGAGGTGAACCGCCACGCCAGACTTGCCATTAGGAAGCTCCTCCACGCGAACGACCTCCGCCACATATTCACAATTCATGGGATCGTGCTGCGAGCTGTAGGGGAAGGTCACGAAAACCCGCATCCCTTTATAGTAGGATTTCCGTCGCGTGCTGAAGAAGATGCCTTCCTTGGACGCGTTCACGCTGACTGGCAGGTCTTCGAAGTGCTCGTCATTGGGGTCGGACGGCCGCACGCGAACCGGCCGGGCAATCTTAGCTCTGCGGCTGCGACGCTGGACCGGATAGTCGGTGGTCGAGGGTTCCGGAATGGTGGCTTTCGAGATGGTCTTGCTCCATACCTACTATTCGCGAACGCGGCTGCATCGTCAAGCGAGTGCGCCGAATCTGATAGTGCACGGGAAGTACCATTTTGGAACTCATGGAACGGAGAAGTCATGAAAGAGAAAGTCCAGAAGGACGCCGCCGCATGGAAGAAACAACTCACGGAGAATCAGTACTTTGTGACCAGGCAAAAGGGCACGGAACCCCCTTTCACCGGGGAGTATGAGGATACGGAGACTGCGGGAACCTACAAGTGCGTTTGCTGCGGCCAGCCTCTGTTTCGTTCTGATACAAAATACCACTCAGGGTCCGGTTGGCCGAGTTTTTACGCGCCTGCCAGCGAAGAGGCCGTGGAGGCTGAAATGGATACGGGCCACGGAATGCGCCGAACCGAGGTAAAGTGCAGCCGTTGCGAAGCCCACCTTGGGCATGTCTTTGATGACGGTCCCCAGCCGACCGGCTTGCGGTATTGCATCAATTCCGCGGCGTTGGAATTGGACGAAGACTAAAGAGGCGCCCCGAATTCTAGGGACGCCTCTTTTTCGGCTCTTTTGTCTCAAGATATAGCAAGAAAGGGGTTAGGCGGCCGGGCAGGCACACGCCACCAATTCAGCGACGGGATCCCGTTCCCATGCGCCCAGCAGCAGCACTTTCGTGCCTGTCGGATATTTGAACACGTAATAGATGTTCGAAAGTCCTTCGACTTCATAAAAGCCGGGCCGGCGCGGATCGGGACGCGAAGGCGCACCCATAGTGAGAAGCTGACGCAGTTCAGCAATCTGTTCCTGCGAATGGTTCCGCAGATCTTCCACGACGGGCGGTTGTTTTGTAAGGTTCATGATCATCTTCATTCTCCGCCACATTCAGCTTATCCTCTCCTCACCTGTAAAGACGTAAAAACTCGGAAAATGTTTCATGGAACGCAACGTCTTTTGCGACAAATTGGCCTGCAAGCCCTCGGGCTCCCATCGAGGGAGCCGTCAGTTGTTGGATGCGTCGGAATGAGAATATGGTGCGTCCCACATGGGCTCGCCAGCCGCCAAGTCTGAAACGTGATTCGCTGTCTGAATAGTAATAAAAAAATAAAGTATCCGCGCGTGCGAAAAGGTCGCTTGCCTCGCACTGGCACGTTTTTCCATTTCAACCGGCGCATTTTTCTGCTGTAATGGACCGCGGGTTACTATCTCCCCCGGTACTTGCGCGGCGGTGGCTTCCCTGAGATAGTGCCGTGCTTACTCTTGTGAAACAGGGATGGTTAACGTGACAAAAAGTGGGACGAAGAAGGGTTCGGGACGAGGAAAGAGTTCCTTCGCCAAGGACCGCCGCCGCAAGCATCACCACTATCTCGTTAGTGTGTATTATGCGGATGGCGAAAAGTTCGGGCGCGTTTACACCGACAAGGAAAAGGCTTCGCGCTTCGCCGAGCGGCAACGCAGATCACCGGTGGTGAAGTCTGCACGCATTACCCAGGTTTCCTGACGCAATATGAAGTGGAGGGTATTGTCCCAGGGTGGCAACGCGAGACGAGGCTTGTGGCTGCCGTCGCGGGCATGTTATAAAAAGAGTGTCGTTGAGCGGCCTTAGTATAGTGGTAGTACGGAACCTTGCCAAGGTTCAGGTGTCGGTTCGATTCCGATAGGCCGCTCCAGATTCTAAAAGACTTACGCCGCTGTCAACGTTTCGCATATTTTCCAAAAGACCTTGAAATCGTGCTGTTTGGGCCTGATCTGGTGGCGTTGTTTTCCCATTCAGGACCACGGGAAACAACTAAGTGCCACTCCTGGATCGACTTACGCTTTCCCCTGAACATGGGTATGTTGTGATACTGAACCTCGCCGAGGTTCAGGTGTAGGTTCAAGTCACATAGACAAGCCCAAGATTCTAAAGAGTTTCTGTCGCCGGCCCGTTTCCCGCATTTTCCAAATTACTCCTAGAAAGCTTGTTCGTGTCTCGGATTGTCCATGACGCACTGGTCGGTCGAAGCCCACCGCGGGGAAATCACCCTACTCAGTGAAGAAGAACGCGGGACCATATTCCGTGTCTGGCTGCCTCGATCCCTTCGTTGACTCAAGAGTTGTTATGGATATAACATGTAGGAGAAATGTCTGTATCTAAATACTTGTCTAGGGTGGAAGTGCCCTGGCTGTTCTTGACCTTCACGCTGCCAAGTAAGCGAGCCAGCCAGAGGGTAGAAGTCTGGCGGAAGCTGCAACGCTATGGGGCCGCCCCGCTCGGCAATTCCGGTTACCTGCTTCCCAACAATCCATCCAACCGTGAACGGTTCGAGTGGCTGGCGCAGATGATGCGTAAACATGCGGGGGAAGCTTCCGTTGTCAGCGTTCAGTCCATTGACAACCTTTCCACTCCGCAACTGGTAGCGCGTTTTAGAGAGGCGCGGACTCGCGACTACCAAGAACTTATCCGGGAAGTACAAAGGCTTTCTTCTGTCGCTCGACACAAACGTCCGCCCGGACGAATTAGCCGTCTGAGGGAACGGTTTCGGGAAATCGTCAAGATTGATTTTTTTGGGACTCCCCTTCAAAAGCGTGTGGAGGAACTGTTAGCACAGGCCGACGCCATTCCCGCAGCTGCTGAAAAACCACACAAGACTAATCCAAAGGACTACGTGGGAAGGCTCTGGGTCACGCGGCCACGGCCTGGAATTGATCGCTCGGCCTCGGCGTGGCTGATCCGGCGCTTCATCGACAAGAAGGCGCGATTCACATTTGCCCAAGAGGGAGATGTGCCGCGCGATGTTGTGCCGTTCGACATGTTTCAGGGTGGTTTCGGGCACCGGGGAGAGGACTGCACGTTCGAGACTCTGCGTAAGGAGTTTCGCGTTCGCGAAGCGAGAGTCGCTGCGATTGGCGAGATGGTTCACGACGCAGATTTGAACGACGGAAAGTTCGGTCGCAAGGAAGCTTTCGGCGTGGATGAAGTTTTGAAAGGCTGGGCCAGGAAAGACACGCCGGACAAGGAGCTTCTGGAGCGCGGTATGGAAATGATCGAGGGGCTGTATCACTCGGCGTCGTGAGTGCACGACCATAAAACGAAGGAAGAATTCAAATAGATCTCAGCCAACAAGAAAGCGAAAGGACTAGTCTTATGAAATTCATTTGCAGGATCGCACTTGTTGTCACCTTTACATTCGTTGTCATCGGTGCATTCGGCAGAAGCATCCGCGCGCAAGATATGCCCAGTGACTATCAAGATGTGTTGAAGTCGCTCGACCGGAAGGGCGATTTCAAGGCGGGAGTCTTGAAGGTGAATATCCCGCGCAACGATTTGAAAATGACGGTCGAAGGATTCGCGACGCCGACGCCGTTTGGCTTCGGCGGATGGATCGCACTGACCAAAGGAGATGGTGACGTTGATGTGATGATGGGGGATCTCGTTCTGTTGCAGGAGGAAGTGAATCCTGTTCTTTCGGCTCTGCTCGACAACGGCATCGACGTCACGGCTCTGCACAATCATTTCTTTTGGGACGACCCAAAGATTTTCTACATGCATGTTCATGGCATGGGAAAAGCGGCGGACCTTGCTCGGCGCGTGAAGCCGGGCTTGGATTTAATCGGTCACGTGAAAGCGGAAAGCCCTGCTCCGGCAAGTGCTGGGGGCCAGGCCCTCGACATCGCGAAGCTCGCGAGAATCGCCGGTTACGAGGGGGAACAATCGGGCGCGGTGTACAAAATCACAGTTGCGCGTGATGACCTCGGAATGAAGGAGCACGGCGCGGTCATCAATGCCCGGATGGGTCTTAACACCTGGGCGGCATTTGTCGGCACGCAGGAAGACGCAGCGATTGCGGGCGACGTGGCCATGCTCGAAACGGAGGTGACCCCGGTTCTGAAAGCCCTTCGCAAGAACGGTCTGGACGTGGTTGCCATTCATCACCACATGACCGGCGACCGGCCCGTCGTGATCTTCCTTCACTACTGGGGCAGGGGCCCGGCCGAAAAACTGGCTGCCGGATTCAAAGCGGCTCTCGATGAGCTTGGCAAGGGTGGCGGCAACGCTTCCCACTCGATGGGACAGTAGGGAGACGAAATGCGAATGAAACTATTTTCTTTGCAATTTGGGATTTGCGCCTGTCTTGCATTCGCTTGCTTGTTCTCGCCGAACGCATTCGGGCAAACGCTCAAGCAGGTCACGAAGTTCGACCTGCCTGGGCCGGGTGGCAAGCGCTTCGACTACCTCACGATCGATGAGGACGATCACTACCTGTTGTCCGCCCATCTCGCCGCGGACCAGACCTACGTCATCGATCTCAGTACCAATAAGGTCGTCGCGACTATCACGGATACTCGTGGAGCGGAGGGGGTGGAATATGTACCGGGACTCAAGAAGTTCTATACGTCGAACGCGCACGACAACACGATCGGTGTCGTGGACCTCAAGCAGATGAAAGTCATGAAGAAGTTGAAAACGGAAGCGAAGCCGGACGGTAGCACATACGCTGCTCCGTTTCACAAGCTCTATGTCTCGGATGAACGAGGAAAGGCCGAAGCCGTCGTGGACGTGCAGAAGGACGAAATCATCAAGACGCTACATTTTGACAGCGAAACCGGAATGCCGCAGTACGATCCTGTGGCGCGCAACGTCTATCTGAATCTGCAAGACCAAAACATCTTTGCGGTCATCGATCCTG
>Ga0210409_10004980_pt1 | contig 14059 bp, 11 predicted proteins | sample IncBWH17MmetaG_FD_161649 | JGI IMG/M metagenome (GOLD analysis project Ga0210409, IMG submission 161649) | Forest soil microbial communities from Barre Woods Harvard Forest LTER site, Petersham, Massachusetts, United States - Inc-BW-H-17-M | ecosystem: Environmental > Terrestrial > Soil >... | reverse complement strand
TGATCAGGTCCATTTTGTCTTGCGGGGTCGCCTGGGCAAGGAAATCATCAACCCCGGCTTCCTGCGCGATCGCAGCCGCCGTAAGTGGGTTGTCGCCGGTGATCATGACGGTGCGGATTCCGATGGCCCGCAATTGATCGAACCTTTCTCGCATGCCGCCCTTCACGATGTCTTTCAGTTCAATGACGCCAAGAGCGCCGCGGCTCTTCTCGGCGACCACCAATGGCGTACCTCCGGATCGCGAAATCTCTTCTACGATCGTCTTCACTTCGTTCGGCAATCTGTTTCCGTTCTGCGCCAGGTATTTCGCGACCGCGTCGGTCGCTCCCTTGCGGATTTCAAAGCCGTTGAGGTCAACTCCCGACATCCTTGTCTGGGCTGTAAATGGCACAAAATGGGCGTCGTGAGCTCCTAACTCGCGCCCGCGGAGGCCGTATTTCTCCTTGGCCAGCACAACGATAGAGCGCCCTTCAGGAGTTTCATCGGCTAATGATGAGAGCTGAGCTGCGTCCGCGAGTTCCGGTTCAGTGACGCCGGGCGCAGGAATGAAGCGAGACGCCTGGCGATTTCCCAGAGTGATGGTTCCGGTCTTGTCGAGCAGGAGAGTATTCACGTCGCCCGACGCTTCCACCGCTCGCCCCGACATGGCCAGCACATTGTGCTGCACCAAACGGTCCATACCTGCAATGCCGATCGCGGATAGCAGTCCACCGATCGTCGTGGGAATCAGGCAGACGAGGAGGGACACCAGAACGAACACCGTTTGTGGCGAACCCGAGTAGATCGCGAATGGTTGCAGGGTCACAACCGCGAGAAGGAAGATGATGGTTAAGCCGGCCAACAGGATGTTGAGCGCAATCTCGTTCGGAGTTTTCTGACGCTCCGCACCCTCGACCAGCGCGATCATTCGGTCAAGGAAGGTCTCACCAGGATTGGAAGTGATCTTCACCTTAATCCGATCTGATAAGACGCGGGTGCCGCCGGTGACTGCCGATCGATCGCCGCCTGCCTCTCGAATCACGGGGGCAGACTCACCCGTAATCGCTGACTCGTCCACGGAGGCCACACCCTCGATGATCTCGCCATCGGACGGAATGAACTCGCCTGCCAACACGTATACGAGATCCCCAGTACACAGCTTGGAACTGGGTACTTGCTCGACATCTTCGTCACTGCCAAAGATTCGGTTGGCAATAGTTTCAGAGCGTGCCTTGCGGAGAGTGTCCGCCTGAGCCTTACCACGGCCCTCGGCCATCGCCTCCGCGAAGTTCGCAAACACCACTGTGAACCACAGCCAGAGAGTGATCTGCAAGTTGAACTTCATGGCTGCGCCGCCTTTGAACAGCAGCGCAGTTGTGATTACGCTTCCGATCTCCACCACGAACATCACGGGATTGCCCATCATTTTCTTTGGGTTGAGCTTCACGAACGCATCGAGAAGGGCCCGTCGAACGATCTTCCATTCCCAAATCGCCTTCTTCCGAGACTTCATCGGTGAGTGTCCAAGCCGAACGGATTCAACTTGCGGTATTGTTGGTGGTTGCGTCGTCATAGCCATATCGGAGTCCTCTAGAACGTCTTACCCGCAGCCATGAGCAAGTGCTCAAGGATTGGTCCAAGACTGAGTGCCGGGAAAAACGTCAGCGCGCCGACGATCAGGATCACTCCGATCAGCAGCACTGTGAACAAAGGCGTGGTAACCGGGAACGTGCCCAACGATGGCGGTACGTACTTCTTTCCCGCAAGATTTCCGGCGATGGCCAGCATGGGGATGATCATTAGAAACCGGCCCGCGAGCATGGTGATTCCGATCGTCGTGTCGTACCAGAGAGTGTTGACTGTCAAACCGCCAAACGCCGATCCGTTGTTGCCAGCGCCGGATACAAAGGCGTAGAGGATCTCGCTGAGTCCATGCGGCCCTGGATTCGAAATGCTCGAGGTACCAAATCCATTCACGCTGGAAACGGCGGCGAACGCTAGGATGACCAGCGGAAACACTAGGACCACGAGCATCGCCATCTTTACGTCGTAGGCTTCGATTTTCTTGCCGAGATACTCAGGGGTGCGGCCCACCATTAGCCCAGCGATGAAGACGGCAAGCACAATGTAAATCAGCATGCCGTACATCCCTGCGCCAACCCCGCCGAAGATCACCTCGCTCAACATGATGTTCACAAGGGGAACCATGCCGCCGAGCGGAGTGTAGGAGTCGTGCCACCCATTGATCGCGCCGCAGCTTGCATCCGTAGTGACCGTCGCAAACAGCGCACTATTTGCGATGCCGAAGCGGACCTCTTTCCCTTCCATGTTTCCGCCGGGCTGCAGAGGTGTCGCACGTTGATTCGTTCCCGCCAAGAGCGGATTGCCACGGGCTTCCGCCCAATACGCGACCGTGACACCTGCGAGGAACAAAATGGCCATGGCCGCCCACACAGCCCAACCATGCGCCTGCGAACCGGTCATTCGTCCCAACGTATATGTCAGTCCGGCACCGATGGCAAAGATAGAAACTAGTTCGATGAGGTTGGAGAGGGGAGTGGGATTTTCAAACGGGTGCGCGCTGTTGGCATTGAAAAAGCCGCCGCCGTTCGTTCCAAATTCCTTGATGATCTCCTGCGAGGCCACTGGCCCCTGGGCAATGGTTTGCTCGGTTACGGTGTCCATCAGTGGCTTGCCCTGGCTATCGACCGCGGGCTTGCCATCGGGACCGACCTTCTGGACTTGCATTGGCTCTACCAGTTTCGCCGTGTCATAGGGCCTCAGGTTCTGAACGACGCCTTGTGATACCAGCACCAGGGCACCCACAATGCAAAATGGCAGTAGCACCCACAGCGATGAGCGGACCAGGTCAACCCAGAAATTGCCGATCGTCTGCATCTGACGGCGCGCGATTCCTCGAATAAAGGCTATCGCCAGTGCAATGCCGGTCGCAGCCGAGACGAAGTTGTGGAAAGCTAATCCGGCCATCTGGGTAAAATAACTCATCGTGGTTTCACCCGAATAAGCCTGCCAATTCGTGTTTGTAGTGAACGACGCGGCCGTATTGAAAGCCACGTGAGCGGGAGTCACCGCACCGAACTTCTGCGGGTTGAATGGCAGATATCCCTGCAGGCGCTCCATTAAATAGAGCACCACCATGGAGACCAGGCTGAACAGAAGCATGGCTATCGCGTATTCAGTCCAGCGCATCTCGTGGTTTTCGTCAACGCCTGTGACACGATACAAAAGTCGCTCAACCGGACGAAGCACAGGATCCATGAACGTCTTTTCGCGCTTGAACACCCGCGTCATGAAGACACCGAGCGGCTTTGTGACCAGCAAAACAAGGGCTAGAAACAACAGAATTTGAAACCAGCCATTCGCTGTCATATCAGAATTTCTCCGGACGCAGCAGTGCGTAAACCAGGTAAACAGTCGTCAGCACGCTGACGGCAAGCATGATCATCGATTCGAGGCTCATGTTCGTTTCCTCATTTCATCCGTTCACAAAAGTGCACGTATGCGATCGACACGGCGAAAAATGCAATTGTTACTGTGATCCAAAGAATGTCTTGCATAACCCTCTCCGAGACTAAATCTGTTCAAGTACAACGAACTCTTTGCTGCACTCACCAGAGACTCGTGCGTCCTTTTTTGATAACTCTTAGGACTAGAACTTGACGAGAATCGCCATTGTGGCGCGATCCTCCGTGTGGCGAAGATCTGGCTGAAAGCCTGGAACAATCGAACCGGGAATCCCTGTGTTGCCACCCGGAGGCGTAATTCCACCCGGGCCGCTCCAATAGGGCACATTGGCATGTCGATGATTGAACTCCCAACGGAAGGTGATGTACTGGCTGGGCATATAGTCGTAGGTCGCAGAAATGTCCCAGGCCTTAAACGGGTCACCCGGATTCTCGGTGAAATAGGGCGTGCCCGAAAATGCAGTGGCGCCGTTGATTGGCGGCAGCAGCACGAGGTAACGGCCGGGGTTGTTGATCTTTCCGCCGCCCAGCGTAAAGCCGTAACGATCTTTGTGGAACCACCAGCGGTTGTAGAGCATGAAACCGAGGAAGCTCTGCTTGAAGGCCACGATCTGTCCTTGCGCATTCTTGCGATTGCCCGTGCAATTCACGCCGCCACCGCTCTCACAGCCGGCGTCACCTGTAAGCGAGAAGGCCATCTTGTCTAGAAACCGTTCCGGGTGGTCGTAGTACTTCACCTCGATGCTGTTATCTGTGTGATACCGGGTACGAGTGGGAACACCCAGCGCGTCGGCGCCTGCCCCGTAATTGTTCGACAGGATCTCAAGCCAAGCAGTCGGGCGATACAAAACCTGGCCGCCAAATCCAAGCCGGCCATTGAAGCGCCCGTAGGACTGCCATCCGTTGATGATCCAGGGCTCGATCTTCAACTTCTCGGTGGGGAACACCTGGATGCGCATGCCGGTGAAAAACCACGGTGTGTTCGACGAAACATAAGACGGCTGGTAGGCCCAATTATCAAAGTTGTAAAAACTGAACAGGCCTACATATGACAGGAAGATGCCGGCATCGACGTTGATCCCATGCAGGGCATCAAAGTGATAGCCTCCATAGGCCTCGTTCACATACCGGTAGGCGTTGGCGAGATCCCACTGGCCCCGCCCCGGGCTGGCGTCGTTGCGTGGCGTAGCGGTTGAATACAAACCTATCTGGCTGAGCACGCGTGCTCGAACGTGGTCGTAGTGAAAATCTCCACCCACACCCAGATGCGTAAGGCCAACTTCATTCGAGCGAAATACTTCGCTTGAACCGCCAATCGTATCGTCTTTGGGGTGGTTGAAGTCGTAATGGTAGGCAACGTCCGCGCGGATTTCAGGAGTAAAGAATTTGGAATCGAAGGCTGGTTCCTTAGTTCGCGGGTTGCCATTCAACCAGGTCCAGTCGGCGAAGGCGAAAGGCTCCGCCTTTGGAGCTTTCACAACGCCACTCTCGCTGTGCGCGGCGACTTTTTGTTCCGCCACACCCTGCGAAGCAGAAATGGAGCTACTCAGGACTTGGCTGGTTGCCGTTGAGGACGGTTGGACGGAATCCTTCGCCACCCCCTCGCTGGACCGGTGTTTCAGTCGGGACTCGAGCTCTTGAATCCGCGCCCGCATTCTGTCGAGTTCCTGAAGAATTTCCGCATCGGTGGTATCAGAGGCAGAACCTGGGTTTGAAGCCGCCTGCGTTGAGTTACCGAGGCGGGTCATCTCCCCCTGCTGGTCGTTCTGTGCCAACGCCTGCAACGAGAGGAAGCAGAACACAGCAAGTACAATCACAAGACAAAACTGTGGTGTGAACACGAGTTGGAGCTTTGTTTTTCTTTCAGTTTTCAAGCGCACCATACCTTTCTACTCGTTTACGCCCTTTTTAAGGGGTAACTCTCATTCAAGAGCAAAAGGCGTAAAACTGGTCTAAAAAGTTCATAAAAAGTTCGTAAAGATGCCCCAACTACCAAAGTTTGGATGGGTAGTGGTGTGCGATTGCTTAGGTGGCAAGGAAGAATTGGGATCGAACCTATAGACGACCCAGGGTTCAGTTCGCAGGTACTGTTTTCCTGACGACACCGCATCGATTTTCTTGCGAAGGCCCAGCAAGGCTTTCAAGAATTCGGTTTGATGAAGTCCGCCACGGGTCCAACTTGTCGCCAACATCGTGCGTGGAGTCACAAACCGTTGCGGATGAGTGGTCAGGAAGACTAGGACCTCGAACTCTTCTGGCGTTAAGGCCAAGTCCTCGCCTCTCAACGTCGCCGAGCGATGCTCTGTGTCGATTCGAAAGTCACCAACATCGAGAATACCCACCGTCGCGATGGCTGCGTTATTCTGTTCCCGATGCGACCGACGATGGGTAAACAGTTGTCTCAAGCTCCACGTTCCTGCCATTTTTATTCTCCAAATCCGCTCCTCGTTCAGCAGCCCCATTCGGCGTTGCCGGGCTTCGCAAAATATCGTCTCGAATCTTCCTGCTCATGGGCGATCGCTGACAATTCAAGCAACGCCAGACGGGCCGCAGCGACTAAACGGCTTTTTTCCTGAGCTGGAATTTGGTCCCAGGTCTCGGAGCCCACTCTCTCTCCACAATGCGCAGCAGCGTTGACTTTCCAGATCCGGACGGGCCCAGCAGAGCGCAAATCGTCCCGGCCTCAATCGATAGATCTATATTCCCGATAACCTGGATTTCGTTTCCGTCCGGCTGCGTGAAACTCTTCTGGATCCCACGCGCTTGGATGATGGTTTCAAGTTGCTGACTGGACAGTTCACTCGGAGGGACAGACTCACGCTCGGGCCGGCTCGGGGTTTCGATGCCGACAGCGCCGGAGAGTTCATCCATCAGTCGTTGCCAGGCCTCTTCCGGAAGTTCGTCGAAGAATCGCATGCGATCGTCCGGATTTATCTTGCCGATCAATGCCCGCATCCCCTTAAGGGGCAAAGAGTGCAACAACACGTATTGGTCGTAATAGGGAAACCGGGGCACAATCGCCGCGGTAACATCCAAAGGCAGGCGGCGGAACAAGAGGCGTCCCTGTTCGAAAGGCAGGCCTCTTAACGCCTCGGCAGCGTCCGACGCGCTGCATGTTTGCAGCAGCGCAGCGGCCTCGCTCCACTGAGAGTGCGAAGTCAGGATCCGTAGCCTCTCGGTTATTGTTGAAATCATCAGAGTCGTTTTTTATGTGACCGCAAGAAACTGTCGCAGCTTACGTTCCTGGCTCAAAGCGGTACCCAACCCAAGGTTCCGTGAGGATATAGCGTGGAACGGTTTCGTCTGGTTCGAGCTTCTTTCTTAAATGGCCGATGCATACGCGCAAGTACTCCGTCTGTTCCACGCTGTTAGGCCCCCACACCGCTGCGAGCAGAGCGCGGTGTGTAAGGACCTTCTCAGGATGCCGTGCGAGGTAGACGAGAAGGTCGAACTCCTTGGGGGTGAGGTGGACTTCTTGATTCTTTACTTCCACGAGTCGGCGTGGAATATCGATATGGAAATCGCCGATATCGACGACTGAATTCTCCGGCTCCTCCACAGCGGACGTTCTACGAAGCGCCGCGCGTACTCGCGCCAACAGTTCGTTCACACTGAAGGGCTTCGTGACATAATCGTCGGCACCTGCGTCGAGTGCTTCTACTTTGATTGTCTCCTCGCCCTTCACCGACAGAACGATAATCGGGACACCGGACTCAGTCCGAACCTTTCGGCACAACTGTAGGCCATCCATGTTTGGCATTCGCAAATCGGTGATGATTAAGTCTGGTGGCCAAGTCTTCATCTCTTGCAGCGCCTGCAGGCCATCGGCTGCGGTTCGAATGATGTAGCCCTGGGCTGATAGAGTGGTCCTGAGTACGCGGGTAATCTGGGCTTCATCATCCACTACTAGAATGTTCCGTTTATCGAAATTGGTCATCTCTCACTTCATTTCTTGTGTCACGATGTGGACGTCGACCGGAGGAGCATCACGCAAAAATCGGTGTATGGCCGAAAGATAAAGATACCGTTTCCAGCCCCTCTGCGCCGAACGTCCGAATACCACCTGTGTGATGTGGTTTTCCCGGACGATTCTGGCCACCTCTTCTGCAATGTTCTTTCCTTTGCCACGGACGACTTTAGCACCCAGGTTTTCGGCGAATCGTAGATTCTGGGCTAAGCTGCGTTGGTCTTGAGGGTCCTCGTCGGCACCCACGTCGATATAGAGAACATACAGTTCTGCATCGATCCGCTGGGCCATGCGCCCGGCTCGCGCGATGAGGTACTGCGCCGCAGGACTGGAACTGACGCACACAGCAATTCGCTCCCGCAATCCCAGATTCTTCCCGAGACCTTCGCGTTCTAGGTACGACTCGAGGCTTCGGTCCACTGCGCCGGCAACTTGCTGCAATGCCAGCTCACGAAGGGCGATCAGATTACCGGGCCGAAAGAAATGTCCCAGCGCCCTCTCTGCACGGTCCAGAGGGTAAATGTCTCCACGTCGCATTCGCGTCTGCAGCGCTTCCGGCGTCAGGTCCGCTAATACGATCTCGTTGACCTTCTGCATTACCCAGTCAGGAACGGCCTCACGGATCTGGACGCCGGTAATGTTGAGGACGGTCGGAATCAGACTCTCGATGTGCTGCACGTTCATTGTCGAGAGCACGTCGATTTGTGCGTCCAGCAGATCCATCACATCCTGGTAGCGCTTTCCATGCTCGCTGCCTTCGATATTCGTGTGTGCTAGTTCGTCGACCAGCACCACCTGCGGTTTTCGGGCCAGAATGGCATCGAGGTCCATCTCATCAAAGGTCGCGCCTCTGTATTGAATCTTGCGGCGTGGGATCGTCTCCAATTTCGAAGCTAACTCCGCGATTCCGGTTCGCCCGTGAGTCTCGACAACTCCGATCACCACGTCCTCGCCGCGGCTATGCCGCCGGATGCCTTCGCTTAGCATATTGAAGGTTTTCCCCACGCCCGGTGCGTAGCCCAGGAATAGCTTGAAGATGGGCTCTTTCTTGTGGGGCGCCGTTTCTTCCAGCCATTGTTCGGGTGTCTTCGGCATTGGTGTGTATTATCCTCGTAGGCGGTCAGAAGTCGGACCGATTAGAATCCTCGCACGTGAAGCTGCCATTTAACAATCCGATCCTGCGTCTCATCACTTGTGCTGTGGTTGTGGCCGGGATTGTCATGGTGTTCTGGCGATGGCTGCATGTTAACCCCACTACCGTTGGCTTCAGTTTTCTGATCGCCGTATTGCTGATCTCGACGACTTGGGGCTTACGATACGCTACTTTCACCGCGCTGCTTGCGACAGCAGCTTACAACTTCTTTTTTCTGCCGCCGCTCTTCAAATTCACAATTGCCGACCCGCAAAACTGGATCGCTCTCGCTGCGTTCTTAGTCACCGCGGGCATTGCCAGTCAACTTGCTGAGCGGGCGAGACGCGGCACCGAATACGCGGACCAGCGACGAAGAGAAGTTGAGCGGCTGTACGCGTTTAGTCAACAGTTGTGGCTTAGCGAAAATGTTTTCGAGTTGCTTAATATCATTCCGAAACACATCGCAGACTCATTTGAGGTTAGCGGCGCTGCTCTTTTCCTCGAAGGTAAGCAAGAAACGTATTTCCTGGATGATCGAAGCCGTACTCTGTTTCCGCGAGACCAACTGAAGGCGATCAGTGATCGGGGAGAACCCGTGTTGGACCGTCAGCAAAGGGTCTGCTACATGCCAGTACGAATGGGGGTCCGCTCCGTCGGTGCTCTGGGACTCTCGGGGTGTGATCTCTCCCGCGAGAGCCTGGAGGCTATCGGCAGCCTGGTAGCGATCGCGATCGAACGTGCTAACACTGTGGACAAGCTCACCAAGAGTGAAGCCGCTCGCGAAAGCGATCGATTGCGGTCCGTTCTGTTGGACTCAGTTACCCATGAGTTCCGTACGCCATTAACTTCCATCAAGGCCTCGGCCGAAACGTTGCTCTCTGACGCAAAACTCGACAAGCCCCAGAGAACAGATCTGCTCCAAGTGATTAATGAAGAAAGTGACCGACTGAATCGCCTGGTCGGGGAGGCAGGAGAAGTCGCACAGTTGGATGCGCACCAACTCCAGTTCCGCTTCGAAATGCATGACATTCGCGAGGCGATCGATCAAGCAACCAAGAATTCTCAGCAGGCATTACGGGGTCATCCGATCGAAACTTCCATTCCCGCGAACCTTCCGCCGCTGCGAATGGATCTTGAGCGCATCGTCGAAGTGATTTCTCAGCTTCTGGATAACGCTGGTAAGTATTCGCCTGCTGGCACCCCAATCCGGGTCAGCGTGGAGATGCAGGGTTCTGAGGTGATTACCAGTGTTGCGGACCAGGGGCACGGCATCGACGAGATGGAACAGGAGATGATTTTCGAGAAGTTCTACCGGGGCCGCGATCAGCGCATGATGATTCCGGGTACCGGCATGGGCCTTCCGATCGCTAAAGCAATCGTCGAATTGCACGGAGGCAAGATCGGAGTCATCAGTCAGCTTGGGCGATGCTCAGTCTTCCACTTTTCGCTGCCTGTTGCCCAAATAGCTTCTTGAAATTCAGCCGCCGATACTGCGAAGCATCCGTGTGGCCGTGCGGTTGTCCTCAGGCAGGCCGTCAGTTTCCTAATTCAGGGGCTATGACTCGCTGCGCATGAAGATCGCATCTGCCCAGGTTTGCACAGCAGGGATCGGGTCCAGCGGCCAACGACGTTCGCCAAGAATTAGGAAAAGATCATCGCGCCACTCGGGTTGTGGATACGGAGGCGAAATGCTGGCGGTTTGAATTCTTCGATCTTGAGATCGATTACGACGTAGCCCAGCCGGAGATGGTAGAAAAGCAGGTACAGGAAATGCCCTGCATGTCTCGTAGCGAGGGCGAATTGATTTGTTTTCAGTTAATTGCAAAACGGCAGCTCTCGGGGAGCTTTCCGAGCTTTCAGATTCTCAATCTTCAAACCCGGGTTCGATTCTCGGTAGCGCTACCATACTTTTCATCCTGTTGATTCCTTAATTGTTTCCGGGGCTTCCCATCTGGAGTCGCTTTACTCATTGGTCAGGAACAACGCGCCTGTCACTTCGTGTTGTCGTTTCAACCGAAATCAGGTGGTGCACTTTCGGTTCCGACTTGACATATCGCAACACTCGCTCTTCTGTCTCGCGATCCGCGCGCGTGAACCGTTCGTGTTGGCGGAGATGCTCTGCCCAGGACCCAACGATGAAGGTTTCGACGTACCGATGTGCATTCTCCATGTCGCGGAAGATGCCCCATCTTTGCGCGCCGTCGCGGCGTCGAATCCGTCGATATTGACGAGCCGCTTTGAGAAAGTCAGCAGCCTCCTGCGGAGCGACTTCATATTCGACCGTTACCAGCACAGGACCTAAGTCATCGGCTGTCGGCATGGCAAAGCTCTGCACAGGGGGCAATCGCCAATGGTTCCAGGAAGTTAAATCGACAGTTTCGTCCGGCAGCGGCAAGAAGAATGCCAACGCAGTCATGCTGACGGTTCCCGCGCCGGCATATAGCAGTGTAGTACCGATGCCAAGCCGCGCAGCAACTGCGCCCCAAGCGGCGCTTCCCACGGCAATCGCTCCCTGGAAGACCAATGTGGAAATCGCCAGCACGCGGGCACGAACCCACCCCGGCGCGTGATTCAAAACGAGTACGTTGAAAAGGGATAGGAAAACGATCCATGCTGCCCCTGCTACGAGCATCACTGCACTCAGTGCGGGCAGAGAGTGCAACATGCTTGCTGCCAGCGTAGAAGCTCCGAAGACAGCGACCCCAGCGGCGACCACGGCTTCGGTTGACCAGCGCGCGCGCACGCGTTGCATTATGAGGGCCCCTAAAACTGCCCCCAATCCAAAGCATCCGAGTAACAGTCCGTACACCGTTGGACTGTTCTTCACGATGTGAGCAAGGGAAGGCAAGAGGGCGAGAAGCCCGCTCGCAAAGAACATCACCAATCCGGTGCGAGTCAGCAGTGTGCGGATTGCGGGTGAGTAGCGGACGTAACGGATTGCCGCTACCGTTGCACCCGCCACTGTTTCCGGCGGGGTCGTCCGCTTGTGAGTCGCTCGCTTCCAGCGCGCGATAACTAAGATGACGCCGGCGAAAGACACCGCGTTTAGCAAAAACGCACTGCCAACGCCTGCAGCAGCAATCACAAGGCCTGCAAGACCGGGTCCGATCGCGCGTGCAAGATTGAATTCGATGCCGTTGAGTGCTGACGCCGCCGGAAGGTCCTCCTTTGAAACGAGCTCGGGCAGGACAGCCCGCCAAGTGGGCGTCTCGAATGCGTCTCCCGCAGACAACGCGAAGGTCAGAATCAGGAGCGACAGCGGGGCGATGAATCCACCGATGGTTAATATGGCAAGCACGAGGGCAACGGCGACCATCCACGTCTCGGTGTAGAGGATCAGTTTTCGGCGATCGACAATGTCGCCGATTGCTCCCGCCGGAAGAGCGAACATGAAAAATGGCAAAGCAGAGGCAGTCTGGGTGAGCGCCACATACATCGGGCCGGCGTTAAGCGAAACCATGAGCCATGCGGCACCCGTGCTCTGCATGAAGGCGCCGATGTCGGACACAACGTCCGCGATAATCAAGTTGCGAAAGGTCGGTGTATGCAGTGGCCGCCAAAGACTCGGGATTTCCGGCGATTTAGGCATGTCCTGGGTTTGTTGGCCGCGCTGTTCCGCGATGCCACGCATGCCTCTTCAGCTCAAGACCCGGCGCCGCATCAGTGGCAGCGTTGCGGTGTCTACCGCGAAATCGCGCAGACAGCCGAACAATTGAGGGCCAGCATACGCTTGGTAGAGCAGTTTCTCGATCATCGGTTGCAAAATAATCTGTGAAACTGGAATACGGGACCATGGCTTGCGATATCCCTTCGCACATCGCCTTACGCCCCAAATAGCTGCTGCTGCGTCCTCGGGCGTCGCTTGAAATCTCCGGCAGATGGAAGAGGACTTGCTGAAGACGATCTAGAGAGAGACCAAGTGGGAAGATCTGAATGTGCCCGTGCTTTTGAATGGGCGCTACAATTCGAGAACCGAGTTGCGTTGGCCTGCCTCGCACGCGGCGCTCGAAACTGTCGGAATCCCGACAGGCGAAGACGGAGCTACCAAATCACAAGCCCCAAGTGCCCTGCCTAATCCGCCGCCATCTCCTGCGGCTGCGGTTCGAACTGCACGCCTGGTTGCGAGACTTGGCCGCGAAGCTGGGCCTCCAAGGCAGCCAATTGCGCCTCGATGTCTTCCGCCGCTTTACGCTTGCGGATGACTTCTTCACGGTAGCGTCGCAGGAAGTAGTCGATTGTCTCCACCCGAATCCTGATCGATCCGGAGGGCTTGTTTTCGTCCAGATCCTTAAAGCAGAAGTAAGGCGTGCCCGACTGCTCGATGATGCCCTCAACCACTCCATAAATCGGAGCGTCGTGGCCGCACTTGAAGCTGGAAATTTCAAGCGCGACTAGGTTGGGGTGTCGAGCGGTGAATTTCGCCGCCCATACTTTGTGATTCGTGCTGCAGGAGTAGGAATTCTTCCAGGCATCGCTGATGTCCAGCGGATGGCTGATCACTCCGGCGCGGACCTCGTCTCCAAACAGGCGTTCCAGCATGTCCTCGTCGAGCGGCAAAGTGTTCTGCGAGAAGATGGGATAGCCCAGCTTTTGGAACTCTTCCATGATTTCGTGATTGAGACCGGGATCGTGGTGATAGGGCCGGCCCAGCATCACAATTCCGATGCGGTCTTCGCGTTCCAGTTGGTCGAGAACCTGACGCGCCCGCTTGCGGATACTGGCTTCGTAGTCGGCCAGCGCCTTGTAGCCTACCTCAACCGCGCGGTCGTTTTCTTCCAAGCTCAGCCCCAGGATCGGTTGCCAGGCCTGCAGCATCTGGTGCGCGAACAACTTGCGGTCAGCGAAGTTGAGCACCGGATCAAGGTACTTGACGTTGTGCTCAGCGAATACATCATTTTCCTTGGTGAAAGCAGCCTTCACCGTCTCAGGCGTCGCGGTTACGGTCGGGCAGGCATTGGCACCAACAATCTTTACCAAGGGAGAAGTCAGCACGTCATACATGGGGAAGAAGATGACGTTCAACGGCTTCTTGCGATGCTTTTCCTGGATCAGGTTATAGACGTGCGAAATGCCGATTTTCGCAGGGAAGCAGGGATCGATTGCCCCACGGCTTGCGCCCGCGCGATAGAGCTCGGAACTGGTGTAATCGGAATAGATGATGTTTTCCGGCTGCACGCCGAGACTTTCGAGGTATCCGTTAAAGAGCGGTGCGTAGGTGTAAATGTTCAACACCCGTGGAATACCGACTCGCAGTTTCTTGCGATTTTCCATGAGCGGTACGCGCTCTTTAACCATCTTGTTCCACAATCGGGCAACTGGAATGGGATCGGCAACACTCGCGGGATTGACCGGGCGGAAGACTTCGCGGGATGCCATGTCCACGAAATTTGGATGCTTTTCCTTGATCTGGTCAAGGCCCGCCTTGATGTCCTTCATGTCGTTGACATCTTCGACCAGACCTTTTTCGCAGGTGGCGATGATGAGGCGCTGCTCGCC
>Ga0210409_10004979_pt1 | contig 14060 bp, 11 predicted proteins | sample IncBWH17MmetaG_FD_161649 | JGI IMG/M metagenome (GOLD analysis project Ga0210409, IMG submission 161649) | Forest soil microbial communities from Barre Woods Harvard Forest LTER site, Petersham, Massachusetts, United States - Inc-BW-H-17-M | ecosystem: Environmental > Terrestrial > Soil >... | reverse complement strand
TTACATTGCGAGAGATGATTCTAAGAACCTTGCCGGCCACATGTCAATCCTCAACATTACCGAGCGGGGACCCATCGAATTGCGATCTGGTTTCTTGTAGGACAGCCACTCCTGGCTGTCCGCTTGCGCCCTGCTGAAATTGAGCAGGACAGCCAAGAGTGGCTGTCCTACCAAGCCGGGCATATTTTGAATGGGGCCGCTAGCCCGACACACGAGGGCGTGTGTAACTCGCCAAGAAGAAGCGCCAGGCTATTTAGACGCATCCGCACGAGAAAAGTTGGCTGCGGCACCGTTTTTTGCCTCCCGTTAGAGATGGCCACCTTATAAGGACCATAATGGTGCGAGGACTGTAGTTGTCCAAAAGGCCTGAAAATGAAGAAGATGTCAGCAGGTCCATTCAAGACCAATTGTCTCGCCGTCATAGATGAAGTTCAGGCCAAGCACGAGACCGTCATCATCACCAAGCACGGCAAGCCGGTGGCAATGCCCGTCCCGGTGAACAACGGGAAGGACGAGATCTATAATTTCCTCAAAGGCAAGGGTGCCGTCACAGGAGATATCGTTTCACCGACGATTTCTCTCGAAGAGTGGGACGAACTAAAGTAATTCTCTAATGACACTGGCAGAATCGGCCGTTAGTCGGAACTTCGGTCCCGTTATTGACTTACAGACTGATTCTCCTGATCTAACTTTTTGGAGAGTCTCTCCTGCCCGGCTTCGGCGATTTTTTCCAGCAGTTGCCAATCCTCGCGCAGTTCGTTGCCCGAAATTCTGGGAGCGCGGCTGCGCGCAAGGGTTTGTTTCAAACGAAAGATCATAAGTTCCCTCTGGAGGTCCGCAGGGGCGTCTTCAGTTTGGAGGCCCTTCCGTGTAACTCCCAGCTCCATGGCATCCATCCCGTCGAGTCCGGCGGGAGCTCGAAGGACCGGCTGCCTGTCCGCATCGAGCTCAGGCTCTGACTTCTCAACGAATTTTCGCCACGTGATTCCACCGGCGGCTGCGTCACGGTCCGTGCGATTGGCCCTCAGGGCTTGCAGGTCCTTCATGAAGGTGCGCCTCTCCGCAGTCGATGGCGGAGCTAAGGGCGCGCTGGTCAGGCTGAAAACGAGCGAATTCATTGAAGAGTTGAACCTGTCACCGATCAGGTCCGCGGATATCACGCCTCCTGCTATCAAAGGATGAAACGCAGCAAGAACCACGACATATTTTTTCGCCCGGAAAACCGACTCGAGCACACCGCGCACCGGCCTGCTTCGCTTCACGCTGCCGGGAACCTGGGGAATTACAAATTGCGTGAATTGCAGATCCCGATGGCGCTTGCTGTATCTGACGAGCGACTTTGCCGCATGTTTCGGCGTGCTGACGCCCAGGTCGGCGATGGAGCCGCGCGCCACCGACTGGGGGTAGTAGAAATCGAGCACTTCGCGAACGAAGTCGGCGCAGTTGCGGGAAACGACTTTGTAAGATGCGTGATTCGGCCGGGAATTAAGCCATGCGATCAGCGCATCATCCTGCTCGGGTGTAGTTTCAATCTCATAGCCGTAGTTCGCGCGGTCGTAAGATGAGCCAATGAGTTCGTACCAGTCTCCCTTGGGCATTTCGCCGCCCGGAGCATCCGGGGCGATATCTTCCAAGTGCGCGCTGCGGTATTGATCGCGTAGAAATGTTTCGAGCCTGGGGTCCGCGTAAAGGGGAATATCTTCCGGATTTTCGACGGCGTACAGGTAGGGAACGAGGGGGATCGCGATCCAGTCGTATCCCCCGATTCGCGCGTAGCGGCTGAGGACCACGCCGTGCTCCCCGGCGTTGCAGCGCCGCAGGCTGACAGGAGTCGCGGCGCAAACTCGTGTCAGGTAGACCGCGGTGTGCCCGGTTCCGGCAAGCGCTCCATCATAGCTATACGGCTCTTCGAGAAGGACAGCGACATTCGCACGCGCCTGCAGAGCAAATCCGACCGATATGAACAAAAGCAGAGCGCCGAATCTTAAGCATTTCATCTTCGCCCACACTTCTGGCTCCCGGGCTGGACACTAATAGGAATACCGCTGGGGTCTGTTTAGTTGCATGGGTGCTTTCAGCTTGGCGCCGCATAAGTCGCGGCTTCGCTATATCTGCAAAGGCCGGACCGCTCCGCCGGTCCGGCCTTTCGTCCCTCGCTGGATCGTCAATCCGCCCACTTAGGCAGCAAGCTTGATCGTCTTCCCAACCAGCACATCGACGCGCTCCTGGAAAATCGTCTGGCCGGAAGGGCTGCGCAACTCGATGTCATGATCGCCGGGGCGCAGTGGGAACGTTCCCAGTTGCTGGACAGTCCCAGCGTAGCCGCCGTCCACATAGACACCTGCGTCTTTCATCCTAGTGTCAAATTTGACTTTGCCTACGGATGGAGCTGGCGCTACAGCATAGGGGGCAACATAGGCCGGGCCATACCAGCCGTAATACGCCGGCCCCCAGTAACCAGGGCCAAAGTAGCCGCCGATGAATACACGGGGTCGAGCAGAGGCAGCCGGTACGAACACCGCCAGTGCAAGAAGAATCATTGCGGAGTATTTCCAATAGCGAGCCATTTCCTGTCTCCTTTCCAAGTCGTTTCTTCCATTCAGCTCATTCGACAACGGATAATGCATGGCCGATACCAAAGTCCAGACCTCAAAAGTGACCCTAAATTAAGATATGTATTATCAATAGGATAGATGCAGGACTGGAGCCTTGGGAATTGACCGGGAATCGAGGCGATTGGTGGTTTTCACGCAGTGGTGGTGGTTTTTACCGCCCAGTGATCTCTGCCTCGGATGTCTGCTTCTTTTTCGTAGTCCCCCCTGACTTTCTAGCTGCGGGAAGGGTGACTACCAGGCGCACTCCGCTAAATTCAGTTGTGTGTGTGTCAGCGCAGTCGTGAAATTCTGCATCTTAGGACTAGTGAAGTTTGCCAGTAACCCCCAGCCTAGGAAGGTATCCTCCCGATGAAATATAGAATGGTGTTTGCGATGGGAATCGCAATTGCCGCGATTGCCCTGCCTCTTGCGGCGCTCGCCTCCTTAGGTGGAGATTTGTCGTCCGTTCGCGATGACCAAGCGAAAATCCAAGGCACCCTGCGAATGACCAGCAAGAATTCGTACCACATTCACGAAATTCAAGCACCTAGTGGAACCATAGTAAGGGAGTACGTTTCACTTTCAGGAAGCGTCTTTGGCGTTGCCTGGCAAGGACGCACTCATCCCGACTTGCGCCAGGTGCTGGGCCAGTTCTACGACCCGTACGTTCAAGCTGTTCAGGCTCAGCGCGCCCAGAGCCACGGTCGTGGTCCGCTTCTCATCCAACAGCCCGGCCTGGTTGTGCAAATGGGCGGACACATGGGGTCTTTGGCGGGGAGGGCCTATCTTCCTCAAAGCATGCCTCCGGGAGTGCGCGCCGAGGAGATACGATGAAGGTGATCCCTGCGCGGATATTTCTTCCATTTGGATTGATTGCGGCATTGATAATGACATTCGGTTGTGGAGGGAGCAGCACATCGCAACCGTCGCAGCCAGGGACTCCGTCGGGTTCAAACGTACAAGAAATTACGGTGAACACCGGACCTGCTTTCAACTATGTCGACGGCGCTTTCACCAGCGTGACGGTCTGCTCCCCGGGCAGCGCCACCAATTGCCAGACGATTGGCGGAATCCTGGTTGATACGGGTTCCCCTGGCTTGAGAATCTTGTCCTCAGCGCTGACAGTTTCATTGCCCCAGCAGACCGACTCTGGCGGCAGTCCCATCGTCGAATGTGGCGAGTTCGGGAGTGGCTTCACCTGGGGACCTGTAGAAACGGCTGACGTGAAAATAGCCGGCGAGCAGGCAAGCTCTTTGCCGATTCAAGTCATCGGTTCCCCAAATTTTTCGACAATTCCCCCAAACTGTTCGCAGGGCCAGCAGTCGCTAAACGATCTGACGAACCTGGGCGCCAACGGCCTGCTTGGAGTAGGGCAATCTATCCAGGATTTGCAAACGTACTACGCCTGTCCATCCTTGGGTTGCACGGTGACTAACGAAGGTCTTGCGCAACAGGTCCAGAACCCGGTGGCGTCCTTCGCGACCGACAACAATGGAGTGATCATCGAGTTGCCGTCGGTTTCAGGCGCAGAGGCCAGCGTCAGTGGCTCCCTCATTTTTGGTATCGGCACGCAATCGAACAACGGCCTGGGAAGCGCAACGGTTTTCGGAACTGGTCCGTTTGGCGATTTCAATACCACATACCAAAGTACCCAGTATCCGAGTTTTTTGGACAGTGGCTCAAACGGGATCTTTTTTCTGGATTCAACAACTACGGGGCTAACTGTGTGCGCCGATACAAATCTCCTCTATTGCCCCACTTTTCCACAGACCATCTCCGTACTAAATAATGCCGAAACGGGAACAAACGGCGCAAGCGGCACCGCCTCTTTCACCGTGGGGAATGCAGACACCCTGGAAAGCAATCCCAATAACACCGCAATCAACGGTCTGGCCGGGCCACAGCCTGGATCGTTTGACTTTGGACTGCCGTTCTTTTTCGGCCGCAATGTTTATGTGGCCATCGATGGAAAGAGCACGCCTGGAGGGACTGGCCCCTATACGGCCTACTGAAATTTGCATCGTTTCAATCGTTAGCTAGGTGCAATTGACGTACACAGATTTCGGAAGACAATCGTCCTCAGGCTGGTCGGATTTTTGGGGCAGCATTGAAGCTCTGCTGCAACTGAAAACGGCGGCGTCGAGATTTCATTTTGGCAGCGGGGATACAGCCGCCCCACCGCGAATTGAATCTGTCGCATTGGCCGCAACAATGTCGCCGGGCTGCAACTCGCCAAAGACCTCGGTCTTACCCTTCACCGTCACGCCAGTCTTGACGTCAACCCATTCGGCTTTTCCCTGACGCACGCGGATGACGAAGGTCCGTTGCAGGTCTGTCGCCACTGCCGTCGAGGGCACGAACAGCGTCGCGTAGGTGCGATGGATGGGCCACTCCACATTTGCAAATGTCCCCGGCGTGATTTGAGCATCGGCATCACGGAAATCGAGTTCGACCTGCATCGTCCGTGTTTTTTGATCGATGTCGTGGGAGATGCGCGCGACTGGAGCATGGAATGAGCGGCCCGGATATGTGGGTACGCTGAAATTAACTTGCTGGCCTTCTCGAACTCCGGCCGCGTATGGTTCCGGCACGGGAACAACTACACGCAAGCGACTTATGCTTTCGATTTGGACGATGGGTTGCGTGCCTGCCTGCCCTGACCCGGGCCCGACAAGCGCGCCCGGATGGAGGTTGCGCTGGGTCACCATGCCGTCAAACGGAGCGCGGATTTCCAAATAGGACTCGAGCTGCGTCACGCTGCGCAAACTTTCACGCGCCGCTTGTACGCTTTCCGAAGCGGCTTCCATCTGGGCGTTGTCTGCGGCTGCCGCTTGTTCCGCAACTTGAAGGTCATTTCCCGCGACAACTCCGGGCGTCTGCGCAGCCGATGCCAAATGTAGAAACGTTCCGCGGTCCGATGCGAACTTGGCCTGCGCGGCGGCGAGTTGCGCCTCGGCGCTGTGCACGCCGGCCTCCGCCTGGGTGCGCTGCGCGACGAGTTCCGGAGCCGAAAGACGGACGATGACTTCGCCGGCCTTCACTCTCGAACCGCGGTCAACAAGAATCGTGTCAATAAATCCCGTCACCTTTGGGTATACGTCCACGGCCTCATAGGGCGTGATCTGTGCGGGAAGACTCAGGGACGTCTCCAGCTTCTGAGATTCGACCGGTGCCACGGCGACCTGCTCAGGCGACCCTGCACCGGCTGCCGCACTGGTTTGCGGCTGCTCAACGGAGGGACTACTACAACCGATGAGCGTAAGGCCGAAGAAAAAGATTAAGAGAGGCGATCTCATTGCGAAGCCTCCGAGGTTGTCGCAAGCGGGCTGTTCGGATCCTCGGGGTCGAGCGAGGGCGAAACAAGAGAAGCGCGCTTTTGCACGAGTCCGAAAACAGTTGGAAGGACCAGCAGCGTTGCCGCTGTCGCGGCGATCAGCCCTCCAATGACGGCGCGGCCAAGCGGCGCGGTTTCTTCGCTGCCCTGTCCAATCGCAAGCGCCATGGGGATCATTCCCGTGATCATCGCGAGGCTGGTCATCAACACAGGACGTAGGCGCTCGCCGGCGGCATTTCGCGCAGCGGACTTCGAATCCGCGCCATTTTTCCTGTTCTTTTCGGCGAAAGTCACAAGCAGAATCGCGTTCGCAACGGCAACGCCGATCGCCATGATCGCGCCCATGAAACTTTCCAGGTTCAGGCTTGTCCCCGTGATTAACAGCATCAGGACTACCCCGGCAAGCACCGCGGGAACGGTGGAGAATACAATCAGAGGGAGGCGGACGGACTCGAAATTCGCCGCGAGGAGCAAAAGGATTATAAAAATCGCCAAAGCGAGTCCAATGCTCAAGTTTCCGAAAATCTGCCGCATGGCGCTGACCTGCCCTCTTACCTCTGCGGTGACTCCGCGTGGCGGGCTGCCCGCACGAAGGATGGCCTGGTCGATGTCGATGGCGGCACGGGCCAGGTCGTTTTTGGCAAGATTGGCGGAGAGGCCAATCATCCAAAGTCCATTCTGACGGTCCAGCTCGCCTGGTTCGCTCCCTGTACGCACAGAAGCTACTTGGTTGACGAGAGGGTCCGCTCCCGTGGCGCTCGCGACCGGAATTGTTTCGATATCCTTGATCGAAGTCATTTGCGCCTGCGGTACCTCCACTTGCACCTGGTAGCTGACGCCGGACGCCGGATCGCGCCAGTAATTTGGCGACACGAAGCGGCTGGAAGAGGTGGCCGATACAACGGCCTGCCCGACTTGATCCGCAGTCACGCCCAGCTGTCCTGCCAGAACGCGGTCTATTCGAACATTCACGGATGGGTAGTGGAGCGGCTCTTCGTATCCCAGATCCCTCAGCTCGCCAATTTTCGCAAGTTCCTGTTGAAGGCGTCCCGAGTAGCTCAACACATCGTTGTACTGCGGTCCGGTAGTCGCCACTTCAATGACAGATGGCGCGCCGAAATTCAGCGTCTGGCTCATCAGGTCCCCAGGGTCGAAGGAGAAGTGGGCCCCAGGGAATTGTTGCGGCAATGCACTCCGGAGCTTTTCCTCCAAATCGCGCAGAGAAATGGATGCGCCGGGGCGAAGGCCGACGTTCATGACGGCTTCGTGCGGCCCGCTCGTCCAGAGAAAGATTGCGTTGATGGGATACGAGGACCCTTGCGTGCCCACGTAACTCAGAGTCAGAGCGACGTTACCCGGTCCCGCTTCGCGATGAATCGTATCGAGCAGACTCCGCGCCATCTCCTCGGTTACGCCCACGCGCGTGCCATCAGGCGCATCGAAGCGCAGGCGAAATTGATTGGCTGCCGCGGAAGGAAAAATTTCTTGCGACTGCCTGGGCGCGGCCAAAAGCAGTACTGCGATTACCGCTACGGAATAGATGCCCAGCAGCAGCGCGGGATGGGCCATGAGGCCATCTAGCCGCTTGTAAAATCTCACTCGGAAGCGGTCGAAACCCGTTTCTGCGGAGCTGTCCGCATGCACTTTCTCTGCTTTGAGCAGCCAGTTGGAAAGCACCGGCACAAGTGAGCTAGAAAGCAGGTACGACGCTCCCATCGAAAATCCGACGGCGAGCGAAAGGGGAACAAAAAGAGATCGGGCCGGGCCGACCATGAAAAAGGAAGGCAAGAAAACAGCGAGCACGCAGAGCATCGCGAGCAGTCGCGGTATCGCGACCTCCCGGCTTGCTTCGAGGACAGCGCGCCCCTTCGCTTCACCCTGGGCCAGATGCACGTGAATATTTTCCAGAAGCACTGTGCCCTCGTCCACCAGCACGCCTACGGCAAGGGCCAGCCCGCCAAGAGTCATGATGTTAATGGTTTGTCCTGCGGCCCACAGAGCGACTACTGCTACGAGCAGGGCAAATGGGATGGTGATGACGACGATCAGCGAGCTGCGCCAATCGCGCAAAAAGAAAAGCAGGGCGAGGCCCGTAAGAATCGCGCCAAGCAAACCTTCGCGCAGAACCGAGACCAGCGCGTCGCGGACGTACTGCGATTGATCGAATTCATAGGCAATCTTGATGTCTACGGGAACCAGCGACTGAAATCGCGGGAGGCTCGCGCGAACTTCGTTGACTACCGTAATAGTCGAAGCATCAGGGCGCTTGGTTACCGGAATGTACACGGTTCGTTTGTCATTCAGCAGAGCGTAGCCCGCAGGGATGTCCGAGGAATCAGAAACGGTTCCGACATCGCGCAAGTAGACCGAGGGCCCCGGGCCGGCGCGCAATGGAATGTCCAGCAAATCGTTGATCTGCCCTACAGTTGAATCCGTCGTGACCAGCGTCTGGTAATCGCCGATGTTGGCATTTCCCGCCGGTTCGATACTGTTTCCTGTCGCCAGGGCCTGCGCAACGCTCTGCGGAGAGAGTCCGTACGCGTGCAATTTGGCCGGATCAACGCTGATGACGATGGTGCGCTGGTTGCCTCCAAACGGCGGCGGCGAAGAAACTCCCGGCAGCGTTGCAAAAATCGGCCGCACGCGGTTCAAGGCGAGATCCTGGATCTCGCCAAGCGTGCGCGATCCGCTGGAAAAAACCAGATATCCGACGGGTAGAGTGCCCGCGTCGAATCGGAAAACAAAAGGAGAGACTGTGCCGGGCGGCATGAAGGCTCGCGCGCGGTTCACGTACGAAATCGTCTGTGCCAGCGCCTCGCTCATGTCCGTCCCAGCGTGAAAAGTAAGCCTGAGCAGCGCGATGCCTTGAATCGATTTTGCCTCCACGCTCTCGATTCCGTTGATGTACAGGAAGTGATACTCGTAGTAGTAGGAGAGGAAGCCTTCCATCTGCTGCGGGCTCATGCCGCCATAGGGCTGGGCCACATAAATGACAGGCAGATTTAAGTCCGGTAAAATGTCGATGCGCGTGCGAAGCAGCGCAAGAATGGAAGAAAGAGCCAGTGCAACGACGATGACGATCACCGTAACCGGCCTGCGCAACGCTCCCCGAATCAGCCACATGGCTAGCGCTCACCTGGCGTCGCGCCGCGCAACAGCCGCAGGAAATCCTGCAAGTTGCCCTGCGCGCTCGCAACCGCGAAGAGTCCATGCCAAACATTTAGCCGGGCAATGGAATCATCCATTTCCGCTTGTGAGAGAAGATTCTCCGCCTCGGCCACTTCCACGAGCGTGGCCAGACCGGATTGATATCGAGCTTGCGATTGCGTTTCGGATTGTCGAGCCGCCGCAAGTTCCGTCGGAGTTTCTTGAGCGATGAGTTGTGCGGCCTTCAGTTGGTCGCGTGCCGCTTGAATCTGGCCTGAGAGGTCTTGAATCGTTTGATCGTAGTGGGCTTTTTGCGACAACTCATCGGATTTCGAAATTTGCTTCTGGGCGCTCAATGCTTTGAAGCCGAAAACATCCGGGAACATTATGGTTATCCCCGTCACCCAATTCCCGCGCGCCGGCGCCAGGCCATTCCAGTTGCCGAGGATGGATCCGCCGGATGGAACTTCGCTGCCGCGGCCGAACACCTCTCCCTGAAGGTATAGGCGAGGATAATCGGTCCGCTGCAAAACTTTCTCTTCTGTTTGAATCAGCCGCACATCGGCCATCTGATCGCGCGCCAAAGGATGTTCCGACGCAGAAGAATCGGGAAGGGGACCGCCAGGTGAAGGATCAAGCAACCGGCCTGAATCTAATTTGATTTCACTGCCCGCTGTTCCCATAAGCGCCGCGAGAGTATCCAGAGCTGTGCGCTCTGCTTGCTGAGATTGGTACAGCTGAATTTTTGCTCGGGCGAATTCCGCATCGGCGCGCGAAGCATCCGCTCCGGCTCGCAGCTGATTATCCACGAGAACATGAATGGAATTGTTGAACTGCTGCCAGCGGTCGAGATTGGCCTGCGCCGCCATCACGGCCTGCTGGTTCGCCACCGCGAGCAAGAAATAATTTCCAACCGCAACCGCCACCTGGAGCTGCGTAAGAGCCAGATCGGCTTGTGACTTCGCCTCGGTGGACCGCGCTTGCTCCACCCTCGCCGAGCGCAATCCGAAGTCCACAGGTTCCCAGGAAAAAAGCGCCGCAGCCTGACTGCCCCAGAAACTCTGTCCACTCGAAGCGGCAATCGGGCCCTCAACAGTGGGAGTGATCGGCGTCGCCAGCCAGATGCCCGGCACCTGGTTCTGAGTGGCTCGGCTGTCCTGGTAAACACCGTTCAACTGCGGGAGATTTTGTGTTCGGGCAAGAGTGACCCGAGCCCGCGCAGCGGACACCAGTTCCAAAGACGCGCGAACGGCGGGGTAGTTCTGAAGCGCGTAGTCCACAGCCTGGTCCAACGTGAATGTTTTCGGCGGCGCGGGCTGATTTTGGGCCGCGGCTTTGGGGAGGATCGGGGCGAATAAGGACAGATACGCGGCGATTAGGGCGACGCCTGTCCGATGAACTGACACTCCGGGAATCTCCCGTTATTATCGACTTTCGTTATCGCGAGTCGATAATAGGAGACGCAAGTAGCCCTGTCAATGGGGAAGGGGCAAACGGGGGCCCGTCAAATTAGGGGCGCAATGCAATGACGGATCGGACCGGAAGAAACCAGAAAATCGGAGGTCAGAATAAGCCCGCTCTTGGTTGGCTAAAGTGATGCGTTTGCGGCGCTGCGTTTTCTGTAGTTGGCGGCCTGGACGGCTACAACCCGAGGCCGCGTTCGGGCAAGTTCTATCACGCGCTTTTCCTCGAGGAGTTCGCCGAATAGTTCGCGGACCTTTTCCTTCGCGGCCTTCAGTACCCTTTGGCCGGCTGGAGTGGCTCGATACACGCGGCGAATTTTCCCTGCAAGGTTGTGCTCCTCGGAACGAAGGAGTCCATTTTCTTCGAGCCCGTGGAGCACCGGGTAAAGCGTTCCTGGACTTAGTTTATAGCCATGCCTCGCGAGCTCTTCGATCATCCCGAGGCCGAAGATTCCCCCTGTTGCCGCGTGGTGAAGAATATGGAGGCGGATCAGGCCCGAATACAATGGCCTTGCGTCCAGAAGTTTTTGTTTGGCGGCTGTCATTATCGTTTTCCGTTATCGAACTCCCGCACAGCCTACAGGTGTTTGTCGCTCGCTGTTGTAAGGATGTTGTAAAAAGATGCTTCGAAAGTCGTATGGACCAGACACACCAGTTATCTCTAGTGACGACTATGTGTTAGCGCTTTGCAGGACGTGTAGGGCTTGGAAATCAAGCATCTTCAGGCGGGCGTGATTCTGGGCCCTGAATTGAAACGCTGCTGCAGGAGCAGCGCCGCCTGGAGGACTCTCGAATCCTGCCCGAAGTCGGCGGCCAGCTGCAATCCGAGGGGAAGTCCGCTGGCGACCGGCATGGGAATCGACATGGCTGGTGTTCCGAGGGCTGTCCAAGGCGCGTTCATTCTTGGATCGCCCGTGGTGGATAAGCCCAAAGGCGCCGGGCCTGTCGCGGCGGGCGTGAGAATCACGGGAGTGGACTTGAAAATCTCAGTCAATCGGACCCTGCTATCTGCGATGTATCGTTCGGCCTCGGCGTAGCGTTCCGCGGGAATTTTCAGACCCTCACGAATTAAGTTAGACAGGGGCTCGTCGAGCTGATTCCCAAATTCCCTCAAGCGCGCTTCGTGGAATCGAGCGCCCTCGTAGAACATAACGATGCCGCCGGCCTCGGCAAGCTTTTTGAGCTGGTCCGAAATATCGACCGTCTGGATGCTGACGCCCGAACGGCGCAACAACGACAACGCCTGCCGGAAGGCGTTCGCCATTTCCGGTTCGCATTCGGGGACCGGTTCCGGGGCCGCAAACGTGTATTGCTCCACGCGGCCTGTCGGATGCCCAAGCGCTTTCCAGAGCGCCAGCATGTCCGCCGGTGTGTGCGTGAAGAGGCCAAGTGTGTCCAGGCTCTTGGACAGGGGCAGCATGCCCTCCGTTGGCAGGAGGTCGTGAGTGGGCTTGAATCCGGTCACGCCGCAATAGGAGGCGGGCCGAATCATGGAACCCTGAGTTTGTTCCCCGATCGTGAAGGGCACCATCCCCGCGGCGACCGCCGCCGCCGAACCACTCGAGCTTCCACCTGGAGTATGCTCGAGGTTCCGCGGATTCCGCGTCGGGCCCGGCGTCCGGTACGCGAACGCGGTGGTCACGGTTTTGCCGAGCAGGACCGCCCCGCGGCTGCGCAATTCCCGAATGATTGCAGCGTCCGCGGAGCCGAGGCGGCCTTTGTAAAGCGGCGAGCCATATTCGGTCGCCATGCCCTGCGTCTCGATAATGTCTTTGGCGCCAAACGGAATTTCGGAAAGCGGCCCGTTCGCGGTGGGCCTTTCGGGCTGCACCTGGACCCACGCGTGAATCGACGGCTCGACTTCGCGGATGCGATGGAGGCAGATTTCCAAACCGCGCTTCCGGGTAGCGCGATCGGCCTGCAGCCATTCGGTGAGCGTCTCCATGCGAGGGGATTCTACAGCAGCCACGGCGTCCGGCGGCCATGCTGCTAATTTCGAGATGCAGCCAGCAGCGCCGATAACCGCGCTGTTTGAGATGAATTCGCGTCTTGTGCGCTTCATGGCTTGAGTGGGCTGATCCTGCGCCTTGCGCTCATTCCGAGCGGGCCAATAGAATACTATAGCTATAACTAATTAAAAGTTTATTTGTGCGCAGGCGAAACGCCGGCGGGTTTTCTGACTGTTTCATCATAAGTATTGTGTTCGTCCTGCACGCAGAACCACTCCGCGAGTTCCCAGCCCGGCTCCAGTTTGTGGAGTTTGGGCGGACTTATCCACGGCTTCGTGTACGCTTCAGGGTCGTCCATGATGATTTGCATTTCCAAGGTGTCGTGATTGAGCCGCCGGTATCGCTCGGTCAGGTGCATCTGTTCGCTGCGCGGATTGCCAAAACCATCCACCCACACCTTGTCGTTAAAACCGATGGTGTCGACAACGAACGTGTCTCCCTCCCACTTGCCAACCGAGTACCCCAGCCAAGTAGGATCGGGGTCTTTGGGAAGCGAACGCCCGTCCGCCCAAATGGTGCGCCAGGCGTGATACTCCTCGAAAAACATAAACACTCTGCCTGGAATCTGAACGATTTCGAATGGGTTAGGAAGAATCAGAAGTCTTGGAGGACTATCCGGTTCACAGCGCAAAGATGGATTACCCTCCTCCCCAGGAACGGCCCTCGGACCTGTTACAGGCTTCGCAGCATCAAACTTCGCCTGTCCCCAGGCCGTCAAGGGAGGACGCGTCTTTTCATCGACGGCATTCATTCCAGGTATCCCTGGCCCAGCCCCCGAGGGATATTGCATCCAAACACCTGACAGATCATGGGAAAGCGCGGGCGTCGAAGCCTGATTTTTTTCCGCTTCGGATAGCTTGCCGGTCTGGGCAAGTATTATCGGCGAGAAGGCCAGGACCGCAGCGATCGAACAAATGAGGCGATGTTGCATCTTCAGTACCTCAAGTCATTTTTGAGATTTCGACCGATGACTCCCCAATGAGGTGGCGCGCCCAAGGGGGCAATTTTAGAACTTTTCTCACCGATTTCGTAGCAAGTTTGCCACAGTTTGACTTCACTGGTCCATTGAGCCTCTAGGGCGATTTCGAGCCGAAATGACTACGGTGCAAAAAGCCACATTCCGATAACCGGTGCCGGCCCAACCGGTCAACGCAACACCCTTCTAATCTGTTGATCGAATAATGTTTTCAAAAAGACCTGATCTTTTGGGCTGTACCCGATTAAACCTAAACAGGGCAGTGTTTTTCTTGAATCAACGCTCGCGAACGAGTTTAGCCATTGAAATACCTGCAGATAGGACTCCGGGTGAGCGTTGCGTTGACCCATTGAGACCACCGGCGTTCCCGGTGACTGCGAGTCTAGCAATTCCCACATGACGATAACCGGACTTCGCGGGACTTGGCCATCTTCGTATATGAGCATCATGTTGACGTAGGATTACTTCTACCCTAACTTATGCGGGTCGCGGCCCACCGGTGCTATACTCCACCGATCCTCTTGTCTGGCGCTAGAA